>ODAK010002264.1_pt1 | contig 20277 bp, 17 predicted proteins | sample 1539591 | NCBI WGS metagenome assembly ODAK01 (sample SAMEA3539303, study PRJEB22396) | soil metagenome | biome: tundra; feature: field; material: soil | place: USA | collected 2010-05 | depth 0.15 m | reverse complement strand
ACCGCGAGCACCTGCCCGGCCGGGCCCGCCGCTACCGCGGCGGCAAAACTGAACAGGCCCAGGTTGGCACCGATGTCCCAGACCGTATCCCCGGGCCTGACCACCTCGGCGGCGAGCCTCAGCAGGGCCGGGTCGACCCTCGCCATCCGGGGCCGAAGATAACGGAGCCCGCCTTCGGACGAGGCGTAGATCCGGGCGGCACCGAACGGCGGCGGCAGCCGTCGCCGGATGACCACCCGGTGGGTTGTCCGCTCAAGTGCGAGCCGCAGCGGCACGCCGCCCCCCATCGCTGTCAACGAGACCTCTACCTGGCCATACGCGGCCAGCGGCGCGCCCTGCCGCCGGAGTCCTAGGGTACACTCGCGAAAGCGAGATATTACGGAGTGTAAGCAAGGATGATCTCTGCGTGACTACCACGGCGCATCTCACCTCGCTGCGGGCACGGCTGTACGAGGCGTACGCCTCGCAGCACGCCAGCCGCGGGAGCGGCGAGGCCACTGCCCTCATCTACCGACGTGACATCCGCCCGGTGCTCCCGGCTCCCTCGGCCGGAGCCGTCGTGGACATCGGCTGCGGGCAGGGAGACCTGGTCCGGCTGCTTCTCGAGGACGGCTACGCGGCCCGCGGCATCGATGTCAGCCCGGAGCAGGTGGCCCTGGCCCATGCGGCCGGCCTGGGCCAGGTGCGCCGGGGCGACTACCGCGACCTGCTCGACGCGTGTGCCGGCCAGCTCGCCGCGGTCACGGCCAATGACCTGCTGGAACATCTGACCAAGCCCGAGGTGCTCGAAACCTTCGACCGGGTCGCGGCGGCGCTGGTGCCAGGAGGCACGTTCGTGGCGCGGGTACCGAACGCCGGCAGTCCGTTCGGCGGCCGAATCCGTTACGGGGACTTCACGCACGAGTCGTCGTATACGGCGCGCAGCGTGCGGCAGCTCGCTGCGGCCGCGGGCTTCGACTCGGTCGCCGTGGCGCCCTGCCCGCCCATCGCGCACGGCCTGATGAGCGCCACCCGGGTGCTGATATGGAAGGTGATCAGCACCTTCTACAAGATCGCGCTCGGTGCCGAGACGGGCGTCGTCCGGGGGCACATTGTCACCCAGAACATGGTATTCGTGGCCCACAAGGCACCCTGAGCGCCGGTGAGTCACGCCGCGCGGACTCGGCTGCACGGGTTCACCACGACGCTGCGCCGACCCGGGTTCGCCCATACAGTCGCGCGGACCGCCGGATTCAACATCGCCTCGACGGCCGCAGCCGGGCTGGGCGGAATCATATTGGCCCATGCTCTGGGGCCGACCATACGCGGCGAGTACGCCGCGATCACGGCGTGGTTCGGCGTCGCCCTGATGGTCGGCGGGATGGGTCAGCCGGCCGCACTGTGCTTCTATGTGGCCCGGGATCCGGGGCAGGCCCCTGACTACGTGGCCACCTCGCGAGCGATGATGCTGATGACGGGCGTGCTCGCGCTCACCGCGGGGATGCTGTTCGCCCCCCTGCTCGCTGACGGGCGCGCAGGCGTGGCCACGGGTTACCGGATCGCCTTCGGCGCCTGCATTATCTCGTTCGTGGCAGCTAGTTATACGTTCTCACTGCAGGCGTGGGACCTGCATCGGTGGAACGTGGTGCGGCTGACCCAGCCGGTGCTCGGGCTGATCGCGATTATCGCCTTGTGGCGGCTTCGGCAGCTCTCTCTGCACACCGCGCTGGCCGCAGTCGTCGTGGCGATGTTCCTGCAGCTCGGCTGGGCTTACCGCTGCTGCAGGCGGACCGGCCTAGCGCCTGGGCGGGCCCACGCCAGGCTGGCCCGCCCGCTCGGCGCCTATGGCCTGGCCCAGATCGCCGCGGTGGCGCCCGCCGCCCTCAACGCGCAGCTGGATCAGCTGGTGCTGTCCCAGACTGTCCCGCCAGCGGATCTGGGTCGCTATGCGGTCGCCGTCTCGCTCACTCTGCTGCCGATCCCACTGGTCTCAGCCATCGGCCACGTCGCATTTCCGCGGCTTGCTGCGCAGCGGACGGTGACCGGCGCCACCCGCAAGCTGCAGCGGATCGCTGTGCTCGGCAGCGCTGGGCTGGCCACGGGCATGCTCATCCCGCTCGCCCTGGTCGCGCACTGGCTGGTGCCGCTGGTCTTTGGGGCGAGCTACAGCGGGACCGTACCACTGCTCTGGATCCTCACCCCTGGGGCCGTGTTCCTGGCGTGCGGGCAGGTGGTGGGCGACCTGCTGCGTGGCCGGAATCGTCCCATCGTCGTGGCGTGGGCGGAGGGCCTGGCGGCCGTATTCACGGTTGCGCTGCTCTTTGCCCTGCTGCCGTTCGTGGGCGTCTATGCCGCCGCGATTGCCTCGACGGTGGCCTATGGTGTCGCGCTCGCCGTGATGATCCGTTGCCTGTGGCGACTGCCAGGTCCGGCATGCCCGTGAACTGCGTGGTGTTACTTATAGCATCTACTAGATAACTCTATGTAGTCGAATCGGGGACGGTGCGATGCGGGTTGGCGTCATCGGGCAAGTGGACTCGGACAGCTTCGCGGAGAACGTCAGCGAAGCACTGCATGACATGGGGCACCTGGTCACCCGGCTCGGGCTGGCCCGCCCGCACCGCCGCTCACGGCACAGCACTCACCTGGGCATACTCGCCCGGCAGGCATTGCCCCCACTCGACGAGCGCTTTCAGCGCCGGATCGCGGAGAACGCGCATGGTGCGGGCTGCGTCTTCCGGAAGAAGGCCGGGGTCTGCCGGTTCGACACCGGGGTGCTGAGCACGATGCCCCCCGCAGAGATCGCCGGGGTGAATGGCCGGCTCTTCCAAGTCACCGGATGTGGCGCGGCCGTCTTGACGGAGTTCCGTCCGGCCGTGCCCGAACTGTTCGCCGTCGGCGACGAGGTGCTTGCCTTCCGCGATTTCGACGAGCTTGTCGGCCAGGCCACCCGGCTGCTCAACGAGACCAGCCTGACCGCGCGCCTCGGCGCCACCGCGGCCCGCCGCGTCGATCGCGATCACACCTACGAACTGCGCGTGGCCGCCATCCTGGAGAAAGTGTCGTGACCGCGAGGTCTGCCGACGAACGGGTCCGCGAGCTTGACACCTCCCGGCTGGCCATCGCTGGCGTCGCCTTCGCGGTCGCCGCGGTCGCGGCGCTCGACGAGACGCTGGGCACGTCGGACCGGCCGACAACCGCTGTGATCTGGGGCGCCCTGGCCCTGGGAGGGTACGCCGCCTGCCTCCTGTGTTTCGCTGGGGCGGCCCGATGGGCCGGTCTCGGCCTCGCCCGCTGGAAGTTCGGGGCATGGATACTGCTCTGGTACCTGGCGGCCTTCGGGATCGCCAGCGTGACGTGGAGCCAGCGGCCGACCGTCGGCGTACCGGGCGAGATCGCCGTCTCCAGCGTGCTGCGGGCGCTGTGGCTGGTCGCGGTCGGGATGACCGCATGGGCGATCGGGTACTTCATCGGGCCCAGCCAGCTGGCGCGGGGTCTCGCGACACAGGGAATGGGGACGCTCCGCGGCCGGTTCGCACCGGAGGTGCGGAGCCTGGCCGCCCCGTGGATCCTCTACGCCATCGGCATTGGCGCACGCCTCGCCAGCACGGCCACGACCGGCCGGCTCGGCTATGTCGGAGACGCGGCGGCGGCGGTGAGCACGGCGAGCGGCTATCAGGGGATCCTGAGTGCGCTCAGCCTCTGCGCGCCGCTCGCGGTCGCGGCCGCCAGCCTGCAGGTGTTCCGGGAACGATTGCCAGGCGCGCGGACCACGCTGGCCGTCCTCTTCCTCGTCGAGCTGGCCTTCGGCGCGGCCACGGGGGGCAAGCAAAGCTTCGTCATCGCGGTGCTGGCCGTGGTCATCCCATTCGCTGCGGCACGCCGCCGGCCGCCGGCCGTAGCCCTGATCGCGTTCGCCCTCATCTTCCTGGCCGTAGTCATTCCGTTCAACCGCGCATACCGGAACACGGTTCGCCAGGGCTCCGTCACGCTGGCGCCCGGGCAGGCGATCAACGCCGCCCCCGGGATCCTCAGGCAGGTGGTTACCGGCCAAAGCCTGGTCACGTTGCTGCCCGACTCTCTCGACTACCTGGCGCAGCGAATCCGTGAGATCGACAGCCCGGCGATCATCGTTCAGCGCACGCCTGGGCAGATCCCGTTTCGGAGCCCGCTCCAGCTCGTCGAGGCGCCGATCGCCGGGATGGTGCCGCGCGCGATCTGGCCTGGCAAGCCGATCGTGGTGACCGGCTACCGCTTCAGCCAGGAGTTCTTCGGACTGCCATCCACGGTGTACACCTCGACAGCCGACACCGAGATCGGCGGCCTGTACTTGTACGGCGGGTGGATCCCGGTGATCGTTGGCATGTTCCTGCTGGGCTGCGGGGTGCGGCTGCTCGATGATGTCCTCGACGTGCGCGCGAACCCGCACGCCATCTTCCTCGTACTGCTGATCTTCCCGAGCCTGGTCAAGGGCGAGGATGACTGGGAGTCGCTGCTGGCCTCCGTTCCCGCGACACTGTTCATCTGGCTGCTGGCCACGGCACTCACCTTCCGCGCGCGGCGGCGGGCATGATCGGCCGGGCACTCGTTCTGGCCCCCTCACGTGGCCGTGGTGGGGGCATCGAACGGTACGTCGAGACCCTGGAGTGGGCCTTCGCCGCGGAGGGCGTCGAGTACCGCCGGATTGACCTGCACGGCTCCGGCCTGGCGGCGCATGCCCGGCTGCTGGCCCAGTCGCGCCGTCAACTGCGCGCCAGCAAGGCCCCGGCCCGCCTCATCGTCGCGCACCGGGCCCTGCTGCCGGCGGCGTCGTTGCTCTCCAGCGAGACCGCCAATCGCGGCATCTCGCTGCTCTGTCATGGCGTCGACGTGTGGGGATCGCCACTGCGGGCCCGGTGGCTGGCTGAGCAGCACCTCATGCGCCGGACTCGCGTCCGTGTCGTAGCGGTGAGCAGTTTCACCGCGGGCGTGCTCGCGGCTGGGTGCCCGGCAACCATCCTGCCGCCGGGCCTGACCCGGGAGTGGTTTGACACCCTCGTCGACGCATCCACTGCCCTGCACCGGAGGGACCAGGGACTTCACCTGGTCACCGCGTTCCGGCTCGCTGACTGGCGCAATAAAGGGCTGCCGCAGATCCTGGACGCCGTCGCTAGCCTGGGGCGGCCCGATGTCCAGGTGACTGTCTGCGGCAGCGGCGAGCCCGCCCTGGATCTACGGCAGCTGGTGCAGGCGCACTCCTGCTGCACGTTGCGGCCCGGGCTCACCGACCGCGACTTTGCCCGCCAGCTCGCCGCGGCCGACCTCTTCGTGCTCGCCACGAGAACACGCCGCGGCCGTCATCCTTCCGGTGAAGGCTTCGGCCTGGTCCTGCTCGAAGCGCAGGTCGCCGGGACCCCGGTGGTCGCACCCGCATTTGGCGGGTCACACGACGCGTATGCCGAGCACCTCACGGGTGTCGCCCCCATCGACGAGACCGCCGGGTCACTGGCCAGGGTCCTCAACGATCTGCTGCAGGATCCGGCTCGACTGGAGCAGATGGGCAAGCAGGCGGCCGGCTGGGCGCGTGAGCGCTTCGCCCCGGAGCGCTACCCGGCCCTCGCGGCGTCACGGCTGCTGTGAACGGGCAGCCAGTCCGCGTCACGGTGGTCATAGACCACCCGGCGCAGCACTTCACCCGGGCGCTGCAGCTCCTGTCGGCGGAGCCCGGCGTGCAGGTCCACGTCTACTACTGGTCGGCGGCAGAGCGCGTCCGCGATGCGGGCTTTGCCCGGTCAGTCTCCTGGGACGTCGACCTCCTAAGGGGATACCCGTGGCGAGCCCCCGAACCAGGTCGATCGATGTCCGGCCGGATTCGCTGGCTTGTTCGCCAGCTACGCGCACGCCGGCCTCAGGTGCTGATCTGCTACGGGTGGGCATCGCCGATCGCGCGGCTTGCTCTCCTCTACTGCATGCTGACCCGGATTCCGGTGGTGCTCTACGGAGACACCACATGGCAACATTCCGCTGCCCAGGGGCGGCACCGCGTGCTCAGGGCGCTGGTGCTCCGCGTGCTGATGCGGGCGAGCGCTGGCGCCATTTCGACGGGGGCGTTCAACCGTGAGTTCTACATCTCCTGCGGGATGGATCCGCGGCGCATCTGGCCGGGAGTCTGCCCGGCGGACACCGAGCTATTCGGGATGGCCCGCGCCGGCAGTCGCACGCCGCCAGGAGCGGGGCGGACGCCGCTCCGGATCGGTTTTGCGGGCAAGCTGATTGCCCGTAAAGGCGTCGACGAGCTGCTTCGCGCGGCCGCCCTGCTGCCCAGCACGCGGGACTGGTCGGTCACGGTGGTCGGAGACGGGCCGCTCATGCCCGAACTGCAGGCACTGGCCGCCGAGCTCGGCCTCGCTGAGCGGGTCACCTTCCGTGGGTTCGCTAACACCACCGAAATGCCCGCGCTGCTGGCTGCCTTCGATGTCATGGTCGTGCCGTCCCGGTGGGACATGCGTGCTCTCGTCACGATCGAGGCTATGGCCGCGGGCGCGGCGGTTATCGTCAGTGACGCGACGGCGGTCTGGGGTCCGGGCGACCTGGTCGAGGACGGCGTATCGGGGCTGGTCTACCGCTCCGGCGACCCGGCCGCGCTCGGCCGCCAGCTGTCCCGCCTCCTCGAAGATCCCGGCCTCCTGGCCACGCTCCGCCGCACCGCCGCGGCGCGTGTCGCGGAGTTCGGCCCGGATGCGTTCGCGCGCACGATGGCGTCGGCGATCCGGACGCTTCATGAACGGGCAAAGGCGACGACTGGGCCGTGACGGCTGACGATCTGGAAGCCTGCGGCGGCCACCGCGTCCAGGAGGTCGGCCACCGACACCTTCGCGCCGTCCAGAGTCGTGTCGTGCAGCTCGATGACTCCGCGCCTGCACCCTTCGAGCACGGCAGCGTCCTGGAGCAGAAACGCCGCCTCCGCACCCTCGATATCGGAGACCAGGTCATAGTCAGCGACACCGGTTCTCCGCAGGATGTCGCGCAGCGTCACAGCGGGCACCTGCACGGTGGCTTCGTGCGGCCGCGGACGGCCAAGGCGCGAGCCAACAGTCTCCGCCGCGACAGTGAGCATGGTCGTGCCGCCGTGGCTGGTCACCGCGGCATGGATCAGGTCGACATGCAACGAGGGGGCGCCGCGGAGAGTCCTGGCGCGGAGCCCCGGTATCAGCCACGGGTTGGCCTCGACACAGATCAGGTGCCCGCCAGGGACCATCATCGCCGCGATGTGGGCCGTGGTGACGCCGAGGCTGCTGCCGAGCTCGACCACGGTGGCGGCGTCCGGCAGGAAGCTGCGGATCATCCGGGTCTCGGCGCCCTCGTATGCACCCCAGAACATCTGGGCCCGCACGCGCGGTGAAAAGTCGTCGCTCCGCACGTCGAATCGGAGCCCTTGGTGGCGCACCCGGTTCCCGGTCAGCGCGCCGATCAAGCGCCCCGCCGTGGTGCTGGCCACGATCTTCGATACCTGGAGTTTCACTGCGGACGCGGTGGCCAGGTCGCCACGGCATCCGGGCTGACGGCGGCGGCCGGTCATCGCCGGCCGTAGACGTAGTCCAGATGATCCGAGGTGGCAGCCACCCGGCCGCCGCCGTTGTCGCGCAGGTCGACGGTGAATCCCTGCCCCCGGAGCCGCGCGACCAGGGCGGCCCGGTCACCGAACCCTGGATGTACCTCGAGCGCGAGCTGGTCTACCCCCTGCAGCCAGCCCAGATCGCCGTCGGCGAGTACCGCGAACTCTCCTCCCTCGATGTCCACTTTGAGCAAGCCCACCCGTTCGATCCGGTATGCCGACATCAGCTGTGGGACGGACACATCGGCGGGCCGCGCCGGTGCGCCGTGCGAGGTCGCCGCCCACCGGACATCATCGGCCACGACACCGACCGTGCCACCCGGCGATGCGACGCCGCCCGCCAGCGCGATCTCGACATGCACGCGGTCCGCGACGCCGTTGTGCTCGGCCAGGCCCCGGATCTCGCCGGCGAAACCCTGTTGCGCCTCGACCGCGACGACCTGCGCCCCGTTGACCGCGGCCCAGACCGTGAACAGGCCGCTGTTGGCGCCGAGATCGACGACCCAGCCCCCGGCCGGCATCCTCAGCCCGGTACGGAGGTAGACGTTCCGGCAGTACATCTCGCGCGCACCGGCGGTGTAGCCGGCCGGCAGCGAGACAACCGCGCCGCTCGGTGTCCGGAAGCGCGCTCCGGAGCGCGCCCAGGTCCGGTCCGCCGGGCTCAGCGAACGCGACCTCGAGCACTCGGGCAGATGTGCCGCGAGCGCCGCGACCCACCGGGTCGCGGCACCGGGGGAGGCACTCCGGCAGACAGACCGGACATCGCCGGCGGCCCGGCGGGCCAGCTGGACATCCATCAGGTGACCTCCCTCTCGGCTCCGCTGGCGCTCGCGTGCAGCGCGTTCACGCAGACCTCGTGCCAGGCATGGAAGAAGCAGAAATGCAGCCCAGCCAGCCCGTCGAGGATGCCGAGCCGGACGACGTACATGTAGGCGAAGAGCGCCGCGGGCTTGGCCGGCACGGAGGGGAATACGACATCCTTGAGGACGCCGCGGATCAGGGGCCGGCTGTCATGGCGGCGCCGCAGCGCGCGCAGCCGCGCCGCCAGCGAGGCCGGCTGGCCCCGGCGCGCTGCCTCGAGCTGGGCGTAGCGGACGTGTTTGTGCAGCCAGGCGGCCAGGCCCTTGCGGTCCTCATCGACAATGTCGTAGTGCAGCCGCCGCACCGGCCCGTCAACGCGCACCCGCTCGCCGACCAGGCTCCCATCGAACTTCGCGTACCGGCGATCGACGAGCCGGACGATCCACGAGCCGCTGTACCAGCCACAGTGGCGGATCCAGGTGCCCTCGAAGACGAGCCGGAAGCGCTGCGAGAACGCCGCGCACGAGGGTGCCCGCAGCTGCCCGGCGATCTCGCTGGCGAGCTGGGGGCAGATCCACTCGTCGGCATCGACGAAGTAGACCCAGTCATGGCGCAGCAGCGGCAGCCGGAGCGCGAACTCACGCTGGGCGGAAAAGCCGAGCCATGGCTGCTGCACGACCTCAGCCCCCAGCCCGCGGGCGGCCGGCACGGTGTCGTCGGCCGAGCCTGAGTCGATCACCACCACCTGGTCCGCCCACGCCACCGAGTCCAGGCACCGGCGGATGTTCACTTCCTCATCGAGCGTGAGGACGATGACGCTGACCGGGACACTTCCCGGGGCGGGATCGTCCCCGGAGGAGTAAGGGCGCAGGCCCAGCCTGGTCATCGGGCCGGTCCCAGTAGCCAGGTGAAGTAGGCGTCGGGCTCGAACGGCGCCGGGTCGGGTGGCACCTGCCTGGTGAGGGCCAGCATGGTCGCGTGCCGTAGCGAGTCCGCGTCACCCGGGGTGAAGCCGCACAATGCGGGCCCGGCGATCTCCCTGTTCTGCGGTGTGTCGCGGGCGATCACCGGCCGGCCGCTGACCCTGGCTTCGGCGAGCGGGTACCCGAACGACTCCAAGCCGGTCGGGAAGTAGATCGCGCGGCTGCTGGCCCATGCCTGGCGCAGGTCCTGCTGATCGACCCGCCCCACGAACTCGATGCGGGCATCGGACGCCAGGGGCGCCGGCAGTTCGGCCGGGCTGGCGGTCACCCGCACCCGGACTGCTGGGTCCCCGCAGCACTCGATGGCGGTGAGCAGTTCGGTGAGCCGTTCATCCATCCGCTTGTAGGACGCGAACAGCACCGGGCACAGAATGGCCGGATCTCGTGGCCCTCGCGGGACCGAGTCGGCTGAAACCGGATGCGGGCGCACCACGATCCGCCGCGCCGCCGCGGGCAGGATCCGGGTGACCCGCTGCGCCATGGCCGTGCTGGGAACCACGAGCACATGTGCCCGCCGGGCGCTGAGCCGCACCACGGCCGCCTCACGCCGCACCGAGGCGCCCAGCGCCGGGTCCAGCTGCGATGCCTCGGCGGCGGTCAGGAAGTGCAGGGCGTTGCGCAGCAGGGTCCATCGCTGCCCACCTGGGGTGACAAAGCTGACGTTGTTGACGGCCACCCGCCGGGCCGCGGTGCGCGTGGATGCCTCGCGCCGCAGCAGCCAGCCGGGATCGACGCGCCGGGCCGCGCCAATGACCTGCACGTCCGTGCGTCCGGTGCGGGTCAGGTAACCGCGTAGCTCGGCCGCGTACCGCGCGGCGCCACCCATCTGCGCGCCAGCGATATCCACGGTCACGGTCACGAGCTCCGCTCCGGGACGCCAGGCCGCTGGAAGGTGAACATGCGCAGCGGTGAATACCCCGCGGTGGCCACCCGGTTGGGCACCGTGAGCAGGCCGGCCTGCGCGGCGACAGCGCACCACCATCCGCCGCGGCGGCGCTGCCGTGAGATCTGGAGGTAGGTCAGGTAGCGGTCCAGCCGGGGCCAGCGGCGGCCGGCCGCGGCGACCGACGGCGCCCGCGCCGCGGCGTCGGCCAGCCATTCCAGCCAGCGGACCGGGTGGGTGGGATCCGGGACCGTGCACAGCATGATTCCGGCCGGCCGGAGTACGCGGGCGCACTCACGCAGCACGACGATCGGCCGCTCGACGTACTCCAGGACGCTCGCGGCCACGACCGCGTCGAAGGCGGCCGACTCGAACGGCAGCCTGGCCCACCGCGGCTCGAGGGAGACCCAGTCAACCGCTCCACCGCGGTCGCCTGCCGTCGCCCGGCGCAGCATCTCCGGCGAGATGTCGCACGCCGTCACCCGCAGGCCGGCCGCGTCCGCGGCGCGGGCCAGGTTCCCGGTGCCGCAGCCGAGGTCAAGCACTCGCCCTCCGGCCGCGACTTGATCGGCGAGACCTTCGGCGAACTGCGCGAGCCGCCCGGTGAGGCTCCCCTCAGGTGCGTACTTCGCGGGCCAGGTCGCGGCCTTCGCGTCAAACAGCAGCCGGACCTGATCGGCCAGGCCAGCATCGCCGGCCGCGCCGACCGGGCCGACAGGGCCGGCCGCGGCGACAGAGCCGCCATCGCCGGCCGGGCCGGCCGCCGGGTCAGCCATACCCGCCCCGCCCTGCGGCCTGGAGCGTGGCCCGCATGGTGGCGAGCATGGCTTCGGTCGGGATCGGGGCTCCGCGGGTTACCGCGTGCTGGAACGCGGTGGCGGATGCGCGGTGGCCCTTGTCCTGGCGGCCTTTCCACAGTGTCTTGCCGTCGGCATCGACGGAGCGGAAGTCGTTGATGATCAGGCGGTGCGAGCCGGTGTGGACTTCAATCCATTCTTTCCCGGCAACCGCGGGTGTGCTCGCGTAGGCGATGGCGGCGAGTGAGCCGTCGGCGAAGCGCAGGGATATCACGATGTCGTCGCCCGGCCGGGTTTCCGGCCCGCCGCCTCCCGGCCGCCCGCCGCCTCCCGGCAGGCCGCCCCCTCCGGGGAGCGCGGCGATGTCCTCGATGGGGGCGCCGACGAGCGCTTGCGCGGTGTCGGTGAAGTGGCATACCTCGCCCACGATGCGGCCGCCTTGGCGCCGGTCGTGATACCAGTGGCCGTCCGGTACCGGGCCGGCGGCGATCCGGTAGACGACGAGTTTCGGTGCGGGAATCCCGGCCAGGAAGCGCTGTGCGGCCAGGATGGCGGGGGACCAGCGCCGGTTGAAGCCGATCGTGAGCTGCCGGCCGGATTCCCGCCAGGCGGTTTCCACCGCGTCGAGCTCGCCGGTGGTCAGCGCGAGCGGTTTCTCGCACCAGACGTGCCGGCCCGCGCGAAGCGCCCGCGCGGCCAGGCCGGAGTGCGTGTCGTGCGGCGTCGCGACGACGACGACCTCGACGTCCGGGTCGGCGATGACGGCCTCGGCACCGGGCACCGCCTTCTCGAAGCCGTAGCTGGCTGCGGCCCGGACGGCGGACAGCCCGCTGGCTGAGCCGATCGCCACGAGATGGTCGAAGCCGGCGGCACGGAACGCCGGGAGCAGCGTCCTGGTGGTGAAGGCCCCGGCCCCGGCCCAGCCCACCCCCGGTGACTGGCCGCCTGTCGAGCCACCCAGCGCCGGCGCGGACGTCAGCCGGACGCAGTCACCGGCGGCGGCTCCCACCGGGTAGGTAAGCCGGATGGCCAGGTAAGGATCGGTGCGCTGCCCGATGAGCTGGTAGGCCTCGGCCGCGTCCGCGATGTCGTAGCTGTGGGTTACCAGCTCGGAGACCTTCAGCCGGTCGGCGGCCAGCAGGTCGAGCACCGCCTCGAAGTTACGGCCCTCGGTCCAGCGGACCTGCCCAGCTGGGTAGTCCACTCCCCAGGCCTCGTAGGAAGGCTCGTACCGGCCCGGGCCGTAGGAGCGGGCGAACCGCAGCGAGAGTTCCCGCTCGTAGAAGGGGGCGCGGCGCAACTGGACGCCGACGTCGCCCACCACGACGACGGCGGCCCGGTCCCGGCACAGCGCGGGGACCCGCAGCATCGCGGCGGACGACCGCCCGGCCGCGCACACCAGTACGGCGTCCGCGCCCCGGCCCCGCGACCAGCTCAGCGCCTGCTCCGTGGTGGCATCGCCGCATTCGTCGAGGGCCAGCACGCCGGATGCGGCCGCTACCTCGCGCGGGTGGGAGGCCGGGTCGATGCCGGCCACATCGCATCCGGACGCGATGGCCAGCCGGGCCGCGAGCTGCCCGATCAACCCCAGGCCCAGCACAACGATTTTCGACCCTGGTCCCACCTCCGCCAGCCGCAGCGCGTGCAGCGCAATCGAGGCCACCGTCGTGAAGGCCGCGTCCTGCGCGGGCACGCCGTAGGGAACAGCCGCGCAGAGCAGGCCGGGCACCGCCTGGAACTCGGCATGGTTGGCTTTGCCCGCCCCGCCGGTCGCCACCAGCTGGCCCGTCCGCAGGCCGGTGACCGCGGCGCCGGCCTCGACCACAATTCCGGCCGCCGAATACCCCAGCGGCAGGTCCCCGGCGAGCCGGCTCCGGACCGCCCGCGTGGTGCTGGCCAGGCCCTCAGCGCGTGCCGTGCGTACCACCTGGCCGACCAGGTCAGGCCGGGCCCGCGCCTTGGCGATCAGGCTGGAACGGGCCAGGGCGGTGAGGGCCCGCTCGGTACCCGGCGAGATCACCGACGCGACCGTGCGCACCAGCACCTCAGTCGCATCCGGGACCGGACACGGCACGTCAAGCACCACGACCGGGCCACCCCCGGCCGGCTGCACGATCTGCTTCACGCGGTTCCCCCTCTTCCCCCGGCGCGGCGCCAGCCTGTGCTGACCCGCACCGGCAATACAGCGTCGATCGCGGCGGTCAGCACGGCTGCCTCGACGCTGCGGCCAAACCCGGTGGCGACCGGTGCGGTCTCGGCGGTCAGCGCGGCCTGCCCGGTCGCCGTGACGGTGACCTGCAACTCGCCGGCTGACGTGGTGACCTCGGCACCTCCCGCGGTCAGCCGCAACTGCGACCCCGGTGCGAGATGCCAGCGCACGATGATCGAGTGCCGGCCGCGCCCGGTGACCAGGTCGTCCACCTGCAGCCCCGTTTCAGTCAGCGACCAGCGGCGGCGGTGCCGCGGGCGGCCAGGCAGTCCCCGGAACCCGTCGTGGGCGGCCTCGATCGTGACCGCCCCTGGCCCGGGGCTGGTCACGAGATCACGGACGCGGGCCCGCCGGGCGGCCCGGAAGGCTCCCCACACCTCGGTGGAGTTCGTGCCGTCCACTTCGACAGTGTTGTGAGCGGCGGTCGAGCGCTCATAACCGCGCCGCGCGCCGGCCGCATACGTCGAGGTCCCCGTGTCCACGAGCAGCGGCGTGCCGTCCACGTGCAGCAGGCAGCCGAACGTGTCGGCGTGAGCGTGCGCCGGCAGTTCGTCCGGACAGGGCAGCCCGACGTCGGCCAGTAGCCGCCAGCCACCGGCCGCCGCATGCACCAGGCCGGTGTCCGGCAGGACCACCAGGGGTCCCGCCGGTGGCGGCCCGGGCTGCAGGGCGGCGACCAGATCGGCGCTGACCGGGAAGCCGTCGTTGAGCAGCGGCACGTCGCCACCGGGGGAGAGCACGCTGGCCAGCCAGCGGCGCATGTGACTGATCGCCAGGGGAAGCTGCGGCTCGGGGGTGTGGCCGGCCGCCCGGAGGAGGGATACGACGTCGATGAGGTCGGCGAGCACCTGGCAGTGGTAGGCGGGCGCCCGTTCGTAGTGGCCACCGTCGGCCAGCACCTGCACGGCCAGCTGCCCGGTCAGCCGGTGCAGCACGCGAGCGAGCAGGTGATCATCGGCGAAGAACACGGCGAGACCGGCCAGTGCCTTGAGGTTCTTGATCAGGTGGTTGCCGCCGACGTCGGATTCGAGGTGCCGCCGCAGGAAGCCGGTGTGTGCCGCCAGGTCGGCGATGAAGGGTTCCTCGATCTCGCTGCCAGCGACCAGGTCGGCATGCAGCCCGCAGTACGACCAGGCGCGCAGCGCCGTGGGGTAGGGGAGCCAGGCATCGCCGCGGCCGGCGACGACCGCTCCGCGCCAGGATCTCCACAGGGCGGCGAACAGCGCGCGGGCATCCGCGCGATCCGGCTCGGCGGCCAGCGCCCACGCCCAGTCCCAGTAGTGCAGGTGAAACCGCCACAGCAGCGGGGCGTCGGCGTGCTGCCAGCCGGGTGGGTCGCCAAGGTTCCTGGTCATCCCGAGTAGCTCGATGCGGCCGGCCCGCAGCCCGGCACGCCCCGGCCAGCACGGCCAGATTCCCGCGTCCAGTGGGCGCAGGCCCGCGGGCCACCCGGCCGCCGTGGCCGGATCGGGGCCGGCCATGAGCCAGCGGCCAGTCTGCGGCCAGCGGCGCAGGGCCGTCCGCTGTGCCCGCAGCCTCGCCCGGCGGGTGATCTGGCCCGGCTGCAGATGAACGGCGGTGCGGGCCAGCAGGGCAAATTCTGGGCGGGTCACTGCGCCGGCCCATGGGGCGAGCCCGGCGGGGCGAGCCCCATGGCCTGGGCCTCGGCGCGGATGCCGGTGGCGAACGGGCGGGGACCGAAGCCGAGGTCGCGGGCGGCGCTGTCAATCGGGAATGCCTTGTCTTCGGCCAGCCGCAGTAGCTGTTCGGCCCTGATCCGGGGGTGCTGGCTGAGGCGTTCGTACCCGCGGGCCAGGGTGACGAGCGGGGTGAGCGGCACGGGGACGAACCGGGTCCGGCTGGCGATCGCCTGAGCTGAGGTCCGCAGCAGTTCAGCGAGCGTCAGCGGCCGCGGGCCTGCGACGTCGTAGGTCATGCCCGCAGTGGCCGGCCGCTGCGCGGCGTTGAGCACCGCGTCGGCGACGTCGGCGACATGCACCGGCTGCTGGAGGTGGCGGCCGCCGCCGGGGACGGGCAGCAGCGGCGCGCGGCGCAGCACCGCGAGCAGCCGGGAGAGGTTCCGGTCGCCGGGTGCGCCGTAGATCATCGTCGGCCGCAGGATCGTCCATTTCAGGGCGGACCCGCGGATCCGCTGCTCGGCAGCGAGCCGAACCCGTTTCGCCGGGGCGGCCAGGGTGGTCGTCAGCGCTGTGGTGGATACGAAGACGGCGCGGCTGATGCCCGACTCACCGGCCGCGGCGATGATCGCGGGTGCGTGGCCGAAACCGAGCGAGGCGAGGTTGAGCAGGGTGTCGCAGCGGGCGGCGGCGAACACCCGGTCCAGTTCTGCCGCGTCGTCGAGGTTCCCGGTGACCGGCTGGGCACCCAGCCCGGCCACCGCCTGGGCGGCGGCCGGGCTGCGCGCCAGCGCCACCGTCTCGTGCCCGCGCCGGGATGCCTCACGCAGCACGAACCCGCCCAGAAACCCGCTACCGCCAATGACCAGCAGTCTCATCGCCGCGCCCGGGGCAGGGCGAGGATCTGGCGGTACTCCCGGGCGAGCGCGACGCGGTCGAAGCAGTCCTCCACATGGGCGCGGCCTAGCCGCCCCATGGCCTGCCGGCGCTGCGGGTCGGCCGCGAGCATGCGGATCGCGTCGGCCAGCGCCGCACTGTCCTCCGGAGGCACAACCACGGCGCCCGCGTCACGCAGGATCTGTGCGGCCTCGCCGGCGACAGCGCCGACGACGGCTTTCCCGGCGGCGAGATACTCGAACATCTTCGACGGGATGAACGTCGAGAACAGTGGCACGTCGCGCAGTGGCACCAGGCAGATATCGGCCGCGGCCAGCAGCGCTGGGACCTCCTGGTGCGGCACGCCGGGCAGCAGCGTCACGTTGTCCAGCGCTAGTTCCGCGACCCGGCGCTGCAGCCGGGGCTTGTCCGCGCCCTCGCCGACGAATGCGAAATGGACCGGCTTACCGGCGAGCCGGGCGGCGGCGTCGGCGACACCTGGCAGCCCGTGCGAGATTCCGTGCGTCCCTAGGTACAGCACCAGGCAGTCACCGGCCCGTGCGCCGAGGCGGTCGCGCACCCGCGGGTCGGCGGCGGCAGCGGGGTCGAACCGGTCGAGGGTCACGCCGTTTCGGATGGTGTGCACCTTGTCGCCCGGGACGCCCCGGTCGATCAGGTTGGCCCGGAACCCGTCACTCACCACGACGACCCGGTCGGCTGCGGCATACGCCGCGAGTTCGAGCCGTTCCAGCAGGCGGATCAGGCGGTGGTTGGTCAGCACGCCGAGCTCGACGAAGATTGCGGGCCACAGGTCGCGGATCTCGACGACGAGCCGGGCCCGCTTCATCCGGGCCAGCACCCAGGCGGCGCCGATCGAGAAGAAGGTCGGCGAGGATACGACGACCGTGTCGGCCGGGCCGCAGCGCCGCCCGCCCAGCAGCACGCTGCTGATCATGAAGCTCAGATGGCCCGCGGTCTTGCGGGCTATGCCCTCGTTCGGCGTGGCGTAGAGCCAGGTGCGGATCACCTGGTAGCCGTCCAGGTGTTCGCGGCGCCGGATCGCGCCCCGGTAGGCGGGCGGCACCGTGCCGGTGGGGTGGTTCGGCATGCCGGTCAGCACCGTCACCTCGTCCCCGTCGGCGGCCCAGGTCGCGGCCAGCGCGGACAGCCGGGCCTGCGGGGCGCCTGTCTCGGGCGGGAAGTAGTGGGTCACGATGAGTGTGCGCATCTAAGGCCAGCTCCGGCTCACTGGCGCGGCGGGCCAGCAGTGCAGGCGACCCGAGATAGATGGCCAGCAGGCCGGCCCCGGCCAGGTCGGCGGTGGCCCGGAGGGCTGGGTTCCCGGTGAGGCTGACCGCGCCGAGAAGGCAGAGCGTGGCCGTCCCTGCTGCGCTCACCATCGTTACCCGCTGGTGCGACCAGCCCACGTCGCACCAGCGCTGATAGGTGTGCGTGCGGTGCCCCTCGAACCAGCGTTCGCCAGCGCGGATGCGCCGCTGCAGCGTCCATGCGGTGTCCGCGAGGTACAGGGCGAGCGGGCCGATCGCCGCTTCGACCGGCACATGGTGCAGGACGGCATAGGCCGCCAGGACCGCCACCGCCGCGCCCAGCGTGTAGCTGCCGACGTCGCCCAGGAAGACCCGTGCCCGGACCGCGTTCCACGGCAGGAAGGCGAGCGCGACCGCGGCGACCGCGGTGCCCGCGGCGAACAGGAACGGGTCCGCGCGCCACGCCCCGAGGCAGCCGTACGCCACGCCTCCGATAAGGGCATGCGCGGCCGAGATACCGTTCACGCCGTCCATGAAGTTGAACGCGTTGACGACCCCGGTAGTCCACACGGCGGCAGCGGCAGCGGTGACGGCCAGCCTGACCGGCGTCGTCGGCAACGGGCTGATGAGCACGCAGGCGGCGACGATGCCCGCGGAGCACTGCAGCACGAGCCGCTGGCCAACCGACAGCCCGGACAGATCCTCGGCGAGCCCGATCGCGGCGAAGAGCGCGACCGCGATGCCGAACGCTGCGGAGGGCACGCTGTGCATGAGCGCCGCGGCCACGAGGAGTCCCGCGGCGATCGGTGCGCCACCCCCCCGCAGTGTGGGGACGGTGTGCGACGACCTCAGGCCGGGAACGTCGATCGCTGACGCCCGCCGCAGGAGCGCGATCGTCGGCGGCTCGGCGGTGACCACGATGGCGCCGGCTGCCAGCGCGATGAGAAGGCCGGTCATTGCCGCTGGCGGCCGTGCCTGGTCGGCGCCGCCGACTCCCCGTTCGCGTGCGGCCGCCCGTTCGCCGCGGGCGTATCAGCCACATAGGAGGCATATCCGTAGCCGGACACGCCCCCGTACTGGCCGCCGTATGCGTTCTGCCTGGTCACCTCGTTCAGGACTATTCCCAGCAAGGGGACCTTGGCCTGGGAGAACTTCTCCGAGGCGCGCTGCAGATCGGCGCGTCTGGTCTGGCCGGCGGCCACCACGAGCAGTGTTCCGTCCGCATAGCTCGACAGCACCATCGCGTCGGTGACCGGCAGCACCGGCGGGCTGTCGATGAGGACCAGATCGAATTCCTCGCGCAGGGCGTCGAAAATGTCGTGCGTTGCCCGTTGGCTCAGCAACTCGGCCGGGTTGGGCGGGACCGGCCCGCAGGCCAGCATCCACAGGCGGTCGTAGCCGTCGACCTGTTGCAGGACCTGCTTCAGCGGCTGCCCCCCCAGCAGGATGGTGGTGAGGCCGGCCGCCTCGTCGACCCCGAAGAACTGCCCGATCCTGGGCCGCCGCAGGTCGCCCGAGACCAGCACGACCCGCTCCCCGGCCTGGGCGAAAACCGCGCCCAGGTTGGCCAGCGTCGAGGTCTTGCCCTCGCTGGAGGTCGGGCTGGTCACCAGGATGGTGCGCAGGTCGTGTCCTTGCCGTGCGAACTGTAGTGAGGTGCGCAGCGACCGGTAGGACTCGGCGGCCGACGAGGTGGGCCTTGAGGTTGACACCACGATCGCCTGGCTGCGCCTTTTCCACGACGTCACCATCGGGACCAGGCCGAGGACCGGGGACCCGCCCAGTTGCTCGGCGGCGTCCTTGGACGTCACCGCCTCGTCGAGGTTGTGCCGCAGGAAGGCGGCGCCCAGGCCCGCAATCAGCCCGGCGAGCAGGCCGAGCAGGGTGTCCTGGACGGGCTTGGGAGAGCTTGGCGCCGCAGGTGGCTGGGCCGGCGTGACGAGTTCCACCCCCCCGGCGGCGGATCCGGCGGCGGCCTCCGCCCCGGCCACCTGCAGTTGGCTGTACTGCTCCTTGAGTACCGCCTCCTGGTTGCGCAGCGCCGCTACCTCCGGGGACGTGCCGGAATGGCCCTTCAGCGACACGATCTGGGCACCGATCGACTGGATCTGTGACCGTACTTGTGCCTCGGCGGCCGTCATGGTGGCGGTGGCAACGGTCTCCTGGTAGGTGGCGAATGCCTGGGCGTAGGTATTGGCTATGCGGGCGGCCCGCGGGGCGGTGGCGGCGATGGCGGTAATGGAGATCACGTTCGTCTGCGCGACCTGAAAGGCCGACACGGGCGGATGACTGCCCAAACGGCGCTGGACCAGCGCCTGCACGGGGGCGCTCGTGATGAGCTGGAGTTCGGTCTGCACCTCAGTCGGGGTCACCGGTTGCAGTGTTGTGCCGGTGGCCGAGGCCTGGCTGGAGGGCTGCACCAGTAGCTGGGCGGTGGCCGAGTACTGCTTGGCCTGGGTCAGCGCCACAGCCAGGCTGGCCGCGACGCCCGCCACGGCAGCACAGACAACCCACCACTTGCGTCGGCGCAGGATCACGAGATATGAGCGAAGAGTCGGATTGGCACCGAACTCTGTCGTCATGCGATTCCCCCGCCCTTGTGCCGCTGGTCCGCTGCGATGAGCGGCGTCGCCCGGCCGGCGTCGGCATACGAACAATGAGTGTACTATCGATCACTCTAAGTAAATGAACCTAGGCTCCTTTATGTGGCGCGTCCGGTGACCGAAATTCTGGTGCTTTGCACCGCTAACACCTGCCGGTCCCCGATGGCCGAAGCGCTGCTCGCGCGCCGGCTGGCCGGGCGCTGCGCAGTCGGATCGGTTCGCTCGGCCGGAATACAGGCGGCCGGAATACAGGGGGCCGGACTGCTGGGAGAGGGCGAGCGGCCACCGGCCGAGGCGATCTCGGCCATGGCCGCCTACGGGCTCGACACCGGATCGCACCGCAGCCGCCAGCTCACCGTGGCTGACCTGGTCCGGGCCAACCTGGTCATCGGGATGGCCCGGGCGCACGTCCGGCAGGCCGTGGTCACGCTGCCGGAGGTCTGGCCGCGCGCGTTCACCCTGAAGGAAATAGTCCGGCGCGGGGAGGCGATCGGGGCCAGGCAAGCTGGCGAGCCGCTGTCCGGATGGCTGCACCGCGCCCACGACGCCCGGGACCGCCGATCGCTGCTCGGGGACTACCTGGACGACGACGTGGTTGACCCCATCGGGGGTCCGCCGCAGGCGTATGCCGACACCGCCGCACTGCT
>ODAK010002263.1_pt1 | contig 20282 bp, 13 predicted proteins | sample 1539591 | NCBI WGS metagenome assembly ODAK01 (sample SAMEA3539303, study PRJEB22396) | soil metagenome | biome: tundra; feature: field; material: soil | place: USA | collected 2010-05 | depth 0.15 m | reverse complement strand
TGATCAGCCTCGCGGGGCTGTACGACAAGCTGATCGGGATCATCTTGCCGACGGCCGCGTTCGCGCTACCAATCTGCACCCTCATCCTGAGCGGCTCGATGCGGGACATCAGCCCAGAGCTCTACGACGCGATGGCCATGGATGGCGCGACCTCGACACGCACGTTCTTCCGTCTTGTCGTACCGCTGTCAAAAGGGGGGATCTCCACCATCGTGGTCTTTTCAGCTCTCCAGGCATGGAACGGGTTCCTCTTTCCCCTCATTCTCACCCAGTCTGACTCCAACCGAGTCATCACTTTGGGACTGTTCAATTTTCAGACGCAGTACGGCATCAACATCCCCGGGCTGCTCGCTGCCGTGGTGATGTCGATGATCCCTGTACTGCTGGTCTATCTATTCGCGCGCCGAGCACTCGTACAGGGACTGATGGGCATGGGGGGCAAGTAGTTCATGGCAATGACAAATCCGGTGCGGGTTCCCGTGTGGTGCGACACCGCGCTGCCGGTGTCAGAGAGGGTCGATGCTCTCGTATGTGCGATGACCCTGCAGGAGAAGACCGCACAGCTGTACGGCGTGTGGGTGGGGGCGGCGACCGACGGGGGCGAAGTCGCGCCACACCAGCACGATCTGGATGACGACGTCGACCTCGACCAGCTGCTGCCTCGCGGACTCGGTCAGCTCACCCGTCCCTTTGGAAGCGCGCCGGTCGATCCTGCCCTCGGGGCCCTGTCGCTGATGCGCACGCAACAGAAGATCGTGACCGCAAGCCGCTTCGGTATCCCCGCAGTCGCCCACGAAGAATGCCTCGCCGGGTTCGCGACGTGGGGGGCGACGGCATACCCGGTGCCGCTGTCGTGGGGTGCGTCCTTCAACCCCGAGCTCGTGCAGCGCATGGCCCGCCAGATCGGAACCGACATGCGATCGGTCGGCGTGCACCAGGGCCTGGCTCCCGTGCTGGACGTCGTGCGCGACGCACGCTGGGGCCGAGTGGAAGAAACCATCGGCGAAGACCCCTATCTGGTCGGCACCATCGCGACCGCGTATGTCAAGGGTCTGGAGTCCGCCGGAATCATCGCGACCCTCAAGCACTTCGTCGGCTACTCCGCGTCGAAGGCTGGGCGCAACCTTGCCCCCGTCTCGGTGGGGGCGCGTGAGCTCGCGGACGTGCTCTTGCCCCCGTTCGAGATGGCCGTCCGCGAAAGCGGTGTGCGCTCTGTCATGCATGCCTACACAGAGATCGACGGGATACCGACCGCGGCCGACGAAAGGCTGTTGACCGGCATCCTGCGCGACACCTGGGGCTTCCAGGGCACTGTGGTGGCCGACTACTTCGGCATCGCGTTCTTGCGGATACTTCATGGCATTGCCGGCACGTGGGCAGAAGCAGCCGTGGCAGCCCTGACCGCCGGTGTGGATGTAGAGCTCCCCACGGTCAAGACTTTTGGCGCACCGCTCATCGAGGCAGTCACCGGCGGTCTCGTTGAGGAGGAGGTCATTGACCGCGCCGTTCGCCGCGTGCTCAGGCAGAAGGTCGAACTCGGACTCCTTGATCCCGACTGGTCTGCGGTGCCGGTCGTGCTGCGCGACCGTGATCTGGAGATCGACGACCTGCGAGGGACCATCGACCTCGATACCGCTGCTAACAGAGCCATTGCGAAGGCGAGCCATTGCGAAGGCAGTCGCCGAGCAGTCGATAGTGCTCCTGTCCAACGACGGAACCCTTCCACTGAGCTCACCGACCCACATCGCGCTGATCGGCCCCAATGCGGACGTTCCCAATGCGGTGCTGGGTTGCTACTCCTTCCCAGCACATGTGGGCGTGCAACACCCCGAACTCCCGGTGGGACTGGGGCTGCCCACCCTGGCCGAATCGGTTCGCGCCGAGTTCGGATCCAGCCAGATCAAGCTTGTGCTCGGAACAAGCGTCGACGGCGGCGAAACCGACTTCGACGCGGCGATCGCGGCGGCCTTGGAGGCGGACGTGGTTATTCTCGCACTCGGCGACCGGGCAGGGCTGTTCGGCCGGGGAACCAGCGGCGAGGGATGCGACGCTCAATCACTTCGACTGCCGGGAGCACAACAGGACCTTCTCGACGCCGTTCTTGCCACGGGCACGCCAACCGTTGTCACCCTTCTGGCCGGCCGCCCCTACGCGCTGGGAACGGCCCCTGTGCAGGCAGCCGCGATCGTGCAGTCCTTCTTCCCCGGAGAGGAGGGCACCCCTGCCATCGCTGGAGTGCTGAGCGGGCGCGTGAACCCGAGCGGCCGACTGCCCGTGAGTGTCCCCTCCCATCCCGGAGCACAACCGGCCACCTACCTCGCCGCGCCGCTGGCGCGTAAGAATCGCGTCTCGAACATCGACCCGGGCGCGGCCTTCCCCTTCGGACATGGCCTGGGTTACACGAGCTTCGAGTGGTTCGACGGTGGGGCGTCGCAGTTGCCTGTCCCCACTGATGGCGCAGCGACCCTGGCCCTGGCGATCAAGAACGTGGGGTCGCGGGCCGGCACTGAGGTCGTACAGCTGTACCTGCACGACCCGAGCGCATCGGTGGTCCGTCCGGTTCAACGTCTCATCGGGTATATCCGCGTCGACCTAGAGCCAGGAGCCGAGACCACTGTCTCAGTGACCGTTCCGGCAGACCTCGCGGCATTCACGGGACGCGCCGGAACCAGGATCGTCGAGACCGGCGAGATAGTTCTCGGCTTTGGTCGCTCGAGCGCGGAAATCCCCATCGCCCACACGTTCACCCTGGTGGGCCGAACTCGCACGGTCGACCACAACCGTGCGTTGCACGCCAGCTTCACCCGGTCATGAGACCGGATTTCACAAGCCCACTGCTGTCCGGAGCTGCCCAGACCCCAGCGTGGGTCGGGTCGGCGATGAGTACTTCCTTGTCACCTCGAGCTTTTGAGTACTTACCGGCCCTACCGGTGTTGCGCAGCACGGATCTGGCGGGCTGGGAGCAGATCGCCCACGCGAACGACCGACCCGGACCAGATTGACCCTTTCGACTCTTCCATCCCCCAGGGCCTGTTCGCGCCCACCCTACGTTTTCACGACGACACCTTGCACATCGCAAACACGCTCGTGGACGGCTCAGGACGGCAAGCCAACCTCCTAATCACGGCCACCGATCCACGCCGGCCCATGGTCGGCCCATCTGGCTGGAGGAGCCCCCGGGATCGACCCCTCGATCCTGTTCGACGTCTACGCGCGCCACACGGCACCGCACTTTTTCGCGGACACATCGGCGGGTTGGTCTAGGACGTCGCCGTGGCCGGCGACCTCATCTCGGGCACCCGAGCTCTCAGGGAGCCCTCGATCGGCGCGGTGCTCCCCCGTACGACCAGGCTGGTCGCCAGGTCGATGTGGGTGCTGGGTGGGTGCTCGCCGCGGGCGAGGCTGAGAACCAGCCGAGTGGCCTGGTCGGCCATGTCGATCAGCGGTTGTCGGATCGTGGTGAGCATGGGGCCGATCCACCTCGCGACGGGCAGGTCGTCATAGCCGACTACTGACAGGTCTTCGGGGATCCGCAGTCCCAGCTCTCGGGAGGCACGGTAGAGGCCGAGCGCCTGCAGGTCGCTGCCCGCGAAGACCGCCGTGGGCCGGTTGCGCAGTGCCAGGAGCTCTAGGCCCTTCTCGTAGCCACTCTCGACATGGAAGTCGCCATACCGGATCAGGGCTGAGTCGACCTCGATGTCGGCGCCTTCCAAGACCGCTCGGTAGCCGTCGACGCGTGCGCGGCTGCACCACACTCGTGGCGGGCCACCAATGACACCGATGCGTCGGTGTCCGAGCTCGACGAGGTGGCGGGTGGCGGCGAAGCCGCCGCTCCAGTTCTGTGATCCGATCGCTGGCAGCTCGCTGGTTGGTTCGCCGGTGGCGTCAATGACGACGCACGGGATGTTGCGAGACTGCAGCTGCCGGCGTTGGGCCGGATCCAGGTCGGAGAAGACCAGGATGACCCCGTCGGGTTTGCGGGACAGGACACCCTCGAGCCATTCCTGGCGCGGGGTGAGAGCCGCCCCGCATTCGGACAGCACGACGGTAAGGCGCTCCTCGCGTGCCACGCGCTCGACCCCGCGGATGATCTCGACCGCCCAGGGGCCTTCGAGCTCATGGAAGACGAGGTCGATCATCTTGGAGCCGTTGGAGCCGTTGGAAGTCTTTGACCTGCGCCGGCGGCGGTACTGGTGCTCGTCTATGAGAGCCTCGACCTTCGCCCGCGTGGCGGGTGCGACGTCGGCTCGCCCGTTGAGCACCTTGGAGACCGTGGGAACCGAGACGCCAGCTGCTTGGGCGATCTTCGAAATCGTCATTGGTGTCGATCCCATGCTGCCAACTTTCGTTCGAGTTTCGGCGAGGCCTGTGGCGTTGTGCATCGGTGGCTTCGTGTCCAGCCGCAATATTACCGCGTATTCCCGTTCAGATACAGACTTGGGAAAGCGCTCTCTTGACGTGGGGGCGTTGGGGACGTAACGTTTCACCATGTTTATATCGGCGACGGGGACGATAGTTTCGACAAGTCTAACGGACCAACGGGACGGCACAGTGTCTTAAGTCAAGGAGGACGAGAGCGCATGTCACCAGCCAGCGCCGCGAGCCTCCTTGCGGACGTCGCGCCCCGCCCGGGTGAGCCGGCCGGGACCGAACGCCCCTGGGCGGACCCGAACCGCCAGCCGAGCGAGCGCGTCGACTACCTGCTGAAGCACATGACGGTCGCGGAGAAGATCTCTCAGCTGGTGGGCCTGTGGGTTGGGGCGCAGTCCACTGACGCGGCGGTGGCTCCCCAGCAGGACGACATGTCGCAGGACGCCCCGGTCTGGGCGGAGGCCATCGCCGGTGGGCTGGGACAGCTGACCCGGCCGTTCGGCACGGCACCTGTGGAGCCCAGCGTGGCCGCGAGGTCTCTGGCGGCCTCGCAGGCCCAGATCGTCGCCGCCAACCGTTGGGGGATCCCGGCGCTGGTCCACGAGGAGTGCCTGGCCGGGTTCACCGCCTGGCAGGCCACGAGCTATCCGGTGCCGCTGGCGTGGGGGGCCAGCTTCGACCCCGAGCTCGTGCAGGAGATGGCTACGCTCATCGGTGCGAGCATGCGGTCGGCCGGCGTGCACCAGGGACTTGCCCCGGTGCTCGACGTCACCCGTGACTACCGCTGGGGCCGAACCGAGGAGACGATCGGCGAGGACCCCTACCTGGTCGCCACGGTGGCGACCCACTACGTGCGGGGTCTGGAGTCCTCGGGGATCATTGCCACTCTCAAGCACTTCGCCGGGTACTCTGCCTCGCGCTCAGGGCGCAACTTAGCGCCGGTGTCTATCGGACCGCGCGAGTTCGCGGACGTCATTCTGCCTCCGTTCGAGATGGCGATTCGCGAAGGCGGGGCTCGGTCAGTGATGCACTCCTACGCGGACGTCGACGGTGTCCCCGCAGCTGCCAACCGTGCACTGCTCACCGGCCTGCTCCGCGAGCAGTGGGGGTTCACCGGAACGGTTGTTGCCGACTACTTCGGCGTGAAGTTCCTGCAGTCTCTGCACGGCATCGCAGGCTCCGAGGGCGAGGCCGCGCGCATCGCACTCACCGCCGGCGTCGACGTCGAGCTGCCGACCGTCCAGTGCTTTGGGTCGCCGCTGAAACAGGAGATCGAACGCGGCGCCATCGCCGAGTCGGTCATCGACGATGCGGTGCGTCGCGTTCTGCTGCAGAAGTGCGGACTGGGCCTACTCGACGACGGATGGTCACCGGAACCTCCGACCTCACCCGACTCGATTGACCTTGACGGCAAGGGCGGCCGGCGCGTGGCGCTGCGGCTAGCGGAGGAGTCGGTCGTCCTGGTGCAGAACGGCGGCGTTCTGCCCCTGTCGGCGGGGGGCTCGATCGCTGTGGTCGGGCCGCGCGCGGACGATCCGATGGCCATGCTCGGCTGCTACTCGTTCCCTGCGCACGTGGGCGTGCACTACCCCGACAAGGACCTCGGAGTGAGTATCCCGTCCCTGCTCGACGCGCTTCGCCTGGAGCTTCCGGACACTGAGATCGGCTACCAAGGCGGGTGCGGCGTGCTCGACCCGGACCGCGCAGGTTTCGAGGCTGCCGTGCAGTCCGCACGTGAGGCGGACGTGTGCGTTGTCGCGGTCGGAGATCGGGCAGGACTTTTCGGTCGCGGGACCTCCGGTGAGGGTTGCGACGCCGCCGACCTGCGTCTGCCCGGGGTCCAGGAGGACCTCGTGCAGGCACTCATCGCCACGGGCACCCCCGTGGTCGTCGTCCTGATCAGCGGCAGGCCCTACGCACTCGGCTCGGTCGTCGGCGGCCGGGGTGGGCCGGGGTCGGCTGCGATCGTGCAGGCTTTCTTCCCCGGTCAGCTGGGCGGGATTGCACTGGCGCGGATCTTGACGGGTGCGGTGAACCCGTCCGGGCGCCTGCCGGTCAGCCTGCCGAGCCAGACTGGCTCGCAGCCGGGAACCTACCTCAGCGCGCCGCTCGGCCGCCGCAATAAGGTGTCGAACATCGACCCGACGCCGTTGTTCAGCTTCGGTCACGGCCTCAGCTACTCGACGTTCGAGTGGACCCAGGCGGCGGTCCGCGGTGAGCCCTGCTGGGTCACCGATGGCACCGTGCACGCGGGGCTGACCGTGACGAACACGAGCTCCCGACCGGGAACCGACGTCGTCCAGCTCTACCTGCACGATCTGGTGGCCCAGGTAACCCGGCCGGTGGTCCAGCTCATCGGCTATGCGCGGGTGTCGCTGCAACCCGGCCAGTGCGCCGACGTCCAGTTCGAGGTCGCCGCGGACGTCACATCCTTCACCGGCACGGCCGGTGCGCGCGTCGTGGAGCCAGGCGCCCTCGAACTTCGGTTCGGGGCATCGTCCACGGACATTCGGAGTGTTCTTGCTCTACAGCTGGAGGGCCGGGAACGCGTCGTGGACCACACGCGCGTACTGACCGTGCCAGTGACCGTCAGCACGATGCGAGAGCCCGATCCGGGCGAGCAGGGTTGACTCACAAGGAGGTGAGGCATGACAGATCAAGGGAGGGCAACAGGGCAAGCCGAGAAGTCAGCGGTGACCTTGCAAGAGGCGTCATCGTCCCCCGTGCGGCAGCCGACGTCCGGCAGGCGCGCACAGAACCGCGACGGGTCGGGCTCGGGCAACAGGAAAAACAAGCCGGCTAAGCAGACGTGGGCAGGGGCCTTCAGGAAGGACTGGAGGCTGTACACCCTGCTGGCTGCGCCGACCCTCTACTTCATCGTCTTCAAATATCTGCCCATGGCCGGGAACGTTATCGCGTTCCGGCATTTCACGCCCGGGGGCAGCATCTTCGGCGAGTACTGGGTCGGTTTCCAGTACATCCAGATGTTCATCAACGACCCGACGTTTTGGAGCGTCTTCAAGAACACGGTCATCCTCGGTGTGCTGACCCTCGTCTTCAGCTTCCCGATGCCGATCATCTTCGCGCTGCTGCTCAATGAGCTGCGGTCCAAGAAGTTCAAGAAGATCGTGCAGTCGATCTCTTACCTCCCGCACTTCATGTCCGTGGTCATCGTCGTGGGGATGATCTTCCAGCTGACTTCTCTGCAGGGCACGATCAACCAGCTTCTGGGGCACGTCGGGGTCGGCGCGATCGACTTCATGCAGCAGGCCTCCTGGTTCCGCCCCGTCTACGTCAGCTCAGAGGTGTGGCAGACCATGGGGTGGGGCGCCATCCTCTACCTTGCGGCGTTGACCACCATCGACGAGAGCCTGTACGAGGCCGCCCGGATCGACGGCGCGAACCGGTGGAAGCAGACCTGGCACGTCACCCTGCCAGGGATCTCGCCGATGATCATGACACTGCTCATCCTCAACATCGGCAGCTTCATGGCCGTCGGGTTCGAGAAGATCCTGCTGATGTACAACCCGCTGACCTACCCCACGGCGGACGTCATCTCCACGTACCTGTACCGGGTCGGTATTGAGTCGAACAACTTCAGCTACGCGACTGCTATCGGGCTCTTCGAGTCGGTCATCGGCCTGACATTGGTCATGTCGGCAAACTCTATTTCTCGCCGCCTCGTCGGCGCGAGTCTGTGGTAGGTGGGACGTCGTGAAGGACTCCACCGGATACAGAGTATTCAAGGTAGTCAACATCTCGGCCCTGTTGATGATCGTCTTCGTGACCTTCTACCCGTTCCTCAACATGGTCGCGCAGTCGTTCAGTTCCGAGGGGAACATCAGCGCCGGGCGGGTGAACCTCATTCCGCTCGGTTTCAACATTGATACCTACAAGGTCGTCATGGGCGACGCGTTGTTCTGGACGAGCTACAAGAACACCGTGATCTACACGGTCGTCGGGACCCTGATCTCGATCGTGCTGACGACGACGTTCGCGTACGCGATCTCGAAACGACACCTCAAGGGCCGGAACTTCTTCATCGCGGTTGCGGTCTTCACGATGTTCTTCAACGGCGGGATCATCCCGAACTACGTGCTCATCTCGAGCCTGGGGATGCGGGACACGCTGTGGGCGATCGTCCTGCCCAATGCGATCAGCGTGTTCAACCTGCTCATCATGAAGTCCTTCTTCGAGAACATGCCCGCCGAGCTCGAGGAGGCCGGCGCCATCGACGGGTTGACCACCTACGGGATCCTCTTGCGGATTGTGCTGCCGCTGAGCAAGGCGGTCCTGGCGACGATGGTCCTGTTCTATGCGGTGATCAACTGGAACGCGTGGTTCGGTGCTTTCCTCTACCTCGACAAGAGTTCGCTGTTCCCGGTCACCATCTACCTGCGGAACATGATTGCCGGGGCCACGACGGCAACCTCACTGGGTGGCAGCTCCGATAACGTCACCCAGATTGCAGCGAATATCCAGTCGGTGACGATGGTGCTCTCTGTCCTGCCAATCCTGCTCATCTACCCATTTGTCCAGAAGTACTTCGTCTCGGGCGTCATGCTCGGTTCAGTCAAACAATAGTCTCGTTAACGCGAACATTGGAAAGGGAAACCTCATGAAACACAAGTCTCTACGCATGGTCGCGTTTGGCGCGGCGATAGGTTTGGCGGGCGCCCTGAGCGCCTGCAGCACGGGACCCGGGACTACCAGCGCTTCGCCTTCGAACCTGGCGTCTGTGTCTGTGGGAGCAATGAAGAACTTCACGGCCGGCGAGGCGTTCAAGGCGACCACGCCGGTGTCGTACTCGATGCTCTACTCCGACCACCCCAACTACCCGCTCAAGTCCAACTGGCTCCTGTTCAACGCCATCACCAAGACGACCAACGTCAAGCTCAACTCGACGATCGTGCCGATGAGTGACTACTCGGCTAAGCGCAGCCTGCTCATCGGCGCCGGGAGCGCCCCGCTGATCATCCCTAAGACCTACCCCGGTGAGGAGACGACCTTCGTCCAGTCTGGGGCGATCCTGCCGGTGAGCGACTACGTCAACCTCATGCCGAACTTTGAGCAGAAGGTCAAGGAGTGGGGCCTGCAGGGTGAGCTCAACAACCTGAAGCAGGCTGACGGCAAGTACTACCTGCTGCCGGGTCTGCACCAGCAGATCTGGCCCGACTACACGATCGTGGTGCGCACCGACATCTTCAAGAAGCTGGGCATCGCGATCCCCACGACCTGGGACGGCCTGAAGACTGCGCTGACCCAGCTCAAGGCTGCCGACCCGACCTCCTACCCGTTCTCGGACCGCTACATGGGCGGTGCGACCATGAACATCGCCTCGGCGACGTACGGCACGGCAATGGGGGATGGACTGTTTCACATTGGCGACGGAACGATGTTCGACAAGGCTACGAACAAGTTCGTGTACGCCGCGGCGCAGCCCCAGTACGAACAGCTCCTCGCCTACTTCAACTCCCTGGTCAAGGGCGGGCTGATGGACCCGGAGAGCTTCACCCAGACCGACGACCAGGCGATCGCAAAGTTCACCTCCGGAAAGTCGGTGGTCATCAGCGGCAACTCGCAGGACGTCGTGACCTACCAGAAGGCGATGGACCAGAGCCTCGGCAAGGGCAAGTACTCGATCAGTAAGATCACCGTCCCGTCCGGCCCCGCGGGCAACATCATCGCCGGCTCCAGGCTGGAGAACGGCGTGATGATCAGCTCTGCGGCGTTGAAGAGCCCGAACTTCGTCGCGATGATGCAGTTCATCGACTGGCTGTACTACTCCGACGCCGGCCAGGAGTTCGCCAAGTGGGGCGTCCAGGGCACGACGTACACCAAGAGCGCGGCCGGCGTGCGGACGCTCGAGCCGGACGTGACCTACCAGGGAATGAACCCCTCGGGAACCAAGGACTTGCGCACGGACTTCGGTTTCTCCGGTGGCGTCTTCGCCTATGGCGGGTCGACGAACCTTCTGCAGTCGATGATGAGCCCGCAGGAGCTTGTGTTCCAGAAGGCCATGGCAAGCAAGACCCCCCAGGCGGTCCCGCCGCCAGCCCCGCTCAGCGAGACCGACCAGGCGCAGGCGACGCTGGTTGAGACGCCGCTGCAGGACTACGTAGACCAGAACACCCTTCAGTTCATCCTCGGGCAGCGACCCCTGTCGCAGTTCGGCGCGTTCGTCACCGAGCTTCAGGGCAAGGGCATGACGACGTACCTGGACATGAAGAACAAGGCCTACACGACCTTCAAGAACAAGAAGTAGGCCGGGTCCGCCTGCCCACCGGTTCCCAAGGATCCGGTGGGCAGCCGGGCGGTAGCTGGCGTTCGACCACCAGCTACCGCCCGTTGCGCCCTCTTGGTCTTCAACCTAGGCGAAGGGAGTTGTCGTGCCCACTGTTGTGATCCCCATGACGGGAACCCGTTCGGCATCCGCGGACGCATGGCGGGAGTGCATCGGTACCGGGCGTCTGAGCCTCGCGCTGCGCAAGGACTACCTGAAGTCCCTCGCGCTCGTCCAGAAGGAGATCGGGTTTCGGTACATCCGGGGCCACGGCCTGCTTCACGACGACGTGGGCATCTACCGGGAGTACGAGTGGCAGGGTCGCACCCGCGTCCTGTACAACTTCACCTACCTCGACCAGATCTTCGATTCCTTCCTGGGCCTTGGCCTGAAGCCGTTCGTGGAGATCGGGTTCATGCCGGACGCGCTGGCCTCGTCCAGCGAGACCGTCTTCTGGTGGAAGGGGAACGTCACCCCGCCCGCGGACTTCGACAGGTGGCGCGGCCTCATCCACGCGGTGGTCACCCACCTGGTGGCGCGGTACGGCCTGGACGAGGTCCTGACCTGGCCGTTCGAGATCTGGAACGAGCCGAACCTGTCGAACTTCTGGAAGGACGCCGACCAGGCGGCGTACTTCACGCTCTACCGGGAGACGGTCGCGGTGATCAAGCAGGTCGACGCTCGTCTGCAGGTCGGCGGACCAGCGATCTGCGGCGGGGCGGACCACTGGATGGCGGACTTCCTCCAGTTCTGCGCGAAGGAGAGCGTCCCGGTCGACTTCCTGACCCGTCACGCGTACTCCTCCGAGGCTCGGGAGCCGATCCCGTTCGCCGCCTATCAGCGGCTTGCCCCTCCGGAGTCGCTGTTGGAGCAGTTTGCGACCGGCCGGCAGTATGCGCAGCGCTCTGCGTTCCCGGACCTGCCCGTGCACATCACGGAGTTCAACAGCTCCTACCTGTCCATCAACCCCGTCCATGACTCGGCGTTCAATGCTGCCTACCTCGCGACGGTGCTCAGCCGGGGTGGGGACATGGCGCAGTCGTTCTCGTACTGGACGTTTTGTGACGTGTTTGAGGAGGAGAACATCCCGACCTCGCTGTTCCACGGCGGCTTCGGGCTCCTCACCCATCATCAGGTCAAGAAGCCGACATACCACCTGTTCGAGTTCTTCGCCCATCTCACCGGTGAGCGCCTCTACCGGGATGATCACCTGCACGTGGTGCGCCGAGACGACGGCTCCGTGGCGCTGCTCGCCTGGAACTGTGTCTACGACGATGACGGGCCGGGCGACGGCGCAGCGGCGGGCCGGACCGTCACCGTCTCGCTGCCGGTCGCCGGCAGCGATGTGTTCGCGCAGCGCCGCACAGTCAACGAGGACGTGGGCAACAGCTGGACCGCATGGAAAAGGCTCGGCCGGCCGCGCTTCCCGACCCGCGAGCAGATCGCTGTCCTGAAGGAGTGCTCGGCTCCGGCGGTGAGCACCTCGGTGCTGCACCCGGCTGGAGGCCGGGTGGACATTGAGCTGACCCTGGCCCGCAACGAGATCACCCTTGTTGAGCTGACCCCGATCCGTGAGGAGTCCCAGGGCTACCCGGGACTGGACGACGCCCGGGTGGCCAGGTGCAGCCCATGACTGCGGACCGCCGGAGCCCACAGGCTCATCGTGGGCCAGGCAACCGCCAGTTCGGCGACGGGGTCCTGTTCCGGTTCACCAATCACGTGTACTGGCTCATGGCCACCGAGCTCCTCTTCGTAGTCGCGTGCCTTCCCCTGGTTCTTGCGCTGCTGTTTCTTGACCGGGACTCGTCGAACGCGATCCTGTACGCGTTTGCGGGCACTTTCCTGGGACCGGCCCTGGCAGCAACGCTCCACTGCGTGCGCAAGGTCCGGCGGGAGAAGGACCTCGACCCGGCGCGGGACTTCGTGCGCGGGTACCGGATCAATGTCGCGGGGACCCTGAAGTTCTGGGTGCCCGCGGTCGCCGCCGCAACTATCGTGCTGCTGGACTCCGGTTTCCTGCAGACGCAGGGTGCTGCCAGCGACGCGGCTCTGCGAGAGGCGCTGCTGGTCGTGGCGCTGCTCGGGACGTTGTGGGTCATGAACATGATGGTGATCAGCACGTCGTTCACGTTCCGGATGCGCGACATGGCGCGGCTGTCGATGTTCTATCTGGGCAGGTCTGTGCGCAGCACCATAGGCAACCTCGCGATCCTGTTCCTGGCCGTCGTGCTGCTGTTGTTCACGTCAGAGTGGGTGCTGCTGGCTTGCGGTTCGCTGTTGGTCCACCTTTTCGCGCTCAACACCGCAGACCTGGTGACGCAGGTAGAGGCGCGGTTCACCGGCCCGCCTGGCGGCCTGCCCCCGGCGGAGAAACCCACCCCGCAGTGACAACGCAGTAGCGACAAGCAGCAAGGCCCCATCCAGCAATCACCGCGCAGTAATGACCACGCGTAAGGACCGCATCCATGGACAAGATCCTGTTCGGTGGCGACTACAACCCAGAGCAGTGGCCCGAGCAGATCTGGGACACGGACATGGAGCTGCTGGCAAAAGCACACGTGGACACGCTCACGGTGAACGTCTTCTCCTGGGCGACGTTGCAGCCCGACGAGCACACCTATGACTTCGCCGTCCTGGACCGGGTCCTGTCCACGCTCGCTGGCGCCGGGAAGAGGGTGTGTCTGGCGACGTCGACGGCGGCGCACCCCGCGTGGATGGCGCGCAAGTACCCCGACGTGACCCGGGTGGACTTCGAAGGGCGACGGCACGTGTTCGGACAGCGGCACAACTCCTGCCCGAACAGCGCGACCTACCGGCGATTTTCTGTCGAGCTCGCCCGCCGCATCGCGCAGCGCTACGGAGCGGGCCATCCGGACTCGGGAATCATCGCAGCGTGGCATGTCAACAACGAGTACGGGGGCACCTGCTACTGCGAGCACTGCGGGGTCGCGTTCCGGGCATGGCTGCGGGACCGGTACGGGACCCTTGACGCGCTCAACGCGGCGTGGAACACGGCCTTCTGGTCGCACACCTTTCATGCCTGGGAGGAGATCGTCCCGCCCAACGCGCTTAGCGAGCACTGGGGCGGCCCCAATGTCACCGCATTCCAGCCGATCACGCTGGACTACTGCAGATTCAACTCCGACAGCATGCTTGCGAACTTCGTCGACGAGAAGGCCGCCATCGGCCAGTTCAGCGACCTGCCGGTGACCACAAACTTCATGGGCATGTACCGCCCGCTCGACTACTTCGCCTGGGCGCCTCACCTGGACTTCGTGTCCTGGGACAACTACCCGCCGGACATGGCGTCCCACGCGCGCATGGGGCTCACCCACGACCTCATGCGCGGCCTCAAGGCTGGGCAGCCGTTCTGGCTCATGGAGCAGTCCCCGTCGCAGACCTCCTGCCGCCCGTTCAACCCCCTCAAGCGTCCCGGGGTGATGCGGCTGTGGAGCTACCAGGGCGTGGCTCACGGCGCCGATGCGGTGCTGTTCTTCCAGATGCGCCAGTCGCGGGGGGCCAGCGAGAAGGACCACGGGGCGGTCATCAACCATGCCGGACGCTCGGACACCCGCGTCTTCGGGGAGGTCGCGGCCCTGGGTGAGGAGCTTGAGTCGCTGGCCGGCGAGATCGTCGGGGCGCGCACCCGAGCGAACGTCGCGCTCGTGTTCGACTGGGACAGCTGGTGGGCGGTCGAGATCTCGGACGGACCGTCCCGGCACGTGTCGTACCAGGAGACGCTGATCGCCTACTACGGGGCGCTCTACGAGCAGAACGTATCTGTCGACGTGGTACCCACCGGTGCGGACCTGTCCGCGTACCAGATAGTGGTGGCGCCGCTGCTGCACATGGTCCAGGGGGGCGTGGCCGAGCGGGTGGAGGCCTTCGTCCGGGCCGGCGGCGTGTTTGTCACGTCGTTCCTGTCCGGGCTGGTCGACGAGTCCGACAACGCGTTGCTCACGGACGCGCCCGGCCCGTTCGCGCGGGTGCTGGGCATCCGGATCGACGAGACGGACGCGCTGGCCCCAGGAGTGCTCAACTCGGTCGTGTTCAGCGCCGACCCGGACGCCAACGGGATCGGGGGCGGGCCAGGCGCGGTCCGTTTCACCGCGGACCTCGTCTTCGATCTCGTGCAGCCGGCCGGCGCCGAGGTGGTCGGGGTCTACGAGTCGGACTTCTACACAGGGATGGCGGCTGTGACCCGCAACGTCGTCGGGGACGCCGAGCTGCCAGGAGAAGCCTGGTACGTCGGGACCAACCTGGGCGCTGACGGCCTAGGCTGGCTGTTCGCACGCATGCTGGCCGCGCGGGGCCTGCTCAACCGGTACTCGGGGGTGCCGGGCGTCGAGGCCGTGGCCCGCTACCGGGACGACGTCAGATACCTGTTTCTGCTCAACCACGGGGAGGCGGACTCAGTCGTGGCCGTCGACAGGGATGCCGTCTGCCTGCTGACCGGTGCGCAGGTCAGCGCTGGTGCGAGCATCAGGCTCGCCGGCAAGGATGTGATGATCCTCAAGAGCATCCGTAGTTAGCACGTCCCCGTCACCGGTTCGCCATGAGTAGACCCGTTCAGTAGATCCTCCGCCCGCGGGCGTCCGGAAGCCCTGACTTGCGCAAGAAGTACGTGTTGACCTGGTCGCGCCACTCACGCGCCGAGCGGAGCTGCTCGCCCAGGCGCGTCGACACGTTGGTGTAGGCGTCGTCGTCGAGCAACCCCGAGTCGACCGCACCACTGAGCCCGGCCCACCGCAGCACCATCTGCTCCACCCGCTCGACACCCGCGAAGTGCGTGTCGTAGATGTGCTGCATGACGGTCTTGCCGGAGTGCAGGACATGCGTGTAGGGCACGTGGTGGAAGAAAAGCAGCAGCTCGTCTGGGCAGGTCTGCAGCGACTCGAACTCGTCCGCGTGCGGCGACCCGTACAGGCCGGCGTACCCCGTCCCCGTGGCGACGGTCCGGTCCACCCCGATGCCGTCGCGGTCGGCGAAGTGGTAGGTGCCCCAGGCGGAGTACTCGTAGCCGTCGATGCTGGGCCCGTAGTGGACGCCGGGGGTAACCATCCATCCCACGCCCAACGGCGTGGTGTACTGCTCACAGGTGAGCCACGAGTCGGCCATGACCGAGCGGACCACCTCGGCCACGCGGCTGTCCGACCCGAAGGTGGCTGGAATCCACTCGTCGAGAATGGCCTCGCCGGTCAGCGTGGGGTCCCAGGCGAGCCGTCCGAAGCCGAACAGGTTCGCCTGGGCGAGCTTGTGCCCGGTCCAGTTCGGGTCGTCACCGATGTTGGACACCGCGCACACCCCGGACAGGGGCCGGTCGTTCGCCCGCCCGGAGGCGATGGCTGAGACCGTGGTGCCGTCCCCGTGCATGTCGAAGTCCAGCACCTCGCGCCACTGGGGGACCAGATAGCAGACGTGTCGCTGCTGGCCCGTGTACTCCTGGGCAATCTGGAACTCGACGGCGATGTTGGTCTCGCGCAGACCCCCGATGAGGGGGGAGACGGGCTCGCGGACCTGGAAGTCCATCGGGCCGTTCTTGATCTGCAGCACCACGTTGTCGTCGAACTGCCCGTCCAGCGGCATGAAGTGGTCATAGGCCGCTCGTGCGCGGTCGGTGCGCCGGTCGCGCCAGTCCTGCGCGCAGTCGTACACGAAGCACCGCCAGAACACCACGCCGCCGTAGGGCTTGAGGGCCCGCGCCAGCAGGTTCGCGCCGTCGGCGTGGTTGCGCCCGTACGTGAACGGGCCGGGCCGGTTCTCCGAGTCGGCTTTAACGACGAACCCGCCGAAGTCCCCAATCGCGCGATAGACCTCTTCGGTCACCTGCCGCCACCAGGTGGCTACGGCCGCGTCGAGCGGGTCCGCCGTGGGCAGACCGCCGAGCTCGATCGGTGCCGCGAAGTTGGCTGAGACGAAGATCCGTATGCCGTATCCGCGCAGGATGTCGGCGATCTGCGCCACCTCTGCCAGCAGGTCGGTGATGAGGTGTGACTCGGCGCGGTGCACGTTGACATTGTTGATGGACAGTGCGTTGACTCCCACGGATGCCAGCAGGCGCGCGTAGTCGGTGATCCGGGACTTGTCGGCTACCACCTGTCCTCGGGCGTAGAAGATCGAGTTGCCCGAGTACCCGCGCTCGACGCTGCCCATGGGGTCGCCGACCGTCATGTTGTCCCACTGGTTCACCATGCGGATCGGGTTGGCCGGGTTCTGAAGCGTGACACCGTCGGTCATGTCCGCCAGGTCTTGGGTCGCCGCCTGTCGCAGCAGATGGAAGTACCCGTAGAGCAGCCCGCGCTGCCCGAGCCCGGTGACCAGGGTCGCGCCGCGGTGGTGGACGACGGCGAACCCCTCGCAGGTGAGCTGCCCCGCCGCCTGCGCCCCCAGAGCGAGCAGCTCGGCGCGGGGCGCCGCCACGTCGGCTGGAAGGTCCGCCAGGGTCGTGGCGGTGGCAAGGATGACGTCTGCGCCGCTGAGCGTGTCGGTGACCAGGGTGCCATCGCGGCCGTCGAGCAGCGTGGCGATCTCGCGGGCGAGTGTTGCCCGGATCGGGTCATCGGTGAGGGCCTCATGCGAGGGGCCGAGCAGGCTGAACGTCATCGCCCCAAGCGCGTCGAGCTTGTCCAGGCCCAGCCAGCAGGGGTCCGTTTCCTCGAAGTACCGCACACCGTCACCTCATTGTTTCCGGTCGGGCGTGCGACTTCGCCCGCCCGAAAGTATCGAAGATTCACCGATACTTACGCTGTTGGACGCTACGCGCTATCAGCGCCCGAAGCAAGGGCCGCCTGCGCCCCCTGGGCCCGGTTCTGGCGACCTGTTACGGTGGGAATACGCTTTCCTTCTCACGAGGCAAGGGGCACTTGACGATGAGGCACGACACCCCAGGAAGTATCGCTGCGCGTCCACCAACGGCGTCCCTAGCGGCCATGGGTCCGCTCGAGGTCGCCACCGTCGGGGCCGGGCTGTGACAGCGAGGCGGACGCTGATCGTCGGCACGGGTTCGATCGCGGCCGCGCATGCCGCCGCAGTTGCCGGCCAGGGCGGGCGGGCGGCGGTGGTCGCGGGCGTGGACCTCCAGCCGGCGCGGGCCCGGGACTTCGCGGCCCGCCATGGGATCGACTACTGGAGCGGCGACCTGGCCGCTGCACTCGGGCAGACCTGGCCAGGGGGCGGCAGGCTGGACCTCGCACACATCTGCACCCCGCCTCGCTCGCACGTTCCGTTGGCCGTCCAGTGCCTGCGCGCGGGTGTGCCGGTGCTTCTGGAGAAGCCGCCGGCGCTGAGCCTTGCCCAGATCGACGAGCTTCTCGCCGTCTGCGAGAGCACCGGGGTGAACGTGGCTGTTGTCTTCCAGCACCGGTTCGGCTCCGGTGCGCGCCGCGCCCGCGCCCTGTTGGTCGGCGGCGGACAGCAGGACCAGGGCATCGGCCGCCCGTTGGTGGCCACCTGTCACACGCTCTGGTACCGCGACGCCGACTACTTCGCGGTGCCGTGGCGTGGGCGGTGGGACGTCGAGGGCGGTGGGCCGACGATGGGCCACGGCATCCACCAGTTCGACCTCTTGCTGGCGCTGCTCGGCCCGTGGACAGAGGTCACCGCGATGGCCGGACGGCAGGCCCGGGACACCGACACCGAGGACGTGTCCTTGGCCGTGGTGCGGTTCGCCAGCGGGGCGCTGGCGACGGTGGTGAACTCGGTTGTCTCGCCGCGTCAGACGTCCTCGATTCGCATCGACACCGAGCGCGCGACCCTGGAGGTCGAGCACCTGTACGGCTACACCGAGGCCGACTGGACGTTCACCGCGGCACCGGGCCACGAGGAGCTCGCCGCCGCGTGGACCACCGACAACACGGCGCCACGCAGCAGTCACGTCTGCCAGGTGGCGGCCCTGCTCGACGCGATGGACGCCGGCGAGCCGCTGCCCGTGCCGCTGCGCGAGGCCCGCAGCACCCTGGAGCTGGTCGCGGCGATCTACGCCTCGGCGTTCACCGGGCAGGTCGTGCGGTGCGGGGACATCGGTCCGGGCCACCCTTTCTATGAGCGCATGAACGGCACCGGGGCACCCTGGGCCGCCGCAGCCGACCGTGAGCAGGCCCGCCGATGAAACCCCGTCGCACCCACCTGACCGTCCGGCACGACATCGACGCGTCGGTGCAGATCGCCCACCGCGGGCAGGAGCTGCTCACCTATGTCTACGCTCCGCACGACGCCCAGCTAGAGTCGCCCAGACCGTACGTCCACCCGCTGTACACCATGGCCGGGGACCTGGTCAGCCTCTTGCGGCCGCACGACCACGTATGGCACAAGGGCATCGCCTGGTCCCTGCCCAACGTCGGCCCGCACAACTTCTGGGGCGGGCGCAGCTACGTGCGCGACCAGGGGTACGTCCAGCTGGCCAACAACGGGTCGATGGACCACCAGCGGTTCATCGCAATGGAGGCGAGCGACGACCGGGCCCAGGTCTGCCACGAGCTGGTCTGGCACGCGCAACCCACCGATGGCCAGGCGGTCGGGGCCCAGATCGTGCACGAGCAGCGCAGCCTCGCGGTGACCGTGCCCACCGGCGACGTCTGGGTCCTGACATTCTCCTCGGCCATCACCAACGTGTCCGGCGAGCGGCTGGACATAGGGTCGCCGACCACTAAGGGCCGTGAGAACGCCGGGTACGGAGGGTTGTTCTGGCGAGGACCACGGTCCTTCACCGGCGGAACAATCCTGGCTCCCGGATATGCCGGCGGGGAGCAGATTCGGGGCACTCGCGCGGAGTGGATGGGCTACACCGGCCAGCACGACCAGAGTGAGCGCCACTCGAGCCTGGTCATGGTGGACGACGCTGCCAACCCGCAGCACCCACCGCAGTGGTTCGTGCGCAACGAGATGTTCGCCGGGGTGAACCCTGCGCCCTTCTTCAGCCATGAGGTTGTGTTTGGCCCCGATGAGACGCTGCACTTCCGGTACGCCGTGGTGATCGCCGACGGCCCGGCCGACCCCGCCCGGGGGGAGGAGCTGGCCGAGCTGGGCCGGGTCGCCCTGGCGCAGTGGCGATGACGAGCCCGACGCCCGCCGGCAACGCGGTGCCGCCGTTTCCCGGCGGCACCGCGCTCAGCCATCTGCGCGTCTACGACTGGCCGGCACCAGATGCCGCCGGCACGTGCGGTGGCGGCTCCCCGCACCTGCACACGGCATCCTCGGAGGGGTACCTCGTGCTGGCCGGCGCCGGGAGCGTGCAGACCCTCGGTCCGCAGGGGTTCGCCCAGACGCCGCTGGTTACCGACGCGCTCGTCTGGTTCTCACCCGGAGTGGTGCACCGGCTGGTCAACGACGGTGGGCTTGAGATCCTCGTCGTTATGTCCCACGCGGGGCTGCCGGAGGCGGGTGACGCGGTGCTCACCTTCCCGGCCGACGTGCTGGCCGACATCGGGGCTTACCGGCAGGCCGCGGCGCTGCCTGCCCAGGAGCCCGGGCGTGGCACTGCGGGCGAGGACGACGCGGTCGTGGCTGCGGCGGCCAGGGCCCGACGGGATCTGGCCCTGGAGGGCTTCGCGACCCTTCGCAGGCGGGTGGAGCGTGAGGGGCCCGGCGCCCTGGTCGACCTGTACGCGGCCGCCGGCAGGCTGGTCGCGGA
>ODAK010002262.1_pt1 | contig 20291 bp, 16 predicted proteins | sample 1539591 | NCBI WGS metagenome assembly ODAK01 (sample SAMEA3539303, study PRJEB22396) | soil metagenome | biome: tundra; feature: field; material: soil | place: USA | collected 2010-05 | depth 0.15 m | reverse complement strand
AAGATTACGACAACAGCGATAACTTTCAGCATCTCACCGAAGAAGAGGTCAATCGCTGGGGCCGCACGGGCGGGACCTTCCTTCACACCTCGCGCACCAACCCCGGACGAGTCAGCCAAGCCAACGTTCCGGCCTACCTGCAAGGCTCTTATGCGGCCCCAGTGAACGATCTCACCGCAGAAGTGCTCAAGAACCTGGACTGGCTGGGAATCGACAATCTAATCCCAATCGGCGGCGACGACACGCTGAGCTACGGCGTGCGGCTGCATCGCGAAGGGGTGAAGGTAATTGCCATTCCCAAGACCATGGACAACGATGTGCCCGGGACCGACTACTGCATTGGCTTCAGCACCTGCGTGACCCGCACTATCGAAATGACCAACCGGCTGCGCACCTCCGCCGGCTCGCACGAACGTTTGCTGGTGCTCGAAGTCTTCGGTCGCTATGCGGGCTTCACGGCCATGTTGCCCACCATGGCCGGGGCGGCCAATCGCTGCGTGATTCCCGAATACAAATTCAACATCGAACGTCTGGCCGAGCTGCTCATGGCTGACCGGCGCAAGAACCCCAGCCGGTATTCCGTGGTGCTGATCTCCGAAGGCGCGACCTTTGAAGGCGGCGAGATGATCTTCGCGCACGACACCGCAGACGCTTTCGGCCATAGGAAACTGGGCGGCATTGGCAACATGGTTTCCGACAAGCTGAAGGAACTCTCTCCCCGATACAACAACGGCAAAGCGGTGGACACCATCAACCAGAACCTGGGCTACCTGGTGCGCTGCGGCGATCCCGATGCCATCGACTCGATCGTTCCCATGGCTTACGGAAATCTCGCGTTCGACCTGCTGCTAAGGGGAATTCATGGAAGGCTTGTTGTGCTGAAAAACGGCCGCTACAGCAACGTCCCGATTGATACCGTGGTGGCCTCGAAAAAAGTGGTCAATGTGAAAGAGCAATACAACACCGAAAGGCTGCGGCCGTACTACAAGAGCTTTGAGGACAAGCCGCTTTTCATGATGACCAGCGATAGCTGACGGCTGCGCGCACGAATGGCGGCTGTCAGTCTTATGTCACCCGCGCGGCTTTGACCATGGGCCGTTCTGACCCTAATCTCAGGATGATCTCTTTCAAGCCCGGGTGTCTTTGGAGCAGACGGAGATACTTGCTCTCATCCGTGGCGACCTTGGCGCGGATGATGTCCACCAATGCCCGCTTCTCCAGATGCGTCCATTGCGCCAGTTCGGGCGCCAGCGACAGAACTGCCGCAAAATTCTCGAATGCCGACCGCTCAACCGGACTCCATGTTCCAAGATCTACTTGCAATTGTTGGGCCAGGGCCTCCGTGCTGGCCCGCCGCAGCCCTTCAGGATTGCCGCCGAATTCCTTCGCCATCCGTTGTTGCACAGCCAAACCGATTCTCCGAGTCGAGAAGGTATCCCATTGTCCGGGCGGTTCCTTGCCAAACTCATAGAACACATGGTCCGCGGCCAACTGCCGCAAGGTCCGCGCCGAAGTCCGGTGCGCCGGATCGCGAGCCATTTTCGCCTCTTCCTTTCTGGTGATCGCCAGCAGTTCGGGACGTCCGGGACGAAACCCCAGCTTGCGATAAAACCAGAAAGCGCCTGACCTAATCGCTTCCTCGTTGTCATGGCCAAGCTGATAGGGATAGACCGAGAAACAGGTCACGCCGGTAAGCTGATGCAGGAAGTGAAGAACCTTGGAATAAATCTACGCTGTCTCTCCGTCGCGGAAGGCGTAAAAGGTGTTGAACCCAACTTCCATCCACTCAAACAGCGAGATGCCCTCAATGTAGTTGATGGGAACGCCATTCTTCAGCGTCAGGCCCGCATGGTAGGCGCGCAGCGGCAAACGCCGCTCGGGTGGCAATCCCCAGAGGAAGATCTGCACGCCTCGTCCCACCTCCGCCTCAAAGACCTGATTCGGATCGCCACGGGTGGTGCCGTACAGTTCGCGATAGCGGATGGTGAGGGCGGTGCGTGTCATATCCAGCACATCTGCGCCTTCACGCCGCGAAAGTTTGCGGACCGGCAGCGGCGATGAACTCAGCTCGTCGGCCAATGACACCTGGTTGCGACGCAGCAGTGGCTGCCGGTGGTAGAACATCCGCGACACACTTCGGCGGGCGCGCGTCCGGCTCGCCGCAGAATTGCCCAGCTTCCACGACACGTTGACCGCTAACGAGTCATAGAGCGACGTCCTCTGCAAGCTGGCAAGAGGCGTATCGGCAACGCGTTGCAAGAGCCATGGCAGTATTTTCTCCTCGCCCCCCGCGGCATTCGCCATCCAGTCAAGGAAAGGCGTGTCGGCTTCGACCAGCGAATCGTCTCCCAGCAGCGGGATAAAACCAGCCAATGTCGCCGCCATCTGCCGACTCTGCTCCGCAAAATCCCACTCGACCCTAAGCTGTTTCGGATAGCGCTGCGCGAGCCAGCGAGCCACGTCGTAGGTGAACTTGTCGCTGATGGTCGTGCTTGCGATGCCGGAGAAAGCCTCATCGTCGAACAACTCCATGTCAGCGTCCAAAGCCTGCAGTCTCTCCCCCTGGTGCACAATGCCGGCCAGCAAATCGTCGGCCAGGTGCGCAACTTTGCGACTTTGCGGAAACGCCCGCAGGAACAAGAGCACATCATGAAAACGGATGAGCGATTCGGCGCTGTCGAATTGAGCCTGACCCATCGCAGACAGGAGCCTCTCGATGGTCTCGGCGCAACCGGGTCCGTACTGAAGTTTGGAGGCTTGCAGTTCGGCCCACTGGGAAGCGGTGCCGGCCGTCACGTTTCACCCAGGCTTGCGGGGGAGGCTTTCAGGGCGCCAGGAACATCAACCGAGGACGACGGCATCAGGGCCTCGACCTTCGCCGACCTCACGGCTCCCGCCACCACAAACAGGTTGGTCGCCAGGACAACCGTGAATGCCATGGCGGGCAGAAACGCAAACACCTCTCCGCGGGCGTTGACGATCGCCAGCGCCAGCACCGCCGTGACCAGCCCGCGTGGCATCATCCAAAACAACAACTCTGTTTCCCTGCGGGTCACGTCCCGGACCGCCCATCGGCTGGTCTGCATGGCGAGGAAGCGTGCCAGGAGCAGCGCCGCGAGAATACCGGCGATTGGAAGCAGGTATTTTCGGCTGACAAACTCGGCAACAATCCCCAGGAGAACGAAAAAGAACGATCGCACCAGAAAGCTTAGCTCGGCGTGGAAAGCCAGAAGGCGCGCACCCTCTCGCGTCACGTGGGGTGTACGGGGCAAATTGGCCAAGGTGATTCCAAAAATCAATACCGTCAGCAGGCCGCTGCCGCCGAAGTAGCGCGCAAGCGCGTACACACCAAACACCACTCCCAAGTTCGCGATGTTAACGTTGGGTTGGCTGGCAAGCAGCGGCCATAGTCGTGACCAAATGGCGCCCGCTACAACGCCCAGAAGTAGCGCGATCACGATGTGCTGGGAAAAGTCGGCGGCCACGCCGAACAGCAGCGACTGGCTTGCGGCCGCATTCAGCAAGCTGCCGACGAGCAAAACAGCGATTACTTCGCCCAGTGTGGATTCCAAAGTCAGAGTGATCTTGACGGGTGCAGGAGTAGAAATCTGTTCCAGAGCGGGTACGACAATGGTGCCGCTCGTGCACCCCAAGGCCGCTCCCAGAAGCACGCAGTCGGCCCACTGGAGATGCAGCAGTGCCCTGCCCATCAAGGCGATCAGTCCCAGGCTCACTCCATAGCTGAAAATCATTAACAACAGCGCAGCGGGAGCGTATCGGGCGGCTTGTCGCAACCTGAGTTCGGCTCCGCCGGCAAAAAGAATAAGGATTAGGGCCAGTGTTCCGAGGATATCGATGGTGCCCCGAAACGTAGCGGGATGAACCCAGTGCAAAATCGGACCAAGGGTCACGCCGATCAAAAGCAACACGATCAAGTCGGGCACACGGGTCAGACGCGACAGTCGGTTGGCACCGTATGCCAGCACCAGCAGAGCGGCAAGCATACCGAATAAGCGCGTCAATTCCATAATGAGGATCTCGCCGGTTCAGCAACGTAGCCGAGGGCAACAGCCAGAGTTGATGGAAGGACACATGATATACGGAAGTTCGGCGATGCCATAGACAGGTGCATCGTCTAACTGAGAAAGCCGGATGCAACGGCGACCTCCAACGGTCTCCGTGGTAGCAAAGTCATCTATGCAGCACTGGTCCGAAACTTCGCCCAGCCGATCCATGCCAGCACCAACAGCGTGAGCACGGCGATGATTCCTTGCGAGATCACGCAATAAAGGCACCATACCTCCAGAACGCGGGCCTCGATGTTCGTCAGGTATAAGGCGAATGCCATTCCAGCCAGTACACACACCAGCAACAGCACACGTCGCCGCATAAAACTCAGAACACCGATGAGCACGTATCCAGCAATTCCGATGGCCGCGACAGGAACGCCATACATCACGGCGTACGGGCTATGATTCACGACCCCGCAGTCCCACTTGTCATTGATACTGCACGGCTCGGAACCAGTATCGTAATGGACTTTCAGGGCGAGCCCGGAAACCACCATTCCCGCGATGGCCAGAAAAACGATGAGATAGCGCACGAAGTCTCTCCAGCCTGGAATTGTAGCGTGTGAAGCAAAGCGGACGCGACAATGGCAATGCCGTCGCGCGGATCTCTGTCGTCATCACAAGCCAGTGTGATGTAGTAGAATCCCTTCTGCTCATGCGCCGTCTAGCTGCCAGTCTGCTGCTCTCACTTCTATGCGCAGGGCTAACCCTGCCCCTGCTTCAGGCGCAGGGCGCCGACGTTCCGGCCTGCTGCCGGCGCAACGGCAAGCACCATTGCGCGATGCTTCCCCCGGACAACGGCTTCCGAACCGTGGCAGCCAGTTGCCCGTACCGCGGTTTCATCGCTCTGACTTCGCGCTCCACGCCTCTCAGCACCGCAGCCACCGGATTATTCATCAGCTTGCGCTACGAGAAGTCGGCGACTCTGGATTCGCCCGACCTTGCACTGCCCGTCTCCGGCAATGCCCAGAAACGCGGCCCTCCCCTCTCTTAGTGCCCTTCTCTCGACAGATTTGTAAGCGCGCCAGGGCCTGCTCACGATGCAGCAGAGCGAGTGCTTCTTCGCGTTGGGTAGAGCGGCGCTTGAGCGCCGCGTTCGCTGCCGATGAAAATATCTTCCGCCGCTGCGGTCATTTGAAATGACCGCAGCGGCGGAAGGGCTACAGCATGCTTGCCACGACGCCGGCCTGAAGGCCGACTCTACCCTTGTATACACCAACTCTGGTTACTGCCCGCGACAGTTACTACGGAGAGAACCAATTTGCAGCACAACGTCGGGAATGCGAGAACGGCCACGGTCATCCTGCTCATCAGCGCATTCCTGGCAATGGCGGTCTCGCCCTCTTTAGCGACCGTGTTCGGTAACGTGCGCGGAGTGGTCCATGATCCACAACACCACCCCCTAACCGGGGCACACGCCACGCTCCAAGCTAGCGATTCGGACTATTCGTTGACTACCGAGACTGGCGCCGATGGAGAATTCCATTTCGATGCCGTACCGCTGGGCAAGTACACCGTAACCGTCGAAGCGCCGGGATTCGCTCCTCAGAAGCAGGTGCTGCTGGTCGTGTCGGGCGCCGCACCGATCCTGCATTACCAGTTGGCAATCGCCGCGGCGCAAGAGAAGGTCATGGTTACCGCGTCGCCCGAGGACCTGGATGCGGAGTCGCCGCGCAGGGACATCGTCATCGACCAAAAGCAGATCTCGCGCTACGCGGGAGTGGATTCCAGCAACAGTTTCAAGATCATCACGGAATTTGTTCCCGGCGCGTACATGGTGCATGATCAGCTCCATGTTCGCGGCGGCCATCAGGTCACATGGGCGATCGACGGCGTGCCGGTTCCGAACACCAACATTGCCTCCAACGTTGGGTTGCAGTTCAATCCCAAGGATGTCGCCTATCTCCAGGCCGAGACCGGCAGCTACGCGGCGGAATACGGCGACCGAGTCTACGGCGTTTTTAACGTCGCCCCCAACAACGGCTTTGAACGCAACCGGGAAGCGGAGCTGATCGCCAGCTACGGCAATTACAACCAAACTGACGACTGGCTGAGCTTCGGCGACCACACCGCGAAGTTTGCTTATTACGCCAGCCTGAGCGGCAAAAATACGGACTGGGGCCTGGAGCCGCCCACCGGCGTCAATCTGCACAACCAGGCGAGTGGGGACGGCGCATTTACTTCTCTGATCTACAATCCCAATCCCAATGACCAGTTTCGTTTCGATGCCGGCCTTCGCCTCGACTACTACCAGGTACCCAACGATCCTGCCATGCAGGCCGCCGGCATCAACGACCGCGAGCGCGAGCAGGACATATTCGGGACCGGCACCTGGGTCCACACCTATTCGCCCGGTCTCATGCTCATCGCATCGCCGTTCTATCACTTCAACCGCGCCGCCTATGAGGGCGGGCCCCACGATGTTCCAATCGCCACCGACAATCGCGCCTCCAACTATGAAGGCGGCCAGGTAACAGTTTCTGCCATCAACGCCCGGAACAATGCGCGCGCCGGAATCTATGCCTTCGCGCAGCAGGACAACACATTTTTCTCGGTGATCGCAAACGATGGTTCAGGAGGGGCTTTCAGCCAGCGCGTGCATCCGGGCGGCAACCTCGAAGCGGTCTTTCTCGAAGATCAGTTCAAGGCGACGTCGTGGCTAACCTTGACCGGAGGGATTCGGCTTACGCACTTTGACGGTCAACTCACTGAGAACGCCGCGGATCCTCGTCTGGGAGTGGCCATCCGCATCCCTAAACTCAATTGGGTATTGCGGGCCGCTTATTCGTATTACTACCAACCGCCGCCGCTCGACACAGTGTCGGGACCACTGCTCAAGTTCGCGGCCAGCCATGGAGTCTCTTTCCTTCCCTTGAAGGGCGAGCGCGACATTCAGCAGGAATACGGGGTCACCATTCCGCTGCGCAACTGGGTCTCGACGCTCACGTACTTTCACACCGGAGTGCGGAATTTCTTTGATCACGACGCCATTGGCAATTCGAATATCTTTCTGCCACTCACCATTCAAGCGGCGCGCATGAAGGGCTTCGAAGCAACCGTCCGCTCGCCACTGATTCTCGGCTATTATCACGCCCATTTGGTGTACTCAAACCAGCAAGCCCAGGGATTTGGAAACGTGACTGGCGGACTAACGGATTTCTCTCCCCCGCCCACTGGAGGATTTTATCTGGACCACGATCAGCGCAACACGCTTTCCGCCGGGATGGAAGGCGACTTGCCGTGGCACAGCTTCGCCGCCCTGACGTTTAACTATGGCTCGGGATTCCTCAACGGTGACGGCCCTGACCACCTGCCGAGCAATTACAGCTTCGATTTGTCGCTGGGGAAAACGTTCGGAGAGAGCTTTACGGTGCGGTTAATCGGCACCAACATCACCAACAATCGCTACCAACTGGATAACAGCAACACCTTCGGCGGCTCGCACTGGGCCGATCCTGGCATGTTCTCGGTACAGGTGAAATACCGATTTCATTACTGAGAGGTTTCGCCCTCCGGAATTTCAACCCTAGCAGCCCACTCCCGCCGTGTCTCGGCCTCGGCCTTCGTGAACACGCCCGCGATTCGCGTGCCGCAATTGGAGCAGCAGCCATTCTTCAGCTTATTCGACATCACCGAGTGCCAGGAACGCGTGATGACGATCTGCTTGCATCCCGGACAGATCGTGTTGGCCCCATCGGAGAAGATGTTGCCCTCGTAAACGTACTTCAGTCCCATCCGCATGGCCAGCTTTCGCGCCCGATGCAGCGTTTCCGGAGGCGTCGCCGGCTTGTCCTGCAATTTGAAATCGGGATGGAACGCTGTGAAGTGCAGTGGCACATCATCACCCAGGTTCTCCAGCACCCAATCGCACAACTCCTGAAACTCCGCGTCGCCGTCGTTCAGGGTTGGGATGATGAGGTTGGTGATCTCAAACCATACGCCCGTTTCGTGACGCAGCCACTTCAAGGTATCCAGCACCGGTTGCAGGTGGGTCAGCGTGATCTTGCCGTAAAACTGTTCGGTGAAGGCTTTGAGGTCGATGTTGGCTGCGTCAATGTAGCGGTAAATGTCGAAGAACGCCTCGCGCGTGATGTAGCCGTTTGAGACCATCACGGTGTTCAGGCCGGCATCGTGGGCCTCGCGCGCGATGTCGATGACGTACTCGCCCCAGATGGTCGGCTCGTTGTAGGTGAACGCAATGTGGGGCGCACGATGCTCCAGCGCCACCTCGACCACGTTCTCCGCACTGAGCGTCAGGGCGTTGACCTGGTCGGACTTGGCCTTGGAGATGTCCCAATTCTGGCAGAAGGAACATCCCATGTTGCATCCGGCCGTGCCCATGGAGAGAATCTTCGTGCCCGGGAAGAAGTGGTTGAGGGGCTTCTTCTCGACCGGGTCCATCGCGATCGCGGCAGGCCGCCCGTAGCCCAGTTGCAGCAGTCGTCCGCCCTCATTCTTGCGGATGAAGCAGAAGCCCGTCTGTCTTTCCCCGATGTGGCAATGCCGCGGGCAGAGATAGCAGTGGAGACGGCCGTCCGACATGGTCTCCCACCAGCGCGCCTCGTGGATTTGGGGCTGTAAGACTGTTGACTGCATGGTAACTACTTCTTCCCAATTGTACCGCCGAAGGGCGATCGGAGACTACGCGTGGGGCCGGACGCCGCCGAGCATACGATCCGCCATGCGGGACAGTCACGTCACCGAGTGATAAGGGTCATACCGCGAGGCACGACTGCGGATTACATTCGTTTTGAGGAGACTTCGCAGCCGCAACACGAGGGAAGACTAAGACCATGGCAGGCAAGCGGCCGACGAATTAGAGCTAAACACTTAAGTTACGGGAGGCTATCAGAATGTTCTTCAAACCCTGGAACCTGCGACGGGATCTCTATCTTGTTGCCTCGTTGTTCCTGTTGAGTTCGGTGGCGTACTCGGCTGCTCCGGCCACCATGCGTCTGGATTACTATCACACTGGCAATGCCACTGCGGAGATGTTCGGCCTTGATCGCGTCGTTATCGAACCCCTACCCTGGCCGGGCGACCTCTCTAAAACCATCGACGACAGCAATCTGGGGAATTACTTCTTCGAAGTGCGTGATCAAGCCAGTGGCCGTCTGCTGTATTCGCGCGGCTTCGGCTCGTTGTTCAGTGAGTGGTCGCAAACCGGGGAAGCGAAGAAACTCAATCGTACGTTTTCCGAGTCACTACGCTTTCCTGCTCCCACGGCCCTTGTGAAGATCACCCTCAAGGAGCGCAAAGAGGGCAAGGACGCAACCTTCCACGAAGTGTGGAGCATGACCGTCGACCCCAAGGATAAGTTCATCGACAGGGTGAATCCACCATCTCCGGGTGCGCTCATGACAATTCAAAAGATGGGCGAGCCGGCAACCAAAGTCGATTTGCTGATCCTCGGTGATGGATATACCGCCGCCGAGCGTGGCAAGTTCGAACAAGATGCCAAGCGGGCTACCGAGATCCTGTTCTCGCGTTCGCCATTCCGCGAGCATCGGCACGACTTCAACGTGTGGGCGCTATGTCCGCCAGCGGAGCAATCGGGGACCTCGCGGCCTTCAACGGGTGTGTATCGCCACTCGCCCCTTGGCACCTCGTACGACACGTTCGACAGCGAGCGTTACATGATGACCAACGATAATCACGCATTACGCGATGTTGCCTCGTACGCTCCGTATGAGTTCATCGAGATCCTGGCAAACGCCAAGACCTACGGCGGGGGAGGAATTTTCAATCTGTATGCGACCGTTGCCATCGATAGCGAATGGGCGCCCTATGTTTTTGTGCACGAGTTTGGACACCACTTCGCCGGACTGGCCGATGAGTACTACACCTCCGACGTGTCCTACCTTCCTGCAACCCAGCGCATGGAGCCCTGGGAGCCGAATGTAACCGCGCTGCTCGAACCGGCGATCCTAAAGTGGAAAAACCTGGTCGCGCCCGGTACGCCGCTGCCCACGCCTTGGCACAAAGCAGAATTCGAAGCCTACGAGCATGAGATTCAAGCCGAGCGCCACCATATTCGCGCCGAGAACCAGCCGGAATCAGGGATGGACGCGCTGTTTGAGAAAGAAAAGAAGCACGAAGACGAGCTACTGGCGACTGATCGGTATTCGGACCACGTAGGCGCTTTTGAGGGAGCTAACTACGAATCTCGCGGCTACTATCGTCCGCAGGAGAACTGCATCATGTTCACCCGCTACGATAGGTTTTGTGCGGTGTGCCGGCATGCCATCGAACAGGTCATTGGGATGTACGCAGCACAGTAAGTAATAAGTAAAAGGACGGTGGGCGCCGGTTTGTATTTCTGTTGGGTTGCGGCGCCCACCCTGGATTTGGGTTACCTCTATAGACGTACGCGGGTGGGAAAAGTTCTCCTCACGCGCGACAATATCGACCTCTTAACACTTCTTCACATTTGCCGTTGGTGCACGCGCTTCGGCTACTTCCCTTGCCCGCTTTCCGGCAGAATGATTTTCTCCAGATACTCAATCGGCAATGGCCCCTGGTCGAGCGCGCGATTGTGGAACTCCTCCAGCGTGAAGTTGCTGCCCTTCGCAGCCTGATATTTCTTGCGCAACGACCACCACTGGCGCGTGCCCACGAAATACGTGGGAAGCTGGGTGGAGCTCAGCTTGGCGCGCACCAGCTTGCCGTCGGCTTCCGCCTGTGTCTGGAAGGTGTCTTTCATCATCAGATCGAGCGCCTGCTGGTCGGTCATGTTCATGGTCTGCAGGCGGATATCGAGGATGGTGTTGGCTACCGCGCGCAGCCAAATCTTCAGCCGTACCAGCCGGAACTTCGGACTGAAATCGAGATAGCCTTCCTGCGTCATTACGTCGGCGCCGTACTCGGCCCACCCCTCGACGTACGGCCCGTTGCCGAAGAGATTGCGCAACACGCGCCGCGTGGGCGGCTCAACGTCGTCGGCATGCTCGGCCTGGACGTAGTGTCCCGGCAACGCTTCGTGAATGGTGAGCCACTTCAGGGTGTAGTTGTTGTACTCGCGCAGCTTGCTGTCGGCCTTCGCCTCCGGCATCTTGGGGTCGATGGGCGTCACCCAGTACTGGGCTTCAGCGGTTGGTTCCAGCGGCGGCGCGGAGTGGAATCCGGCCACCGAGAAAATCCCGCGTTCGAACTCCGGCGTGGGAATGACTTTCAGGTTGTCGCGGCTGCTGAGCGAGACGATCTTCTTCTCGCGGATAAACTGTTTGATGCCGTCGAGGTCGGCCTTCACCGCTTCGATCAACTGATCGCGTTGCGGATGTTCGTCGCTGATCTTGTTGATCACCGCTGCAATGATCTTGTTCTCGCGCTCCTGGGCGGGCAGATTGCCGTAGTCGTCCTGGCCGGGATACATCTCCTTATAGAGTGGCAGTGCCAGTTGCAGCATTTCCGCGCGAGTCTTGGTCAGCGCGGCCTCGGCCTCAGCCAGCAACTGCGCCGGCTCGATGGAAGTTTCCATCACATAGCGAAACTTGGGCGCGTACCATTCTCTGCCCAGCCGCCAGGTGCGGCCGTTTGTCGGACGCTTGGCCAGGTCGTTTTGCATCCATGCGTTGAAGTCGGTCAGCGCCTTCTTGGCCGCAGGCGCTGTTTTGTCATACTGCGCTTTAAGCGGCGAACCTGTCGCGATTTCGGCGGCCACGGAGTCCACCAGATTAAGATTGCCTTCGTTCTCTCCCACCGCAGTCGAGATGAAGATGGGATCGGAATCCGTAAGCTGCGACTTGGCCTGCTCCAGGAACCGCGGAATCTGGCCGATGCGCGAGATCACGTCGCCAACGCGCACCTCCTTCGACGCGTACTCCTGCGTCAAAGGCAGAAATAGCCCGTTGCCGATCAACTCCACGTACCCCGTGGGATTGTGCTTGTAATTCTGGATGTGTTCGAACTCCAGCAAGTTCAGCGCGATTTGATCGTCGATCAGGCGATAGTCGGCGGCGTCTTGCGGATTCAGGCCCGCGACTGGCGTCTCCGTCTGGAAGCGCTGCCGCCACGCGCGATAGAACTTCTCCTGGACGGCAATTCCCTGCGCACTCACGTCGTCGAGTTGTGCGTCGAGATCAATTGTCTTGCCGGTCTTAGCATCGACGTGCTTGTGATAACCGGCGTAGGAAGCGCTCACCGGCGAGAGCGCCAGCGAGTCTTTCACGAACTGGTCGGTCATCTGGGAAAATTTCGCGTTGACTTGATGAGGATTGCTCATGTGGTTGGTGGGTTGTGCCATGCTAAAAGTGGAGATGAGCGAGAGAAGCAAAAGAATGCGCAAAGCGTATTTCATAGCGCCTCGGAAGAATGAAAGAGTGCGAGCGGGTCAGTATAAACCCGTAGGCTACTCCGCCGCCTCGGGCGCGCCGGCGGTTCTCGCCAGACGCAAAGCCGCCGCAGCAGCATGTACGCTGGGTGTCCTCGATGAAACACACCATGAAGTTCGGCCCGTCATGCTGTGATCGACAAAGGTATGCCGGGCATAACGAGTGACCAGCCGCGGAATTCGCATGAAGGCCTCCGCCGACTGCGACAGGATAACAACGTTGCATGGTTCTGCGTTGTCTGCGGATTCTGATAGCTTGGACGCAGGAGACGCTGATGAAACGTGTACTGGTTGCGACGTCCAACCCTGGCAAAATTCGTGACCTTGCAGGAGCCGCCGCTGCCCATAACGTGCAAATCGAAACACTACCCGGCTTCACATCGCTGCCGGGCGTCATCGAGGATGGCTTGACCTTCGAAGCCAACGCGCGCAAGAAGGCCGAGCACTACAGCAAATACGCCGAAGGTGAGATGGTAATCGCTGACGACTCCGGGCTCGAAGTCGATGCGCTGGATGGCGCGCCAGGGATCCGCTCCGCACGCTATGCTGCCGACGAACATGATGCCCCCGAGCACGCGCCGAACTCCGATGACGAAGCCAATAACGCTCGCCTGCTGCGCGAACTGCACGAGGTTCCCGACGAATACCGCACTGGCCGGTTCGTCTGCGCTATCGCCCTGGCCCGTAACGGCCACACTCTGGCGACCTTTCAAGGCAAGGCCGAAGGTATTCTCCTGCGCTCGCCTCGAGGCTCAAACGGTTTCGGCTATGACCCTCTTTTTTACTTCGCAGAGATCGGCAAGACCTTCGCGGAACTGAGCGCCGAGGAGAAAGCTCTCTACAGTCACCGAGGCGCCGCCTTCCGGGCGTTCCTGGCGTGGGCGGACGAACGTCACGAGCAACATCCTCACACCGGCCAGTGACCGGATCAACCGGTCATAAGACATTGTGATGAATATCACAAGTATTTTGCCATCGCAGCGGCTATTCTGAACCTCGTTTATCAGTTGGAGACCGCGCTCGTCTCAGGTTTTCGCTAATGTGAAACGTTAAGTGGCTTTCTTGACTTGCGTTGTTGGCGAAATTGATAATGCAAGGTTCGCTTATACGCTCCGCATTTATAAGGAGTTGGCTTCGTGGCTTCTTCGGCCAGTTCTATCGATAAGAGTTCCGCTCGAATCAAGGAAGGCGTGGCTCCGCTGCGCGCCGGGCAGGGCTATTCCTTTGTGTTGCGCAGGTTACATTCCCTCTCCGGCATTGTTCCGATCGGGGCTTTCCTGATTGAACACTTCATCTCCAACTCGGAGGCGACCAAGGGCGTTCAGGCCTACAACGACCAGGTAAAGTTCCTTACCGACCTGCCGTTCGTGCACGTGCTGGAATGGGTGTTCATCTTCCTGCCGCTGCTGTATCACGGGATCTACGGCCTCTACATCTGGTACAAGGGCGATTCCAACGTTGGCGAATATCCCTGGACCGGAAATTGGCTTTATACCTCCCAGCGCTGGACCGGGATTATCGCCTTTATCTATATCGCGTACCACGTCATCGACATGCGGTTCCTGGGCGTGCACTTGATGGGTGGCGGGTATCAGAACGCGTTCTCGAAAGTGTGGTTCGACTTCCAGAGTCCGTGGACGATCGCCTTCTATGTCATCGGAATCGTTGCCGTGTCGTGGCACTTCGCTTACGGTGTTTGGCTGTTTGCCGCTAAATGGGGTCTAACGGTTGGCGATCACGCGCGCCGCAAGTTCGGCTACGTTTGCACTGCTTTGGCACTCGTGCTCATCGGCATTGGGCTTTGGACAATAACTGGCTTCGTACAAACACCGGCCAATCAAGTCCCCTATGTCGAGCACGACTAGGACTGGCAGGACCCAGGCTTCAAAGATGGGCGGCTTCGGCCGTGTTCATCAATTTGCGTAAAGATCATCATGTCTCTTCCTAAGATCATTGTTGTGGGTGGCGGGCTGGCAGGTCTCTCAGCCACCATCAAGATTGCCGAGATGGGAGGTCACGTTGACCTCTTCTCCATCGTCCCGGTCAAGCGGTCTCACTCGGTGTGCGCCCAGGGCGGCATCAACGCCGCCAAGAACCTGAAGGGTGAGGGCGACTCCACCTGGCAGCACTTCGACGACACCATCTACGGTGGCGACTTCCTCGCCAACCAGCCGCCGGATAAGGCCATGTGCGAGGCTGCACCTGGCATTATCGACCTGCTCGATCGCATGGGCGTTCCTTTCAACCGCACACCCGAAGGGCTGCTCGATTTCCGCCGCTTTGGAGGCACGCTTTACAACCGTACCGCGTTTTCCGGCGCCACCACCGGACAGCAACTGCTGTATGCGCTCGACGAGCAGGTGCGCCGCTACGAGGCCGAAGGCAAGGTCACCAAGTACGAAGCCTGGGAATTCCTCTCCGCGGTGATCGATGACCAGCGCGTCTGCCATGGCATCTGCGCCATCGATCTGCGCAGCATGGCCGTGCAGACATTCCCGGCGGAGGCAGTGATCATTGCCACCGGCGGCGTCGGCGCCATATTCGGCAAATCCACGAATTCCGTAGTCTGTACCGGATCGGCGCAATCAGCGCTTTATCAGCAAGGTGCGTACTACGCCAACGGAGAGTTCATCCAGGTACACCCTACGTGTATCCCCGGCGAAGACAAGTTGCGGCTCATGTCGGAATCAGCCCGCGGAGAAGGCGGCCGTGTCTGGGTGCCAAAGCAGTCGGGCGACAAGCGCGATCCCAAGAGCATTCCGGAAGGCGAGCGCTGGTACTTCCTGGAAGAGTGGTATCCCAAGTATGGCAACCTGGTGCCGCGCGATATCGCCACCCGTGCCATCCACAAGGTGGTTTACGAACTTCACCTCGGCATCGATGGGCAGCCCATGGTGTATCTCGACCTGACGCACATCGACCGCGCCACCCTGGATCGCAAGCTGGAGGGCATCCTCGAGATCTACGAGAAGTTCGTCGGCGACGATCCGCGCGACACGCCCATGAAGATCTTCCCCGGCGTGCACTACACCATGGGCGGGCTGTGGGTGGACTTTGAGCAGCGCACCAACATCGAGGGCCTTTATGCCGCCGGCGAATGCGAGTATCAGTACCACGGCGCCAACCGCCTAGGCGCGAACTCGCTGCTGTCATGCATTTACGGCGGATTCGTGGCCGGCCCGAATGCGGTCAACTATGCCCACAACGTGATCAAGAGCGGGCATGGTCCCGCCGGGCACGTGTTTGACTCCGAGCGCAAGCGCCAGGAAGAAATCAACGCTCGTCTGATAAAGAACGACGGCACCGAGAACCCGTTCCTGCTGTGGCGCGAGTTGGGCGAGACCATGACTAAGAATGTCACGGTCATCCGCTACAACAAGAACATACGCGAGACCGATGCCAAGCTGGTGGAGTTGCTGGAGCGCTATCGGCATGTGAACCTGAGCGACCGCTCGATGTGGGCCAATACGTCGTTCGTGTTTGCGCGGCAGCTTTACAACATGCTGCAATTGGCAAGGGTAATTGCACAAGGCGCGGCCATGCGCGACGAGTCACGCGGCGCGCATTACAAGCCGGACTTCCCGGAGCGCGATGACGCCAACTGGTTGAAGACCACGAAGGCCTATTTCGCGGCCGACGCCGATGAGCCCCGCTTCGAGTTTGAGCAGGTGGATACGTCGCTGATTAAGCCCCGTCCGCGGCGCTACGACGTGGCGACATAGGGGCAGTTGCCAGTAGCCAGTTGTCAGTTGTCAGTTTGAATCGCATCTCCATCCGCCGGGCGCATCTGGCGAAAGGCGAAGAGCGAAAGCGAAGAGCGTACAAGCGAAAATGGCGAATTCTAAAACCGTAATCTTAAAAATAAAGCGCCAGCAAACTCCCGAGTCCAAACCGTACTGGGAAGAGTTCGAGCTGCAATATCGTTCCGGCATGAATGTCACTTCAGCGCTGATGGACATTGCCGCTAACCCGGTCACGCGGCAACGCAAACCGACCACACCGGTCACCTACGACTCCAACTGCCTGGAGGAGATCTGCGGCTCGTGCGCCATGCTCATCAATGGCCAGGCGAAGATGGCGTGCTCAGCGCTGATAGCCAACTTGAAGCAGCCCATCACGCTCGAGCCGTTTACCAAGTTCCCCATCATTCGCGACCTTGCGGTTGACCGCAGCGTGCTCTTCGAAAACCTGAAGCAGGTTAAGGCGTGGATTCCCGTTGATGGTACGTACGATCTTGGTTCCGGGCCGCGCCAGTCGTCGGAAGCGCAGGAAGAAGCGTATCCGCTCTCCAACTGCATCTCGTGCTGCTGTTGCATGGAAGCCTGCCCGCAGTTCAACGACAAGACCGGCTTCGTGGGAGCGGCCACCATCGCGCAGGTCCGGCTTTTCAACTCCCACCCCACCGGCAAAGCGCTGAAGACTGAACGGCTGAAGGCCCTGATGGGCGATGGTGGCATCCAGGAATGCGGTTACGCGCAGAACTGCATCGAAGTCTGCCCCAAAGAATTACCCTTGACCAAATCCATCGCCGACGTCGGTGGCCAGGTGATGTGGCAAGCCATCAAGGACCTGTTCCGGACGTAGGGAAACAGCAGCCGAGAGTGGAGTACCACTCCAGGGGCTTCGCGATGCTGAGGCATTGGGTCGTGATGGAGCGATGATGCTGTCGAATCTGGACCGCTACAAACAGGACCTCGATTCCTTAATTGTAAAAGGCGACAAACTGCTCCTCGCTATATACGCGGAGTGCTTTCCCGAAAAACTCGAGGACAGTTTGAAAAAGGAGCACGGCGACAAAGCGAAGGAGATCCTTAAGGATCTCCTCAAGTCCGTCCCTTCGTTCGCCCAGGACTATCAGGCTTGGTACTCCGAGGCGAAAGTCCTGGTCAAGCAACTGCTGCCCGACCGACTCTCGGACTTCGTTGGCCACTATGAGAGACCGAAACCTCGCAAGAACATCACGTACGAGAGCTACAGAATCTTAGACTATTTTCAGAGCCTCAACATCACTCGATGGGACAAAACAAAGGTCGTGGGACCGGACGCCGCGATCCCACAGTTCGAACAGCAACTGAACATCCTGAAGTCCGTGCGAGCACGCTTTGAGAGCTCTTTATTCGATATTCGTCAGTTGGTTCAAGCGGATCTCTTCGACTCGGAACTGGGCGCCAGCGCTGAGCTTGCAAAAAACAAGTTCACGCGGGCAGCGGGGGCCCTAGCGGGAGTGGTTCTGGAGCGGCATCTCGCGCAGGTGTGCGACAACCACGAAATCAAGGTTCCAAAGAAAGCACCGGTTATGTCTGATCTCAACAACGCCCTGAAAGAGGCGAACGTGGTCGATGTCCCGCAATGGCGCTTTATTCAACATCTTGCAGACATCCGTAACTTATGCGACCACCATAAAAAAACGGAATCCACTGCCACGGAAGTTGACGACCTACTGGCCGGGGTGATGAAGGTAACTAAGACCATATTCTGACCCAATCCTGCGACTCCGCCGCACGCCTCGGTGGGCGCGTCACGAACGCTAAGCAAGCTAAACTGATCCGGCTCACTCTTGCCCCTTTCATTTACAATCCAATCGCACCATGATTCCTTAGGAGCCTTCCCCTCCCTCATGCCAAGCCGGCCTCAAGTTCTCATTTTCGCCCTGCTCTTCTCTACTTTCGCTACAGCCCAGACTGCCAATCCAGTCGGAAGCGCGCCGCAAGGTGCTTCTAAGAAATCCACCTCCAAAGCACTCACAATTTCGCCCAACGGCGTCGCGATGGGTACGCGTGCCATCCACAACTCGGCGCTCGTCGTTGACACCCACGCCGACACTCCCGGCCGCTTTGTGGACGAGAATTTCGATCTCTCTCAAGACGCCGGCACCGGCTATCTGGACTTTAACAAGATCAAGGCCGGAAATCTTGGCGCTGAGTTCTTCTCCATCTGGGTTGAACCGAAAGCCAACAAGGGCCGCGAGACCAGACGCGCGCTCGACATGATCGACTCGGTTTACGAGCAGGCGCGCCTCCATCCCGACAAGATGATGATGGCCTTCAGCACGCAGGATATTCTGGCCGCCCATCGCCAGCACAAGCTGGCAGCGCTATTGGGGGTCGAAGGCGGACACGCCATCCAAGGCGACATTCGCATCCTGCGCGACTACTACCGGCTGGGCGTGCGCTATATGACGCTGACGTGGTCGAACACCAACGAGCTTGGCGATTCCAGCGGCGACCTCAACGACAAGAGTGTCGAGCACCACACCGGCATCACCGACTTCGGACGACAGGTGGTGCGCGAGATGAACCGCCTCGGCATGATGGTGGACATCTCGCACGTTGCCGACCGCACCTTTTTTCAGGCGCTGGTGGCCAGTCGCGCGCCGGTCATCGCGTCGCACTCTTCGTCCCGCGAGCTGACCAACGCTCCGCGCAATATGACCGACGACATGTTGATCGCGCTGGCCCGCAATGGCGGCGTGGCGCAGGCGAACTTCTATTGCGGCTTTGTCTCACAGAAGTACGTGGATCGCGAGAAACAGCTTAAGGAACAGCACGATCCGGATTACGAGAAGGTGCAGTCACTTTTCCTCAAGGCGCAAACTCCTGAGGTCAAGAAGGAGTTGGATGAAGCCAAGGCCCGGCTCGTGGTCAAGTTGCCGCGTCCGCCGCTGAGCGACCTGATCGACCACATTGACCACATGGTGAAAGTGGCGGGCGTAGACCATGTCGGGCTGGGCTCTGATTTCGATGGAATCGATTGCTCGCCGCAGGGCCTCGACTCCGCCGCCGATCTGCCGAAGATCACGCAGGCGCTGTACGATCGCGGGTACAAAGCCTCCGATCTTGATATGATTCTTGGTGGGAACTTGATGCGAGTGTTCGCCGAAGTGGAGAAGCTGGCCAGGCAGATCCAGGCAGAAACCAATCGGGACACGCGCCGCGAGATTGCGCCCATGGCGCAGCCACAGCAGTGATATGCAAAACTTTTGATTGGGGAGAATTTATGCGCAACGTGTTAACAGCACTTCTATGCCTTACCCTCACCGGCTTAGCGGGCGCCCAAACTGTGGCCCAGCCGAAGGAAACGACCGCCATATTCGAGACCACGGCGGGCAACATTACCTGCACCCTCTTTCCTAAGCAGGCACCGCTGACCGTCGCCAACTTCATCGGGCTGGCGACTGGAACCAAAGACTGGAAGGATCCGAAGACCGGCAAGATGATGCATGGTGTGCCGCTCTACAACGGCACCATCTTCCACCGGGTCATCCCGAACTTCATGATTCAAGGCGGCGATCCGATTGGCAATGGGTCGGGTGACCCTGGCTACAGTTTCAAAGATGAGTTCAGTCCTTCTCTCACCTTCGACCAGCCCGGCCGCCTGGCGATGGCCAATAGCGGGCCCAATACCAACGGCTCGCAATTTTTCATCACCGACGTCCCCACGCCTCACCTCAATGGCCATCATACGATCTTCGGCCAGTGCCAGGACGTCGAGGTGGTGAAGAAGATCGCGCGCATGCCGGCCGACCCTCGCAGCAATCGGCCAAATGACCCGCCCAAGATCATCCGTATCAAGATCATTGAGCCGACCTCTAAGCCGGCGAAGACGAAACCCGCGACTCCACCAAACCAGTAGTCTTGCAGTGAAATTGTAAAAGCCCGGACGAGCGCCCGGGCTTCTTATTGCACCATGGCGCCGGAGTTATGGCTTTCGCCCCCGCGCGCCGTTCTGCCAGTCGTCCCACAGACCAAAGCCCTTCATCTGGTCGTCGAGATGCGTCTCCTTGAACGTCGCTTCGATCTGGCCTCGGGTGAGCCGCGGACCAATCCGCTGCGGTGCATTGGCCAACTCGACCATCAACTCCGCGGCCATGGCTTCATTCTTTTTGAGTTGTG
>ODAK010002261.1_pt1 | contig 20292 bp, 19 predicted proteins | sample 1539591 | NCBI WGS metagenome assembly ODAK01 (sample SAMEA3539303, study PRJEB22396) | soil metagenome | biome: tundra; feature: field; material: soil | place: USA | collected 2010-05 | depth 0.15 m | reverse complement strand
AGAGGAAAGCCATGGGTCAAACAGCTCGCAACCTGAACATGGTTGCTCATCCGTCAGCTTCGCTGACACCTTCTCCCGCAAGGGGAGAAGGGGGCGCTCTTACCCCACGATGTCGGCGTCGGTGAAGAACTGGCCGATTTCGATCACGGCGTTTTCCGGGCTGTCGGAGCCGTGCACGGAATTGCCGGTGAAGCTCTCGGCATAGAGGGCGCGGATGGTGCCGGGGGCGGCGTTGGCGGGGTTGGTGGCGCCCATCACGTCGCGATAGAGCGCGACCGCGTTGTCGCCTTCCAGCACCTGCACCACGACCGGGCCCGAGGTCATGAAGTCGACCAGTTCGCCGAAGAAGGGCTTTTCCTTGTGCACTTCGTAGAATTTTTCCGCCTGCGCGCGGCTCATCCGCAGCCGGCGCTGGGCGACGATGCGCAGGCCGGCGCCTTCGATGACGGCATTGACCTTGCCGGTCAGGTTGCGGCGCGTCGCGTCCGGTTTGATGATCGAGAAGGTTCGTTCGGTCATTGAAAGGGCCACGCGCTCTCTTGGTGATGGTTGGAAACTTGAGGGTCCGGGCTTATAACGATGCCTGTCCGCGCCGCCAAGGCGGCAAGGGAAGATGAGATCGTGATGTCGCGCGCCGCCGGAACAAGACTGACGCGTTAGCGCCCACCGGGCGAACGCCGCGCATCTGCGCGCGGTGTGGCGAGCCAAAAGCCCACGCCGCCCTTCAGTCCATCACGTCTTTCAAGAGCCTTCCCCATGCTTCGCATCAACGACCTCGTTTTCGACGCCTATGGGCGCCGCTTCTTCGATTCCGCCACCGTCGCCCTGCCCAACAACGCCAAGGTCGGCCTGGTCGGCCGCAACGGCGCCGGCAAGACCACGCTGTTCAAACTGATCAAGGGCGAGCTCGAGCCCGGCGGCGGCGATATCGGCCTGCCCAAGGCCGCCCGCATCGGCTCGGTCGACCAGGAGCATCCGGCCAGCCCGGCGCCACTGCTCGACACCGTGCTCGCCGCCGACGTCGAGCGCGACCGGCTGCTGGCCTCGCTGGACACCGCCGACCCCGAGCACATCGGCGAAATCTATGCCCGCCTGGCCGAGATCGACGCCGACCGGGCGCCCTCGCGCGCCGCGGAGATCCTGAGCGGCCTGGGCTTCACCACCGCCGACCTGCCCCGGCCGATGTCGGAGTTCTCCGGCGGCTGGCGCATGCGGGTGGCGCTGGCCGCGGCCCTGTTCGCCGAGCCGGACCTTCTGCTGCTCGACGAACCGACCAACTATCTCGACCTGGAAGGCGCGCTCTGGCTGGAAGCGCGCCTGCGCAAATATCCGAAGACGGCGCTGGTCATCAGCCACGACCGCGAACTGCTCGACAAGTCGGTCGGCTACATCCTGCATCTGAACGACGGCAAGCTCGACCTCTACACCGGCGGCTACGACGCCTTCGAGCACGAGCGGGGCGAGAAGCTGCGCTTGCAGGAATCCATGCGGGTGAAGATCGAGGCCCGCCGCGCCCACATGCAGTCCTTCGTCGACCGCTTCCGCGCCAAGGCGTCGAAGGCGACGCAAGCCCAGTCGCGCATGAAGATGATCGCCAAGCTGCCGGTGGTGGCCGCGGTGCTGGCCGAGCAGACCGCGCCCTTCCGCCTGCCCTCGCCGCCCCGGCCCCTGGCGCCGCCGCTGATCCGGCTGGAAGGCGCCTCGGTTGGCTATGGCGGCCCGCCGGTGCTGAAGAACCTGAACCTTCGCCTCGACCTGGACGACCGCATCGGCCTCTTGGGCGTCAATGGCGCTGGCAAGTCGACCTTCGCCAAGCTGATCGCCGGCGCGCTGCATGTCGAACACGGCCACATGCACCGCGACCGGCGGCTGAAGGCGGGCTGGTTCCACCAGCACCAGATCGAGGCGCTGGATCCCCTCGACACACCGCTGGACATCGTCCGTCGCGCCCTGCCCGAGGCCAGCGAGGCCCAGCGCCGCTCGCGCCTGGCCCAGTTCGGCCTGGGCGCGTCGAAGGCCGAGACCACCGTCGCCGACCTCTCCGGCGGCGAGCGGGCGCGGCTGTTGCTCAATCTCGTGGCCATGGACGCGCCGCACCTGCTCATCCTCGACGAGCCGACCAACCACCTCGACATCGACAGCCGCCGGGCCTTGCTGGATGCGCTGAACGACTACGAGGGCGCGGTCATCCTGATCACCCACGACCGCTCGCTGATGGAGCTGGTCGCCGATCGGCTGTGGCTGGCGGCGGACGGGACGATCAAGCCCTTCGACGGCGACATGGCCGACTACGCCAAATTCGTGCTCGACCGGGCCAGGGTCGCGGCGCGCGGGCCGGCCCAGACGCCGACGCAGGCGCCGCCAAGGGGCGCCCCGCCGGCGCTGGCGCCGCTCAAGCGCAGGCTGGAGGCGGCTGAAGCCACTCTGGCGCGGGAAACCCAGGCGGCGGCCAGACTGGACGCGAGCCTGGCCGATCCAGCCCTGTTCGGCCGCGATCCCACCTACGCCGCCGAGCTGGGCCGCCGGCGCACGCGGGCGCAGGAGGCGGTGGACAAGGCCGAAGCCGCCTGGCTGGCCGCCGCCGAGGCCTACGAAATGGCCGGGGCCGAACCTACCCGCACTTGACCGCGGTGATCAGGCCGGTCTGGGCGTCGAACAGGATGTCGGTGCGGTCGGGCTGATAGTCCTGGGTCACCGGGCAGGTGGTGCAGGAGACCCGGCGATTGCTCAGGTCGACCGGCACCGGGATCGCGGTGCGGGGTTTGCCGACCAGCCAGGCCAGGCTGGCGGCCTCGCAGCGCGATTGGATGGCAGGCGGTGGCGGGACGATCGGCACGGGCTGCTGGCCCGATTGCGGGACCTGTGCGGTCAGCGGCGGCACGGGATGGGCCGCCATGGGTGTCTGCGGCCGCGCCGCGCCGGTGACCACCAAGATGACCGCGACCACCCCGATCAGATGCAGGCCGACAAAGACCGCCAGGCGTTTCATGCTTGCTGCTCCCATCCGCGTTCCGCGCCCTGCCGCCAATAGGAGACCGGATGGCCGGCGGCCTTGAATCCCGTCCAGCGGCCGCGCGCCTGCGCGGTCGCCGCCTCGTCGCGACCGTCGAACAGCAGCACGCAGCGCTCATAGCCATCGAGCGGCCCGGCCTCGGCGCCGTCGACCAGGAACAGGGCCTGGGCGCCGTTCAGGTTCTCGGAGCCCATGGTCAGCAGGATCGGCTGGCGGTCCGCCATCGGCTCGCCATCGGTCCCGTGCGCCAGGAAACTGTCGTCGCGATAGCTCCACAGCCATCCGTCCAGATGCTCGATCCGCTCTTCCGCCGTGGTGCGCACCAGCGCCTTCCAGCCCTTGGCCAGGGTCTTTTCGAGCAGTTCCGGCAGCGCCTGGTCCAGCGCCGTGCGCTCCAGATGGTAGAACCAGACCTCGCAAACGCCAGTGCTCATGGCTCAGCTTTCGGATGAGACTGACAAGGCTTCTATCAGGCTGTGCAGCGCCCCCGCCACCCTGACCGGATCGGTGAGCATGGCGAGATGATGCAACGACAGGCGCGCGACCGTCCATCCGGCCGCCGCCGCGGCGTCCGCCTCGGCCTCGTAGCCGCCGCTGAGCTGGAGATAGGCGCAGGGCGTCAAGGGCGGGACGCGCGTGAGCGGCGCGGGCTCGGCCAGATACTTTAAGGGAATCGCCTTGGCCTCGCCTGAGAAGGCCGCCCTGACCCCCGCATCCGGCAAGAGCCCGGCCAGCACCGACGCCGCAAACCATTCCGGCCAGGACGGAACGCGACCATCCTTCGCCGTCTCCCGCAGCATCCCGGACAGGTTCGGCGGCGCCGTCTCGAACCAGGACTTGCCTGGATGCGGCAGAACTGCGTCGACAAAGACCATGGCGCTGGCCCCGCCCGGCAAGGCCTCGGCGATGGCCGGCAGCAGGCCCCCGGCGCCGCTGTGGCCGACCAGCAGCCAGGGCTCGCCATCCAGGGCGCCGGCGATGCGGCTGGCCAGCGCGCCGTAGTAGGGCGGCGCGACATCCCAGGCGCAGGCGGCCGGGGTCTCGACGCATGGATAGCCAAGGGCCCGCAGGCGCTCGGCCGTCTCCCGCCAGGTCATCGGCCCGACCAGCGGGCTATGGATGAGGGCGACGCCCGGCCGTTTCACCGGCTGATCAGGTCTCGTAGCTGTCGGCGACGAACTGGTTCAACAGCCGCACGCCGAAGCCGGTGGCGCCTTGCGGGATGGTGGCGACGGTCGAGGGCTTCTTCCAGGCGACGGCGGCGATATCCAGGTGCGCCCAGGGCGTATCGCGCACGAAATGCTGCAGGAAGAGGGCCGCGGTGATCGAGCCGCCTGGCCGTCCGCCGACGTTCTTGACGTCGGCCGCGTCGCTCTCGATCTGCTTTTCGTAAGCCGCCGGCAGCGGCATGCGCCACAGCCAATCGCCCGAGGCCTGGCTGGCCTTGAGCAGCCGCTCGGCCAGCTCCTCGTTGTTCGAATAGAGGCCGCCGAAATCGTGACCGAGCGCCACCACGATGGCGCCGGTCAGGGTGGCCAGATCGACGATCAGGCTGGGTTTGAAGCGGTCCTGCACGTACCAGAGGGCGTCGGCCAGCACGAGCCGGCCCTCGGCGTCGGTATTGATCACCTCGATGGTCTGTCCCGACATGGAGGTGACGATGTCGCCCGGCCGCTGCGCATTGCCGTCGGGCATGTTCTCGACCAGGCCGAGGATTCCCACCGCGTTGACCTTGGCCTTGCGGCCGGCGAGCGCGTGCATCAGGCCGGTGACGGCCGCCGCGCCGCCCATGTCCCAGATCATGTCTTCCATGCCGTCGGCGGGTTTCAGGCTGATGCCGCCGGTGTCGAAACAGACCCCCTTGCCGACGAAGGCGAGCGGGGCCTCGTCGCCGCCGCCCTTCCACTGGATGACCGCGAGCTGGCTCTCCCGGCTGCTGCCCTGGCCGACGCCGAGCAGGGCGCCCATGCCGAGCTTGGTCATCTCGGCCTCGCCGAGGATCTCGACCGCAAGGCCAAGCGATTCCAAGGCCTTCACACGACTGGCGAACTCCGCCGGATAGAGGATGTTGGCCGGCTCGGAGACCAGGTCGCGGGCGAAGATCACCGCATCGGCCAGGGCGGCCAGCGGCGCATAGGCGTCCTTGGCGGCGGCGACGTCGTCGACGGCGATGCGCACCGTCCGAATCGTCGGCTTGGCGTCGGCCTTTTCGCGGGTGCGGTAGCGGTCGAAGCGATAGGCGGCCAGGCGGACGCCCAGCGCGGCGCCGGCGGCGAGCGCCGCCGAGGCGCCGACCAGACTGAGCGTCAGGCTCTCGGCGCCGCAGGATTTCAGGGCCTGATAGGCCTGGGCCGCCGCCAGTTCGACGCGGGCGGCGTTGAAGCCGCCCTGGGGTCCGACCCCGATCAGCAGCGCGTGGGACGCCTCGACGCCCGGCGGCGCCAAGACTTCGAGCGTCTTGCCCTTGGCGCCGGTGAACCTGGCCGCCGCCATGGCGCGGGTCAGCGCGCCGCCGGCCGCCTGGTCGAACCGGGTCGCGCCCGGCGACAGCCCGCCGCCCTCGAACGCGGCGCTGGCCCAGGCCCCTGAAGAGGTTTCAGCCTCGCTGGCGGCGACAAACTCGATCTGCATGACGGAACTCCTGGATGCGGTTGGCGAGCGCCGCATACGACGTGTAGAACATGACCCGCCAGGTCGGGCGTCGCAACGGCCCTTCTCCCTCACCGCGATCGGCTTGAATGCGTCTCCTCGATCGATACCTGTTTCGCCAACTGCTCGGGCCCACCCTGCTGGCCACGCTGGCCCTTGGCACTGTCGGCGTGCTCAGCCAGAGCCTGGAAGCGCTCGACATCATCATCAAGCAGGGCCAGAGCGCCTTCGTCCTGGCGGAGATCACGCTGCTGGCCATGCCACAGCTTCTGGCCATGGTCTTGCCGATCGCCATCTTCGTCGCCGGCCTGGTGGCGCTGAACCGGCTGCATACCGAGCAGGAGATCGTGGTCTGTTTCGCCAGCGGGATGAGCCGCTGGCGGGTGATCGCGCCGGCCATGCGGCTGGCCGTGGGCGCGGCCCTGATCACGCTGGTGGTCAATCTCTGGATCGCGCCGCTGTGCGAGCGCGCCATGCGCGTCGAACTGTTCAAGATCAGGACCGACCTGGCCGCCAGCCTGGTCGAGCCGGGCCAGTTCACCGAGCCGTCGCCGGGGCTGACCGTCTATGCCCAGGACGCCGCCCAGGACGGCACGCTGCGGAACCTGTTCGTGCTGAAGGAGAAGGTCGGCGGCGGCGACACCACCTTCATCGCCGCCTCGGGCAAGCTGGGCAAGCGCAACGGTGCGCCGGTGTTGACCATGCGCAACGGCTCCAGCCAGGAATTCTCCAAGGCCGGCGTGCTGAACTACCTCAAGTTCGACGAATACACCTTTGATCTGTCGGACTTTATGTCCGCCAAGGACGCCGTCACCTACAAGGTGCCCGACCGCTATCTGCACGAACTGCTCTATCCGGACCTGACCCAGGCCTGGGAGCGGCAGAACCGGGTGAAGATGCTGGCCGAGGCCAATGCCCGGCTGGCCACGCCGCTCTACACCATCGCCTTCATGGCCATGGCCCTGGCCGCTGTCATCGGCGGGCCGTTCAGCCGCCTTGGCTATGCCAGGCGCATCGTCGCCGTCGGCGCGGCGGCGGGGCTGGCGCGCATTCTCGGCGTCGGCGCCCAGGCGCTCTGCGACAGCGCGGTCTGGGCCAATGTGCTGCAGTACGCCATCCCGCTGGCGGCGGGGTTCTGGGCCTGGCGGCAGCTGTTCCGCCAGCCGGTCAGCCGCTTCATCCCCATGGCGCCCCTGACCGGGTCCAGCCTGATGGCGAGCCCGGCGGCATGAGGCTGAGGCTCACCCGCATCGAGACCTATGTGATGGGCCACTCCCTGCTGGCGGTGCTGGCGGCGCTGGCCATCCTGACCACGGTGGTGGCGCTGGTCGATTTCGTCGAGCTGTCGCGCACCGTCGGCAACCAGGTCGATGTCGGTTACAACGAGATCCTGAGGCTGACAGCGCTGAATACGCCGTCGGTTATCCTGGTCCTCTTGCCATTCGCCTTCCTGTTCGGCGTGCTCGGGGCCTTCGTCGACCTCAACCGCAAGAGCGAGCTGATCGCCATGCGCGCGGCCGGGGTCTCCGCCTGGCGATTCATCCTGCCGGCGGCCGGCGCGGCCTTTGTGATCGGGATGGTGACGGTGGGCCTGTTCAACCCCCTGGCCTCGACCATGAACGCCCAGTTCGAGCGCGAACGAAACGCGCTGCTGGAAGGCGTGCAGTCGCAGGGCCTGAAGGACATCTGGCTGCGCCAGGGCGACGCCCAGACCCAGATCGTCATCCGCGCCCGCGCCGGCGACGACGACCACGGCATGCTGCGCCTGCGCGGCGTCTCGCTGTTCATCTCCACCGTCAGCGGCCAGGGCGCGGCGCAGTTTTCCCGCCGCGTCGAGGCGACCCAGGCCTGGCTGATGCCCGGCCATTGGCTGCTGAGCGGGGCGCGCGAGGCGACGCCGGGCGCCGAGGCGCAGCGCTACGACACGCTATCCATTCCCTCGTCGCTGGATGGGCGCAACGCGCTGGAACGCTACGCCTCGCCAAAGGCGGTGCCCTTCTGGACGCTGTGGGGGGCCATCGCGCGCACCGAACGGGCGGGATTTTCCGCCACCGGCTATCGCTTGCAGCTGCAGGAGCTGCTGGCGACGCCGCTGCTGTTCGCGGCCATGTCGATCCTGGCCGCGGCCTTTTCGCTCAGGCTGATTCGTCTTGGCGGCGTCGCCACCCTGGCCGGCGCGGGCGTGGCGCTCGGCTTTGCGCTGTTCTTTTTCAATCAGTTCTGCGGCGCATTGGGCGAAGCCAACGCCATCCCGCCCTTCGCCGCGGCCTGGACGCCGCCGGTTGTGGCGCTATTGTCCGGCTTCACCTTGCTTTTCTATACCGAGGACGGTTAGGCGGATAAGACAGTCAGTCCGGCCCTCTTCGCCGTGTCCAGTGGGGAAGTATCGTCTGATGGGCGTCGGCGGGCGGGCGCGGATTGGGACGGTCAGATCGAGCCTCTGCGCCGGTGCGGCGCTGGCCTTTCTGTTCGCCTCCGGCGCCTGGGCCCAGACGGTCAACGAGCTTCCGGTGCACGTGCCCGGCCAGCCCACCCCGGCGCTGCCGCTCGACGTGCATAAACCGCCGCCGCCGGCGCCGACCCTAAGCCAGACCGACGACGGCCTTGGCGACCAGGGCTTCTATCTCGAAGCCGACACCCTGGTTCGTGACGACAAGGCCAACACGTGGACGGCGAGCGGCAAGGTCGAGGGCCGCTATCAGGGCCGCACCCTGCGTGCCGACAGCCTGACCTATGACGGGGCCACCGGCATCGTCACCGCCGACGGCAACGCCCAGATCATCAATGCCGACGGCAGCGCCGAATTCGCCCAGCACCTGGTGCTCGACGACAAGATGCGCGCGGGTTTCGCCAGGGGTTTCTCAGCCCAGTTGCCGATCAACCAGAAGCTCACCGCCAAGTTCGCCGCCGACGTGGCCATCCGGCGCAGCGAGACGGTCGAAGAGCTCGACCGGGCGATCTTCACCCCGTGCCAGATTTGCGCGGCGAACGGCGCGCCCGTCACGCCGACCTGGTCGATCGAGGCCGACCGTATCATCGAGGATCACACCCGCCACCTGGTCTATTATCGCAACGCCACCATCCGGATTAAGGGCCTGCCGGTCCTCTACACGCCCTTCTTCTCCCACCCCGATCCGGATGCGCCGAGGGCCTCGGGCCTGCTGGTGCCGCAGATCTCGGCCACCGGCAAGCGCGGCCCCTCCTACCAGCAGCCGATCCTCTGGGTCATTTCACCGTCCCAGGATCTGATCTTCAGCCCACAGATCAACACCAAGGTGAACCCGTTCATGAACCTGAGCTGGCGCGACCGGTTCTATTCGGGCGAGCTGAACGCCCGCCTCGGCTACACCTATGAGCAGGACTTCAACGGCAACGGCACCAAGTTCGGGCCGCTGACCTCGCGCTCCTTCATCCTGGCCAATGGCGACTTCAACCTGACGCCGCACTGGTCGTGGGGATTCACCGCCGACCGCACCTCCGACCCGCTGATCTTCGACAAGTACGACATCCCCAGCGCCTATGCCGATCACGGCCTCTTCCTGTCGGACAGCCAGCGCCTGCTGTCGCAGCTCTACGCCACACGCCAGGACGGCAACTCCTACCTCTCCATCGCCGCGCTCGACTTCCAGGGCCTGCGGACCACCGACAAGAACCGAACCTTCCCGACCGTCGCCCCGCTGGTCGAGGGCCGTTACGACGTGCCGTTCAATGTGCTGGGCGGGCATCTGAGACTGATCGGCAACGCGGTCCTGCTCAATTTCGACGAATCGGCGATCGTGCCCACCCTCTCCGGCTATGACGACCGAGCCTCCGGCGAGGCCGACTGGATCCGCACCTTCACCACCCCCAACGGCGTGCGCATCGAGCCGTTCGCCAATGGCCGCGTCGATGTCTACGACGTCTCCAACATGACCACCGCCGCGCGCACCCAGTCCGTCACCCAAGGGCTGGAAACCGCCGGGGTCACCGTGAGCTGGCCGCTGATTCGCCAGGTCGGCTCGACCACCATCGTGCTGGACCCGATCGCCCAGCTGGCCCTGTCGCCGAACTACAGGGTCAATCCGGCCATTCCCAACATGGACGACGTGGTCTTCTCCTATGACGAGACCAACCTGTTCTCGCCGGAGAAGTTCAACGGCTTCGATCTCTATGAGGGCGGCCAGCGGCTGAATGTCGGCGAGCAGGCCACCTTCCAATGGGGCGCCGGCTTGAACGCCAGCCTGCTGGTCGGACGCACCTTCCGCGCCGAGCCGACCAACGTCTTCCCGACCAAGACTGGCCTGAACGGCACGGCGTCCGACTGGGTGCTCGCCGCCGATTCCACGCCCGTCGACGGCCTTTCGGTCTTCGGCCGCGCCCTGATCAGTGACCAGCTGGGCGTCGAGCGCGTCGAGGCCGGGGTGAATTTCGCCACTTCGCGCATGAACGGCTATGTCCGCTACCTGGACGACAACACCCAGATCACCGGGCCGGTGAGAAACTTCGAGATGGGCAGCGAGATCCTGGTGACACAGCACTGGGGCTTCGATTTCGACGCCATCCGCGACATCGAGGTCAACAAGTGGACCCTGGTCGACCTCGGACTGGTCTATAGGGACGACTGCATAAAGGTGGCGGTGATCTATCGGCGCCAGAACACCGTCGTCGGGGCCCTGGGCGCTTCTGACGCGGTCTTTCTGCGCCTAACGCTCGCCACATTGGGTGACCAAGGGTACAATAACGGCGAAGTCCGCTAAGGCGATAGCTTGCGGCGATTAGAGACAAGGGATCGACCTCGTAAGATGATGCGGATGGGCAGGGCGGCGAGTATGGCCGCGGCGATCACGGCTTTGGCGGCCCTGGCGGTAACGGCGCGCGCGCAAGAGGCGCCGTCGACCTTGCGGCAGGGCGTCGTCGCCATCGTCAACGACAACGTCATCTCCAGCTATGACCTGCAGCAGCGCGTGCTTTTGCTGGTCGCCACCAGCGGTGTGCAGCCGACGGCGCAGAACACGCCCCAGTTCGAGCAGGAGGCGGTCAACGAGCTGATCGACGAGGCGCTGGAGATGCAGGAGGTGCGCCGCGCCGAGAAGGACCAGAAGTTCAAGATCGTCGCCGACGACGACGCGGTGAACCACAGGATCGACGAAATCGCGCAACAGTCGCCCTACAAGTCCGGCGAGCGCCTGCTGGAAGCCTTCGCCAACGCCGGCATCGAGCCCGCCACCTTTCGCGCCCAGGTTCGCGCCGACATCAGCTGGCAGGATTGGATGCATGGCCGCTATGGCGGCTCGCGTCTGAAGATCAGCCAGGCGCAGGTCAACGCCGTCGTCAGCGAGATCGAAGCCCAGGCCTCCCAGCCGCAATATCTGCTCGGCGAAATCCTCCTCGACGCCGACCATGCCGGCGGCATACCGCAGGCGGAGGCCGCCGGCGCCCAACTGGTCACCCAACTGCAGCAGGGCGCGCCGTTCACCCAGGTCGCGCGGCAGTTCTCCTCCGCCTCCACCGCGGCCACCGGTGGCGACGCGGGTTGGCTGAGCGAGGCGCAGCTTCCGGCCGAGCTGCGCCCGGTCGTCGAACAGCTGCGTCCTGGCGAGCTTTCCAGGCCGATCGACGCCCCGAACGGCGTCTATATCATTCTGCTGCGCGACAAGCGCGCCGGCTCGACCGCCGAGTTGATCTCCCTGAAGCAGGCCGCCATCAGCCTGCCGCCCGACGCCACGCCGCAGGCTGTGGCCGACGCACAGCGCAAGCTCATGGCCCTGCGCGGCGAACTCAAGGACGGCTGCGACGGTCTGGAGGCCAGGGCCGCCAAGGTCGACGGTGTGGTGGCCGGCGATCTCGGCGAAGCCGACCTCAAGGACCTGAAGCCCGAATTCCGCGACGCCGTTCAGTCGCTCACCGCCGGCCAGGTCAGCGAGCCCATCCGCACCGATGCGGGCCTGCACCTGATCGCGGTCTGCGGACGCCGGCAGGCGGGCGTCAACATCCCCCCCACCAACGAGATCGAGGCGCGCCTCAAGGAGCAGGAGATTTCGCTGATCTCCAAACGCCAGCTTCGCGACCTGCGTAATTCGGCGACCATAGAGTTCCCGTGACGCCGAAGCCGCTTGCCTTGAGCCTGGGCGACCCGGCGGGCATCGGACCTGAAATTGTCGTCAAGGCCTGGCGCGCCCTGCGCCAGAGCGGGCCGGCCTTCATGGTCGTCGGCGATCTGGAGGTGTTGAACGCGGCCACCGCCGCCGGCGCGTCGGCCTTGCAGCGCGTGACCAACGCCGACGAGGCGGTGCGGGTCTTCTCCACCGCCCTGCCCGTGCTCGACCTGCCGCTGCAGGCCCAGGTCGTGGCCGGCCGCGCCGATCCGGCCTATGCGACCGGCGTGATCCGCTGGATCGAGACCGCCGTCGGCCTGGCGCTGTCGGGCGAGGTCGAGGCGGTGGTCACCGCGCCGATCGCCAAGGCGCCGCTCTACCAGGCCGGCTTCGCCTATCCCGGCCACACCGAATTCATCGCCGAACTGACCACGACCACGCGCCATGACGGCCCGCGCGGCCCGGTGATGATGCTGACCGCCGGCGACCTGAAGGTCAGCCTCGTCACCATCCACCTGCCGCTTCGCGACGTGCCGGCCGCGCTCAGCATCGAGCGGGTGGTCAATACGGCCCTGGTCACCGCCCGGGCGCTGCGCAACGATTTCGGCGTCGATCGGCCGAGGCTCGCCATGGCCGGCCTCAATCCGCACGCCGGCGAAGGCGGCTCGCTGGGTCGCGAGGAAATCGAGATCATCGGCCCGGCCGCGCGCACCCTGCGCGACCTGGGCGTCGATTGCACCGACCCCAAGCCCTCCGACACCCTGTTCCACGACGAGGCGCGCGAGACCTATGACGCGGTGGTCTGCATGTATCACGACCAGGCGCTGATCCCGGTGAAGATGCTGGATTTCTGGGGCGGGGTGAATGTGACGCTGGGCCTGCCCATCGTGCGCGCCTCGCCGGACCATGGGGTGGGCTTCGACATCGCCGGTCGGGGCCTGGCCCGCGCCGACAGCCTGATCGCCGCCATCCGCCTGGCCCACGACGTCGCCGCGCGCCGGCGGGGACTGAGCGCCGCGGCGTGACCCTGGACCGTCTTGCGCCGCTGCGCGACGGCCTGGCCGCCCATGGCCTCGACGCCAAGAAGGCGTTCGGCCAGCACTTCCTGCTCGACCTGAACATCACCGCCAAGATCGCCCGCCTCGCCGGCCCGTTCGACGAGGGCGTGGTGATCGAGGTCGGCCCGGGTCCCGGCGGCCTCACCCGCGGCCTGTTGCAGGCCGGCGCGCGGGTGATCGCCATCGAGCGCGACGCCCGTTTCGCGCCCATGCTGGCGGAGTTGGCCGAGGCCGCCGAGGGCCGCCTGAAGGTGATCCAGGGCGACGCCCTGGCCATGGACGAGACCCGCCTGGTCGCCGCCGGCGAGCCGGTGCGCATCGTCGCCAACCTGCCCTACAACATCAGCGCCCCCTTGCTGATTAAGTGGCTGACCGGGCCGCTGCACCCGGTCTCGATGACCCTGATGTTCCAGAAGGAGGTGGCCGACCGGATCACCGCCCAGCCAGGCCAATCAGCCTATGGGCGCCTGTCGGTCATCGCCCAGGCGGTCTCGACGGCTGAGACGGTCATGGCCCTGCCCGCGCGCGCCTTCACCCCGCCGCCCAAGGTGGAGTCCGCCGTCGTGCGCTTCACGCCCAAGGCCGAACGTCCGTCCGACGCCCTGTTGGGCGCGCTTCAGCGGGTGACGGCCGCCGCCTTCGGCCAGCGTCGCAAGATGCTCCGCTCCAGTCTCAAGGCCGTCGGCGGGGCGGCCCTGTGGGAGCCGGCCGGCGTCGACCCCAATCTTCGCGCCGAAGTCATTTCGGTCGAGGACTTCCTGGCGCTGGCGAGCGCCACGCTCGCGAGCTAGAGCCGCTCGGCCAGCAACCCGGCCACGAACGGCGCCAGTCCTGGGTTGCGCACTCTCTTCAGCCGTTCGGCGCGGTAGATGTGGGCCAGTTCGGCATAGGCCGCGTCGAAATCCTCGTTGACGATGACGTAGTCGTACTCGGTCCAGTGCTCGATCTCGCCATAGGCGCGCTTCAGCCGCCGCTCGATCACGTCCTCGGCGTCCTGGGCGCGCGCGTGCAGGCGCCGCGCCAGGTCGGCCATGGAGGGCGGCAGGATGAAGACGCGCACAACCTCCTCCGGCGCGGCCGCGGCGATTGCCGCGGCGCCCTGCCAGTCGATGTCGAACAGCACGTCCTGCCCGGCCGAGACCGCCAGGACCACCGGCACCCCCGGCGTGCCGTAGCGGTGCTCATGCACCTCGGCCCATTCCATGAAGGCGTTCTCGTCGACCATGGAGTCGAAGACGGCCCGATCGACGAAATCATATTCGCGGCCATGCGCCTCGCCCGGGCGCGGCGCGCGCGTGGTCACCGAGATCGACAGGTCGAGCGACGGGTTATCGGCGACCAGCCGCCGCGACAGCGAGGTCTTGCCCGCGCCGGACGGGCTGGAGACCACCAGCAAAAGCCCGCGTCGGGCGCGTTCACTCGACATTCTGCACCTGCTCGCGAAGCTGATCGACCGTGGCTTTCAGCTCCAGGCCGATCCCGGTCAGGGCGGTGGTGGCGGACTTCGAACACAGGGTATTGGCTTCGCGCATGAATTCTTGGGTAAGAAAATCCAACCGGCGACCGACCGAACCGTCCGCCGACAACAGGGTCCTGGCCGCCTGTACGTGGCTGGTCAGCCGGTCGAGCTCCTCGCGCACATCGGCGCGGCCGGCCATCACCGCGGCCTCCTGCACGATCCGTTCGTTCAGGTCGCCGCCGCGATCGACCAGTTCGGCCATCCGCTTGGCGAAGCGCTCCTTCAGCAGTACCGGCTGAGCGTGGGCCTCGACCTCCGCCGCCGCGACCTGGGCTTCGATCCGGTCGATCAGGCCGGACAGCACCGGCGCCAGGGCCGCACCCTCCTCCAGCCGCGCCGCCCGCAGCCGATCGAGTCCATCGCCGATCGCCGCGGCCATCGCCGCCTCGGCCGCGGCCAGTGCTTCGGGGGCCTCGAGCTCGCCGCTCGAATCGATCACCCCCGGCAGGCTCAACAGGCTGTCGAAGGACGGCAGGGTGGCGCGGCCGGACTCCACATAGGGCCGGCAGAAGTCCAGATAGCGCTCGATCTGCTCGGCGTTGATCCGCACGCCGCCCTCTTCGCTGGCGCGGCGAGCCTGCAGGGTCACGTTCAGCTGGCCGCGCTGGAAACGGCCTTGGGCGCCGTCGCGGGCGGCGCGCTCGAGCCCGTCGAAGCCGCCCGGCCCGCGAAAGCGCGTCTCCAGGCTGCGTCCGTTGACCGAGCGGGTCTCGAGCGTCCAGGTCCAGCCGCCGGCGGCCCCGTCCACGCGCGCGAAGCCGGTCATGCCCGAGAGCGCCACCTTAGTGCGCTCCTGGTGTCGGGGCGGCGAGCGGCTTGCCGCCGTGTTCGATCGCCCGCCACTGGTCGACGTTCTTCTGGTGCTGCTCCAGGGTGGCGGAGAAGGCGTGGCCGCCCGTCCCATTGGCGACGAAATAGAGTTCGTCGGTGCGTGGCGCGTCCATGACCGCCGCCAGTGAGGCCCGTCCAGGATTGGAGATCGGCGTCGGCGGCAACCCGGGTATTACATAGGTATTATAGGGGGTTGGCGCTTTCAGCTCAGACTCCAGCAAGCCGCGCCCGAGCGGAACCCCGCGGCTGACGCCGAAAATGACGGTCGGGTCGGATTCCAGCTTCATGCCCTTTTGCAAGCGGTTCAGGAACACCGCCGCCACCCGTGGCCGCTCGCTGGCGAGCGCGGTCTCCTTCTCGACGATCGAGGCCAGGATGACCGCGTCCTCGGGCGTCGCCAGCGGCAGGTCGGGCCGCCGCTGCGCCCAGAGCCCGGCCAGCAGCTGGTCGCGGGCGTCCATCATCCGCTGCAGCACGGCGGCCCGATCCTCGCCGCGTCGGATCTCGTAGGTCTCCGGCAGAATGGCGCCTTCCGGCGGAATCGGGGCCGAGCCGGTCAGGATGTCGGAGCCGGCCAATACATCGACGGCGGCCTCGGAGGTGAGGCCCTCGGGGATGGTCAGCATGTGGTGGACGATCTCGCCGCGCCGGATCATGCCCATGACGCTGGCCATCGAGGCATGGGGGGCGAATTCGTATTCGCCGGCCTTCAGGTGGCGGGCGGCGCCGCTGATCTGGGCGGTGATGATGAAGATGGTCGACGAGCCGATGGCGTGGTCGCGCTTCAGGGTCGATGCGATCTCGGGCAGGCTGGCGCCGGGCCGCAGGATTACATTGGTAGGGGCGCCGTTGTGGGCGGCGGGTCCGGGCCCCTGATAGAGCCAGACGGCGATCAGGGCGAGCAGCATCAGGAAGATGCCCAGGGTGGCCAGGCCGCTGCCGCCCGTGATCGCCAGCCGCCGGGTCAGGGAGAGCCCGCGGGGCGGCGGCGGCCGGCGGATCGGGCCCCTTTCGCTCACGAGACCTTCTTCAGGACCAGCGAGGCGTTGGTGCCGCCGAAGCCGAAGCTGTTCGACAGCGCCACGTCGATCTTCATCGGCTTGGCCTTGTGCGGCACGAGATCGATCGGGGTGTCCACCGACGGATTGTCCAGATTGATGGTCGGCGGGGCGATCTGGTCGCGGATGGCCAGCGCCGTGAAGGCGGCCTCGACCGCGCCGGCCGCGCCCAGCAGGTGCCCGATCGCCGACTTGGTCGAGGACATGGCCACCTTGCCCGCCGCCTGGCCCAGCAAGCGCTCGACGGCGCCCAGCTCGATCTCGTCGCCGACCGGCGTCGAGGTGCCATGGGCGTTGATATAGTCGATGTCCGAGGGATCGATGCCGGCGTGGCCGATCGCACTCTTCATGGCGCGGAAACCGCCGTCGCCGTCCGGAGCCGGCGAGGTGATGTGAAAGGCGTCGCCAGCCAGGCCGTAGCCGGCGACTTCGGCATAGATCTGCGCGCCGCGCGCCTTGGCGTGCTCGTACTCCTCGAGCACCAGGGCCGCGGCCCCCTCGCCCATGATGAAACCGTCGCGGTCCTTGTCATAGGGCCTGGACGCCCGTTCCGGCGTGTCGTTGAAATTGGTCGACATGGCGCGGCAGGCGATGAAGCCGGCTATGCCCAGCGGGCAGATCGCAGCTTCCGCCCCGCCGGCGACCATGACGTCGGCGTCGCCGAACTGGATCAGCCGGGCGGCATCCCCGACCGCATGGGCGCCGGTGGCGCAGGCGGTCACCACCGAGTGGTTCGGGCCCTTCAGGCCATAGCGGATCGAGACCTGGCCCGAGGCCAGGTTGATCAGGGCCGAGGGAATGAAGAAGGGGCTGACCCGCCGCGGGCCCTTTTCGTGCAATTCGATCGCGGTCGCGGCGATGGTCCCCAGGCCGCCGATGCCGGAGCCGAGAATCACCCCGGTCCGCTCCTGGTCTACTTGCGTCTGCGGCAACCAGTTGGCGTCGTTCAGGGCCTCCTCGGCGGCCGCCACCGCATAGAGGATGAAGTCGTCGATGCGGCGCTGGTCGCGGGGCGCCATCACCCTGTCCGGATCGAACGAGCCCGCGATGTCCGCGCCGCCGCCGCCACGCCCGCTGACCCGCGGCACTTCGCAGGCCACCTGGCAGGCATAGTCGGTGGTGTCGAAGGCGGTGATGCGGCCGGCGCCGGACTTGCCCGCGATCAGGGCCGACCAAGTGTGCTTCACCCCCCAGCCGAGCGGGGTGACCATGCCCAGACCCGTAATGACGACGCGGCGCATGAGGTGTCCTTCACGATGCTCAAATAGCATTAAGCCGTCGGCCGCGAGGATGCACGCGACGCGACGGCTTTAGATGGCCCGGGAGGCGAGATCAGGCGGCGAGACGCTCGTCGATGAACTTCACCGCGTCGCCGACGGTCTGGATATGTTCCGCCGCATCGTCCGGAATCTCGATGTCGAACTCTTCTTCAAAGGCCATGACGAGTTCGACATTGTCGAGGCTGTCGGCGCCCAGGTCGTCGATGAAAGAGGCCTTTTCAGTGACCTTCTCCGGATCGGCGTCCAGGTGCTCGATCACGATCTTACGGACGCGTTCGAGTGTATCGGACATACGCTTCTAACCCCTTGTCTAAGTGATCGGTTGCAAGCGACAGCGCGCCGCGTCCGAACTGAACCTGTTTCTCGAGCCTTCTGTCTTATCTGGCCCAGTCGATTTTGGGCGTAGCATGTTCCTTTTGGCCAGACTAGCGGCCGGTCTCAAGCTCAAACCATGGCCATGCCGCCGTTGACGTGCAGGGTCTGGCCGGTGACGTAGGCCGCCTCATCCGAGGCCAGATAGACGCAGGCTGCGGCGATATCCTCGCCGACGCCCAGATGTCCGGCGGGAATCCGGCTCATAATCATCTGTTTTTGCTGATCCGTCAGCGCATCGGTCATCGGGCTGACAATCATGCCGGGCGCCACGCAATTGACGGTGATCGACCGCTGGGCGACCTCCTGGGCCAGGGACTTGCTGAAACCGATCATGCCGGCCTTGGAGGCGGCATAGTTGGCCTGGCCGGCATTGCCCATCACGCCGACGATCGAGGTGATGCCGATGATTCGCCCCCAGCGGCGACGCATCATGCCGCGCAGCGCCGCGCGCGACAGACGGAAATAGGCGTCGAGATTGACCCGGAGCACGGACTCCCACTCCTCGTCCTTCATCCGCACCAGCAGGTTGTCGCGGGTGACCCCGGCATTGGCGACCAGGATGTCGATCGGCGCGCCCAAGGCATCGGCCGCGGCGATCAGGCCGTCGACGCTGGCCGGGTCAGTCAGGTCGCAGGTCAGGGTCTTGGCGCGCTCGCCCAGGTCACCGGCGAGGACGTCGAGCGCCGCCTGGCGGGTGCCGGACAGCACCACCGCCGCGCCCTGGGCGTGCAGGGCGCGCGCGATCGGGCCGCCGATGCCGCCGGAGGCGCCGGTGACCAGGGCTGTCTTGCCGGAAAGATCGAACATGCGGCCTCCTTAAAGCGACTTGGCGAAGGCTTCGAGATCGGCCGGGGTGTTCAGGGCGACCGCATCGGCGTCGGGCGCGATGCGCTTGGCCATGCCGGTCAGCACCTTGCCGGCGCCGGCCTCGGCGAAGCGGGTGACGCCGCCCTCGCCCGCCAGCCACTCGATGCTCTCGCGCCAGCGCACGCGGCCGGTGACCTGCTCGACCAGCAGCCGACGGATCGTGCCCGGATCCAGCACGGGCCGGGCGGTGATGTTGGCCACCAGCGGCGCGCGCGGCGGGACGATCAGGGCCGCGGCAAGCGCCTCGGCCATCTCGTCGGCGGCCGGCTGCATCAGCGGGCAATGGAAGGGCGCGGAGACGTTCAGCGGAATGGCCCGCGCGCCCATGGCCTTGGCCGCCTCGATCGCCCGGTCGACCGCGGCCTTGTCGCCGGAGATCACCACATTGCCGGCATTGTTGTCGTTGGCGACGACGCAGACCCCGATCTCAGCGCCGACGGCAGCCGCCGCCTCGGCCAGGGCCACATCGGTCTTCGGGCCGATCAGCGAGGCCATGGCGCCTTCGCCGACCGGAACCGCCCGCTGCATGGCCTGGCCGCGAAGCCGCAAGAGCCGCGCGGTGTCGCCCAGCGTGATCGCCGAGGCCGCGGCCAGGGCGGAATATTCGCCAAGCGAATGGCCGGCCACGAAGCTCGCCTTGGTCATCGGGACGCCGAGTTCGTTTTCCAGCGTGCGCACCACCGCCATGCTGACCGCCATCAGGGCCGGCTGAGCGTTCTCGGTCAGGGTCAGGTCTTCGATCGGGCCGTCGCGCATCAGCTTGGAAAGCTTCTGGCCCAGCGCGTCATCGACCTCTTCGAACACCTCGCGGGCGGCCGCGAAGGCCTCGGCCAACTCGGTTCCCATGCCAACGGCCTGGCTGCCCTGACCTGGAAAGACGAAGGCGAGGCCCATGGGTGCTCCCAGTCAGACAACGGCGAATTCGCGCCGGAGGGTTAGGGGAAAGGAGCGATATCGGCAAGCCGGGTGTGCGATCGCGGTGTTTTCGTTGGCGAAGTCGTGCCAAACTCGCCGAATAAGACCGTCAAGGAAGTTGCGATGAGAAAGACCCTGCTCGCCGTCGCCGCCCTGGCGGCCTTCGCCGCCGCGACGCCGGCCCTGGCCGCGCTTGCGGTCGGCGCTCACGCCCCCGATTTCAGCGCCCCGGCCGCGATGGGCGGCAAGTCCTTCAACTTCAACCTGGACAGCGCGCTGAGGAAGGGCCCGGTCGTGCTCTATTTCTTCCCGGCGGCCTTCACCAAGGGCTGCACGGTCGAGGCGCACGACTTCGCCGACGCCACCGCTGATTACGACAAGCTGGGCGCCACCGTGATCGGCGTCACTGCCGGCAATATCGACCGGCTGGCTGAATTCTCCACCAGCGAGTGCCGCTCCAAGTTCCCGGTCGCCGCCGATGCCGACCTGTCGATCGCCAAGAGCTATGATTCGACGCTTGCCATGTTCCCCGGCCACTCGAACCGCACCTCCTATGTGATCACACCGGACCACAAGGTGATCTTCGCCTATTCCGACCTCGACCCCTCCAAGCACGTCGAGCTGACCATGGACGCCCTGAAGAAGTGGCGCGC
>ODAK010002260.1_pt1 | contig 20293 bp, 20 predicted proteins | sample 1539591 | NCBI WGS metagenome assembly ODAK01 (sample SAMEA3539303, study PRJEB22396) | soil metagenome | biome: tundra; feature: field; material: soil | place: USA | collected 2010-05 | depth 0.15 m | reverse complement strand
TATTCTTGTTCCGGCCCTCTGTCGAGTGGGCTTGTTCTTAGTTTAATGTATAAGGGAGGCAAAATGAGCATGGTCATAAAAGAACAAACGGGGCTGGTTGATAACGAAATGACGCACGTGGGCGCTCGCTATCAAACATTTCAGTACTCATTCGAGGAAATCTGTGCTGGCGAAGACCCATGGATCCCCTTGGGGAAATTTATGCACCAGTTCTTTGGCGAATATAAAGCATATCGTCAAGAGCTAATCCATGATCCCATCATCCTCCCAGAGCAGGTCACGACTGCACAATTTCGATGGGCTGTTTTTTGTGCTGCCTCCGTAGAATATCTTTGCAACAAGTACGAAATCTCCTGCCCTGCATGGGCACTGTATCCCCAATACACCCTCGATACTCCTTGGTATTATGGAATTGGCGCAGATCTCCCTAAAGTCCAGGAAAAGCTGAGAGCAACAACGCCAGAAGAGTTCTCTCGGCGGAATATCTTTTGTGGGAACCGAACATTTAGAAATAAGTATGAGCACGAAGGGCGTCAGGAACGCCAAAGAACCGCATAGCGAGGCTCATTGCAATCACCACACAACAACGCTCCTGATGATCAGGAGCGTGCTTTTTTGAGAAGGATTGTAACGCGATCTAGCAAGCTATCGTTACCTGCTCAGGAACAGGATCGCGTTACGACTACGCTCCCTCTTTCCCTTCACCTTTGCGCTCCCGATAGCGCCGCACCCGCTCCCTTGTCTGCTCCCGATGTGCCTCATCACGGCATTCGTCGCTGCAATAGTTCGGCCCCCGGCTTGGGTAGCGCCATTGCCTGACCGTCGCATGGCAGTGTTCACAGACTATGGTCACCAACTTCTGCTCAACGATGCGCTCGTAGGCAGGTGGAATCGTCTGCCCTTTCTCAGCACGAGCCTGGATATACTGACGCATCGCCTTATCCCCATATACCTTGACTATTTTGCTCTCACCAATGGATGGTTCTGGTTGTGCTGGCACGTTGAGATCAGGAACTGAAGTCTTCGCTGGGAGCACCGTCTCTGCCAGTGTTGAGTCAACAACTTTCATTTCTGGCTGTGATACGAGGGGTGCAGGATACTGCGGCTTCAGCTTTTCTACAGATGGTTCGGCATCATCCACCAAGTCAAACACCGCTTCAATGGGCGTACCAGATCGAATACTCTCCAGGATCTCTTTTGCCATGGAGCGAATACTTCGACTCACGCCACGCATTGATTTGCGTTTGCCACGCAGCACCAGGTCAATCCGTTCCTGTTTTTGTTGCAGCAGCAGGTCAATTTTTTCATCGATTGGGCCATATTGGAGCCAGATCGCCGTGACACTGCCAGTTTGCGAAATCCTATGAAGTCTGTCCTCACATTGGACAGCATCACCCGGCGTCCACGGACGATCCACCAGGACGACGGTTTGCGCTGCTGTGAGCGTAATACCTACACCACCAGCTCCTATCATGCAGATAAGAATACGTGTCTGTTTGGCCTGGAAACGATCAATCATGCGCTGCCGCTCCCCGATATCCGTATCGCCACTCAAACAATCCGCATCTAGTTCCTCAGCAAGCTTGGCTGCCGTATCCCGATACGCGCAAAAGAGCACAATGCTCTCTCCCTGCTCCACAATTTCCTGTGCGATCGCAATAGCCGTCCCAATTTTCGCTTGACTTCCTGCATGCCGGAGAATGCCCAGCTCCACCAGCGCTCGCGCATTCTCTGCGTCTTCGGCCAATTCGTCCAAGAGAGCCACTTCATCCACATCATCGCCCAGTTCCATCCGCTCCACGGCCAAATCATCATCCAAATTGCTAGAGAGATCCTGTCGTAGAATGGCAAGCCGCTCTTCGCGTTTCTGCTGCATTCGTGTGTTATGCTCTTCCCAAAGTCGGTCAATCATGGCATGATAGGCACGCTCTTCTTCTTTGCTCACTTCTGCCTGGCGCATGAGGCGGATTTTTGGAGGGAGATCCTTGAGGCACTCATCTTTTCTTTTATAGAGAATGACATCTCGTACTTTCCGGTGCAACTCATCCAAATTGCTTGAGCCGGTTACGTCCCACACATCGTGCTTGCGCCCAACCGACTTATAATGACCATTACAGTACCGACGCTCATAGGCACGCAGACTCTCTGCAAGCGGGTGCTGACAGGCCACCAGAAGGGGATAGAGATTAATCGGCTGCGCATTCTTCATCGGCGTGCCAGTCAGTGCATAGACGGCACGCGCACGTTCTGCTAATGCCAGAAAGCCTTTGGTGCGCCTACTTGCAATATTTTGCGCATAATGCGCCTCATCTCCAATAAGAATATAATCCTGATCTTCCGGTGGCTCTGGCAATTTGGCCCAGGAGTAGACCTCAATGGGAGTCTCGACCATCTCAGCTTCACGGAGCCAGTTGATTTGGACAGACGCCGGACATATCACAAAAATTGGCAGCCCATAGCCTTTTGCCGCGATGAGTGCGGAGCGCGTTTTCCCGAGGCCGAGATCGTGCGCAAGAATCAGACGTTTGCGCTCAATCAGAAGTCGAACAGCTTCTCGCTGGTGTGTATAAAGGATTTGCCCATTCGCAATCGGCTCGCCATCAAGGTACGGCTTCACCGCATCGAGTGCAACGACACGCTCCAGTTCTGCAAACGCCTGCTCCAGTTCTTCCTCCTGCCGTGCCTGTTCTGCATCCTGACGTTCCTGCTCGATAACTGCGGCGATCTCTGGCGTGAAGAAAAATTTGTGTTCAAATGGTTGTAGTGCATCAATTATCTGGTTGACCGCTTCCAGGGGGTAAGACCACTCCTTGCGTCCGTAGCGGTCGAAGGCCCAATCGTTGACGGTCTGCTTGAGTGGGCGAATTGCCTCATAGAGAGCACGGTCATATGGATATTCAATAAAAATCCGTTCCTGCTCCACGGAGACACGATATTTCGATTCTGAAGGCGCTGATGACACGGACGATACTTGCACCGGACCCACTACCCGCTCTAGGAATGTCCGTTTCTGTTCCGCCAGGTACGCCTCGATCTCTTGCGTGCTGGGAAGAGACAATTCACCACCTTTGAGTTGCCGTCGATATTTCCGAATCATTTTCGCACCGACCACCACCTGGGCAAGCGTGAGCTGCGGAGCATCGGCAAGCTGGCGTCCAAATCTCGCATCGAGCTTATTAAAACCTTCGTGATCTTCTTCTCGCGCGCCATCGCAACGATCTGCAAGATAGCGCAAACAATCATGAACCTGTGACCGCACATCCACTGTCGTTTCCATTTTTCCCACTCCTTATGTAACGCAAACCTGTTCAAGTACGTTACATTATAGCACAGAAATACGCTCAAAATCAAGAAAAATGGAGACAATCCATAACGGAATCAATGGCGCTTTCCTCTTCGCCAAACCGCCTGCAAAGCGCCACGAGCGCCACTTTTCGTTTCACCATCACACCACCATCATATATTTATTCCCTCCCAAACCTTCACCGCCTGTCTGGAAAGAAGACAGCACGATGCCACAAACAGCCCGCTATCCTGACACGAACAGGAAGCAAAGAGAACACGTTCCTCTCTCGAAGTGATCCCATAAGTTGGGAAATATTGACGTGCATGGAGGTCCTGTATGTATACTGTCCGTGGAGAATGAGGGTCGTGAAACCTTCGTGACACGATCGCAATATAGAAGAGGTGGAAAGATGCCGATAAAGCCGATGAGGCTGATCGATTATTTAAACATGTTTTCCTGGTCACAAGCTGATCTGGCACGCGAAGCGGGAGTCAGTACCCATTGTGTATCACGTGCCATCAATGGCAAAAGGATCGCCCGGCGTAACGCGCAGAAGATCTTTGATGCGCTCACCCGCCAGTTTCAAGCACAAGGGGGGAATGCTCACATCAGTATAGGAAGCGTTCAAGGGCTTCAGATCGCAGATGTGCAACGGAAAAAGCGCAAACCCAACCTATCATTACCGGAAGGACATGGAGATCTCGGAATGCCCTGAGATCTCCTGTTAGTCTCCTACCCATCTTGCGCCCAATCGTTCGGCATAGGCGCATCTTTCGGCACAGTAGGGACAAATGAGCGCAGACGGAGCGGAGATTCGCTCGTGAGCAAACGTCCAATCCGGGCCAACCGTGCCTTATCCTCCCGTGTTTTGACGACTGCCTGGAGCGCCTGCATCAATTCCGCATCATCAAGGTCATTGACCTCATTTAAAAAGCGGAGCGCGACCCGTGTAAAGGATTTGCAGGATTTCTTAATCAGTCGCTTGTGTGCTTGCTCATCAGGCTCCTCTTCTTGTCGTGCATTGCGGAGTTCTTCTTCACGTCTCGCGATCGCTCTGGAAACCGTTGATTGCAGCACCCCAACACGCTGTGCAATTTCGGCTTGCTCCATTGCTGGATACGTCAGATGAAGCCAATATGCATAATCAGAACGATTCTCAGCACTTGCCTTGAGGCCGTGATGCAGATTAGCCCGAAAAGCGGCCTCGATGACATCGTTTTCGCTTGCGAATGCTTCTACCGTTGCCAAAAGTCGATCTAGTTGCTTGCGTTTGGCTATCTCCCAGCGATGATAGCCATCAATCAAAATATACCCACGGATAGAAAGGGTTACTTTGATTGGCGGCCACGTCTTTGGGTCGCTGAGCGCGAGACTCTCCAGATTCTCCTGATCCAGCTCACGCATGGCGAAGGTGCCGCCACGGATACCAGCGTCTTTGAGTGACACTAAGTCATATGGACTTAAAGAGATTCGATCTTCTTGATCGGGCATGAGTTCAAGCATGGTTCTTCTCCTTTGTACGTAAGCTCATATGCACATGCATATGGACTCTATCTTTCATATGCATGTGCATATGAGCTTGAGATGGTTATTTCTTTTTCTTTGTCCGCAGAAGCGCAAGCAGCTCCAAGGTATCTTGATGAGGCGTTGTAGATGGGCTGATCGGTACCTGCTTCTTCGGAGCCAATTCTTCCGTCACTGGTGGTGATGGTGGTGATTGTATCGACTGAGGTGGATTCGCCTGCGTCTCCTCGCCCCAGATCGCCCCAGCCGCTAGCTGTCTAGAAGGTAATTGATCCTGTTGGACCAGATGCGTTCTGTGCAAGATCAATTTCTGTTGGGGCGGTACTTGCTGACGAACTGGTGCTTGTGGCGCTCGTGTCTGACGACGCCCTGGTGCTCCGTAGTTCTGTCGAGGTGCGAGAGGTTCTGTTTCTGGATGAGGCGCACTTCTAGGATGTTGTGTGCCACCGCATGCATCGGCGATGTCCTCAGCGGTAATATAGATTTGTTGGAGCGGATCGATGAAGCCATTGGCATCACTCACAAAGGTTTGTCCAATGCCCAGTTGAGGTGCCAACTTGGCATAGCGTGCCGGGAGAATCTTGGAAGCCTCCATTTCAGGGCATTTATGGCACACAAAGGAAATGACGGAATTGCGGATAGCAGCCAGGCCAGACGCTCTTTGGGCACACAAGATCATATACATGTTGTAGCCGCGAGCCTGCTGCGCGAACTTTTCAATCAATTCCGTGAGGTCTTTTTTAATCTCCTTATCCATAAGCAATCCATTGAGCTCATCGATGATCAACAGGATCGGAATATCCATTGAGGCACCACGTCGCCGGCGCTCTAATTCCACGCGGAAGCGCTCCAGGTTCATCATGATATCTTCGTGCTCTAAAGCCACAATCGTTCCTGGCATCAGCGCATCCTGGAGCGCCCCCATGCGCTGGGTAATGCTATCTGGTTTGAACCCACCTGGATCACACACAACGAGCAGCCTTCTATTTTGCACATGGCAAACACATTTCTCCAAGACGGTGGTACTTTTCCCACTACTTGAAGCACCCAGGATCAGAGTGATCTTAAAATCTTGCCAGTCGCCAATACGTGGCGATCCATCTTTGCGAATGCCAATGATAAGTTGACCAGGCTTCAGGTATTTTCTATAGCGTTTGTAGGCAAAGATCTGACCCTTCATTGGCATACCCAGTGCTTCTAATTCAGACATTTCGGGTTCTGGTTCCGAGAGAGCTGGCAAGACACGTACGAGCGGCTCTTGATTGATATCTCGCAAATTTCTGGTTCGATAGGGGCTTTGCTGCGCAGGATAGTCGGGCGAAGGATCATCGCGAAAGTTTCGTGTTCGCCGTGGGATCTGAGGAGGATCTGGCTGTTCATATTTGCGAGAGAACACATAGTCTTCACGAGCTAGTTTTGCCTGTTGGGATCTCACCTGAACTTGGTCTCGCTGCACCTGGACACGTGCCTGCCGTACGCGTTCTTGCTCAATTCGTACGCGCTCTCGTTCCATTTTGGCTTTTGATCGGGCAACACTGGCCGCAGAAATCTTATGTGACATAGCCGCAATGAGGCGCACTACCAGGTAGATCACTCCTAAAATCGCAAGCCCGGCACCGACAAAGAGAGCATAATAGAGAATCTGGACGAAAGCTGCAAAGTTAAAAGCAATAAGCAAAACAAGGCAGAAAATGACAATCGATCCAATAATGATGAGAAAGGTAATGGCGACCTTTTGAAAAAAACGACGGATCGGAGCCAGACATCCGTTTTGTCGCGGTCGCCGACGTGGGCGATAGTCATAGTCATCATAATAGTCATCGCGGTAGCGCCTCCCCCGAGATCTTCTTCTTGGCATGAGAAGTCCCCCTTTATCCTTGATGGTATGGCAAGATTTACTCTATAAAGAGATGAGTATACCTTGGCTTTACCATAACATCAGGATACAGGCCGCATGGCGTATTCCTCTGGGCCTTTTGTGTAGGTCCATGTCAAAAAGCGGCGAGCTGCCTCCCGAATTTCTTAGGCGTACTGCTCAGTGAACTTCATACATGAATGACAGTCGTGGCAAACCCAGAGATGGCGCGAGTCAAAAGAGTGAGGCACAAGGATTTTATTTGCGTTCCCGCATAATTGGCAAGGCGGCGATTGATGGATACGGCGGCGAGGAGAAGGAGCAGTTTGGCGAGCAGCACTAGGTGAAACAGGAAGAGCCGTCATCAAATCAATAAGTATTTTGACAAAAATGAGGATACCAGCAAAAATCGAGGCGAGGCCATACACTTTCCCAATCTGCTGAAGAAGGTAAATAGCAACGGGAAGAACTGCAAGTGTGAGCAGACGCATGGTATAGTACTGATTTGTAGATGTATTGCGATGCTGAATCATCGTTATTCTCCTATTTCCCTGGCGTATCAGCACCAGGGATTTTTATTTCTGTCAGATCATTGATCTATAATTAACAATATATCAATATCGTTAATTTGTCAAGACTATAGGGCAAAAATTGACAAATTAACGATATCATGATACTCTTACGAAGAGGAACCGATGAACTCTCAAAAAAAGGGATCTTCGATGTAACTGGTTGAAGTTTGCTTGCTTAGTAGAACGATTGATACACAGAAGGGAGATAGCAAAATGGAAGGCATCTTGACTGAAGAGCAATACGCCGAGTTAGCGCAATTCTGGCATGAGTATATGCTGCTTGGCCCACGTCGTGATGAGGTCGGGCTTGATCGGGCCGGAATTGCTCTGAACTTTAGCGAATGGATTGATGCCGATGAGGACGAGCCACGCTACGGCTTGCCAGAGATCATAGCCTTCTTTGATGAGAAAGAGCGGCGTGAAGGAACAACGGTTACAAATGAATAGTTGAGTCAACCAATTGAAACGGAGAACCAAAAAAGGAGACCACCATGGCCCGTCTACGAATTAAAGAAGCCGCTCATGAACGAAAAATGTCACAGAAAGACCTCGCCGAAAAAAGCCAGGTCACATTGCAGTTGCTCAACCGCTACTGGAATAACCATATGCAACGAGTAGAACTAGATCAATTGGAAAAGATTGCCAGAGCATTAGGTCTCCGATCCGGAGACCTGCTCGTCGATGAAGGACCAATGGCAAAATATTATCTCGTGGTTGCCAATAGAAATGAAACGCGAGCTGAAAAGCTCCGTGATTGCCAATCAGACCATCTTGAGGTAGCCGAACAAGAGGCGCTAGCGGAATTTAAAACGCAACGTACTCAGGGGAAAGATGATATCATCGTACGGGTAGTGGATGCTGAGACAGGCACGGTTGAATTTGCGATTCATAAAGATAATATTGACAACCTTCTCAAGCAATAATGGCAAGGCTTCCATATGCACATGCATATGAGCTTCACATAAAGGCGGAATCATGACAACGAATCCTCGAAAAGTGCCTCCTCAGACTGGAGAGTCAATGAGCATCATTGATTATCTCCAGCTTGACGTGCTCTTCCCAGACGCCAAATATGAATATCATGCAAGCAGTGTTCGGCTCATGTCGGGTGGATCAGGAGAACACGCAACCATCGCTGGCAACATTTATATAGGACTGCGCCTTCAGTTCCGCTCCGGTCCCTGCACCGTCTACAACTCTGATATGCGCGTCCAGGTAGCCGAAGACACCTATTACTTTCCGGATGTCACCGTAACCTGCAATGTGGATGATCGTCGCCGGGGCATCAAAGCGGTTCATTCTCCTCGCCTAGTCGTCGAAGTCCTCTCCCCATCAACCGAGAAAGTTGACCGGACGGAGAAGCTCCTCACCTATCAGGCATGCCCAACCATTGCCGAAGTTGCCCTGGTCAGCCAGTTTGCCCCCTATGTGGAGATCTGGCGACGGGATGAACATGACGCGACCACTTGGCAGTATGCCCACTACAGCACCGATGCCGAGGTTGAGTTTGCCAGCCTGGATGTCCGTCTCTCGATGACAGACATCTATCGAGAGATCAATTTTGATGAGCCATTGATCGAGAACTAGACATCCGGAGGAAGAAGAACACATGAGACACCAAAGACAAGCAATCAGCAATGAGGAGTTAGAGTTGATGGCAGCCGAGGCTCAAGCGATGGGAATGACCCTGGAGAGTGCTATTCAACGGGTATCAGAAAGCTTGGGAGGCGATAAGGACTATCTTCGCTACAGAATGGGCAACCCACGCCTGAAAACCAGACCATTTAATCAGGTGCTTGCTGAGGATGCACTTGCCACGGCATTGCTCGTCTGGTCAATCAAACAATCGCCGCAGGGTAAGTAGGCAAGAACGGATATGCTATACTTTTCGCAGGAATGATGTGTTGAGAGAGGAAGCACACATGTATGCCAAAGGATCTCTTTTATCTGCATTTGCTAGCACAGTGTCAATCACCTGATCTTGGAGATCGTCTCGATGCGCTGGAAGATCTGCGCCAGCATGAGTATCTGGATCTCGTTCCAGCACAATTTTTGCTGGACCGTCTCAATTCAACAGGACATTGGCAAGAGCAGACGGCCATTCTGCAACTCATGTGCGAGATCGAGAAACCACTGCCTACAGAGGCTCTGATAGCCATCCTTGAGGACTCTGAGACCTCTTCGCCTTTTCTGCGGGCACACGTCGCACATACGCTCGCGGTGGTGCGAGCAGAGGATGCCATCGACCTGATACTTCGCCAGATTCAGAACCCTCATGAAGACGTGTATCTACGCGAAGTGTTGATCGGGGATCTAGCCCTTTGGGGAGAGCGCGTCCCTAGAGAGTTCCTGTTGACGGTGTTGGATGATCCTGAACTATGTGCAGCTGCACTGGACATGTGGCGCTCGCAACCTTCCCATACGATTCCTCTTGAGCGTATTTTGCCCTACTGTACGCACGAAGAGAAGTACCTGCGCGAAGCGGCGATCAAAACGCTACTGGCTGCCGAACGTCTCTGTCCTCCGGACCCCATTCTTGCAGCCCTCGGCGATCCGGAGTCTGAAGTACGCGCTGCCGCTTCGTATGGATGCATTTCATTGATGGGATGGTTCGGGGGCCAGCTCCCGGTAGAACCATTGCTCTCGGCCCTGCACGACGAGTATCCGCCAGTGCGCGAAAACATTCTGGATGCGTTGGGCAAAGTCCCCTTGCGCATACCGGTGGAGCCTGTTGCCGCAGCACTCACCGATGCTACTTACTATGTGCGCTGCGCAGCTCTGGAAACGCTGGGACTCATGGGTGGCGAGCGCGTACCTTCCTCACTCTTTCCTCTTCTGCAAGAACTGTCCGGTTCAGATCCCGCTCCCCAGGTACGCCTCCGGGCGACACGCGCATTGCTCCTGCTCCACGGTATGCACCCAGCACCACTGAAAATACCAATTATCGACCTCACGCTTGAAGGCATTGATGAGGAGTTGGGGGAATAGCGCATGCAATCGTGACATCGCCAGTGTCACGATTAGGGAGGTCACGTTCAAGCAACGCATTCCTGCACGTTCGCGTTACCAGAGAAGTTCTTCACAAGCAGGAGTGAGGAACTAGCTATTTAGCGTTGCTCCCGGTCACGTCGATACACATCCAGTGATCGAGGGGATGTCTCCTCATCAACCTGCTGCACCTGTCCAACAATTGTCTGCCCACTGTTTCCCCTGGCCCACGTGGGCAGATCCGGCATGGTATCGAGAAATCCTCCCTGACCTGCAGAGAGGAGATCGAAAAGATCAGCGACTCCTTGTGGTAGCACCTGGTACTGACCTGTTGGCGTCGTGATAAGCAGGCTGCCATCATCCTGGAGCCGAAAACTCAATCCATTGGTATTGATACTGTTGTTCATAGAGGCATGGTATCACAGCTAGGCAAGAAGCCTATCTCGGAGTAGTACAGCGTAAACTGATGCACTCTTGTCTGGTAGAAACGCTTTCACGGTGTTGTATCGTCTTTCTTGTTCTCCCCATTAGCTATAGAGGTGTCGCTACATAAACTGTAGCGCTCCCCTGATAAGCGCAGAGTTATAGTTTGCCGTTCGACTCTTCTTCATCAGCTTTCTCTGTTTGCTGCTCAGCATGGGCCTGCATCTGAGCAACGAATTGGCTATAGGCTCGTGCTTCATCGTCTCTCGCTGGTTCCCGCTTCCACGTATCAATCTTTGCCAGTTGCCGTACTTCGTCCCTGTCTAGTCCGAAAAATGTATTGATGCTTTCTACTGACCCTCTGCCCTTTAGGGACGTTAAGCGAACAGCTTTGATTGTTTGGAGCATTCGGCTCATTTTTGCTAAGTAGAAAGATGCCTCAATAGGATTAAATGCCTTAGTAACCTCGCTGATGGGGATTTCTTTTTCACCATAAACTTCCCTGACCGGCTCTTTTTGCAAGTAAGTAACTGAATCTTCTGATGCTTGGATGATATGCATGGGCCCTGTTGTAGTGCCATCAGGTTTTTGCAACGCAATACCTAACTGATGTGGACCCGTCATGACACGCAATCCATGCTTGTAGGAGTTGTAGGCACGATCATACTTGAAGAAAAACTCACCAATACGTTTGATAAGCCAAACTGTGTTGTCAATGTTCTCATCCCATCGCTTTGCCATCTCTGGATCTGCCGCTGTGATGTTGCCGTATACGGCGAACTTGATAAAATCCTGAATGGTTGTGATTCCTCCGCCCGTAATAGTAGTTATCTGGTTGGCTAGAATCAGTTCCACTGCCTGCTTTATTTCCTTCGTTTCGTATAATGTCAAGTAAAGCCAATGTGGTAGGGGCTGAAATGGGGCAATAAGCAATGCGAAAAAGGTTTCGCATTGATGAAGGTGGTAAATAAGGTGACAAGTGAGCAGGTTTTCAGGTGACGAGTGAGCAATCGGCGCGAAGAGTGAGCACTAATGATTTGTTGCCTCTGGAAGTCGCTCCAGAAGCGGATCGTTGTACTCGGCAGTTGTAAATTCGGATAGCCAGCATGTCGCTCTTGACTTAGAGCGCGCTCTAAGCAGTAGACTAGAGCGCGTGGCTGTTGCCAACCATGCTTATGCGTATCGATAGACCTATAAAGCAAAAGCTTGAGTCTTGCGATGGGAGTGTGTGGAAGAAAAACGTACATCTCAACGTGAAGCCGGTTGTGCTGGCAGAGTTATCCTGAGGAAAGGGTTTCCCCCTCTTTTGGCTTGTGAGGCCACTTTGTAGGCAAAGCCCTCCACCAGGAGAAAAGGCACAGAGAGATGGTTTCACATTGAGATTGACCTCTGTCTAGCAAGTACTTTATGCAAAGGAAAAGAATGATGGTACAGAACAGATCAGAAAATGGCTTGTCGGGAATCGAGGGCAAGGTCGTCATCATCACAGGCGCAAGCAGCGGAATTGGTGAGGCCACTGCGCTTCTGTTAGCTTCGCGCGGAGCCAAAGTCGTTCTTGGGGCACGCCGATCGGATCGCCTTGAGGCTCTGGCGGCCCGCATTGCGAATGTGGGCGGTGAAGTCGCCTATGCACGCACAGACGTGAGACGACGCGACGACCTTTCCCATCTTGTCCGATTGGCATGCGAGCGGTACGGCAAGCTTGACGTTCTCATCAACAATGCCGGTGTGATGCCGATTTCCCCCCTCGACGACCTGCGCGTCGAGGATTGGGAGGAGATGATCGATGTCAACATGAAAGGTGTTCTGTACGGCATTGCGGCAGCGCTGCCTGTCTTCCGCACACAGGGTTCCGGGCACTTCGTCAACATCGCTTCCACAGCGGCATATCTCGTCCTACCGACGATGTCGGTCTATGCTGGCACGAAGGTCGCAGTGCGTGCCATCTCCGAGGGCTTGCGCCAGGAGGCTGGTGACAAACTGCGCGTGACGATCATTTCGCCTGGCATCACGCGGACGAACTTCGCGGAATCTATGACAAACCCGGAGGTGAAAGCCCAGCTCCAAGAGAGAGCGGACAAGATCGCAATACCGCCGGAGGCAATCGCCCGCGCCATTGCGTTCGCAATCGAGCAGCCAGCAGATGTCGATGTGAGCGAGATCGTTGTCCGTCCCACCGCGTAGGAGTAACTGGCTCGCAAGCACTTGGTGGTGATGGCCATGCGGGGTGAGTGTTCACGTCAATTTACAAAACGTTGATGGAGGAAGCCAGATGGAGAGCGTTTTCCCCAGGTCATGCATCACCAGTGCTCACTCTTCGCACCGATTGCTCACTCGTCACCTGAAAACCTGCTCACTTGTCACCTTATTTACCAGAAGGGCAGTAAAAAATATCTCTGCTCGTATCGATTCCAAGTATCTCTCGGAAAAGCTGCCTCCGTCATTTTCCATGAGACGCTTCTCTATTTGTTTGATGGCTGGCTCTCCCTCATCAATGATGTACAGGAAAGTAGCCACTTTATTGAAAAGGAAATTTTCGTCATATCGCTCGTAGAACCGAAGGTTCATCTCTTGATCAGTGCCAAGAATAGTATATGGTATCGGACCCTTGCTTGTCTGTTTGGTCATTAATTTCTCTCTCTACAGATGCGCATAGTCGGGGTAGTGCTACGCACCAGCCGCACCGCGACTGATGACAGCTTGCGTAGCACTACCCCGACTATGGTTTCATTTTTGACATTGCGTGGAACATTTTATTTGATTGCTGGGTCATGGGATCTAATTGGTCTAACTCATACAGGTCCAGATCGATATCTTCAAAGTTCCCAACACACATCCATCCCAGGACTGATTGATAGTCGTAAATGCTGGCAAGCCTGCGCCTGAAAATGTCGCGATAGGTGATGGTAAACCGGACAATATCTCCATTGTGGTTTGCATCATCTGGCACATAGAGCGTATGCCCTTGAATAGTTGTCTCGCTTTTGACGTTCGTGCCTTGTGAAAGTACCATGTCCTGTCCTGCAGCTCCAGGAGCAAGCACACCATAATTCCAGACGCTATAGCGTTGCGTATGTGGTGGTTGTCCCTGGAATGGGCGTCCGAAGAAGATGCCATAGATGTTGAATGCCGGCCCCAATCCAATATTTTGTAAACCGTCAATGGTTACTTGCCCCTGTCCCCATTGTATATCCATCATCCCAGGATTGTTTGTGAGGAGATTACTTCCTTTGATGTCTGGAGGAACAAGTACCGGGCGCTGTTGACTGTAGGTTTGCGCCTGTGTCTTCTCGACTTGTGCTTGTCCAATCTGGACTTGTTGTCTGTACGCCTTAATTGTCTCAAAGGTTAATAAAGCAATGGCAACCGTTGCAACTGCACTCGCCACAGTCGCAATCACAGTGATAACTTCCATAGTTTGAGCCTCTTCTAAAACTACACCATCAAGCCGTCACATGTACACTGGAATACCCTTCAACGATGGTGGCTTCGATGATGGGGCCGATGGTGAGATTGATTCAGTATACGCTTCTGTTTGCGATTTGTCAACTATGCAAAGGTCCCATGTGGGAGTGTGAAATAGCCATTTCCCGCTCTCGTATGGTAGAATAGAAGGGTCATTCCCGCTCAACCACTCCCATCACGATGGGCGCTAACGCCCCAACATGGGAGCGGGAAATATTGGCAGAGAGGATTTTACCCAATGCAGACACCCATTCCACTGCATTCCGATCGTCTCCATGAGACCTTGGCTGACCTGATCGACCCCTGGCACCTAGCGCTGCAAAATAACGATCATGCTGTCGGCACCGTCAAAAAATATACGCAGGTTGTCGCCGGATTGCTACGCTGGTACGAAGAGCAGAACCAGGAGCCACTCACCCTGGACACATTCACCCCGATCGTCCTGATTGGCTATCGTAACGATCTGCAACATGAGCAACAAAAATCAATCAGCACCATTAACCTGCGCATCAGTGCCTTACGTGCCTGGTGCTCCTGGTTACAAGAACAAGGCTATCTCGTGGTAGATCCCGCTGCTCGCGTAAAGTTGCTTAGTGGCACCTCGGGTTCCAGTCGTGAAGGCATCACCCAGACCCAGGTGAATGCCTTACTCCATCTGGCCGAACAGTCGCCAGATCCGCAGCGCAATTATGCCATTGTGCAGGTGCTCGTACAAACCGGCTTGCGTCTGAATGAATGTGCCCGTCTCACCTTCGGCGATATCACCATCGGGGAGCGCAGTGGAAAGCTGCTCGTCCGGGCCGGAAAAGGCAATAAAGTTCGATCTGTGCCGCTCAATAGTTCTGCCCGTGAAGCGCTGGCGAACTACGTGGCACCACGCCTCGGCGTCGAGATGCTTTCGGTGAAAAACGTCGCCGCAGCCTGGCCGGGCAAAACGTGGCAACAGGCAAGCCAATCACTCTGGGTCACCCAACGGGGAACATTGACCAGTTCTGGCATGGGGCAAATGATCGCGGATCTCGTGCAGGCCAGCCGCGGAAAAGTCCCTGAAGAGACGAGTGCCCATACGCTGCGGCATACCTTTGCTCGCCAATACCTCGGCCAATATCCCGGCGATCTGGTCGGGCTGGCGACGTTGTTAGGGCATAGCTCTCTGGATACGACGAGACTCTATAGCCAGCCAACTGGAATGCAGCTGGGGGCACGCGTGGAAAAGCTCAATATTAATGCCTATGGGGAATAGAGAAAGCTCTTGCGACAAACTTTTCTGTCACACTAGCGAATGTTAACGTGGTTAACATTGAAAAGCAACCGTCATCTCTGACCAACTACACCTGATCGTGATGGATTGCTCCTTCTTAGCTGCCGATACAAAGGAGAAGTGAAGACCAGACAGTACATCTTTGGGATCTTGAGGTAGACTTTATCCAATCAATAGACAAAAAACGAAAGACAGAGTAAGCTTCTCTCAAAATTCAGTTGAAGGAAAAAGAAGAGATGCTGACTCTGCCGAAAACGATTATACACGTGTTGCGTCATTTTGAAGAGGTCTTCAGTGAACGCGTCTGGGAAATGGCAAACCTTTTGGGTAATTGGCAAATAGTTTGAATGGTGAGCAAAAAGCGCTCACTTCGTAGGGCATTTACCAACCACGCTTGAAATGTTCCTGTGAGGGTGTATATAGTGAGGATACCCCAGTCATCATAATGACGAGAAGCGACCCGCGTGGATTGGCACTCACCGCCAAGCCGCTTTTTATGCCCTGGCGGTGCTCGCAATGCGTTGCTTGTCTTCTCTCTCGCCTCTTTTGTATACTAAGAACGACATAAATGTGAGAAGGAGGCGACTCGATGGCATCTATCCGTCAACTTATGCTCCTCAAATGGGGAGTAAAGAAATGGAACGAGTGGCGAAAGGCGCATCCTGAGATCGAGATTGACCTCAGGGAAGCCGATCTCTGGAGAGCCAACCTCGCCACTGCCGACCTCAGGGGAGCCAATCTCAGGGAAGCCGATCTCAGAGAAGCGGACCTCGGCCATCTTGAAATCAGAGGAGGCGGAGCCGACCTCAGCGGAGCCGACCTCAGAGGAGCTAATGTTAGGGGAGCTAATTTCAATAGGACCTGCTTCAGTGGAGTCAACCTCAGCGGGGTCGATCTGAGAGGGGCCGACCTCAGCAATGCCGACCTCAGAGGAGCTAATGTTAGGGGAGCTAATTTCAATAGGACCTGCTTCAGTGGAGTCAACCTCAGCGGGGTCGATCTGAGAGGGGCCGACCTCAGCAATGCCGACCTCAGCAATGCCGACCTCAGCAATGCCGACCTCAGCAATGCCGACCTCAGCAATGCCGACCTCAGCAATGCCGACCTCAGCAATGCCGACCTCAGCAATGCCGACCTCAGCAATGCCGACTTCACAGGAGCCAACCTCAGCAATGCCAGCCTCATAGACGCCGACCTCAGGGGAGCCGATTTCAGCGGAGCCAACCTCAGGGGAGTCAGAGAGCTTTCTTCCCCCGCTCCATCCTCGCCTCGATCTCCCCAATCATCTCCCACGACCAATTGGCTCAGCCTGGTCGAGACATATGGTAGCACCCTCTTCGTCGCGGCGGCCACACTGGCCTCGATTATCCAGGGACTCGATGTGATTGAACGGAGATGGAGAGAAAAGAAGGAAAAGCAAAAACAACAAAGCGCCCAAGTCCAGCCCTCTTCCACTCAATCAGCAGCGTCTTCCTCTCACAAGACACCTGGCCCAGACGAAGAAATTACTGAGATCCGTCTGGTCATGGATGATGGAAGTCCGCACAGTTTCAAACGCTGGGTATCCGACCCCGATGAACTACGAGCATATATTGATGCATTTAGCGATCCTACTAGTAAGGTTAAACCGCTCCAGGTAACATTCATGAAACGTGAAGGTCGCTCTCTCGTTGTCGATATCACCAAAGGCGGGAAAGATAACCCACAACTCAATGTGATTCTGGGCTACCTTGAGGCTAAATAGAGAGACATGGTATTAGGTAGCTCGCTCACCTACGATCCTGTAACCCGCAGCATTGCCTCCCTCTCTCCCTCCCTGCCCTCTGCTAGTTGTTCCCCGAACTTGCCCCACCGGAGTGCCGATCGTGTTCCTGTTTATGGCCATGTTGTACGGACAGGCGCGGCAAATTGGCGCAAAAATGGTGGATATATCGGCCTAATTCGCTATTTGAGGCCCATATCGGGAGTTCTATCGCTTTCCAGTAGGAAGGGGAAGAAGAATTCCCCGCGTGCCAATGAATACAGCGAAACTGTTCTCTTCATGTGAAGAACTCTCTTGCTCTCTTGCCCCTGGTGTCACCACCGTTTGTGTTGAGCTTATTTTTGAGAAACACCTCAAACGTCCGTTTCTCTTCATTGTAACCTGCAAAAAATATCGATATACTGATGAGCAAAACGTAGAGGAGGCATCTCATGGCCGATCAGAATCAGGTCGAGAGAGTACAACAAGGCGCAGCAGCGTGGAATACCTGGAGAAAACAGCATTCAGATGTAGAAGAACTTGACCTCAGGGAAGCCCGCTTCAGTGGAGCCCACCTTAGTGGGGCCGACCTCAGTGGAGCCGATCTCAGTGGAGCCAACCTTAGGGGAGCCAACCTTGGGGGAGCCATCCTCAGGGAAGCCAGCCTTAGGGAAGCCAACCTCAGCGATGCTGACCTCAGCGGAGCTAACCTCAGCGATGCTGACCTCAGCGGAGCTAACCTCAGCGATGCTGACCTCAGGGAAGCCGACCTCAGCGATGCTGACCTCAGGGAAGCCAACCTCAGCGGAGCCGACCTCAGCGGAGCCGACCTCAGGGAAGCCGACCTCAGGGAAGCCGACCTCAGGGAAGCCGACCTCAGCGGAGCCAACCTCAGCAATGCTGACCTCAGCGATGCCGACCTCAGCGGAGCCAACTTCAGTGGTGCCAACCTCAGCAGAGCCCACCTCTGGGGAACGATTCTCGCCAATCTCGACCTTCGCTCAGTTCAAGGACTCATCGAAATTTACCATATGGGTCCCTCTCTTGTCAGCCTGCATAGCATCCTACTTCCACAAGATGGGAGCATGCTCCATTTCTTACGTGGAGCGGGTATCTCAGATGAGTGGATCGACTTCTACCGTGCTACCATAATGCACCCCATTCAGTACCAGTCGGTGTTCATCAGTTACTCCAGTGATGATGAGAGCATCTCTAAACGCCTCCATGCTGATCTGCAAGCCAACGGCGTTCGCTGCTGGTTCGCCCCACACGACCTCAAGCCAGGTGACTTCTTCCGTCAGGAAATCGATAAAGCCATTCACGTGCAGGACAAACTGCTATTGATCCTCTCTGAAAAATCGGTCACGAGCAAGTGGGTCAGGTATGAAGTCAATAGTGCCCTCGATCGGGAAGTCAATCAGGAACGTACGATCCTTTTCCCTCTTCGTATTGATGAAACCGTCCTCCACATCAAGGATCATTGGGCCGCAGATATTCGCTCCCGGCGACACATCAGCGACTTCACGAACTGGGAGGACCACACGACGTACCAGCACGCGTTTGATCAGTTGCTCAGACAACTCAAAGCAGATACACCATGAAAAGAGACACGCGGGAGTTTTGTGTGGACGAAACGGAGATCCACGTGAAGATTTTCGTCTGGTAATTCCCTGTCCAAAAACTCATTGCCAAGCACCTCTTTCCAGACGTTGAAAAAAAGATGGCACTACAAACATCGCTTGCTTGATTTTTGGGTAGATTTTGAGCGTGGGAAAAAGTGGTGAAGCAGGGGAATGGCAGAGTCCAAGAAACGAACCAGCCTGTTGAAAAAGTCCTTGCTGAGCTTACCAGAGAAAACATAGGCAAAGCAGTGTGCCACTTCGCCCTAAGTTGTAAAATGGGTAATATATGATAAATATGGCATTAATAGATATAAAAGAGCAATGATGAGATTGACAAGAAGCAGGAGGGTGTCATGTAATGAAAGGCGAGGAGGAGTATCAGCCATGATGGGTTTTAAAGAGCGGGCATTTCATCCGTTGGTGGCCGTCTCTCTAGAAGAGTTGGTTCCCCAGAACCATTTTTACCGTCACCTACAAAAGGTGGTGGATCTTTCGTTTGTCTACGATTTGGTGCGCGAATCCTACTCTCTCTTTGGGCGACCATCCATTGATCCTGTCGTATTTTTTAAGCTGCAACTCGTGATGTTCTTTGAAGATATCCGCTCCGAGCGCTTGCTCATGCGTCAGGTGTCGGATCGACTCAGCGTGCGCTGGTACGTGGGATACGATTTGGATGAGCCACTGCCCGATCACTCCACGCTGAGCAAGATCCGTCTGCGTTATGGCCTCTCGGTGTTTCGGCGCTTCTTTGAAACGATTGTTGAACAGTGTCAAAAGGCGAAGCTGGTATGGGGGAAGGAACTGTACTTTGACTCAACCCAGGTCAATGCAAATGCTGATCTGGATTCGCTAGCTCCTCGTTTTGCTGTTGAGGCACGCGAGGCCATAAAGGAGCATCTGACGACCCTTTTTGCATCAGAACCGGAACCACCTGAACAGGCCCAGACAAACGGGAGTCACATACCGCCTCTCGTGCCGCTGCCAGAAGACCCTTTCAGTGCGGAACCCACGCCACTGCCTGTCGTCCTGCCTGAGGAGCGGCACAAAGAACTGGCGGCAGAGAACGCAACTCGCCATGACTGGATCGAGCAGGAAGGTCGGCAACAGCGCAAGGTCCGTGGCTCCTATGAACGAACAGCAGATTTTCGGATCAGTACCACCGATCCTGATGCCACACCAATGCGCCTCAAAGCAGGTGGAACGCACCTGGGCTACCATACCCATTATGTGGTCGATGGAGGCAAATCTCGCATCATTCTGTCAGTCCTGGTCACTCCTGGAGAGGTAATGGACAATCATCCCATGCAGGATCTGCTCTGGCACACGTGTTTTCGTTGGCATCTCAAGCCCAAACAGGTCACTGCCGATAGCCTCTATGGAACAGGAGAGAATCTCAAAGCGATCGAAGAGGCACGCATTCGGGCCTATATCCCTATCGCCGAGAGAGGCCAACACAACATGGGCTATTATGGTCTTGCACAATTTACCTATGACGCTGACCAGGATCAGTATCGCTGTCCCCAAGGCCAAGTATTACGTCCAGCATACCGAATGGA
>ODAK010002259.1_pt1 | contig 20308 bp, 19 predicted proteins | sample 1539591 | NCBI WGS metagenome assembly ODAK01 (sample SAMEA3539303, study PRJEB22396) | soil metagenome | biome: tundra; feature: field; material: soil | place: USA | collected 2010-05 | depth 0.15 m | reverse complement strand
CCGGGGAGCGGCACAGATCGGCCAGCCTGGGGATCCGGACGGCCGGCATCGACATCCCCAGCGGCGACTCGACCTCGAGGATGCGGACGCGCTCGGCATTGGACCGGAGCCACTGGGCGACGATGATGCGTTCGTCGTCATGGCCGTCCCTGGTCATGGTCATGGCCGGGTCCATGGCCACCTCCGAGCCGAACATGACTCCGCTTTCCGCCAGCAGGCCCCCGTCGAGCTCGACGGTTCCCTCGCCGTCGATGAACAGCACCACCCGCCCGGCGCGCCGCAGCGACTCCACCCGGCGGTGCCTTCCCAACAGGTGCCGCAGCCGCTCGGCCTCGTCCCGGACCAATGCCGCCTCTTCGTACCGCTGCTGGCCGGAGAGGAAGGTCAGCTCGCCGGCCAGCGGTGTCAGGAGCTCGACGGGGTCTCCGTCGAGCTCGCCCGACGTCCACTTCCGACGCCTCCCGTACCTGCGCTCGGACCGCCGGACGGCCTCCTTGCTGGGAACCCGCACCGCCGCACCCGGATCCTTTCGCCGCACCTTCCCCTGCCGGTTGAACGGCGGCGACCAGGCCCGGATCAGGCGACCTTCGATCACCGCGGCCGTCAACGGGCCGGGACAGACCCGGTGGTGGACGGCGTGGAGCTGGCGGAGCAGCCGGCCGACCTTCGGGCGGGTGTCTCCCGAGAAGTACGAGCGCACACGGGTCTGCAGATCTGTCGCCTTGCCCACGTAGAGCACGTTGGCGGCCGCGTCCGTGAACCAGTACACGCCGGGGCGGTGGGGGAGCCGGGTGGTGAGACGCAGCTTGGCTGCCTGGGGATGGCCGACCAATCGGGGGAGGTCGAGCAGTTCCTCGAGCCCGAGGATGCCGAATGAGCCGGCCCGCTCGAGCAGGGCGTGGAGCAGGTCCCCGGTGGCCAGCACATCGGTCAGCGCCCGGTGCGACGGTTGATGGGGGAGCCGGAGGGTGGCCGCCAGTGTGCCCAGCTTGCAGTTGGGGACCATGTCGCGCACCAGGCGGCGCGACATGGCCAGGGTGTCCACGGTGACGTTGGCCAGGCGTTCCCGGCCCGTCGACACCAGGGCGTGGTCGAGGAACGAGAGGTCGAAGCGGATGTTGTGGCCCACCAGGACGGCTCCACCCACGAACTCCAAAAAGGACGGGAGCATCTCCCCGCTGCGTGGTGCATCGACCACCATCTCGTCGCTGATGCCGGTCAGCGCAGTGATGAACGGCGGGATCCGCTCGTCCGGCCGGACGAACGTCTGGTAGGTGCCCAGCATCTGTCCGCCCCGGTACCGGGCGGCAGCGACCTCGGTGAGGGACGACGTGGCCGGAGAGCCCCCGGTGGTCTCGACGTCGAGAACCACGAAGGTGACCTGGCTGAGCGGGGTGCCCAGGTCGTCGAAGGATCGTTGCAAGGCGATCTCCATGGGGACACTGTAGCGAACATGTGTTTGCCCGCCCGGGAGGGGCGGTGGCGGGGCGGCTACCGTAGGGGAGGTGACCACCGACTCATCGACTGCGCCGACTGCGCAACCCACGACTGCGCCGACTGCGCAGCCCACGGCCGTTACCCGCTACCGCTGTGCCGCCTGCGGGAACATCACGCGCTTCAACGTGGTGACCAGCCGCCGCACCAGGGCGTTTCACCACTTCTCGGTGGGGGGCGATCTCACGGTGGAGGACGAGGAGGTGCTCGACGAATCCGTGGAGGAGGTGTCGTGCCGCTGGTGTGGCAATGGCAACGCAGTCGAGGTGATCGAGGACGGGACTCCGGAGGCGGGGTAGCCGGAACGGCCGCCCGGGGGCGACGCCACCGATGAGCACCGATGGGCACCACCCCCGGCTCGGCCCGACGCACGACCGCCCACCGGCTCCCGGTGGACCGCTGTCCGACCCTGCGTTCGTTGCGGGGTTGCGGCCCATTCCCTCAGGATCTGCCACCGGCCAACCATCCTGGCCGGCGTCCGACCTCAAGGGCACCCGGCCGGACGGGAGCAGCATCGAGATCCGGATCGCCGATGCCGGACATCCGATCCTCCTCGTCTTCCTCAACACCCGGTGCGACGGCTGCGACGAGTTCTGGCGAGGACTCGGGAGCCCCGATGGAACCGCGTTGCCCGGCTCGGTCTCGGCAGTGGTCGTCACCAGGGGACCCGCCGTGCTTTCCGCCGCCGAGGTGGAAGCGGCCTCCGGCGGACTGGGGAGTGTGCCGGTGGTCATGACGGATGCAGCCTGGTCCGACTACCGGGTGACGGGGTACCCGTTCCTGGTCCTGGTCGATCCCGAGACCCGCAGGGTCATCGGCGAGACCGTCGGGTTCGGTTGGGCCGATGTCCATGCGATCATCCGGGCAGCCGACTCCTGAGCCCGCCCACTCCGGGGCGAGCCGACCGCACCCGCCGAGCCGGCTCTTGCCGTCTGCACGTGGCCTGGCAACATTGTGTTCGCTGAACCCTCACTCGGCCCGGTGCCCTTGGGGGATGGAGGGTTCGTCCGTCCGGTCCGGTCAGACCCGTGACGTCCGACAAGGCCTCGGTGAGGGCTGCCTCGCGATGTGGTACCGACCGAGGATCGATGCTGGAAAGCAGGAGAGCCAGGACGTTGCAACGAGGTACTCGACGAGAGCCACGTCCCGCAGTCCTGTTCGTCGACGAGGACGGTTGGGACTGCCACTTTCAATTGGCGTCGGGGCTTCGAAGGGCAGGCTTCCGGACGATCCGGGTGACGATGAAGCCGCCAAGTCGGGCTGCGGCGCTGTGCTTCAATCGGACGGTCCAGCTCGGCTCGGTTTCCGATCTCGCCTCGCTCGAGTCGATACTCGATGGTGAGAATGTGGTCGATGTCCAGGCGATCGAGTCCTTGGCACTTCAGACCTATCAAGGCTTCCCTGCCACGTCACGTCCGGAGACATCGGCCAACTGGGCCCGCCGAATCGACACTGTCGACAAGCTCGTCGTCTCACGTCGACTGCAAACCGGAGGTTTCTTCGCCCCCGACGTGGTCCCGGCACCGGTGGCGGGAGCCCGTGAGGTGGTCGAAGTCCTCGGGCTTCCTGTCGTGCACAAGCCCCGCGTGGCAAGTGGAGGTATGGGTCTCTCGATCATCTGCACGCTCGAGGATCTCGAAGGCGCGCTTTCCGAAGGAGGGAACAGTGACTCCTACTTCTTCGAGCGCCATGTCGATGGGCGCAGTCTGCAGATCGGTGGTGTCGTCGACGGAGGTGGGATGGGCCCCGTTGCCACGTGCGAGACAGTTGGCCGACCGGCTGGCCGAGGTCCGGCCAGCCAGTTGCTCGGGCTCGACGATCCCGAGTTGGCGGAGACCGGCCGGAAGCTTGCCACTCATCTGGGCATCGAAGGGCTGATCAATGTGGAAGTCATCCGGGATGCTGACGGTCGCGACTGGGTGCACGATGTGAATCCCCGGGTCTGGGGCTCGTTCGCTGCCTTCAGGGTCGTCGGAGTGGACTTTCTCGGAGCGTATGTCGACTGGCTGCGAGGAGTTCCGGAGGCGAATTCCCGGCGCGGGATCCAGGAGGAGACCCGCATCGATGTGCTCCCAGGGGCCTTCCTCAGACGACAGCCATCCGAGAGTCGCGTGCAGGTCCAAGCGCGATTGACGCGTGCTGCGCTGCCGTACCTGAAGTGGGTCGGGCCTCGTTATGTGGCATACGAGCTCGCACACAACCTGAAGCACAGGTGATCACCTCCGAGCACAAGTGATCGCCCTCGAGCAGAAGTGATCACCCTCGGAGGGGCGCCAGGATCACGCAGAGCAGCAGTAGCGGGCACAGGACCTGGAGCGGGCGCGTCGCTTGCTTCTGGGTCTGCCCGCCCCGGGACCCATCGCTGCTACGGATTCCGCCGTCTGCACGAGTCGAGGATCTCGATCCGGGGTGCGCCATTCGGCGCGGGCACCGGGAGCGTCGATACCCAGTCCGGGCTCCTTCCCGAAGGGTGGCTCCGGTTCGAAGCGCCAGTCGGGCGTGCCGGTGTCCCGGCTGTCGGTTGTGGTGAGCGTCCATCCCTCGAAGGTCTTCAGGAAGTGACGGTGGTGACGGAGAAGGGCCAGGTTGCCGGCAAGCCACGCATCGAGCCCCATGCAGGTCCGCCCCCGGCCGCCCCGATCGGGGTGGGCCTGGGGGACGCCGGTAGCTGGCATGACGCGGTCTAACCTCGTTGCAACCGAGGTGAAGGGGAGGTGTCCATGACCGTGCGGGCCCTTTGGCTAATTCCTGCAGCGCTTGTGTTCCTGGTCGGTCCACTGGCCGTGCCGGCCTATGCGGCCAACAGCGTGGGATGCAGTGGCAGCGCCTCCTCCTTCAACGACCAGGGTGCTCCTCTTGACAAGGTCAGTGTCCCGGGTGCTGGGGGCACCCAGTCCCTACCGTTCCGGATCATGTGGAACGGTGATGTCGCCTGGCAGGGCCAGACCGATCAGACGATCACGAGCGGAACCTGGCGGGTGAGCGTGCAGAACGCCTCGTGGCTCTTCGCCCTCGGCGAATTGGTGAGCGGACACGCCCACGGCTTGTCCGGCGCCTTCACCAACGACCAGGGCCAAGCCTCATGGGGCAACAGCTTCACTCCCAGCACGAACGAACCGGTCAAACTCCCGGGTACCTATGAGGTCGGCTTCACCGTGAGCGGCAACGGTGGAGCCCAGTGCAGCGGGACTCTGTGGGTCAAGGTCGTGGACAGTCCGGGGCGAACCCCGTTGTGGTGGTTGTCATTGGTCCTAATCGTGGCCGCGCTGATCATGTTCTTTGTGTTCGGCGTCTCGAAATGGACGCGTCCGATCCTGATCTGAACCGGGGAGTAGGAGGTAGGGAACGTGAAGACCAAGAGAACCCGGCACGTCGTGGCCAATGCGCTCGCCGGCCTGTTCTTGGGCATCGGGATGAGCCTGATGCTGACCATCTACGGAGTCGTCGGATGGAGCACGGCCTGGCCCAACATCATCTTGGTCCTGGGCATCGCACTCGGGCTTGGCGTGGGCCTCCTGCCGGTTCGAACCAAGCGACGGTCGTCAGCGTCGTCAGCGTCGACGGCGAAGACGGGTTCGGCGACTCTACGGCCCTGATCAACGAGTCTCATGGGCTCGGGGAGACAAGTTCCCGATCCCATGTGTGGGTGAACCTGCCACCTCTGGCAGGGCCGGATCGTCACGGGTGCTCAGGACCCTCGGCCGGCTCCTCGTCGGCGTCGGCGTCGACGTTGGCGATGCCGTTGGCGATTGCGGCCCGAAAGCACAGGAGGTGCAGCCATCACGTAAACGGTCCCGACTGAACGACAGGTGAAACGTCTCAGGTTGGCGGCAGTCGCTCGAAAGAGGCCGTTCTGCCCCACAGGTGCGAGCAGGTGGACTTCGGAATTCAAGGCCGAACTCCGAATATGGAAGCATCAGTGATTGCCTTCGGTGCCTAGCGATGTCGATGAATGGCTACTGCCGTTCGGCTCGTCGGTCCCGAGCCCCGGCTCCTGGCCGAAGGGTGGCTCCGGTTCGAAGCGCCATTCGGGCGCGCTTGTGCTCCCTCTGTCCGTCCTCGTGAGGGTCCATCCCTCGAAGGTCTTCAGAAAGTGATGGTGGTGGCAGAGAAGCGCCAGGTTGCCCAACTCGGTGGGTCCGTGCTCGGCGAATGGGATCACATGGTCGATCTCCAAGCCGAACGACACCCCGCACCCGGGCACCACGCAGATCCGGTCGCGATGCGCCAGCGCCGTCCGTAGCTGCCGGTTGATGGTCCGACCGAAGTGGGAGACGGCCCTGACGTCGCCGGCTTCATGGAAGACGAAGCGAAGGAACGAGTCATTGGCCATGTCCCGCGCCATGCGCACAGGGATCGGCCCTTGGTTGTCGATCTCACAACACTCTCCAGGAAGGGCACGGCCGCGGAGGAGGGCTTCGAGGTCCACTCGCACCATGACCGAGCAGGTCGGGGGCCGATCGATGATGCCCTGTGGGTCGACCGACGGTTGACGCATGGAAACCCCTGGACCTCGCGGCGCCGGGCGTGATCCGGGGTCAGCCTCGAGGCCAGCGTCGAGGTCGGTATCCGACAGTTGCCGGCCAGTGGATTCGGCGCCCGGCAATGCGGTCCCGCTCACAGGGGTGCCGGCCAGGTGCTGCTGCGTGATCAGGGCGAAGAAGGCATCGGCGCGGAGGGCTCGCTCTGGCTCGCGTGCCGGATCCTGGTCACTCCCATCACCGGTGGATTTTCCGGCTTTGCGCAAACAGTCCGTCGTATTCCCGAGGTGGGAGAGGACCTGGGCCCCTCGGTCGGCGGTGTCGCGCCCCTGGTAGCAGGACGCTCCTTCGGCATCAGTCCAAGACGAGAAGTGTCGCGCAGCCCGGATGCGCTTCACCGCAGCAAGGGGATCCGCGCTACCGGAGGTGGCCCGGAACCGTTGACACCGGTCCTTCACCTCGTGGAGCGGTTTTCCGGCGGCTCCGTTGAGTAGCTCGGTCTCTCGGGTGGGATCGAGTACTGCCGCGCCGGTGAGCTCGGCCACTTTGGGCGCCGAGAGCGCTCCGTTGCGCACGGCCGCCTCGGTGTCGGGGAGCTGATGGAGGCGGAGGCCAACCTCGAGGGTATTGCGCGCCTGGCCGGTCGAGATGCCCTCGAGGGAGGCCAGCATGGTCGCCGCCGTCCGGTGTCCCGAATTGCGCCAGATCCCTGACTCGTCGATCCGAGGGGCCAGCAGCGTCTTGGCGGCGGTAGAGAGGCGTTCGAGACCGGCAAACGCTGCGTAGAGATCGGTAGCGTCCCTGCCGTTGAGAAGTGACGGGTCCAGCTCGGCCACGAGAGATGAGAGCGCAGCGGACGCCTCTTCCAAACGAGACCGGAGCCCGGACCCTGACGCAGGGGCCTGCCCATCTCGCATCTCCACAAACCTCTCCGTTGCGGTCATCGCCAACGTCATGGACCCATCCTCTCAGGGGGGTGTGACGGCAAAACAGGAGGCCGACCCGGTCAGGTTCGCAAAGAGACCGGAGCGATTCCGCGGACCACCCGCAACCTCTTCGAGCGCATCTTCCTATCGCTCACTGGCCTGATTCCCAGGTCGGCCACAGTTCCGCTCCGCATGCTCGTTGTTGACAGCAACCACACGCAAAGGAGCAAGACATGAGTGATCAGGATCCAGAAGCCATGATGTCCCTGGCAGCATCCGACCCGTTTCCGGGGGTCAGCCAGAAACGCCGAAGGGGCGTCCGGGTTACGAGTGCAGCCGCCATGGCGCTGGGCTTGGCCATCGGAGGAAGTGCCATAGCCGGTGCTGCAACCACGACCGCGTCTACCCCGAGCACCTCTGCCTCGGGCTCCCAGACGAACCGACCCCCTTTCGACGGCACACCCCCGGCCGCAGTGGGCACTGTCAAGTCGGTCGGTACCGGCACGTTCACCCTGACCACCCAGGACGGCACCACGGTGACGGTGAACGTGGGCAGTTCCACCACGTATCTCGACCATGACGTCACCTCGCCCTCCTTCGGCAACGTGACCGTCGGCGCCCACGTGGCCGTGTTCGGCACCGACACCTCCAACACGGTGACGGCGACCAAGGTGGCCGTCGGCGCTCCACCCACCGGTGGCCCCGGTGGCCCCGGTGGCCCCGGTGGCCCCGGTGGCCCCGGTGGCACACCCCCGGCCGCAGTAGGCACGGTCAAGTCGGTCGGTATCGGCACGTTCACCCTGACCACCCAGGACGGCACCACGGTGACGGTGAACGTGGGCAGTTCCACCACGTATCTCGACCATGACGTCACCTCGCCCTCCTTCGGCAACGTGACCGTCGGCGCCCACGTGGCCGTGTTCGGCACCGACACCTCCAACACGGTGACGGCGACCAAGGTGGCCGTCGGCGCTCCACCCACCGGTGGTCCCGGCGGCCCCGGTGGTCCCGGTGGTCCCGGCGGCCCCGTTGGCCCCGGCGGCACACCCCCGTCACAGAGCTGAGCCCGCTCGAGCTGGCGTTGGGCCCCGGGATCTTGCACAAGGTCTCGGGGCACGGTCGCCGGCGGTGCGCATGGACATCGGACAGGTACGCCATGGACCTGCGTCGGACGTCTCCCGGCCCTGTCTCACGGCACGGGCCCGCTTCCGCGGCCATCCTGTAGCCATGATGCACGCCTGCGCCCTTTCCATCGAGATCCGCATTCCCGGCAGCCGGTCACTCAAGGCGAAGCGGACGGTGGTGAAGCACCTGGTGGAGACGTCCAGGAGCCGCTTCGGGGTGGCTGCGGCGGAGGTCGGCTACCAAAACCAGTGGCAGCGGGATGAACTGGCATTCGCCGCCGTGTCGGGTTCCCAAGGCCAGGTGGAGGAGCTCCTCGATACCGTCGAGCGATTCGTGTGGTCTCATCCCGAGGTCGAGGTACTGGCAGACGGCCGATGGTGGCTCGAAGTCGACAGCTAGTCCGTCTGCCCGCCTTCAGCTCGCCATCTCTGCTGCCACCAGACCGACGAACGCATCGACATCCTGTTCGGTGGTGTCGAACGAGGCCATCCAGCGAACCATCCCCGTCCCCTCGTCCCATACGTAGAACGGGTGGTGGCGCTGGAGAGAAGCGGTGACCGCCGGGGGCAGGACGGCAAAGACGCCGTTTGCCTCGACCGGATAGGCGACGGTGACCCCGGGCACGTCAGCCACTCCGTCTGCGAGCCGGCGGGCCATGGCGTTGGCGTGGGCGGCATTGCTCCTCCACAGGCCGTCGGACAGGAGCGCGACGAACTGTGCGGAGACGAAGCGCATCTTGGAGGCCAACTGCATGGACTGCTTGCGGATGTAACGCAGGGGCGACCCGTCCGCCGGAAGGAAGGAGACGACCGCCTCGGCACCCATGGCACCGTTCTTGGTCCCTCCGAAGGACAGCACGTCGACACCTGCAGCCGATCCGAAGGCGCCGAGTCCCACCCCGAGCGATGCCGCCGCGTTGGACAGCCGGGCACCGTCGAGATGCAGCCACATCCCGTGCTCGTGGGCCCAGCGGCCGAGGGCGATGACCTGTTCCACCGTGTAGCAGGTCCCCACCTCGGTGGACTGGGTGACCGACACCACCCGGGGCTGGACGTGGTGCTCGTCGCCGGTTCCGACTGCGGCGGCCTCCACCAGGTCAGGGGTGAGCTTTCCGTCCGGGGTGGCCACGGCGATCAACTTGCTCCCGAGGAAGCGCTCCGGGGCTCCGCACTCGTCGACGTTGATGTGGGCGCTCTCCGCGCAGATGACCGCTTCGAAGGGGCGCAGCAACGACTGGAGGCCGACCACGTTGGCCCCGGACCCGTTGAAGGCGAGGAATACCTCGGCGTCGTCACCGAAGTGCTGCCGGAAGAGGCGGACGGCATCGGCGGTCACCGGGTCGTCGCCGTAGGCAGGGGCATGGTCGACGTTGGCACCGGCGATGGCCGCCAGGACGTCACGGTGGATGCCGGAAAAGTTGTCGCTGGCGAAGGTGCGTTGGGCAGTTGTCATCAATCGCGCACCAACGGCTTGTAGCGGAGCCGGTGAGGCTGGTCGGCGTCCACGCCGAGGCGCTTCTTGCGGTCCTCCTCGTAGTCGCTGAAGTTCCCCTCCCACCACCGGACCTCGGAGTCGCCCTCGAAGGCGAGGACGTGGGTGGCGATCCGGTCGAGGAACCACCGGTCGTGACTGATGACCACGGCACAGCCCGGAAACCCGAGCAGCGCCTCCTCGAGCGCCCGCAAGGTGTCGACATCGAGGTCGTTGGTGGGCTCGTCGAGGAGGAGGACGTTGCCGCCGCTCTTCAGCACCTTGGCCAGCTGGACCCGGTTCCGCTCTCCTCCGGACAGCTGCCCGACCTTCTTCTGCTGGTCGCTGCCGGTGAAGCCGAAGCTGGCCACGTAGGCCCGCCCGTGCAGCTCACGGTGACCCACGACCAGGTGCTCATGGCCGCCGGTGATCTCGTCGAAGACGGTGGCCTCGGCGCCAAGCGCATCCCTCGACTGGTCGACATAGGCCAACTCGACCGTGGCCCCGACCTCGAGCCGGCCGGCATCGGGCTGCTCCTCACCGACGATCATCCGGAAGAGGGTGGTCTTGCCGGCGCCGTTGGGGCCGATGACCCCGACGATGCCGCCCGGGGGGAGGAGGAAGGACAGCCCGTCGATGAGCAGCCGGTCGCCGTAGCCCTTGACCAGTCCTTCGGCGTCCACCACCCGGTCGCCGAGGCGGGCCCCGGCAGGGATGGTGATCTCCAGCTTGTCGGCCCGCCGTTCGGCTGCTTCGGACTCGGCCACCAGGTCGTTGTAGGCGTTGATGCGGGCCTTCCCCTTGCTCTGGCGGGCCCTGGGGGACATCCGGATCCACTCGAGCTCGCGCTGCAGGGCTTCCTGGCGGGACTTGTCGACTCTCTGCTCGCCGGCCAGCCGGGCCTGCTTCTGCTCCAGCCACGACGAGTAGTTGCCCTCCCAGGGGATGCCCGCACCCCGGTCGAGCTCGAGGATCCATCCGGCCACGTTGTCGAGGAAGTATCGGTCGTGGGTGACGGCGACCACCGTCCCCGGGTAGTCCTGCAGGGTGCGCTCGAGCCAGGCCACCGACTCGGCGTCGAGGTGGTTGGTCGGCTCGTCGAGGAGGAGCAGGTCGGGCCTGGAGAGGAGGAGCCGGCAGAGCGCCACCCGGCGGCGCTCCCCACCCGACAGGGTGGTGACGTCCGCGTCTCCGGGCGGCAGGCGGAGGGCGTCCATGGCGATCTCGAACGTCCGATCGAGGTCCCAGGCACCGGCGGCATCGATCTTGTCCTGGAGCTCGCCCTGCTCGGCGAGCAGCTTGTCGAAGTCGGCGTCGGGCTCGCCCATGGCCGAGCACACCGCGTTGAACCGGTCCACCAGTGCCTTTACCTCGCCTACACCCTCGGACACGTTGCCCAGGACGTCCTTGGTGGGATCGAGCTGCGGCTCCTGGGCAAGGAACCCGACAGTGAAGCCGCTGGTCAGCCGGGCCTCGCCGGTGAAACCGTCGTCTTCCCCGGCCATGATGCGCAGGAGGGACGACTTGCCGGAGCCATTGGATCCGATGACGCCGATCTTCGCCCCCGGATAGAAGGAGAGGTTGATGCCCTTGAGCACCTCCCGGTCGGGCGGATAGAACCGCCGCAGGTCACGCATGGTGTAGATGTACTGGGCTGCCATGGCGACCAGTGTGCCAGCCCGGAGGACGGCTTCCGTCCGCACCGACCTGGCAGGTGGCCCCGAATGCGGATTTCCGTGCCGCACCGGGGCCGCACCCGGGGCCCCGGACCTCCCGGACCCTGGTAGGCGTCCCAGCCGGGGGCCCGGGCATGGTCGGGCGATGAAAGTATCCTGGGCGCGGATGACGCACGGGGCGCAGCACCACAGAGGGATCGCCAGCTGCCACCTCTTCCCGGGGCCATGCCGCCACCGAGTCGGACCGGTGTGCCGTTGACTCTTGACCCCGAAGGCGCAACAGGTACCGGGACGGCAGGGCCCTCGGAGCCGGAAGAGGCGGAGAGCGAATCAGCCTTCGGCCCGGAGCCGAACAAGGTCCGACCACCAAAGTCCCGCCGGGAGGCTGTGGGAGCGCTGATCGGCCGCCTGGTCACCGCGATCCGGGACGGCGACGAGCAGATGGTGGAGAGCGCAGTGCTGGCGCTCAGTCAGCGCAGCCGCTGGCTGGCACCGCTCGCCATGGTGGTCGGCGCCTTTGCCATGCTCTTCCAGGGCGTCAAGCTCCTCTTCACCAACTGGCGCCTGACCCTGGTGCAGATCCTTCCGGCCATGTGGATCTGGTGCGCCATGCTCGACCTCAAGGCCCATGTGCTCCACGGCAAGGAGTTCCACATCTTCAGAGGGCCGTGGCTGATCCCCGTCGTGTTGGCAGTCGCCGCCATCACCGCGGGCAGCTTCTTCCTCAACGCGGTCTTCGCCTTTGCCATCGCCAAGCCCGGCGCACCGGAGATCCGCCCTGCGTTCGCCAAGGCACGAACGCATTTGCGCACGATCTTCGCGTGGGGGTTCGGGGTCGGACTGGCGCTCGGATTCGCGACCGTGGTGGCCGACCGGTGGGGTCTCGGGTGGTTCGGACTGTCCCTGGGGATCGTGGTGGCGGTGATGATGCTCGCGTACGTGGCAGTGCCGGCCAGGCTCGTCGGCGTCAAGTCTGAGCGATCGAGCCGCGACAAATTGGCCGCAACGGCGATCGGCGGGGCGATCGGGGCCATGGTGTGCTCACCGCCCTACGTCCTGGGCCGGGTGGCGCTTCTCATGCTCGGATCCCACACGTTCCGCTATCTGGCGATCATCCTCCTGGCCGTGGCGATCGTGCTGCAGACGGGCGCGACCAGTGCGGTCAAGGCCATCAAGATGAGCGCCAAGCTGGTCACCGGGCACACAGCCGACGCCTCGGGATCAGCCGCTGACCCAGAGAGACCGGCCACTTCCACTTCCACTGCCACTGCCACTTCCACTGCCACTGCAGCAGCCGCCGGCGACAGCGCCTTCGGCGCCCACGGCGCTTCTCCGGGCACAGTCGCGGCTCCCATGGACGGCGTCTGACCAGAGCCAGGCACCGGTACCGGCCGTAGGGGCGGCCGTACCGCGTGGTGCTCTGACGCGAGCTTGCCCACATGGAGCGGCTGAAAGGCGCACCGAGGTCGGACCGGCCTTCGTCATCGTCGCCCGGATCGCACTGGCATCGGTGCTCTGCTGATTCAAGAGCGACAGCCCACGGTGGTCAAGTATTCACTTAGGGTAACCACTACCGAGTATCGGTGATCGGGTGCACCGAAGACCCCTTCTTCCGAACCCGTCAGCAGCCGGACTGCCGGTTTTCCTCATGGCCGCCGGGAGATTCGCTGTGGCGCACTGGACCGGTGATCGGCGGTGCACCGTGATCTGTTGACAGAAATGCGTTGCGCAGCAAGGAAAAACCGGCAGTTGCGGGGTTCCGGCAAGGAACGACGTCGGTCTCGGGCACCGCGTGCAAGGTCGTCGGCAAGGCGATCGGCAAGGTGCGTGCCCAACGCTGCTGACGTGGACGAGCGTCCGAAGGAAGTGCCCAGACCTCATGTTGGCCAGGAGGCCGGTCCCTCTCCGCGTTGCCAAACAAGTTGCACACGTCGTGCAATCAACCGCGCACCTCGTTGCGACCATCCGTACCGTTCCCGTCCTATGCAGGGGCAGGCCACTCATCAGCTGACATCGAGAAGATCTACGACGCGGGTCGGTCCAGTGGCCGTGGCCGTGGCCGTGGCCGTGGCCGTGGGCCTGTTCATCACCTCCTGCGGCGTCGCTCCTCTTGCCGGCCACGCACGGATCTCCGCAGCCGGCACGTCGGCGGTGGCAGGCACGGTGGCAGGCACGGTGGCAGGCACGCCCGGGAACTCTTCGAGTGAGTCCGACCAGGTGGTGGCGGCTTGGATCGCAGCCCAGCAGGCGTTTGACTCCGCTGCACTCTCCGCGGACCCCAGCACACCAGGTTTGGCTGCGACAACGGTGCCACCCCAGATCGACGCCAGCCGATCGCTGCTGGAGCAGATGAGCGAGGCAGATGAGCATGCCGAGGGTGTTGTCCGGTTCGGGACCCCACGCGTGCTGAGTATGCAGGCAACTCTTGCCGAAGTGCGGTCCTGCGTGCACGATGCGGAGATCGTGGTCTCCGCGACGTCCGGCGTGCCGGTCGCCGGAGTCCTGGGCGAAGTTGACTACGAGCTCTTCGAGTCGACGATGGAGTCGACACCCGACGGATGGAAACTGATGACTCAGACGGTGGGAGCAGGCGCATGCACCGGTCGCTGATCTTCCCCATGGCACTCGCAGCGACCGCGGCGCTGCTGACCGGCACAGCGGAATCGGCGCATGCGGGCGCAAGCGGGAGTGACGGTCCTGGCGGGACGGTGAACGTGGGCGCGGGTAGTGGCGGGGCGCAAGGGGGTGCCCCTGGGTCCCCCGGAGGTGGGGGAGGGGGTTCTGGGCAAGGCACCAACCCCTGGACATGCATCTATACGGACCTGGTACTGAACAACGAGGGTGGCGTTGCCCCGGGCGGCCCCACTCCGGGCGCGTGGTACTCGGTCACCTGCAACGATCGATTGACCGGGGCGCAGACCACGCAAACCGAATGGGTCCCCGATCAGTCCACCCCGAGCTCGCCCGCCGTTGACCCCCGCTCTGTCGCCCTGCAGGCTGAGCGCTCGCTGGCATTACCCGCGCCGGCTAGCCATTTCAACCCAACGGCGATGTCCGTGGTCAATCTGCCGACATGGCTGTGGATCGACGCCGGCATCTGGCATCCCTACTCGGTCACCGCATCAGTGGGTTCGGTGAGCGCAACCGCTGTGGCCAACCCGATCGTGGTCACCTGGTCGATGGGTGACGGAGGCCAGACGACGTGCCCCGGACCGGGCGCTCCCTACAACCTGAGCCAACCTTCGTCCGGCCAGTCAACACAGTGCGAGTACAGCTACTTGCGATCATCTGCTGGCCAGCTCTCTCCAGACGGCAATCCGGACGACGGCGCCTTCGCTGTCTCTGCAACGGTCTCCTGGGCGGTTTCGTGGTCCGCTCAGGGAGCCGCAGGCGGAGGCGAATTGCCGATGTTGTTCACGTCGAGCAGGAGCACAGTTCGGGTTGAGCAGGTGCAGAGCATCAACTCGAACTTCTCTGCAGCGCCTGCGGCCGCGCCCCCCGACGAAGGGCCTACATCATGACGTCATTGATGGAAGGGAAACCTCGAGAAGCGCCTACCCGTGGCGGATCGAAGACCGGGTTCCGGCTGCCGGTCACTTCTCGCAGTCGGAGGCCGCTGGTTGCCATCGTCTCAGCGCTGCTTGTGTTCACCAGCATTGCAGTGTTCGCCAGCGTCTACTCGTCGGCGAACCACCAGACACCTTCTCTCATCGTGGTCCAGACGATTCAAGAGGGACAGCGCATATCCGGAACCGACCTCGGGCAGGCAAGTGTGGCGATTTCGGCAGGAGTCTCGCCGATCCCGGTTGCCAGTGCTCCGCTTCTCGCCGGTAAGCGAGCTGCCGTGACAATTCCCGCGGGCTCTCTCCTCACCCTCGCTGATGTCGCCGGGTCCGCTCCGATCGCCGCTGGCGAAGCGGTGGTGGGCATGGCATTGAAAGACGGCGAGTACCCATCGGCAGGCGTGGAATCCGGGGACCAGGTGATGATCGTGCAATCGGCGAGCCCCGGTGCACCGGCGACGGCCACGGCGACGGACTCTGGCTCTGGCTCTGGCTCTGGCTCTGGCTCACAGGATGGCGGGGGTTCAGCTACGGGCGTGCTGGTGCCGCAGGCAACCGTGTTCGACGTCGGTCCTCCATCGGCGAACTCCAGCGACGGCGCATCACTGTTGGTATCCGTCGAGGTGTCCACAACTCTGGCTGCGGAGGTATCGACTGCGGCAAGCGCAGGCGAGGTGAGCCTGGTGTTGCTTCCGCAGGGCAGTGGGGGACAGCTCGGCGGCGCACCGGTCAGCGGTGCTCCGGCCGGCGGTGCCCAATGACGGTCGTGTCGTTCCTATCCGTGAAGGGTGCGCCGGGGGTAACGACACTGTGCTGCCTGGTGGGAGGCACGTGGCCGGCTCACCGCCGAGTGATGGTGGTCGAGTGCGATCCGAGTGGAGGGGACCTCGCCACACGTTTCGGCCTGTCGGCGAGGTGTGGATGGCCGACGTTGGCGACATCAGCTCGTCGTGAGGGGGGCGGTGCGACAATCGCGCCGCACCTCCAACAACTCCCCGGAGGCCTCGATGTCCTGGTCGGCACGAGGCCTTCGGATCTTCCGCCGGCGCAGAGCGCAGAGGTCTCCCTGTTGTCGAGAACCTGGTCCGCACCGGATGACCCCTGGGATGCCTTGGTCGACCTCGGTCGGCTGCGGCAGGCAGACGACGATTCACAGGCGTGGCTGCATCGATCGGACTCCGTGGTGGTGGTCACCGGTAGCGATGCGGCCTCAGTGGTCCAGGTCCGAGAGCGGGCCCCTGCGCTGCGTTCCCGATACGAAGACCGGCTTGGCCTGGTGGTGATCGGTTCCGGTCCCCACCAGAGTGTCGAGATCGAGGCATTCACGGGAATCCGCCTGTTCGGAGAGTTGCCGTCCGATCCGGTTGCAGCGGGCATTGCCTGTGGGGCAGCGGGAGGTGGACGCCGACTGATGCGATCGCTCCTTGTCGCTTCGGTCTCTCGGCTGTCGAGGCATCTGGCGTCCGATGCAGGGGGCAATTCGGACTCGCTCCGTGATTCGGGTCCAGATCAGCGGAAGCGTCCATTTGCACGAGCAGATCAGGACTGTCCGAGTGAAGGAATTGCAGGCGAAGGTCCTGAGGATTCCGTCGCTCCACTCGACCCGGGCGTATCCCCCGAGCCCGGTCCCCGGGCAAGGCTGCAGGACGTGCCGACGTGACCGGCTCCCTGACAACGACCATCCGAAAGCTGGTGGCCGAGGATCTCTCCACACCAGCTGCCGTCGACCTCCTCGGTGAGGACCGGCGTGAGTTCGCCCGCCAGCGGGTCTTCTCCCACCTGGACAGGCTGGCAGCAGACGACGATGGATTGCTGCAGTCGATCGGTGGACCGGAGAGCGAGCAGCACCTTGCACGATCGGTACTCGACGCCCTCTTCGGTCTGGGCGCCCTTCAAACCCTCGTCGACAATCCGGAAATAGAGAACGTCGATGTCAACGGATGCGACTGTGTCTGGGCGACCTTTGCCGATGGTTCCAAGATGCAGATGGCTCCTGTAGCCGACTCGGACGAAGAGCTGGTCGACGTGTTGCGGTCAGCAGCGAGCAAGTTCGGACTCTCGGAACGTCGGTTCGATCTGGCTCGACCCGAGCTCGACCTCCGCCTGCCCGACGGCAGCCGATTGTCCGCGTTGATGGCTGTCTCGGCAAGGCCTGCGGTTTCCGTCAGACGGCATCGCTACGCGGATCTTTCGTTGGCGGACCTGACCACGCTCGGTTCGATCGACGCCGGACTGGCCTCGCTGCTCGGAGCGGCGGTGAGGGCAAGGAAGAACATCATCGTCGCCGGGGCGATGAACTCGGGCAAGACCACCTTGTTGCGGGCCTTGGCTGCGGAGATCTCGCCTCGGGAGCGCATCGTGACGATCGAACAAGCGTTTGAGCTGGGTCTCGACACGGCGTCGGAGCGTCACCCCGACATGGTCGCCCTCGAGGCTCGGCCTTCGAACGTCGAGGGAGAAGGACTGATATCTGTTGCCGACCTCGTGCGGCGGGCGCTGCGGATGAACGCGGATCGAGTCATCGTGGGCGAGGTCCTGGGCGACGAGGTGCTCCCGATGCTCAATGCAATGAGCCAAGGCCGGTCCGGCTCGATGTGCACGATCCATGCCGACTCCTCGTCAGGCGTGTTCCGTCGCATCGCCTCGTATGCGGTGCAGGCTCCGGAGCGCCTTCCTCTGGAAGCGAGCAACCTGCTCATTGCGGGCGCGATTCACTTCGTCGTCTATCTCGACAGCGAGATGCACGATGGGGCCGAGTCGGTGGCGGACCGTTCAGACGGGCCTGAGTCACAGAACGCGGAATGGCATGACGATCCTCACAGTCTGCGTCGGTTCCCGTCGAGAGCGGCTCGTCGGCGATTCGTCTCGTCGATACGTGAAGTGGTCGATGCAGAGGGCGTGCAGGTCATTTCGAATGAGATCTTCCGTCCCGGCGCCGATCGGCGTGCGGTGGCGGCATCTCCTCTTCGTCCCGAGACCCTTCGGGAACTGGCTCGATTCGGATACGAGCCTTCGGGCGCCGTGCTTTCGGGGGCGTTGGCATGAAGGGGTTCGTGTCGATCCTCTGTGGAACGGCCTTCGGTCTGGGGATTGTCGGCATTGCGGCAACGTGGAGGAGCGACCCGAACGGCGGCCAGTCGAATGCGCGCAGAAGACTGATCCTCACGGAGGTTCGCAGGAACGCGCCATTGCTCCTTCTGGCTGGACTAGTGGGGGCGGCGTTCGTCGCGGTAACCGGGTGGCCGATGGCATTGCCGATTGCGGCTGGCGCCGTCTATGGGTTACCCAAGTTGTTCGGCCGGACGTCGGGATCGGCGTCTATTGCCAAGGTGGAGGCGGTCGCAACCTGGACCGAGATGCTCCAGGGGACTCTTGCTGCTTCAGCTGGCTTGGGGCAGGCGATCATTGCAACCGCTGCGCTCAGTCCCGCCCCGATCCGAAGTGCCACCACCCGGCTTTCGGCGCAGCTCACTGCCGGCGTGCACCCACGTGACGCACTGCTTCAGTTCTCCGAAGATGTCGGGGATCCCTGTGCGGATCGTGTGGTGTGCGCGCTTCTGCTGGCCGTCACGACTCGCGCGCAACGCCTGGGTGACCTCTTGTCGGCATTGGCGGACTCGACCCGGGAGGAAGTGGCGCTCCGACTCCGAATTGAGACAAGCAGAGCGTCGATCCGTAGCGGTGTTCGGACGGTCATGGCCTTCTCTGTCGCGTTTGCAGTCGGCCTGGTGCTCCTGGCTCATCCCTATCTGGCGCCGTTCGGATCGGTCACCGGACAGTTGACGTTGGCCCTTGTCGGAGCTCTGTATGCAGCCGGTTTGACTCTGATGGTTTCGTTGTCCCGGCCCCCGAAGCCGGTGCGGCTGTTGGGTCGTGAAGTGGTCGAGCCATGAGTCTTGCCATTGGGTTGGGTGCCATCGCCGGAGTCGGGGTTCTCGGGGTGTTCTTCGGTCTGAGGACAGCTCCCCCGACACTCGATGCCATCGTCGGGACGTTGAATCGATCGGTTGATGCCGGGTCACGCCACGGGGAGCCACCGAAACTCTCCCAGCGAGTGGGCAGATCGGTGACCGCTTGGGTCGGTGGCAGCAGCCTCTCGACTGGTCCCAGAGCGGCAGTGTTCTCGTCCAACCTGGCCGTGACCGGCGAGTCCGCAGAGACGCTGGCATTCCAGGTGGTCGCTGGGGGTGGACTTGGTCTGTTGACCCCGCCTCTTCTCTGGATCGCTTGCCAGGTGGCCGGGGCGGGGGTTCCACTTGCCGTGCCGGCCGTCATGTCCGTCGTCCTCGTCAGCGTTGGGATCTGTTGGCCGATCGCGGTGCTGTTCGGTGAGGCGAAGCGACGTCGTCGTCACTTCAGAACCGTCGTTGCAACCTTCGTCGACATGGTCGTACTGGGCCTTGCCGGGGGAGTTGGGGTCGAGGGTGCCCTGTTCGCCGCCTCCCAGGTCAGTCCTGATTGGGCAGCAAGACGCTTGTCGACGGCACTCTTGGGTGCGCGGGAGAGCGGAAGGTCCCCCTGGGCGGCACTGGGTCAGCTCGGCGAAGAACTCGGAGTGACCGAACTGGTCGAGCTCTCCTCCACACTTCAACTCGCCGGCACGGAGGGAGCCAGGGTGCGCCAATCCCTGACTGCACGTGCGACCTCGCTCCGCCGTCATGAACAGGCCGAAGAGGAGTCCGCTGCCAACGCGATGACGGAGCGGTTGTTCCTTCCTGGTGCCTTGCTGCTCATAGGGTTCCTTCTCTTCATCGGATACCCCGCTTTCAGCCGGATCCTCGGCGGCTTCTGATGGCGACGCAGAGGAGGTTCGCCAGGACGGCAGTTCAGTCGGAGAGCAAGGGCATCTCCATGCGACGCGGTGGCGCAGCCGGCCGCGTCCGGTCCTTCGTGTTCGGTCAACCGTCAAGATGAAAGAGAGGAACAATGATTTCGACTCAATTGGGAGTGCTTTGGACCTATCTCTGTGCGCGAGCCCGGGTTGCGGGCGGATGGGACGAAGCGGGTTCGGTGGTCGAGAAGGTGATCCTGACGGCGATCTTCGCGGCGTTGGCAATTGCTGTCGGGGCCATCATCGTGGCCAAAGTGACCACGAAAGCGAACTCGATCGATCTGGGCTGATGGTGGACGTCGATCGGGTGGCCGGCCCAGACACGTCAGTCGGCGCCCGGATCCAACCGTTTCGATTGGCCGGTACCGGTGCACGGGTCAAACGAGAGTACGGGTCGGTGACCGTCGAAGCCGTTCTGGTGATCCCGGTGATCATGGTGGTCCTGTTGGCAGTGGTCCAGTTCGCTCTCTGGGCACATGCTGCCCAGCTGGCCCAAATGGCCGCATCCGAGGGTGACCGGGTGGCGCGCTCGCTGGGAGGTGGGTCCGCTGCCGGTATGGTGCAGGCCAATTCAGTACTGAGCGGACCTGGCTCGGACGTCGCCGACCCGGTGGTGGTCGTCGACATCATGCCGGGGGACCTGATCCGCGTGAGCGTCACCGGTCGGGCAACGTCGGTGTTCCCGGGGCTGTCACTTCCGGTATCGGCTGTCCAGGTCGGTCCGATCCAGGAATTCCGTGGG
>ODAK010002258.1_pt1 | contig 20309 bp, 15 predicted proteins | sample 1539591 | NCBI WGS metagenome assembly ODAK01 (sample SAMEA3539303, study PRJEB22396) | soil metagenome | biome: tundra; feature: field; material: soil | place: USA | collected 2010-05 | depth 0.15 m | reverse complement strand
GCGTCGGCGAAGGGCCACTTGTCGAAGGCCTCGTTGCAGATGGAATGGCGGAACTCCATGAACTATCAGTGTACAGGCAACGCTGTTGCGGGCGCCTGCTTGCTGGGCGCGGTTCTCGCGGCTGTCGTGGGGGCTGATGCACAACACGGCGGGCGACCAGCCTGGGGCAGTGGGGCAACTTTCCGATATGCCCACTCTTCGTCCACTCTTCAACGGCACGTGAGGACAGGCTGACCGGAACTGAGTAACGCCCCGTGATATTCTCTGGGCTGGAACCTGCCTCGGAGGCGCGGTGTCTAATTGAACTTGATGACCACACAGAACGTCGCATCATTATCGCTCTCAGTGTTAGTTCTATGCTGTGCGGCCTGCGTCGTCGAGCAGAGGTCTGCGCAGGGTATCCTTGTTGACGTGGCTGCTTCGTCCGCGCCCTGCGGTGACCCTCCTCACCATCTCGTCGCCACTGCAACTGGCGGGCATAGGGCACGATTGAACAAAGAGCAAGATGCGACGATCCCCGAGGTCTGTCGCCGCCTGCGAGAAGTCCTCGTCTATCGTGTCGAGAAGGTGGTGTACGTCAATGCTGATGCAGGCGTCTCGTGGGGAGAGTTCATGGAATTGATCGACCACGTCTGGCCAGAGACCGACGTGGTAAGCATTCTTACACCTCAGGTTGAGGTCCTGGCCCGTCGGACTGCGTGCCTGTACCCGTCCTGTCGAGACTGTGCGAAACTCGGTGGATTCCGCATGCAGTAATCAACGGTGGAATCGTGCCGCCCCAGGTCGATTGAAACGCATAAATACAAAGCGCGAAGAAGGCTCTAGCGGCAGTCAGACGGCGTTACCGTAGAAATGGGCTTCGTCTTCTTGGGGCCGATCGTCAGGCTTAAGGTTCAAATCGCGAAGGCAGTTCGGACCCGACTCTTCACCTGATCCCAGTCGCGATCGCTGAGATGCCCGATGGTCGTCAACTCCGAGCGGTGCATCGTCAGCACGTACACCCGGAAGTACGACTCGGCTCGAAGCCCGGCGGATTGCCAGTCCTGGAGAACGCAGTCCGTGGACGTCGTCGGCTTGGGCTGCTTGGTGGTGAGAATGCCGACGAGGACGTCAGGGTGTTCGACCAAGTATGTGCTGCTGGCGATCACAACAGCCGGGCGAACTTTTGTTTCGACAGCGCCTGCCAACACGCCAACCACGACGTCGCCGGGCTTCAATGAGCATCCTCAGCGTCTTCGGCATTCAGTCGCTTCAGAGACGCCGCTCTGAAATCGCGGAGGTCTTCGTCCGACCATGAATCGGACCAGTCGATTCTACAGTTCGACGTTACTGTTGCGAGTCGCTGGGCGAGAGCCGACAACTCGGCAGCCGTGTCCGGCGCAAGACGCCTGAACGCCTCGACCAACGATGCCTCTCCCGGATTCAGTTGCATCTCCATGGGCCCTGTGACCAGTATACGGCGAACGGCAACATCGCGGTTGGCCATTCTCCATGCCGGCTAACCGCATGAGGGAGCAGAAGTTCGGGGCGGAATGGAATAGCTCTGGTCGTAAGACGGCGGATCTCGGAACGTGAACCTCGCCGTTACGCTGCCGGCTGGATCTCAATGTCTCTGGCGACGCTCGTCGGATGCGGGAGGAGAGCCTGCAAGTACTTCTCAACTGCCTGCTGGCAATGAAACGCGACGATTTCCCGGAAACGGCCGCCTTGTGTAGAAAGCTGCTCCGCCGCCTCGAAATCCGCGGTGGCTTTGTCGAGCCACTGCCTCACCAACTGGCGCAGTGCGGTCTCAGGCGGCTTCATAGAGGACCCGCCCGTACTTCCGGGCCGGGTAGGCGATCCCTCCAATGAGGTTCTTCGTTTCTTCGAAACGCGCGCTAGACATCACGATGACGTCGACTGGATAGCGCACATCGCCCAGCGCCCGGCGGATCCGGACGCTGCGATCGCGGGTATTGGCAGGTTCCGGCTCCACCACAAGGAGATCGAGGTCGCTATCTTCGGTCATCTGGCCCGTGGCGGCCGATCCAAACAGGATGATCCGCTCCGGACGCGCCACCGTAAGGACGCGCCGCACAACCTCATCGAGCAGCGTTTCATCGACCGTCATTCAGTTCCATCATACGCAAAGCCATCCCCGATTGCATGAGGATTTCGGGCTTGGGGCGCCACGAGTGCCCTATACTCTCCCTAGGAGGTGCGATGTCACGCCGGGCCATCGCTGTTCTTGCCGCGTTCGCTATCTCCCACGGAGTTGCTCAGCAGAAACAGCCGGAAAACTCCCCGACTGTCTTACGTTCCACCACCCAGGAGGTCCTGCTCGATTTCATCGCGCGCGACAAACATCAAAAGCTGGTTACCCATCTTCGCGCGGAGGATATCGAGGTCCTGGAGGATGGAGTTCCGCAGGCCGTTCGGAGCTTTCAGTATCGCGGCGGCCGAGACGATTCACGCGGCAGGACGGGACAGGTGGCCACGCACGCTGGACCCGGCGCGGCGTCCTCACCGCTTCGCGAGATCAATCTGGTGTCTCTTGTTTTTGAGGGCTTGAGCCCTGACAGCCGGAGACAAGCGACGCAGGCCGCGAAGGATTTCCTGGCGAATGAGGTCGACCAGAACACCTATATCGGCGTATTTACCCTGAACCACCGGCTGGCGCTGTTGCAGCAGTACACCAACAATATTGCCCTGCTTACTCAGGCGGTCGACCGTGCGGCGACCGGAGCGTACCAGAAGTTCGCGAAGGACATAGAAGCGCAGGTGACCAGGCTCAACCAACTGGCTGGCGATACAGAGCGGTTCCAGCCGATCCGGCCTGGCTCCGCCGAGGAGCGGGGCCCCGTCCTCGCCGACGGTGCGCACGGCGGATTCTTGCAAGTCGAACAGCGCATGGCGGCGATGACCATCGCAATACTCTCCGACCAGGCCGGCAACCTGTCGATTGACGCGCTGCTACAGTTGATTCAAGCGCAGGCGCAACTTTCCGGCCGCAAGACCGTCATCTATTTTTCCGAGGGTCTGATCGTGCCTACCGGGCAACCGGAGCGCTTACGCGCCGTGGTTAGCGCCGCCAATCGCGCCAACGTCGCTTTCTATACCGTTGACCCGAGCGGGCTCGATACCGAGTCGAGGGTCACCGTGTCGAATCGGACAACCCAGGCGATCAATTCCGTCGATCCCGGCGGGGCGGAGGTCACGGCCACAAACTATCAGGAGAACCTTCGCGGCCTGGCGGAGGACACCGGGGGATTCGCCATCGCCAATACGAACGACGCACGAGTGCCCTTGCGCCGTGTGATGGAGGAAGTGCGGGCGAACTATGAAGTCGCATACGCGCCAACATCGTCGAATTACGATGGCCATTTCCGCACAATCGAAGTGCGTGCGCACAGACCCGGCATCCGGCTGCAAAGCCGAAAAGGCTACTTCGCGCTGCCCATGCTCGACGGGATAGCCCTGGCGCCTTTCGAGTTCGGCGCGCTGACGGCCCTAAACAGCCAGCCGTCGCCGCATGCCTTCGAGTTCCACGTCGCAGTGCTGACCTTCCAAGCGACAGCCGAAGCAACCGAGTGCCGCGCCGTGTTTTCGGTCCCCAGCCGGGTACTGCATTTTACGGAGGACTCGAAGGCCAAGCTCTTTCACCTCCACGTCGCGTTCCTCGCGCTGGTGAAGGACGCTCAGGACCAGGTAGTGCGCAAGATTTCGCGCGACCTGCCGTTTCAGGCCGCCGCGGACAAGCGGGCGGAGTTCGAGCGAGGCGAATTGACTGTGACGCTGCCGTTGCGGCTTCCGCCGGGCCGGTATCATCTGGAGGCCGTAGCGTATGAAGCCGACGGGGATGCTGCCAGCACGCGCAAGATCGCGCTGGTGGTGCCTTCCGCGGGGACATTGAGCGATCTCGTGCTCGTGCGGAGTTTCCAGCCCGTCGGCGAAGATCGCGATTTCACGGACCCGCTGGAGTCGTCCGCCGGCAAAGTCACACCGGAGGTGAGCCCCGCGATCTCCAAGTCCAACGGCGCGGCGGCGGGCGTTTATTTCGTCCTTTATCCGGACCAGGGCGCGAGTCCCGAGGCGGGGATTGCGATCTCCCGCGATGGCAAACTGGTTAGTTCCGCGCACCTGAACCTGCCTCCGGCCGAGGCCGACGGCTCTCTTCGGGTTTTGAGCAGGATTCCATTCAGCGGCTTCGAACCCGGCGTCTACGAGGTCACTGTCACGGCTGCGCAAGGTGGCGCGACGGCGCGGCGCACGACGGTGATCGAGGTGAAATAGAAGGCCCGCAGCCCATGAAATCGCCTTAGAATTGACAAAAATTTACCTGGAGCCGCCGCACCATGTTGTTATCCACGATCAAGTGGTGCTAAACTCTTTTTGGGGCCGACCAGCCCCGGAACAGAGACGAACCAACCGGTTCAGGAGATCCTTTCATGTTTAAAAGATTTGTACTGGCATTCGCCATCCTAGGCCTCGCTGTAGCGAGCGCCGAAAGCTATCGCGTGACCTTTTCCCAGCCTTCCAAGGTCGAGGGCAAGCGGTTGAAGGCCGGTGAGTATCGGCTCAACGTTGAGAATTCGAAACTCACCATCGTCAGCGGCAAGGATTCGATGGAAGTTCCCGTCAAGGTTCAGACGGGCGAGACGAAGTTCAGCAACACCTCGGTCCGCTACTCCGGAACCGGGGACAAAGTATCGATTCAGGAAATTCGTCTGGGCGGGACGAAAACCACGCTGCTGTTTGAAGAGCAGAACGGTCTCTAACCAGGACCTATTTCCTCTTCGTAGTATCCATCGCGGGCCCACGGTTTTTTGCCGTGCGCCCGCGATTCTGTTTTGCACGGGCCGGCGCGCCGAAGAATCCGCCGATCAGCCAGAGATTGCGGATCTGCCGGTAACCCAGATTCTCCGGGATGGCGGTGAGGCACAGGGCGGCGAGCGCCCACGGCGTCATGCCGCTGGGTTCGGCCAGTTCGCGCAGCACCACCGCCGCCATGGAGATCACGATTCCCGCGCCGGCGCTAACCACCAGCACGAGCGCCGCCAGTGCCGGGTGAAGCATCCCCGTAATCCAGCCGGCGGCAGCCAGAAGCAAGGCGGCGGTTTCCATCGGCGGGCGCAGTCCCCGGATGCAGAACAGGCCGAAGAATTCGCTGCCGGGGCCCGGTCCCAGCCGCCCCAGAGCCGCCGCCAGTTGCCGCTGATCGCTCGTCGCCTGGCGGCGCAGGTCGTCCCAGTTGGCCGCCGCTGGGCGATAACTCACCGGCGCGGCGACGAAGGCGACGCGTCCCCCCGACCCTTTGGCGCGCCGGGCGGCGTGCAGATCCAGAAAGAGCTCCATCGCTCCAGCGCGGAACCCTCCCACCGAGCGGACCGCATCGCGTTTCACCAGCATGCAGGCGCCAGGAACCGGCAGCAGCTTATTCCACGCGCTAAAGCCCGCGCAGCGCGCCAGCCACAGACGCAGCGACTCAAGCGCGCCGATGCGCCCCGCCACTCCGGCTGCCGCGCGCGGCGGCGCCACGCCGCAAACCGCCACCGTGCGGTCCCAATCCGCCAGCAGGGCGCGCACCAGGCGCAACGGAAACTCCGGGATGAATTCGGCCTCGCGATCCACCAGCCCGATCACCGGATACTGCGCCGCGTTGACCCCGGAATTGAGCGCGTCCGTCATCCCGCCCGCCTCCTTGTCCACCACCAGCAGCCGGATCGGATCGCTCGACAGGTAGCACCCTCGGACGGCCCCGGTGGGCAGGTCCTGAGGCACCACGCGCTCCTGGTGAAAGAGGTGAAACTCCTTGATCCAGCGCTCCAGTTCCACTGGCGCCGGCCCGTCCAGCACCAGCACGATCTCGTGCCTGCCGGCGTGCAGATCCAGTAGCCGGCGCACCCGCGCGCACGATTCCGGCGACGCATCGGACGACGTCAGAATCACCGAAAAGCCGGGCACGATGGGGGATTTGAGCAGCACGCTGCCGAAATCGTAGGAGGTGGCGCGCAGGCTGCGCCGCAATTCGAAGCAACCTTTGAGCAGCGCGTCGAAGCTGGCCGCGGCAAGAACCGCCAGCGCGGCCGCCAGTGCCGCCACCGTGATGGTAAGCACCATCGCCGCCACTAGGCCTCCCTCTTAGCGCGCGCCAGCGCTTCGCCGGCGGCCAGCGCGGTGGCCGCGTTGCGGCTTCCGCAGAGTTCTTCCAGCGTGGTCCATCCCTGAGGCGGCATCGCCGCCAGCGCGGCGGCCGCGTGGCGTGCCTGTTCCAGCCCCTCGCGCCGCAGGCATAGCGCCAGTTCCGGGATGGCTTCGGTCATCTTCTGCCGGCCCACGGCGATTATGGCCAGCCCGCGAATCCCGGCATCCTCGTCGTGCAGAGAGCGAATCAGCGCCAGACGGCTCTCGAAGTTGACCGAAACGAAGGATGCCAACTGGAAGGCCAGCACCCGGATGTCGCGATCCCGATGCTCCAGGAATTCGCGCAACTCTTCGAGTGGAATGGCGCGCTCCCAAGCCACCAGGATCTCCAGCGTCGCGCGCACGCGGAGAGTATCCCCGCCGCGCAGTGCCTCCCGTACCGGTCCCGCCGCCAGTGCCAGCGCATGGCGGCGCAGTTCTTCGGTCAGCACGATGCGGGTCAGCAGGTCGGGCTGAAGGGCCAGCCCGAAGAGCTGCTCTATCTTGTCCCTGCGTTCCGCCAGCAACACGCCCCGGCATGCCGCAAGCCGCACTTCCTCATCGCCGTCTTTCAGGGCTTCCAGCACCAGGTCGCCGGCTACCCGGCGGCAGGGCTCGTAGACGCAGGCAAAAGCCAGATTGGCGAACGCGGCGCGGCGGCGGATCGCGTCGTGGCTCCGGCCCTCCTCGCACCACTGGTGAACCAGCCCAAGGTCCAGCGCCAGCCCGCAGAGGCGCGCGCGGGCGCTGCCGCCCACCGTGGTCTGAAACAACAGAATGGATTCCGCGATATCGGCGGGATGGGTCTGGATGTGCTTCCGGAAGAGGGAATCGTCCGTGCCGCCGGCCAGGAGCTCCACGAGTGACGCATCCAGCGCCGGACGGATCGCGGCGGAAGCGGTTTTCCGGGCGCGCGACATTCCGGCGCGGCCCATCACTACCAGCAGCAGCCCGAGCAGAAACACAAAATACGCGCCCACCAGGGCAAGGGCCGTATAGAGCGCGTCCCGGGCCACCAGGGCGGCCACCGGCCCGGTCATCGCAGAATCAGCCGCTTGAGTCGCGCCACCAGTTCCAGGGGGCTGAAGGGCTTCACCACGTAATCGTCGGCTCCCAGCGTGAAACCGCGGACGATATCGCTTTCCTGCTGGCGCGCGGTCAGCAGGATGACGCGCACCGGGAGGCTTTCCGCGCGCATCGCCGCCAGTACCTCGTAGCCATCCATGCCGGGCATGTTGACATCGAGTATGGCTGCCTGCGGGCGCCAGCGGCGCGCGGCCTCCAGCGCCTTGGGGCCGTCGTCCGCCAATTGGCATTCCATGCCGAAATTCACCAGGGCGGTGCGCACCAGCGCCAGCACGGTGGCATCGTCATCGGCTACCAGCACGCGAATGCGCCCCCCTCCCGCCATCCGCGGCGCGGGTTGTGCCTTGCGCGGAGCATTGTGCTGTATCGCCAGGCTGAGCCGCACTAGCGCCTCTTCCGGTTGCCAGCTATCCATCAGAAAATCGACCGCCTTGGCCTGCACCGCCGGGTCCAGCGCCAGCAGGTTGTCGCGGCTGCCCACCAGGACGGTGGGCAGGCCGGCGACCGTATCGGGCCCACCGAGCCACACCGGATTCCCGCTGCCGGGGCCGACGTAGGCGACCACCAGATCGCACTTCCCCAACGCCGCCATGTCGGGAGTGCCCGCCAGATCGAAAAAGATCGCCCGCGCCTCAGCCCGCTCCAGCGCCACGCAGAGACGTTGTGTCTCGTGGGCGGGCAGACCCGCGATGGCGACGCACTTTCCGCGGATTGCCTGCACCGCGGCGTCCGGGATAGGGGTGCCATGCGCCTCGCGCGGTGTACTGAAGGCAAGCAGCAGATTGGTCAGCGACTCGCGCAGCTGGGCCGTGTCCACCGGCCGCTCCGTTAGCAGGGTCTCCACTTCGCGGGCCACGCGGGCCAGCCCGCTGTAGCCAAGTAGTCCCCCGGTCCCCACCCATTGATGCACCGACCGGGCGGCATCCGTGGGGTCGAACGCCTCATCCAGGTCCAGCAGCAGTTGCCGCGCCTTTTCCTGGCCTTCCACCAGGAACCGGCGGCGCAGCGCCTTCATTTCGACCGCCGAAACCGCCTCCTGCTCCGCTGGCGACGAAACCGCCGGCGTCTCCAATTCGGCCTGGCGCGTCAGCACCTGCCGGATGCGCTCGCCCAGCGTTCGCGTGTCAATCGGCTTGGTGATGTAGCCGTCGCAGCCCGCGTCGATCGCCTTCTGCTCATCGCCCTTCATCGCGAATGCGGTCAGCGCGACTACCGCGATATCGCGCGTTCGCTCGTCCTGCTTGATCAGGCGCGTCAACTCCAGCCCGTCCATTCCCGGCAACTGGATGTCGGCCAGGATCAGCCGGGGATGGTAGCTGCGCAGCAGTTCCAGCGCCTCCTCGGCGCTGGCCGCCGTCAGCACCCGGTACCCCTCGTTCACCAATAGGATGCGGGTGAGTTTGAGATTCACGGGTGTGTCGTCGACGATGAGAATCGGCTCGCCGGCCATGGTCAATCTCAGTGTAGCGTAGTGTGCCCTTTCGCACCCACAAAGTCTTCCACGGATACGCCAACCTCCGGATCCAAGGGTAGCACCGCCGAGAACACGCTACCCCGCCCCGCTTCGCTCTGCACCGCGACCGCGCCGCCCTGGGCCTCCACCATGTGGCGCGTCAGGGCCAGGCCCAGCCCCGTCCCCTGCTCCGCCTGCCGGCTGTTGGGCAGTTGCGCAAACTCCTGGAAGAGCCGCTGCACCTCGGCGGCGCCAATCCCGATTCCCGTGTCTTCCACTTCCAGCCGGAACATCTTGTCGCCTTCCGGAGCGATGCGCAGCGTTACGCTGCCTCCCGGGGGCGTGAACTTGACCGCGTTCGAAAGATAGTTGTATAGCACTTGCTTGAATCGGCCCGGGTCGATATGCGCCATCAGCGCCGGCGCCACTTCCAACGCCAGGCGCAAGCCTTTCTTCTCGGCCAGCGGCCGGATGACGTCGCGGACTTCCAGCGCCAGTGTCTGTATCCGGCAGTGTTCCGGATGGAACTCCATGCGGCCCGCTTCGACCTTGGAAAGGTCGAGGATGTCGTTGATCAGCTGTAGAAGGTGCCGCGCGCTAGTCAGGATATCGCCAATCACGTCCGCCTGGTCTTCACCCACCCGTCCGAGTTTGCCGTCGAACAGCATCTCGCTGAATCCGATGATGCCATTCAGCGGCGTGCGCAGTTCGTGTGAGACGCTGGCCAGAAAGCGGCTCTTGGCCAATGTGGCGGAGCGCGCCGCCTCCAGCGCGCGTCCCAGTTGCTCGTTCTTGATACGCAGTTCCAGCGCGTACTGCTCCACCTTGCGCGCGGCCACGGCGGCCAGGTTGCGCTCCGTGACATCCAGCAGGGAGCGGATCATCCCGGTGATTTCACCGTGATCGTTGCGGATCGGGTTCTCCCGGATTTCCACCGTCAGGCGGGTGCCGTCTTCCAGCACGCATTCACACTCGAAGGGTTCGGCCTCCTGGCCGGTCTGGATCCGGAGCATCATGGCCTCGCGGGCCTCGTCCTGCCGCTCCGGCGGCAGGTAATCCCAGGCCAGCCGGCCCATCATTTCCTCCGGAGTGCATTTCAAGAGAGTGCAGACGGCCTGGTTGAAGCGGCTCACCGCGCCGTCGAGGTCGGTCTCTTCGTAGGGGATAGGCGCCCGGTCGAAGAGGTCGCGGAACCGCCGTTCGCTGACCCGCAGGTCGCGTTCCCGTTCGCGCAGCAGATAGGCGGCATCCTCCAGCTGATGGCCTAGCGCGGCGATTTCATCCGACCCCGGCGGCAGCGGTTCGAGCGGCAGCCCGTGGGCCAGACGCCGCGCATTCTCCGCCACGGCATGCAGGCGCCGTACCATGTGGCCCGCCAGCAGCAGGTGGATGAACAGGGCGCCCAGAGGGCCCAGGATGCCGCACGCCATGATCGTGCGGAACAACTGGACGCGCGCCAGTTCGCGCACGTAGACGGCTTGCGTGAACTGCCGTTCGTGGTATTCGCTGAGCAGCGCTACGCGCGCCTGAAGATCGGCCATCACGGTTCGCTGGCGATCGCTTCCCGATTCGCGCTCACCATGCTTGGAGCCTTGGTTGCGCAACTGTTCCAGTAACCGCACCTCTTCGGCCGCAAGCCGTTGGATCTCGGCCAGTGACCCCACGCCGTTGGCGTCGCCATGCAGTTGGACGGAGATTGCCACCAGCGTCCGGTCAATCGTCCGCCGCGACGTATCGTAGGTCTCCAGAAAGTTCTTCTCGCCGGTTGCCAGGTAGCCCGAGATGGCGGTCTGGGCATCCAGCACGGAGCTGCGCAGTTCCACCAGTTCGCCGCGCAACATATAGGCGCGCACCACGGTCTGGTCGGCCACGCGGACATCCCCTTCCACCCAGTAAATCGAAAACAGCGCCGCAAACAACGCGGCCATCGGTACGACAAGCACCGCCACACCTCTGGCGCGCAGTGAAACCCGCCACCTTTGTGACGCGGTTTGCCGGGGATTGACTTCTGGCTCAGCGGCCATATGATGACTCATTCTATTATGCGGGCACACCCGCCACCCGTTGTCGTAGGATAATAGGGTCCGTTATGAGAAGGCTATGAGTAAGCCCTCCGGCGCACTCCTTACGGCGCCGCCGGATGCCGCTTCCCGGCAGGAATCGCGCCGGGCCCGGCTCATCGGCGAAGGCTGGTCCTGGTAGTGCTCCTGGAATTCCTGCAAGCCCTGAGCTCCGGCGAGAAGACGCCTCGCGACTTGCTGGAAATCTGCCGGCGCCGCATTGCCGCCGGCGAACCGGACGTCCAGGCCTGGGTCGAAGTTTCGCCGCAAGACCCCCTCGCCGACGGCCTCCTCGACGGTATCCCGTTCGGCGTCAAGGACATATTCGAGACCCGCGGGCTCGCCACCGAGTTCGGCTCTGCGCTCTACGCGGGCAGAAAGGGCGTGGTAGACGCTCCCGTGGTCAGCGCCCTCCGCCGCACGGGCGCCGTCCTCCTGGGCAAGACCCGGACGACCGCCTTCGCCTCCTTCGACCCCGCGGCGACACGCAATCCACGCTTCCCCGGCCACACCCCCGGAGGCAGTTCCTCGGGTTCCGCCGCCGCCGTCGCCGCCGGCATGGTCCCCTTCGCCCTCGGCACCCAAACTCTCGGCTCTGTCCTCCGCCCCGCCTCCTTCTGCGGCATCTGCGGCTTCAAACCCAGCTTCGGCCTGCTCCCCTTCGAAGGCGCGCTGCCTTTTGCGCCCTCGCTCGATACCGTCGGCCTCTTCACCGCAACCGCCGCCGATATGGCCGAGCTCTGGTCGCGCGGCTTCGGCGGCCGCTTCCTCGCCGACCTGCATCGCGCCGCCCTGCTTTGTGGGGAAGGAATGCGCCCCCCCGTCGAAGACCCCATGCGGCACGCTCTTACCGCCGCCGTCGAGCGCCTGCGCGCTGGTGGAGTGTCCATCGACGAAATCCCTGCGCCCCAGGGGTGGGACCGCTTGCAGACCGCCGCCCAGACCATCAACCGGTACGAAGGCGCCCGGTCGCACCGTGCGCGCTTCGAAGAATTCGGCGACCGCATCGGCCGGAAACTCGCCACACTGGTCCGCGACGGGCTGCGCCTCACCCCCTCCGAATACGAAGACGCGCGCGCCCATGTCGAGCAGATGAAGCTGGCGGTCAATTCCATTTTCTGGGACTATCCCGCCATCCTCACCCCCGCCGCCGCCGGGCGCGCCCCCGCCGGTCTGGACTCCACCGGCGACCCTTCGCACAACGCCCCGTGGACCGCGCTCGGCGTCCCCGCCATCTCCGTCCCCCTGCCCGTCGATGGGGGACCGCTAGGCGTCCAGATGACTGCCGCCTGGGGCCGCGACGACGCCCTGGTCGCGGTGGCCGCGCAATTGGAAGACAAAATCTCGGGCCGCCGATGAACGCCGATGGACGCAGATAAGACCAAGATTGCTTATCTGTGTTTATCTGTGTTCATCTGTGGCCAATCATGTTTTTTCCCTGACCTGCTAGCCTGGAGTTTCGATGATTTCTTTCTCCGGCATCCACAAGCAGTATGGCAAGCAGCTGATTTTCGTTGACGCCTCCTTTCAATTGAACCCCGGCGAGAAGGTCGGATTGGTCGGCCCCAACGGCTCCGGCAAGACGACGCTCTTCCGCATGGTGGTGGGCGAGGAAGTCCCCGACGAGGGCGAAGTCTCGGTTCCCAGGAAGCTCACGATCGGCTATTTCCGCCAGGACGTGGAAGAGATGACGGGCCGCTCCGCGCTCGATGAGGCCATCGCCGGCAGCGGCCGGGTCGGCGATCTGCACCACGAGTTGGAAGCCCTCCATCGCGCCATGGCAGATCCCCAACAGGCCGCCGGCATGGACGCCATCATCGCCCGCTTCGGCGAGGTCCAGGAGGCCTACGAGCATCTCGGCGGCTACACCCTGGAAGCGCAGGCGCGCGAGGTCCTCCACGGGCTCGGCTTCCCCGACGACCAGATCGATGGCGACGTCGGCGCTCTCTCCGGCGGCTGGAAAATGCGCGTCGCTCTCGCCCGCGTCCTGCTCGGCCGCCCCGACGTGCTCCTCATGGACGAGCCCACCAACCACCTCGACATCGAGTCCATCATCTGGCTGGAGCAGTTCCTCAAGGGCTACCCCGGCGCGCTATTGATGACCTCGCACGACCGCGAGTTCATGAACCGCATCGTCTCCAAAATCGCCGAGATCGATTCCGGCGAAATCGTCGCCTACACCGGGAATTACGATTTTTACGAGCGCGAGCGCACCATCCGCGAGAACAATCAGCAGGCGGCGTTCGCGCGCCAGCAGGCCATGCTCGCCAAGGAGCAGCGCTTTATCGAGCGCTTCAAGACGCACGCCGCCAAAGCCGCGCAAGTGCAAAGCCGCATCAAGGCCCTGGACAAAATCGATAAAATCGAACTGCCCAAGACCCGCCGCGTGGTGAAGTTCGAGTTCCGCGTCCCGCCGCGCTCCGGCGACCAGGTCGCCGTAATCGAAGACCTGCACAAGCGCTATGGCTCGCGTGTCATCTACCAGGGGTTCAGCCTTACCATCCGCCGCGGCGAGCGCTGGGCGGTGATGGGCCGCAACGGCGCCGGGAAAACCACCCTGCTCAAAATGATTGCCGGCGCCGCTCAGCCGGATTCCGGCAGCGTGCGCCTGGGCGCCAGCCTGAATATGGGGTACTTCGCGCAGCAGTCGCTGGACGTGCTGAATGGCGATCTGACCATCATCGAACAGCTCCAGCAGGATTTTCCGCAGGATGGCATGGGCTCGCTGCGCACCCTCGCCGGGGCGTTTCAGTTTTCCGGCGACGACGTGGACAAGAAGATCCGCGCCCTCTCCGGCGGCGAGAAATCGCGCCTCGCCATGGCGCGCATGCTCTACAACCCGCCCAACTTCCTGGTGCTGGACGAACCCACCAATCACCTCGACCTGGCCACCAAGGAGATGCTGGTGGAGGCGCTCAAGGGGTTCGAAGGGACCATGATTTTCGTCTCGCACGACCGCATGTTCCTGCGCGGCCTGGGCTCGCGCGTGCTGGAATTAGGCGGCGAAAGCGGCACGGAGCGCGATCCCGTGGTCTATCCCGGTTCCTACATCGAATACGTGCAGCGCCTGGGACACGAAGCGCCCGGCATCTACTCCTGACATGCGAATTCTGCTTCCAATCTGCGCCATGCTGCTTTCCGGTTGCGCACCCGCGCCCACTCCCGCTCCCGCGCCCCTGCCGCCGCCCGATCCGGCGGCCGAAGCCTGGTACGGCCCGTTGACCGGGCAACTGGCGGGAATGAATCGCCAGGCCGGCGCCCTGCTGCGCGAGGGCAAAAGCGATCAGGCCGCCGAAATCATCACCCAAGGGCAGCCCCTCGCGAACCGCCTGCTGACGGCGCCGCATCCCAGCCTGGCCGCCATGGAAGCCGCCTCCGATCTCGATCACCTCTACGCCGGGATGCTGCTGGGCAACAAGAATTACGGCTGGGCGCGGCTCGCCTACCAGAAAAACGTCAGCCGCTGGAAACACTGGACGCCGCAGACTCCCGAGACTGCCCGCCGCCTGAAGTTGGCGCAGGACGGAATCGCCGAGTGCGATCGCCGGATGGGTCAGTAAGGCGGCTACAGGCTTTTGATGGTGGGGCAGGCCTTCAGCCTGCCAACGCCCGGCGTCGCGCCGCTGTCCGCTCGCTTCCAGGGACCCTCAGGCCGCGCCGTCGCTACCCCACTCGCTCTCCAACATGCGCGCGTATTCCCCCGAAGCGTAAAGCGTGAATCGGAAATTCGAGGAGGGCAGCGCTGCGTAGGGCTCCGACTCCATATAACAGCGGTACAGGTAATCCGGGTAGCGATGATAATTGCGGAGAAAATCTTCGTTCAGCGTTTCCAACGCGGGCGGAGAAACAAACATCGCGTTCATCCCGATGGCGCGCGAGAAAATCGATTCGTAATCGGCCACGCCCCACCGCACCAGTTTCTCCCTGACCGCCTCGGGCGGATCCTTCGTCAACAGACCCGCAAAACTCTGGCGGCGGATTTCCATAGCGTCGAATTCCGGCATCCGCTGCGCCCATTCCACGCATTGATCGATCCAGCGAAATACATCCTTGCCCAGAAAGAACAGCATACGCAGCTCGGCGTATCGGCCGCATAGCAAGCGCCGTTTCAGATCGTCCGGATCCGCCCCTCCGTCAGGGATCAGGCCCGCCATCATGAGCGCGGCTTTGGAACTTTCCAGCAACGTGGCAGGCGCGATGCGCTCGTTAAATGGATGAAGGATGAGCGGCGGCAAGTCCCAAACCGTCTCCCCCAGAATCGTTATCGCCGGTGGCATTTCTCTCCCACTCTCTCATATCGGCGGTTCCGCGCGAGACTTTACGCGTGCCTCTTGAGAAAGCTCCCGCGCGCCCGTTTTAGTTCCATATCGAAAGAGATTATGGTCATACTGCGTACCCTATCCTAGACTGAGGTTGGGTTTGGTGATGTCAACGTTGTGGCGCTTTCTGAAAGCCTTGCATTCCGAGGACCGTGGGCAGGACCTTGCTGAGTACTGCCTGCTCACGGCCCTGGTCGCCTTGGTCGGATTGGGCATCCTGATCCGTCTCTCCGGCGGGATGCAGGCGCTCTGGGGCGGCGCCAATATTTCGCTGACCGCCGGCAGTGCCGCCGTTTCCGCGGCGCCCGCGGCTGCCTCCACCCCCGCCAGCAGCCAAAGCCACTGACCTCCGCACCCTAAGCGACGTTCAATCCGAGAAAGCGGTGCGCATTCCCGTAGCAGATGTCCCGCACTACCGGACCCACCAGATCGTCATCGTCCGGTATCTCTCCGCTCTCCATGTCGCGCCCGAACAGATCGCACAATACCCGGCGGAAATATTCGTGCCGCGGGTAGCTCATAAAGGAACGCGAATCGGTCAGCATCCCCACAAATCGGGAAATCAGCCCGCAGTTGGATAGCGCGTTCATCTGCCTCTGCATGGCCTCCTTCTGATCCAGGAACCACCAGCCGCTGCCGAACTGAATTTTGCCCGCCGTAATGCCGTCCTGGAAGTTGCCGATCATGGAGGCGATCACGTAGTTATCGGCCGGATTCAAGTTGTAAATTACCGTTTTGGGTAACGCGTTCTCCTGATCCAGCCGATCGAGGTACGCGCCCAGCGCGTCGCCCTGCGGCCAATCGCCGATCGAGTCCCAACCGGTGTCCGGCCCCATTTCGCGGAGCCGCCGCGTGCTGTTGTTGCGCCGCGCGCCGAGGTGGAGTTGCTTGGTCCAGCCCTTTTCGGCATCCAGCCGGCCGAAGATCAACATCATATAGGATGCGAACCGGCGATGCTCGTCCTGCGTCGCGGCATGACCGCCGCGCGCCCGGCCGAAAATCGCCCCGGCTTCGTGCTCGGTGGGAAAACTGCCGAACGCGTGATTCAATCCGTGATCGCTCAGACGGCCGCCCATCTCGTGGAAGAAATCGTGGCGCTGGCGGAGGGCGTCCACGAAATCGGCCAGCGTGGAAATGTGCGTATCGGCCACCGCCGCCAGGCGGTCCACCCAGGGATTCAACAATTCGGGGACGTGTACGTTGAGCGCCTTGTCCGGCCGGAAGGTGGGAAACACCTTGGTGGCGAGCGGCGAAGCGGCGATGGCGCGGTGCCACGCGAGGTCGTCGGTCGGATCGTCGGTGGTGCAGACCGCCTTCACGCGGAATTTGCCAAGGATGCCGTGCGCGCTCAGTTCATCGGTAGCCAGCAGCGCATTGGCCTGCTCCCAGACGCGCGGCGCGGTGCGCTCATCGAGCAGTTCGTCGATTCCGAAATAGCGTTTCAATTCCAGGTGCGTCCAGTGATACAGCGGATTGCGCAGCGTGGCCGGCACGGTGCGCGCCCAGGCTAGGTATTTCTCGTACGGAAGGGCGTCGCCGGTGCATTGGCTTTCCGCCACGCCGTTGGCCCGCATGGCGCGCCATTTGTAGTGATCGCCTTCCAGCCAGATCTCGAAGAGATTCTGGAAGCGCCGGTTTTCCGCCACATCCTTGGGCGGCAGATGGCAATGATAATCCAGAATCGGCTGGTCCTCGGCGAACTGGTGATACAGCCGCCGCGCGGTCTTGGTGTGGAGCAGGAAATCTTCGTGGATAAAGGACATAGAGAGCGCCAAAAACCGATTGAAACACACTTTGCCGGTGGTGGGGGAAGGAGCGCAAAGAAGTCCGAGCTTCGCTCGGATGCACAAGGCGGAGCCTTATGCCACTACTTCCGCGGCAGGATGCCGCGCGTTTCGTCGATGGTGAGGAACTGGCCGGCGGCTACGTTGGCGAATTGCTGGCGGGCGCCCGAGGGCCACTCCACTTCAAGCGACACCGTCTCGGCTTTTCCCAGCCCGAAGGTCAACGCCAGATCGCTCGCCGAACAGTAGCCGGAACCGCTGCGCACCATGTTCCACTGCTTGCCCGCCGCGCTCTGCACCCTCACCACGGCGCCGATGCCGTCGCGATTCGACTTGGTGCCGGCGAGCCGCACGTTCAGCCAGTGGTTGCGGTTGCCGCCGTCGTTGCGATAGAGGTACGCCGGACCGTTGTTGGTGGAAATCAGAATGTCGAGATCGCCGTCCCGGTCGAAATCCGCGTAGGCGGCGCCGCGCGCCACAATCGGACGGTTGAATGCCGCGCCCATCTGTGCGCTGACATTCTCGAACTTGCCCTTGCCCAGATTGCGAAACAGCAAGGGCGCCTCGCGGTAACTCACCTTTGGCTGCACGCGCCCGATCTCTTCCTCGATATGGCCGTTGGCGGCGAAAATATCGGGAGTCCCATCCAGATCGTAGTCGAAGAAAAATGCCGCGAAGGTAAGCGAAAGCAGGCTGGCGCGGCCTACCGAGGAGGACGGCGCCTCGTCCACGAACAGCCCGTTGCCTTCGTTGTGGTACAGCCCCAGCATCTGGTTGGAAAAGTTGCCCACCAACAGGTGCGGCCGCCCGCTGCCGTCGTAATCGCCGGCATCCGCGCCCATCGCGCCGCGCGCCACGCCGTCTTCGCCGTACGCCACGCCCGCCGCCATGCCGCTTTCCACAAAGCCGCCCTTGCCGGTATTGCGATAGAGTTTGTTGGGCTGCGTATCGTTGGCCACGAACAGGTCCGGCCACCCGTCGCCGTTATAGTCCAGCACCGTCACGCCCAGCGACTTGCTGGTGGGGTCGCCCACGCCTGCCGCCTCGGCCACATCCTCGAACCGGCCGCCGCCCAGATTGTGATACAGGCGCGACCGCGTGCCCTTGTAGGATTCCGGCGTGCAGTAGGATTTGGTGGCGCCGTCGAGCGAGCACCACAGGTCGTTCTTGGGCGTCCACTGCACGTAGTTGGCGACGAACAGGTCCAGTTTGCCGTCGCGGTCGTAGTCCAGCCACACGGCGCTGGCGCCGAAATTCGCGTTCTGGATGCCGGCGGCTTTGGTGACATCGGCGAACTTGCCGTTGCCCAGGTTGCGGAACAGGTGGTCGCCCTCCAGCGCCGTGATGTAGACGTCTTCGCGGCCGTCGTTGTCAAAGTCCCCCACGGCCACGCCCAGGCCGTACATCTCCACGTCCAGGCCGCTGCCCGCCGTAATGTCGGTGAACGTGCCGTTATGATTGTTGCGATACAGCGCGGGCAGCGAGCGGCGCCCGCGCGGCGTCCAGTCCTTGCTGTTGACGAGCAGGATGTCCGGCCAGCCGTCGCCGTCGGCATCGAAAAAGGCGCACCCCGACCCCATGGTTTCCGGCAGATACTTCTTGCCCGCGCGGCCGCTGTTGTGAACGAAGTGGATGCCAGCCTGCGCCGTCACGTCGGTGAATACCGGCCCGCTATAGGGAGCCTCCGCCGGAATCAGAAGCCCCGCCGCGGCCAGGGATAAGAGGATGATAGAGGCTCCGGCCCACCTCGTGGGATAAGCCTTCGGCTTGTCCATCCGAGCGAAGCTCGGACGTCCGAGCTTCGCTCGGATGCACAAGGCAGGAGCCTTATGCCACTCACCAACCCACCTCATGGCAAGCTCCCCTTCACGGCGCTTTCGTGCTCGTGGACCGCCTGGCGCTCGTTGTTGTCTTCCGGTTTCTGCCGCCGCCGCCGCTCCGTGATGGATTGCGACGCTTCGTCCGCCTTGAAGCGCCGGAAGAGCGCCTCCTCCCGGCCCGCCGCCGCGGCATCTCCCAGACCGCGATAGCACAGCATCAGCGTGTAATGCATCTGCACATCTTCCGGATCCACCTCGCAGACCTGGCGCAGCGCCGCCACGGCGCCCGCGTAATCGCGCTTCAAGAACAACAGGCGGCCCATCTGGTTGAGCACCACGCGGTCCCGCGGGTATTTGGCGCGCGCCTTCTCCAGCGACCGCAGGGCCCCATCGTAATCGCCGTCCGCCTTCTGAATGGCCGCGTGGAAAAACCACGTGCGGCCCAGCTCCGGATTGATCTCCAGTGCCCGGGCGATATACGGCTTGGCGGCATCGGTCTCGCCTTCCTGAATCAGCGCGCGCGCCACGTTGAGCCATCCGTCGGCGTACTCCGGTTCGGCTTCGGTGGTCTTGTGGAAGGCGTACTCGGCGCCCTTCAGATCGCCCTGCAAGAGCAGTCCGATGCCCCAATCGTTCCAGCGCTCGCGATCCTGCTTGCGCACCACCGGTGTCCACGCGCTTTCGCCCAGCGGGATGGCGGCCCTGGCTTCGGCCAGCGTGACAATCGGCAAATCGGGAATGCGGTCGCGGATCTTGCCGGAGACATTGGCCGGAATCACACTGAAGGAATACTCCATGCCGTTGTGATCGCGCGTCAACAGCGCCGGGTCCTGTCCCGGCTTCGGCTGCCCGGCATAGGCGAACTCCGTGAAATACCGCGAGAACTTGCGGTAATTCAACCGGGCGGTGAATTGGATGGGCCCCTTGGCATCGCGCGGCACGGCCACGCGGAAGTGCGCCACATCGGCCGCGCCCGGCGGAATCAGCCGCACATACAGAACGCTGCGCGCCTGCCAGGCATTGCGCTTGTCGATCGGGTTGCCGTCGCCGTCGAGCTGGTAGGAGCGGTAGAAATGCGCCCCCGCCTCCACCGGTCCCTTGCCATCCCCGGTGACGCAGCCGCTCCAGAAAACCACGCGCCCGGTGGCGTCGGTGGCCTGCAACTCCAGCCAGACGTCGAACGCATCCACCGTCCCGCCCGGAAAGAAGTGGCCGATCTTGCGCGTGCGCACCACCACGTCCACGCGCGCCGTGCTCCCCGGCTTGAGCGCGCTGCCCGCCACACCCACCGGCGCCGACACCTTGCCTACCTCGCGGATGATCGCCGCCGCGTTCTGCTCGGCCTCTTCCCCGACCGCGAACGTGGACATCGCCTGCACCGTATCGCTGCGGCGCTGCATCGCGGTCTGCCCGGCTCGATCGTCGTCCGGCGACACGGCGAAGATGTCCACCGTGATGAAGCCGCTCTTCAGAAACTGTTCCGTTGCGCGCAATTGCGCCTCGTCCCGATTGGCGGTGGGCACCGCCATATTGGCGGCCGGGAAGCGATGCGAGTGGACTTTGCCCTCGCGATTGCCGGGATCGCGCGACGCCACCAGCGGCATGTGGCAATCCGAGCAGGCCGA
>ODAK010002257.1_pt1 | contig 20334 bp, 20 predicted proteins | sample 1539591 | NCBI WGS metagenome assembly ODAK01 (sample SAMEA3539303, study PRJEB22396) | soil metagenome | biome: tundra; feature: field; material: soil | place: USA | collected 2010-05 | depth 0.15 m | reverse complement strand
GGCGCGGTCGAGCGGATGACGCAGGTCGTCAATCATGGCGCCGCCATTGTCGATCCCCTCCAGTGATCGGCTCGCGCGGTTCGGCTACGCTCGGGCCCCGCTCACGCCCAGCGCGCATGACACCCGCTCCTCACCGCCGGCCCGCCGATCCGCAGAAGTTTCGCATCGACGTGAAGCCGAGCCGCATCGATGGCCAGGGCGCCTTCGCGGCCGAGGCGATCCCGGCGCGGCGCAAGATCGGCGAGATTCGCGGCGAGCCGATCAGCGTGCCCGAGGCGCGGCGCCGGGCGCGCGGGTTGGCCCGCATCATGATCGTCGAGGTGAGCGAGCGGCGCGCCCTCGATGCGTCGCAATCCACCGACCCGCTTCGCTTTGCGAACCATTCCTGCGCGCCGAATGCCGTGCTGCGCATCCGCCAAGGCCGCGTCGAGCTCTACGCGATGCGCGACGTCGCTGCGGGCGACGAGATCACGGTGAACTATGGCGAATCGCACCACCAAGGCAAGCTCGCCTGCCGCTGCGGCGCCCCGCGTTGCGTGGGCCGGCTGTGAGCGCCTTCGCTCACTGGCGCAGGATGTCGGCCAGGCGCAACTGGGCGAAGCGCGCTTCGCTCCAGAACGGGGCGAGGTCGGGCGCCGGGTCGAGCAGCAGCTTGCCGAGCAGCGGCTCGGCCAGCACCGTCGCCGGGTCGCAGAGCAGCACGTAGCGCGAGTCGCCTTCCTCTTCGAGCTTGCCGGCCCAGTCGATGGCGACGAGCGCGTCGAGCAGGGGATCGATCTGCAAGGGGTCGGTGCCCAGCGCCTTGGAAAGCTCGCCGCTGCTCATGCCGGGCTTGCCGTCTTCCTTCGCCTTGCGAAGAGCGCGCACGATGACGAGCGCGAGATGAAAGCGCGAACCCGGGCCGGCCGGCCAGCGCGCCACCTGCATTCCGGCGAGGGGGGCGTAGGCCGCGAGCACCGCGCCGAGCAGGACGACAATCCAGCTCAGGTAGATCCAGACGAGAAAGATCGGCACCGTGGCGAAGGCGCCGTAGATCATCGAATAGGTCGGCACCGTGCCGAAGTAGAGCGCGAGCAGCCGCTTCGAGAGCGCGAAGCCGATGGCGACGAAGATGCCGCCGACAAAGGCATGACGCCAGCGCACGTGCGTGTTCGGCACGTAGTGGAAGAGCGCCGCGACGCCGAGCGAGACGACGGCGAATTCGGCGACGCCGAGCACGATGCCGAGCCCGTGCGGCATCGGTCCGAGATAGCCGCGAGAGGCCGTCAGCGCGTACGAGGTCGCCGCGAGGCTGACGCCGAGGAACAACGGCCCGAGCGTCACGGCGGACCAGTAGACGAGGACGCGCTGCGCGATCGGCCGTGGCTTTCGCACCCGCCAGATCGCGTTGAGCGCCCGGTCGATCGTGAGCATCAGGGCGATGGCGCTGACGAGCAGCGCCACGAGGCCGACGACGCCGAGCCGGCTCGCCCGGCTCGAGAACTGCGTGATGGCGCCGAGCACGGGCCGGGCGATCGTGTCGGGAACGAGCGTCGAGACGAAGTAGCGCTGCAGCGTGTCCTGCAGCGTCGAGAACATCGGAAAGGCCGAGAACAGTGCCAGCATCACCGTCGCCAGCGGCACGAGCGAGATGACCGAGGTGAAGGTGAGGCTGCTGGCCGTGAGCGCGAGGCGGTCTTCGCGAAAGCGCCGCACCAGCGTCAGTAGCGTGCCGAGCCAGGGCCACGATTGCAGCCGCCTGAAGAGCGGCCCGATGGGAACCGGCGGCGGCTTCAAGGCGCGAAGGCTCGAGTCATTGCTGGCATCATAAGGATGATGGACGTGCCGCCCGTGTTGCCCGCCACGATCCTGCGGACGCGCGGCGCCGCCGTCGCCGGCACGCTGGCGCTCGTCGCCCTGTGCCTGGCCTGGGAGCTGTGGCTGGCACCGACCGGGCAGCGCACCCTGGCAGTGAAGGTCGTCCCGCTCGTCATCGCCTTGCCCGGCCTCTTCAGGATGCGGCTCTACACCTACCGCTGGATGAGCCTGCTGGTGTGGCTCTACGTCGCCGAAGGGCTGGTCCGTGCGACCAGCGATCGCGGCGCCAGCGCCTGGCTGGCGACGCTCGAGGTCGCGCTCTCGCTCCTCGTGTTCGCCGCCTGCGGCGTGCACATCCGGGCGCGGCTGCGCGGCGCGGCGGTGTCGCCATGACGCTGCTCGAACGCCTGCGCGACGCGGTCGGTGCCGCCCAAGTGATGAGCGAAGGCGACCTCGCGGCCTACGAGATCGACTGGCGCAAGCGCTTCGCCGGCAAGGCGCTCGCCGTCGTCCGTCCGGCGTCGACGGCCGAAGTCGCGCGCGTCGTGCGCCTTTGCGCCGAGCACGGCACGAGCATCGTCGCGCAGGGCGGCAATACCGGGCTTGTCGGCGGTTCGGTGCCCGATGCGAGCGGCACGCAGATCGTGCTCAGCCTGGCGCGGCTCGACCGCGTGCGCAGCATCGACGCCGCGAACCTGACCTTGACGGCCGAGGCCGGCTGCGTCCTGCAACGCGTTCAGGAGGCGGCGGCGCACGAAGGCCTGATGTTCGCCCTCAGCCTCGCCGCCGAAGGAAGCTGCACGATCGGCGGCAATCTCGCGACCAATGCCGGCGGCACGCAGGTGCTGCGCTACGGCAATGCGCGCGAGCTCTGCCTCGGCCTCGAGGTCGTGACCGCGGCGGGCGAGGTCTGGGACGGCCTGTCGGCGCTGCGCAAGGACAACACCGGCTACGACCTGCGCGACCTCATCATCGGCAGCGAAGGAACGCTCGGCATCATCACCGCGGCGGCGCTGAAGCTGCATCCGCGGCCGGCCGCGGTGCTTACGGCGATGGCGACCTTGCCGACGCTGGCTGCGGCGGTCGAGCTGCTCGCCCTTGCGCATGCGACGCTCGGCCCCGGCCTCACCGGCTTCGAGATCATGAACGCCACCTCGCTCGGCCTCGTGCGCAGGCATTTCGCGGCGCTGCGCCAGCCGCTCGCACCGTCGCCGTGGACGGTGCTCGTCGAGCACTCCGATTTCGAGAACGAGGCGCACGGCGCAGCGGCGCTCGAAGCGCTGCTCGGCCGCGCCCTCGAGCGCGGCCTCATCGAAGACACGGCCGTCGCTTCGAGCCTCGAGCAGGCCAGCGCGATGTGGCACCTGCGTGAATCGATTCCCCTGGCGCAGGCGACGGAGGGCCCGAACGTCAAGCACGACATCTCATTGCCGGCCTCGGCCGTCTGCGCATTCGTCGCCTCGACCGATACGGCGCTGCAACGCGCGTTCCCCGGAGTTCGCCTCATCGATTTCGGCCATCTCGGCGACGGCAACTTGCACTACAACGTTCAATGTCCGCCCGGCATCGATGCCGCTGAATTCCTGCGCCGCCACGAGCACGAGATCAACGCCATCGTCTTCGACGCGGTCGGTGCGCGCGGCGGCTCGATTTCCGCCGAGCACGGCATCGGTGCCCTCAAGCGCGACGAGCTCGTGGCGCGCAAGTCGCCGGTCGCGCTGGCGATGATGCGTTCGATCAAGGCCGCGCTCGACCCTTCTGGCGTGCTGAACCCGGGCCGCGTGCTGTCGCCGTCAGCCACGCCGTGAAGGCCGCCACTTCAGGCTTGGCGGCCTGTGCGGCGACGATGACGCAGTAGCCGCGGGGCGAGACGACGCCGCCGGCGAAGGGCGCGACGAGCTTTCGCGTCTTCACGAGCCGGTCGATCAGCGGCAGGCGGCCAAGCGCGACGCCCTGCCCCGCGACCGCCGCCTGGATCAGCTGGTCGTACGACGAGAAATGCATGACGCCGGCTGGCCGCAGGCCGGCGAGCTTCATCGCGTGCAGCCAGAGACCCCAGTCCTGCAGCTGGTTGCTGCCATCGGGTTCCATGCGCAGCAGCGTGTAGTGCACCAGGTCGGCGGGGAACTCGAGCCTGGCGCCGGCGTCGCGGCGCAGCTTCGGGCTGCAGACCGGATAGACGGTTTCGCCGAACAGCCGCGTGCCGCGCGACGCAGCGTCGATCGCCTGGTAGCGCACGGCGACGTCGACACCCTCGCGCTCGAGGTTGGTGATCGCGTTACCGGCCGAGATGCGCACGTCGACGCCCGGGTTGGCGGCGATGAAGCTCGAGAGGCGCGGAATCAGCCAGAGGCCGGCGAAGCCCGCTGTCGTCGTGACGATAACGGTCTTCAGCTCGTCGCTGTGCTTCAGGGCGCGCGTCGCCCGGTCGAGATCGGCGAGCGCCGATGCGGCCGCCTGGAAGAAGGCGCGCCCTTCCTCGGTCAACGCCAGCGAGCGATGCAGGCGGCGGAACAGGGCGACGCCGAGGCGGCCTTCGAGCGCCTGGATCTGCCGGCTCACCGCCGATTGCGTCAGCGCGATCTCGTCGGCGGCGCGCGTGAAGCTGAGGTGCCGCGCCGCGGCCTCGAAGGCGACGAGCAGCTCGAGCGGCGGCAGATCGAAGGCACGACGACTCATGAGTGCGAGGTTTCGCATGCATGGTATGCATGCGATCCATTCCTGAATATCGTTTGCGGCACCGGCCGAGGCGTCACAGACTCCTCTCATGATCTTCGGGCAATACGAAACCTGGAGGTCGTGCCGCATGCATGGGATTCATGCTACAGGAGGCGACGATGAACAACGATCTGATCCTCAGCGCCCGCCCTCTCGTGAAGGGCCGGATTCGCCGCGTCCGTGACGCCAAGGGCCGCCGTGTCGAGTGCCTGAGCGGCTCGCTCTGGCTCACGCAGGACGGCGATGATCGCGACGTCGTGCTCGCACCGGGCGAAAGCTTCGGGTTCGATCGCCCCGGCGCCGCGCTCGTCAGCGCCTTCGCCGATTCGCGCTACCTGATGCTCCAGGCTTGCCCGCCGGCCCGCGCCTGATCCGCTACTGGACTGGGCCCTTGAGCGCATCCGGGAGCGGCAGCGCCATGACCTCGATGCCCTCCTCGCGCAGCGCGTCGGCGTCTTCGCGCGAGGCGCGGCCGCGGATGCCACGCTCCTCGACCTCGCCGTAGTGGATTCGCCGCGCTTCTTCGACGAAGCGCTCGCCGACGTCTTCGGTCGTCTCCATCACGTGGCGCACGGCGCGCAGCCATTGCGATTGCAAGGTCACCGGCACGCCTTGCGCCGCCTCCGGTACCGGCGCGGCGTGACGCGAGACCTGGATTCGCGGCGCGCTCGGCAAGCGCTCGATGGTCTTGCTGCCGCAGAGCGGGCAGGCAATCGCGCCGCTCGCCAGCTGCGCGGAGAAATCGTCTTCGGAGGCGAACCAGCCCTCGAAGCCGTGCTCGTCGGCGCAACGCAGGTTCAAGACCTTCATGGCTGCATTATCGGCAAGCCGCGATCGGGCTGCACCGGCTGCCATTCGAGGGGCCAGCGGCCGGCGCGACAGTTCTGCAGCCAGAGCAGGCCGACCAGGCTTTTCGCGTCGGTCAAATCACCCCGCTGCACCGCCGCGTCGAGTTCGGCGGCATCGGCCTCGAACACGTCGAGAAACTCGCCGGCATCGAGGCGACGCTCACCGACCACAAGGCCGCGCGCGAACCAGATTTCGATGCTTTCGGTGGAGTAGGCGATGGCGTTGTGCAGGATGCCGGCGCGTGCCCATTCGGCGGCGCGGTAGCCCGTCTCCTCCTCGAGCTCGCGCACCGCACAATCGAGCACCGGCTCGCCCGGCTCGATCTTGCCGGCCGGAAACTCGAGCATGGCGCGACGCAACGGGTAGCGCCATTGCCGCTCGACGACGAGACGGCCGTCGTCGAGGATGGGAACGATCATGACCGCGCCGGGATGGACGATGTATTCGCGGTGCGCGGTGCTGCCGTCAGGCAGCGAGACGCGGTCACGCCGCACGTCGAGGAAGGCGCCGCGCCAGGCCCGATGCGGTTCGACTTCGGTCTCGCGCAGATGATTCGTGTCGGCGCCGAGGTCTTGCAAGCGCATGCGAAATCCGCTGCCGGCGATGCCGCGATCAGGTCGCGAACATCTGCACGATCGCCTGCGCGCACATCGTCATCAGGCCGCCGGGAAGGATGCCGAGCAAAAGCACGGCGGCGCCGTTGAGCGAGACGAGCAGCCGCGCGTCGCTGGTGCCGGCGACCGGATGCATGTCGACGGCATCGTCGAAGTACATGACCTTGACGACGCGCAGGTAGTAGTACGCACCGAGCAGCGAGAGCACGACGGCGACGACGGCGAGCCAGATGAAGCCGGGCACGTTGGTCGAGACGAGCGACTGCAGGACGGCGAGCTTGGCGTAGAAGCCGACCGTCGGCGGAATGCCGGCGAGCGAGAACATGAAGACGGCCATGACGCCGGCGAACCACGGGCTCCGTTTCGCCAGACCCTTGAAGTCGTCGATCATCTCGGCCTCGTGGCCGGCGCGCGAGAGCAGCATGATCATGCCGAAGGTGCCCAGCGTGGTGAGCACGTCGGTGACGACGTAGAACATCGCCGAGCTGTAGGCGTTGCTCGCCGAGACCGTGTTGCCGCTGACGACGCCGGGGCACAGGCCGAGCAGCATGAAGCCGATCTGGGCAATCGTCGAATACGCGAGCATGCGCTTGATGTTCGACTGCGCCATTGCGGCGAGGTTGCCGAGCAGCATCGAGGCGACCGAGAGCAGCACCAGCATCTGCTGCCAGTCGACGGCGAGGCCCAGCATGCCTTCGACCAGGAGGCGGATCGTGATCGCGAAGGCGGCCAGCTTCGGCGCGCCGCCGACGAGCAGCGTCGCCGCCGTTGGCGCACCCTGGTAGACGTCGGGCACCCACATGTGGAAAGGCACGGCACCGAGCTTGAAGCCGAGCCCGGCGACGACGAAGACGGTGCCGAGGATGAGCACGGCCTTGTTGATCTGGCCGGTGCCGATCGCCTTGAAGACCTCGGGGATCTCGAGCGTGCCGGTGGCGCCGTACATCATCGACAGGCCATAGAGGAGAAAGCCGCTGGCCAGGGCACCGAGCACGAAATACTTCATCGCAGCCTCGGTCGCCGGCACGTTGTCGCGCCGCATCGCGACGATCGCGTAGAGGCTCAGCGACATCAGCTCGAGGCCGAGGTAGACGACGAGAAAGTTGTTCGCCGCCACCATGACGAGGATGCCGAGGAGCGAGAACATCGAAAGCGTGAAGAGCTCGCCCTTGAGCATCTCGCGGCTCGCCGCGTAGGGGCGTGCGTAGACGAGCGTGGCCATCATCGCCAGCGTCGCGAACAGGCCGAGCAGGTGGCCCATCGGATCGGCGACGACCATTCGCTGCATCGCGTACAGCGTGAAGCCGTCGTAGAAGAACCAAAGCTGCAGCAGGGCGACGACGAACAGCGAGCCTTGGGCGACACAGTAGGTGACGAGGCGTTCCTCGTCCTTGACCCAGAGGTCGACGAGCGCGACGACGCAGGTCATCACGAGCAGCAGGATATCGGGGTAGACGGCGAGCCAGTTCATGTTCAGTTGCCGAGCTTGGAGGCCGCGACGTGGCGCAGCAGTTCGGTGACCGACACGTGCATGACGTCGGTGAAGGGCTTCGGGTAGACGCCCATGGCGATCACCGCCACGGCGAGCACGCCGAGCATGACCAACTCGCGCGTGTTCGCGTCCTTCAGCTCGCGCACATGCTCGTTGGCGATGGCGCCGAAGTAGACGCGCTTGACCATCCACAGCGTATACGCCGCGCCCCAGATCATCGTCGAGGCGGCGATCAGGGCGATCCAGAAATTCACCTTCACCGTGCCGAGGATCACCATCCACTCGCCGACGAAGCCCGCGGTTCCCGGCAGGCCGCAGTTGGCCATCGCGAAGAGGACGCCGAGCGAAGCGAACTTCGGCATCGTGTTGGCGACGCCGCCGTAGGCCGCGATGTCGCGCGAGTGGACGCGGTCGTAGAGGACGCCGATGCACAGGAACATCGCGCCCGAGACGAAGCCGTGCGAGATCATCTGCACGATGCCGCCCGAGGTCGTGAGCTCGTTGAACATGAAAAAGCCCAGCGTCACGAAGCCCATGTGGACGATTGACGAATAGGCGACGAGCTTTTTCATGTCAGTCTGCATGAGGGCGACGAAGCCGATGTAGACGACGGCGACGAGCGAGAGCGCGATCATGAACCACGCCCATTTGTGGCTCGCGTCGGGCGCGATCGGCAGCGAGAAGCGCAGGAAGCCGTAGGCGCCGAGCTTGAGCATGATCGCCGCCAGCACGACCGAGCCGCCCGTCGGCGCCTCGACGTGGGCATCGGGCAGCCAGGTGTGGACCGGCCACATCGGCACCTTGACCGCGAAGGCGAAGAAGAAGGCGAAGAAGAGCAGCCCCTGGGCATGCAGAGAGAGCGGCAGCCGCTGCCACGTGAGGACGTCGAAGCTGCCGCCCGACTTGTAGTAGAGGTAGATCAGCGCGACCAGCATCAGGAGCGAGCCGGCCAGGGTGTAGAGGAAGAACTTGAAGGCCGCGTAGACGCGCCGCGGGCCGCCCCAGACACCGATGATGAGGTACATCGGAATCAGCGTCGCCTCGAAAAAGACGTAGAACAGCAGCCCGTCCATGGCACAGAACGCGCCGACGAGCAGGCCCGAGAGAATGAGGAACGCGGCCATGTACTGGTTGACGCGCTCGGTGATGACCTGCCATGCCGAGACGACGACGATGACGGTGATGAACGCCGTAAGCAGGACGAACCAGACCGAGATGCCGTCGACGCCGAGCAGGTAGGAGACGTTAAAGCGATCGATCCAGCGGTGCCGCTCGACGAACTGCAGCGCCGCCGTCGAGGTGTCGAAGCCGGTGACGAGCGGGATCGTGACGAGAAAGCTGACGACCGAGGCCACGAGCGCGCCCCAGCGAACGGCATCGACGCGGTCGTCGCGGCCGAGCGCCAGCAGCAGCACGCCGGAGACGATGGGCAACCAGATCGCGAGGCTCAGGAGAGGCATGTTCTTGTTGTTGTCAGGCCGGCTCAGCGGCCGAAGAAGGTACCGAAGAAGGGCCAGAGCTGCCAGGTCATGAGGCCGATGACGCCGACGATCATCACCAGCGCATACCAGTACAGGTAGCCGCTCTGCAGGAGCCGCGTCGCCCGGGCGATGCCGCCGATGGTGCTCGTCGAGCCGTCGATGACGACGCCGTCGATGAAGCCGACGTCGCCGCCTTTCCACAGCGCCGTCCCCAGCATCCGCGCCGCGCGCGCGAGGACCCTCTCGTTAAACCAGTCGAAGTAGTACTTGTTGTCGAGCAGCTTGTAGATGAAGGCGAAGCGACGCTGCAGCGCTGCGGGAATGTCGGGCCGGCGCAGGTAGAAGTACCAGGAGAGGACGACGCCGCCGAGCGCGAGCCAGAAAACCGGCCCGGCGAGCGATTGCAATGCCATCTCGAGCCAGCCGTGATAGTCCCGGCTCAGTTCCTCCATCGCGGGGTGCTGGCCGTTGAACACAACGATCGCCCCGGTGAAGAAATCGCCGTAGAGCATCTTCTGGATTGTCATGGCGCCGATGACGACCGAGGGGATCGCCAGCAACACGAGCGGCACCGTCACGACCCATGGCGATTCTTGTGGATCGTGATGCTCGCCGCCGTGAACCTCGGGCTCGTCATGCGCCGCGTGGTCGTCATGCGCTTGCGGCGGGAAGGGCTTGCGGCGGAAGCGTTCCTCGCCGTGGAAGACGAGGAAATACATGCGGAACGAATAGAAGGCGGTGACGAAGACGCCGATCAGGACGGCGTAGTAGGCGAGCGAGGCGCCGGCGAGATGGCTCGCGTGCACCGCTTCGATGATCGAGTCCTTCGAGTAGAAGCCGGCGAAGAACGGCGTGCCGATGAGTGCCAGCGAGCCGACCAGCGCCGTGATCCACGTGATCGGCATGTACTTGCGCAGGCCGCCCATGTTGCGGATGTCCTGGTCGTGGTGCATGCCGATGATCACCGAGCCTGCGGCGAGGAAGAGCAGCGCCTTGAAGAAAGCGTGCGTCATCAGGTGGAAGACCGCGACCGAGTACGCCGAAGCGCCGAGCGCGACGGTCATGTAGCCGAGCTGCGAGAGCGTCGAGTAGGCGACGACGCGCTTGATGTCGTTCTGAATGACGCCGAGAAACCCCATGAAGAGGGCCGTGATCGCGCCGATGACGAGGACGACGGAAAGCGCGGTGTCCGAGAACTCGAAGAGTGGCGACATCCGCGCGACCATGAAGATGCCCGCGGTCACCATCGTCGCTGCGTGGATCAGCGCCGAAATCGGGGTCGGGCCTTCCATCGAATCGGGCAGCCAGACGTGGAGCGGGACCTGCGCGCTCTTGCCCATCGCGCCGATGAAGAGGCAGATGCAGATGACGGTGATGAGCCGCCAGTCCATGCCCGGGAAGCCCAGCTTGGCGAGCTCGCCGCCGCGCGCGAACGCTTCACCGTAGTTGAGCGTTCCGGCGTAGGCGACGATCAGGCCGATGCCGAGGATGAAGCCGAAGTCGCCGACGCGGTTGACGATGAAGGCCTTCAGGCTGGCGAAGATCGCCGTCGGCCGCGTGAACCAGAAGCCGATCAGCAGGTACGAGAGCAGGCCCACGGCTTCCCAGCCGAAGAAGAGCTGCAGGAAGTTGTTGCTCATGACGAGCATGAGCATCGAGAAGGTGAAGAGCGAGATGTAGCTGAAGAAGCGCTCGTAGCCCGGGTCGTCGGCCATGTAGCCGATCGTGTAGATGTGAACCATCAGGGAGACGAAGGTCACGACCGTCATCATCATTGCCGTGAGGCCGTCGACGAGAAAGCCGATCTCCATCTTCAGGCTGCCCGGCGCGCCGGGACTGCCGAGGACCATCCATTCGTAGATCGTCGCGTTAAAACGTGCGCCGTCGTACACGACGGCGTAGAGCACGTAAGCCGAGATGAAGAATGCGATGGCGACGCCGAGGATCGTTACCCGGTGTGCGCCGGCGCGGCCGACTTGCTTGCCAAAGAGGCCGGCGACGAGCGAGCCCACGAGCGGCGCCAGTGGCACGGCGAGGAGGAGGCCCGGGGAGAAGGTCGCTGCCATGGCCTCAGCCTTTGAGCGAATCGAGCTCGTCGACGGCGATCGTCGAGCGCGTGCGGAAGAGCACGACGAGGATCGCCAGGCCGATCGCCGACTCGGCGGCGGCGACGGTGAGGATGAAGAAGACGAAGACCTGGCCGCCCATGTCGCCGAGGTAGTATGAGAAGGCGATGAAGTTGAGGTTGACGGCGAGCAGCATCAGCTCGATCGCCATGAGCAGGACGATCAGGTTCTTGCGGTTGAGGAAGATGCCGATCACCGAGAGCGCGAACAGGATCGCGCCGAGGGTGAGGTAGTGCCCGAGGGTGACGGGCCCCAGCGTCATGGCGTGCTCCTCATCGCCGATCTCCCACCGGCGGCGCGGCCGCACTGGTAGCGTCGCGCGGCACGGCTTGCGGCTTCATCGACACGAGGCGCATGCGGTCGGCCTTCTTGGCCTTGACCTGCTCGGAGGGATGGACGTGCTTCGAGTCCTTGCGCGCGCGCAGGGTGAGCGAGATGGCCGCGATGATCGCGACGAGCAGGAGCACGGCGGCGATCTGCAGGGGATAGAGATAGTTCGTGTAGACCTCGACGCCGAGCAGCTTGGTGTTGCCGAGCTTGAGCGCCGCCGCGCTCAGCGGCCGCGCCTGCGAGACGTAGAAACCGGGTATGAGCACGGCCGCCATCTCGAGGGTGATGACGACGCCGACCACCAGCGCCACCGGGAAGTGCTTCCAGAAGCCGACGCGCAAGGTGGTGACGTCGATGTCGAGCATCATGACGACGAAGAGGAAGAGCACCATCACGGCGCCGACGTAGACGAGCACAAGGGCGATGGCGAGGAACTCGGCGCGCAGCAGGATCCAGACGCAGGCGGCGCTGAAGAAGGCGAGCACGAGGTAGAGCACCGCGTAGACCGGGCTTCGCGCCGTGATGACGCGAAACGCCGCGAACAGCAGCACGGCCGAGAAGACGTAGAAGAGCAAGGTGGCGGTGGTCATGACATTGGCTGCGAGCGCGCCTGCGCCGGGCCGCCTCTTGTCGAGGCGGTCGGCGGCTCAGCGGTACTTGGCGTCCGCCTCCTTCGCCGCAGCGATCTCGGGTTCGTAGCGGTCACCGACGGCCAGCAGCATGTCCTTCGTGAAATAGAGGTCGCCGCGCTTCTCGCCGTGGTATTCGAAGATGTGCGTCTCGACGATCGAATCGACCGGGCAACTCTCCTCGCAGAAGCCGCAGAAGATGCACTTGGTGAGGTCGATGTCGTAGCGCGTCGTGCGCCGCGAGCCGTCGTCGCGCACGTCGCTCTCGATCGTGATGGCGAGCGCCGGGCACACCGCTTCGCAGAGCTTGCAGGCGATGCAGCGCTCCTCGCCGTTCTCGTAGCGGCGCAAGGCGTGCAGGCCGCGAAAGCGCGGCGACAGCGGCGTCCTTTCTTCCGGGTACTGCACCGTCACCTTCTTCGAGAGGAAGTGGCGGCCGGTGAGCCTCATGCCCTTGAAGAGCTCTCCGAGCATGAAACTCGAAAGAAAATCCTTGATCGGTGTTGCCTGAGCCATGGCCCTACTTCCAGATGTTCCAGGGCGACTCGATCACGAGCCCGACGACGACGAGCCAGACGAGCGAGACCGGAATGAAGATCTTCCAGCCGAGGCGCATGATCTGGTCGTAGCGAAAGCGCGGGAACGTGGCGCGCGTCCAGAGGAACATCGTGGCGATGACGAAGGTCTTGGCGAAGAGCCAGAACCAGTTCCAGAACCATGACGAGGAGACGATCCAGGCCGGTGTCTCCAGGCCGACGAGCGAGAACGAGATCGGCGCCATCCAGCCGCCGAGAAACATCACCGAAGCAAGCGCCGAGACGAGGATGATGTTTGCGTATTCGGCGAGGAAGAACATCGCGAACGCCATGCCCGAGTACTCGACCATGTGCCCGGCGACGATTTCCGATTCGCCTTCGACGACGTCGAAGGGCGCACGGTTGGTTTCGGCGATGCCGGAGATGATGTAGACGACGAAGATGGGCAGGAGCGGCAGCCAGTTCCAGCTCAGGAACGTGGCGCCGTGCTCGGCGAAGAAGCCCCGGCCCTGGCCGAGCACGATGTCGGTCATGTTGAGGCTGGCCGAGACCATGAGCACGACGACGAGGGCGAAGCCCATCGCGATCTCGTAGCTCACCATCTGCGCCGAGGCGCGCAGCGCGCCGAGAAAGGCGTACTTCGAGTTCGAGGCCCAGCCGGCGATGATGACGCCGTAGACCTCCATCGACGTGATCGCCATCAGAAAGAGCAGGCCGGCGTTGATGTTCGAGAGCGCCTTCTCCGGCCCGAACGGAATGACGGCCCAGGCGGCAAGCGCCGGCATGATCGTCATCACTGGGCCGAGGAAGAAGAGGCCACGGTTGGCCGCCGTCGGAACGATGATCTCCTTGAAGATCAACTTGACGGCGTCGGCGATCGGCTGCAGCAGGCCGAGCGGGCCGACGCGGTTCGGCCCCGGGCGGATCTGGCTCCAGCCGATCGCCTTACGCTCCCACAACGTCAGGTAGGCGACGCAGCCGAGCAGAGGCAGGAGCAGCGCAATGATGCGCACCAGCGCCCAGACCGTCGGCCACGCTGCGCCGAACATGGAAGCGCCAAAGCTGGTGATCGAGTCGAGCGTCACCGTGCGACTTTCAGAAGACGCTCGCGGCGACGACGCCGTCGCTTTGCGCTTCGCTCTCGAGGGCGATCTCGAGGCCGCCGAACATCGGACCGAGCGCCGCCGTGAGCGGATGCGCCGCCGCAACGCGCAGCACGTTCGCGGCGAGCGACGCGTCGACACGCGCCGGCAGCACGACCGAAGCGCCGCCCTGGGTGAGGCGAACGAGCGTGCCGTCGACGATGCCGCGCTCGGCGGCGAGCTCGCTCGGCACGCCGACGACGGGAGGCCACGCATCGGCGGTCAGCTGCAACGAGCTCGCGCGCCGCACGATCGCGTCGGTCGCGTAGATCGGCACGTCGGCGATGCGCTCCAGCCCGGCGTCTGCCCTGGCGTCGACGGTGATGCTCGCATGCGGCGCCGCGCCGCGCGCTTCGAGCCGCGCCGGGATCGTCGCGACGTCGCCGAGCGCTTCGGCGCAAACGTCTTCCGAGGTCTCGAAGCCGAATCCCGAAAGGCCGAGCAGATTGCCGAGCACGCGCAGCACCTTCCACGCCGGCCGCGCTTCGCCCTTCGGCTTGACGACGCCGTGAAAGCTCTGCACGCGACCCTCGGCATTGACCAAGGTGCCCGAGGTTTCGGTGAACGGCGCGATCGGCAGCAGCACGTCGACCAGATCGTCACCGGGCGCCGGCTTGAACGAGGTGAGCGACACCACCATCTCGGCGGCGCGCAGCGCTTCGGCAGCAGCCGCGCCGTCGGCCGCGTCGAGCGCCGGCTCGGCGTTCAGGAGCACAAAGGCCTTGAGCGCAGATCCCTTGGCCAGCATGCGCGCAGCAGCCATGCCGCCTCCGTGCGGCAGGGCGCCGACGATCTGGGCGCCGACCGCGTTACCGCCCTCGCCCAGCCAGCCGAACGTGGCGCCGGTCTGTTCGGCGATCCAGCGCGCCAGCTGCCCGATCTTGCTCGCGTCCGGATGCTGCGCAGCGGCGTTGCCGAGCAGGACAGCTTTGCGCTCGCCGCTCAGCAGGGCCATCGCGATGGCCTTGGCTTCATCGCAGTCATGGCCCGGCGCCGGCGCTGCGACGCCCTTGCTGGCGGCGACCTGCGCCGCGATGTCGGCGAGTGCCTGCGCCCATGCGCTCGGCGCGATGGCGAGGCTCGGGCCCATCGGCATCAGCCAGTCGTCGCGCAGGGCATGCACGCTCATGACCTTGGCGCCCTTCTTCGCCGCCTGGCGGATGCGCTGGGCAAACAGCGGATGGTCCTTGCGCAGGAAAGAGCCGATCACGAGCACGCGCTGCAGATCCGAAAGCGATGCGATCGAGCGGCCGAGCCAACGCACCGGCCCGCCCGCCGAAGCCGGCGCGACCTCGCGCAATCGCGTGTCGACGTTCTCGCTGCCGAGTGCGCGCGCGAGCTTAGCGAGCAGATGCAGCTCCTCGACCGTGCTGATCGGCGAAGCGAGCACGCCGACGCTCGCCGCGCCGTGTTCCACCGAGATCTGCGTCAGGCCTCGCGACACGTAGTCGAGCGCCGCAGTCCAATCGACCGCCTTCCATTCGCCGCCCTGTTTGATCATCGGCGTCGTCAGCCGCTCGGGCGAATTGAAGGCCTCGTAGGAGAAGCGGTCGCGGTCGGCGAGCCAGCATTCGTTGACGTCTTCGTTCTCCAGTGGAACGACGCGCATCACCTGCGCGCCCTTCACCTGAACGATGAGATTGGCGCCGGTCGAGTCGTGCGGGCTCACGCTCTTCCTCCGCGACAGCTCCCAGGTGCGGGCGCTGTAGCGGAACGGCTTGCTCGTCAGCGCGCCGACCGGGCAGATGTCGATCATGTTGCCCGAGAGCTCGGAATCGATCGTCTTGCCGGCGATGGTGGTGATCTCGGAATGCTCGCCGCGATGGATCATGCCCAGCTCCATCACGCCGGCCACTTCCTGGCCGAAGCGGACGCAGCGCGTGCAATGGATGCAGCGGTTCATCTCCTTCATCGAGATCAGCGGGCCGACGTCTTTCGGGAAGACGACGCGCTTGTCCTCGTCGTAGCGCGACGTCGAGGCGCCGTAGCCGACCGCGAGATCCTGGAGCTGGCACTCGCCGCCCTGGTCGCAGATCGGGCAGTCGAGCGGATGGTTGATGAGGAGGAACTCCATCACGCCCTGTTGGGCATTGAGCGCCTTGTCGCTCTTGGTGTGAACGATCATGCCCTGCGTCACCGGCGTCGCGCACGCCGGCATCGGCTTGGGCGCCTTCTCGATGTCGACGAGGCACATGCGGCAGTTGGCCGCGATCGTCAGCTTCTTGTGATAGCAGAAGTGCGGGATGTAGGTGCCCGCGAGGTCGGCCGCATGCATGACCATGCTGCCCTCGGGCACCGAAACCTTCTGGCCGTCGAGATCGATCTCGATCATGGTGCCGCCACCGCACGCGGTTCGCCAACCGCAGAGACCGTCGGATGCGCAACGCCGGCGAGCGAAGAGCTCTGTTCCGGATGGATGCTTGCCGACGGACCGAGCTGGCCCGAATGGACCGGCTTCGCGCTTTTCTCGATCAGGGCCATGAACTCCGGCTTGAAGTGCTTGATCATCGCCCGCACCGGCATCGCCGCCGCGTCGCCCAGCGCGCAGATGGTACGGCCCTGGATGTTGTCGGAGACGGAGTTGAGCAGCTCGATGTCCCGCTCGCGCCCCTGTCCGTTGGCGATGCGCTCGACCATGCGATAGAGCCAGCCCGTGCCTTCGCGGCACGGCGTGCACTGGCCGCAGCTCTCGTGCATGTAGAAGTACGACAACCGCAACAGCGAATGAACCATCGAGCGCGAATCGTCCATGACGATGACGGCGCCCGAGCCGAGCATGGAGCCGGCTTTGGCGATGGAGTCGTAGTCCATCGTCAGCTCGTTCATGATCGCAGCCGGCAGCACCGGTGCCGACGAGCCACCGGGAATCACGGCCTTCAGCGTGCGGCCAACGGGTACGCCGCCCGCCAGCTCGAGCAGCTTCGTGAACGGCGTGCCCAACGGCACCTCGTAGTTTCCGGGCTGTTGCACATCGCCGACGACCGAGAAGATCTTCGTGCCGCCGTTGTTCGGCTTGCCGATCTCGAGATAGGCCGAGCCGCCGTTCATGATGATCCACGGCACCGCGGCGAAGGTCTCCGTGTTGTTGACCGTTGTCGGTTTGCCGTAGAGGCCGTAGCTCGCCGGGAACGGAGGCTTGAAACGCGGCTGGCCCTTCTTGCCTTCGAGCGACTCGAGCAGCGCCGTTTCTTCGCCGCAGATGTAGGCACCGAAGCCGTGACAGACTTGCAGCTGGAAGTTCCAGTTCGAGCCGAGGATCTTCTCGCCGATGTAGCCGGCGGCACGCGCCTCCTCGAGCGCTTCCTCGAAGCGCTCGTAGACCTCGAAGATCTCGCCATGAATGTAGTTGTAGGCCGTGCCGACGCCCATCGCGTACGCCGCGATCGCCATGCCTTCGATGACGATGTGCGGGTTGAACATGAGCAGGTCGCGGTCCTTGCAGGTGCCCGGCTCGCCTTCGTCGGAGTTGCAGACGAGGTATTTCGGGCCCGGGAACTGGCGCGGCATGAAGCTCCACTTGAGTCCGGTCGGAAAGCCTGCGCCGCCGCGGCCGCGCAGGCCGGAAGACTTGACCTCGGCGATGACCTGCTCGGGTGTCATAGCGGCACCCTCGCCTTGCTTGCCGCCGATGCCCAGGATCCTGCGCAGCGCCTGGTAGCCGCCGCGCGCCTCGTAGTCCTTCAGGCGCCAGTTCTTGCCGTCGAGACCGGCGTAGATCTGGGCATCTATGTGGCGGCCATGAAAGCACGTCTCGGTGCCGGTCGCCTGAAAACGGGAGAGATCGAGCCTGGCCATCATGTCGCGTCCGCCTGCTCTTGCGCACGCAAGGTCGAGACCAGCTCGTCGAGACGCGCATCGCTCATGAAGCTCACCATCTGCCGGTCGTTGACGAGCATCACCGGCGCGTCGGCGCAGGCGCCGAGGCATTCGGCCTTCTGGACCGTGAAGGCGCCGTCGGCGGTCGTTCCGCCCTCTTCCACGCCGAGCGTGGAACAAAGGTGCTCGAGCGCGTGCTGGCCGCCGCGCAGTTGGCACGGCAGATTGGTGCAGACGTTGAACTTGAAGCGCCCGACCGGCACCTGGTTGAACATGTTGTAGAAAGTCGTGATCTCGTGCACCGCAATCAGCGGCATGCCGAGCACCTCGGCGACGATCGCTTCGCTCTCCGGCGAAATGAAACCGTGCTCCCCCTGCAGGATGGCGAGACAGGCGATCACGGCCGACGCCTTCTGTTCCAGCGGGTACTTGGCGATCTCGCGTTCGAAGCCCTTCGCGGCGGCTTGCGACAGCATGGCCTTGGCCGGCACGGCGACGTTCATGTGTGCACCCCTTGCGCCTCGCGCCGTCCCGCCGAGCGGGTTGAGCCCTCCTCCGGGCGGCCGAGCGGAGCGCTCATCGATCGATCTCCCCGAATACGATGTCCATCGTGCCGATGATGGCGACGGCATCGGCGATCATGTGGCCGCGCGCCATCTCGTCGAGCGACGCGAGGTGCGCAAAGCCGGGCGGGCGGATCTTCAACCGATACGGCTTGTTGGCGCCGTCGCTCACGATGTAGATGCCGAACTCGCCCTTCGGATGCTCGACCGCGGCATACGCTTCGCCCTCGGGCACGCGAAAGCCCTCGGTGAAGAGCTTGAAATGGTGGATCAGGTCCTCCATTCCGGTCTTCATGGCGACGCGCGACGGCGGCGCGACCTTGTGGTTCGCCGTGATCACCGGCCCGGGATGGGCCTTCAGCCAGTCGACGCACTGGCGGATGATGCGATTGGCCTGCCGCATCTCTTCGACGCGGACCAGATAGCGGTCGTAGGTATCGCCATTGACGCCGAGCGGCACGTCGAAATCGACCTTGTCGTAGACGTCGTAGGGCTGGTACTTGCGCAGGTCCCACAACACGCCCGAGCCGCGCAGCATCGGGCCGGTGAAGCCGAGGTTCTTCGCCCGCTCCGGCGAGACGACGCCGATGCCGACGGTGCGCTGCTTCCAGATGCGGTTGTCGGTGAGCAGCGTCTCGTACTCATCGACCTTCTGCGGAAAGCGCTTGACGAAATCGTCGATGAAATCGAGCAGCGAGCCTCGGCGGTTCTCGTTCAGCTCGCCGGTCGCCCTGGCACCGCGGATCTTCGACGGCCGGTACTGCGGCATCGTGTCGGGAAGGTCGCGGTAGACGCCGCCCGGGCGGAAGTAGGCCGCATGCATGCGCGCGCCGGACGCCGCCTCGTACATGTCGAACAGATCCTCGCGCTCACGAAAGCAATAGATGAAGATGTTCATCGCGCCACAGTCGAGGCCGTGCGAGCCGAGAAACATCAGGTGGTTCATGAGGCGCGTGATCTCCGCGAACATGACGCGGATGTACTGGGCGCGGAGGGGGACGTCGACCCCGAGGAGCTTCTCGATCGCCAGACAGTAGGCGTGCTCGTTGCACATCATCGAGACGTAGTCGAGCCGGTCCATGTAGGGCAGCGACTGGATGTAGGTGCGCGTCTCGGCGAGCTTCTCGGTGGCGCGGTGAAGCAGGCCGATGTGCGGATCGGCGCGCTGGATGACTTCGCCGTCGAGTTCGAGCACGAGGCGCAGCACGCCGTGCGCCGCAGGGTGTTGCGGCCCGAAATTCAGGGTGTAGTTCTTGATGTCAGCCATGACGTCGATCAGGCCTCCCGCCGGGCCGCCCCAAGGAAGGCCTGCGCCCCCGCGGGGGGCGCGAATGAAGTGAGCGTGGGGGCGTCATCAATGCAATCCGCCGTAGTTGTCTTCGCGGATCACGCGCGGCACGATCTCGCGCGGCTCGATCGTCACCGGCTGGTAGATGACGCGCTTCTGGTCCGGGTCGTAGCGCATCTCGACCGTGCCCGAGACCGGGAAATCCTTGCGGAACGGGTGACCGATGAAGCCGTAGTCGGTGAGGATGCGGCGCAGGTCGAGGTGGCCCTCGAAGATCACGCCGAAGAGATCGAAGGCCTCGCGCTCGAACCAGTTCGCCGAGCTCCACACCTCGGTGAGCGAGGCGATCTGGGGCACGTCGTCGTCGGGACAGAACGCCTTGAGGCGCAGACGCCAGTTCTTCGTCAGCGAAAGCAGGTGCGAGACGACGCAGTAGCGCGGCCCTTCCCAGGGCTCGTCACGATAGCTCGAATAGTCGACACCGCAGAGGTCGATCAGCTGCTCGAAAGAGAGGTCGGCGTGATCGCGCAGCAGCATCGCGGTCTCGAGATAGTCGGCACCGGCGACCGTCAGCGTCAGCTCGCCGAAGGCGCGCTCGAGCTTTTTCACCCGGGCGCCGAGCTGGGCCGTGATCGCTTCCTGCAGGGTATCGAGGGAGCTCATGCGTCAGCGGGCGATGGTGTTCTCGCGCCTGATCTTGGCCTGCAGCTGCAGCACGCCGTAGAGCAACGCTTCGGCCGTGGGCGGGCAGCCCGGGACGTAGACGTCGACCGGGACGATGCGATCGCAGCCGCGCACGACCGAGTAGCTGTAGTGGTAGTAGCCGCCGCCGTTGGCGCACGAGCCCATCGAGATCACCCAGCGCGGCTCGGCCATCTGGTCATAGACCTTGCGCAGCGCCGGCGCCATCTTGTTGCAGAGCGTGCCGGCGACGATCATCAGGTCGCTCTGGC
>ODAK010002256.1_pt1 | contig 20335 bp, 20 predicted proteins | sample 1539591 | NCBI WGS metagenome assembly ODAK01 (sample SAMEA3539303, study PRJEB22396) | soil metagenome | biome: tundra; feature: field; material: soil | place: USA | collected 2010-05 | depth 0.15 m | reverse complement strand
GGCGGAGGTTTTAGTTGAGGCAACGATGCGAGCTTCCCGGAGGATTTGACCTGAGGCAACAGGTTCGTGAGTACTGCATGGTGGCCGGTGTCACAGTGCTTTGCGGCGAGCTGATTGTCACCCGCAATCATCTCGGGATCGTCGTCCGGCGAGCGGCCCGGACGAGGGGGTTCTAGGATGAGGCCGTCCGGCATGTGCAAAGGGGGACAGGTGAAATCACGCGCGGCACTGCTGTTCGAGTCACCGAGCCGTTGGGAGGTGTGCGAGGTCGATGTCGACCCTCCCAAGGACCAGGAGGTTCTGGTTCGCATGGTCGCGTCGGGCCTATGTCATAGCGATGTCCACTACAACGTGGGCGATCAGGTCACCGCCATGCCGATGTGTGGGGGGCACGAGGGCGCCGGGATCGTCGAGCAGGTGGGCGCTGGCGTGACCGGCCTGCGGCCTGGCGATCATGTGGTGACTTCCTTTATCCCCAGCTGCGGTCACTGCCGCTTCTGCGCCTCAGGCCGCCAGAATCTGTGCCAGGCGGGTGCGCAGCTCCAGGTCGGCCCGCAGCTTGACGGCACCTACCGCATGCATTACGAGGGGCAGGGCATCAGCCAGTTCATGCTCGTCTCGACATTCTCGGCCTGGAGCACGGTGCCCAAGAATTCAGTCGTCAAGGTTCCCGACGATGTTCCTCTCGAGACGGTATGCCTTCTCGGTTGTGGCGTCGGCACCGGATTCGGGTCGGCGATCAACGCGGCCAACGTTCGCCCTGGCGACACCGTGATCGTGATGGGGGTCGGAGGGGTCGGCATCAACGCCGTCCAGGGGGCGGCTTTGATGGGAGCCGCCTCGGTGATAGCGGTCGACCCGGTGCCATTCAAACTGGAGATGGCTGCCAAACTCGGCGCAACACAGACGTTCGCGCACATCGACGAAGCGGCGGAGTTCGCCCGGTCGATCACCGACGGCCAGGGTGCCGACAGCGCAATTATCACCATCGATGTGGTGACCGGCGACCATGTAGCCCAAGCGTTCTATGCGGTCAGCAAGGGCGGTACCGTGGTGGTAACAGGCATGGCGAGTATCAAAGAACCGCCGGGCATCCCCATCAGCGTTCTCATGTTGGCGGGCTATCAAAAGCGTATCCAAGGATGCCTCTATGGCATGGGAAGCCCAGCGGAGGACATCCTGCGAGAAGTCGCCCTCTACCGCGCTGGACATCTCAAGCTCGATGAGCTGATCACGGCGCGCTACGGAATCGACGATATCAACATCGCCGTCGAAGATCTTGTCCTAGGACGCAATATCCGCGGCGTGATCATGCACGAGCACTGAGCGTCCGGGCGGGCCTCTCGAACGATCGAGGTTCTACTTGCCGGCAAGACGGTGTACGACGGGTGCGAACGCAACAGCTTGATCCTCAGGAATCGATATATACGAGATGTTGTAGACGTCACGACGTCGCTCGAGTTCGTCGCAGAGATAATCGATGGACCCGAAAAGCGCGTGCGGGTGACTCATGATCTCCGAGGTGCTCAGGCCGAACGTGGTGCCGAGCCGCTCGGCAAGCGCGAGAGGCTCTCGCGTCACGTCGGCGAAATATATGCCGATCTCGATCTCGACCTCGTCGAAGCGGTCCCCCGCTCCTTCGCGTATCCATTGGAGTTTTTGCAGTGTGCGGTTTGCATCGCCGCTTTGCACGCCCTGAGTTCCCAGGAGACCGGATCGGTTGTCGTAGTTGAAGCTCACTATGTCGGCGACCCGGCCGGCGAGATGCAGGATGCGACGTGCGCCACCTCCTATGGCGATCGGGGGATGCGGACGCTGCACCGGCCGTGGCGCGCCCTCGAAGCCCTCAACGTGGAAGTGCTTTCCGTGAAACGTAACTTCACCACCGCCGAAGAGTTTCTTCATGAGGGTCACGACCTCGTCCAAGCGTTCGATCCGCTGGCCCGCCGCCTCGAACGGAACGCCGAGTGCCTCGTACTCGCCTGCGAGCCAGCCGGCTCCCAAGCCGACCTCGAGACGCCCCTCCGACAAGAGGTCGATGGTCGCCATCTCTTTGGCAAGCACAACCGGGTGGTGGTAATCGATGCAACTCACTCGACTTCCGATACGCAGATGCGTTGTCGCTTCAGCCAACGCCATGAGGGCAGGGGCGACCGCTAGCCCACCGGGAGGATGACCTGTCCTTTCCATCGCTACGCCCGGACCAGCAACGTGGTCCGACATGAGGAATGTGCGGTAGCCGAGATCCTCGGCACGACAGGCCATGTCACGCCACGCAATGTCTGGACTGGGGCGACTCGCGCGAACCGCAAACTGGAAGGGTCGCTTCATCTTGTGCATCGTACAAGCGGCGATTTCTGCGCGCCGATGTCGCTGCCGCAGTGGCCGAGTTCTCGCGGTTACGAGTCGCTCGGAGAAGGCTTGGCGGGGCGGTATGGCGCCATGTCAATACCGGGGTAACGGAGAGCTACGTCGGCCACCGTCTGTTCGTTCCAATAGTCATCGCCGGGCCGAGGAAAGCCGAAGAGATCCCGCTGCCGAACCGTGCACTGAGGAATGAACGTGGCCCATCGCTCGGGCGACTGCTTTGGCCACGCCATCTTGCCGCCCCACGTCGTCCCCCGCGCTTGGAAGTCCACCAGAAGGGAGAAGCGGGCACGCTCATCCGCCTTGAAGTTCGAGCCCCTGTGCAAAATGTCGGAGCGATACATCAGCAGGCTGCCCGCTGGTCCGATCATGGGTACCTCAACGTCTGCCATTGCGCCTCTATCGATGTAGAGAGGGGTGAAGGGCACGTGTGCACCGTCCTCGTAGCAGACGATGCGAGTCGGGCCGTCGTCCAGCGTCACGTCGGAGAGGTAAATGAAGGTGGTCATCTGCTGGTAACGGTGGTCGAGGCGTGGGACCACCAGGCTGTGACTCCCATAGTCGCGATGGAGGGGCTGGTCGTAGTTGATGGCACCGGAGTACTTCGCCCACAACTCAACCTTGTAGAGGTGAAGTTCTGGACTGCCGAGATAGCGCTCCGCCGCATCGACAAGATCGGGATGGACGGCCAGACGGTTGAGGTCCCATGACTTGTACGGGAACTCTTCGACGCCGGCAAACTGACTGCTGGCGTACTGGGCGTATCGTCCGGGGTCGTTGAAATAGTCTTCGGGCGTTGGGAAGTGCAGCCACAGGGCATCCTGCGCTGCCTTCAATTCGTCAGGAGCCAAGAATCCCTCCATAAGGGAGAAGCCTTGCTGGCGTACTTCCTCAAGCGTGGTGTCGGGCACCCTCACGGATCCGAACTGTAGGCCAGGTAGCGGGACCGCAGCGAGCCTACAGCGCTGCCGACCCGTGACACCGTGCGAGAACTTGCTACGTCCCGTCAGCACGTGGCCATACTTTGAGGCCCAGGTGACGAGGACCGAAACCGGTCGACCCAGGACGATGGTGCAATTCCCCGTAATCGACTCTGGCTTGGAGGCACTTTCTTTGACCGATGACGCCAAACCTCAACCTGGAGTCCCGAAGGCTGCACTTCCCATTCCACTCCATGCTCGAATGGGATTGAAGGTCCTCGCTCGTGGTCCACGCAGTGTGACGACGATGGAGCTGAGCGATGAAGTGCGCGGAGCGTTTGACGGGACGATCCACGGTGGCATTCTGGCGACGCTGGCTGACGTGACGTGCGCACTGTCAACGTGGGGTACATACGACGTCGACGTGGAGGTGCCGGTCACCACTGACATGCACGTTCGCTACTATCGTCAGCCCTTGTCGGGACCACTCACCGCCAACGCCGAGCTCGTGCACAACGGACGGCGAATCCTGACATCTGAATGCTCGATCGTTGACGGTCAGAATCGGGAGCTTGCACGCGTCACGGCAACGTTCATGCTCATCTCCCGGACCTGAAGACCTAACCGGGGCCCCTATTCCTCAGAGGTGAGCGGCCAAGTCGGTACGGCGTTTGACGCCGAGCTTCACATAGACCTGCTGCAGATGATTGTCGACTGTTCGTACGGACACAAAGAGTCGTTTCGCTATCTCTCGGCTGGTCAGATTCTGCGAGGCCAGGAGCGCCACCTCACGCTCGCGGTCGGACAATTGGGAACTTTCGGTTGATCGGGGAATCCACAGGGCACTCGCCCCTTCGCATTTTTGGAGTGCCCGCATTGCCCGTGCATCAGCAGTAGAGGCGCGACGACGCAGCCCGGCGGATGACGCCAGACGACTTTCAAGCGAGAAGGCTTCCGCGGCGAAGAGGTTTGCCCCAATGGCGTCGAATTGGTTCGCCGCCGTCGCGGCAGTCTCGGGATCACTCCTCAGGGCGGCACCGGTGAACGACAGCCGCGCCTCCATGAACGCTCCGTCGGCGACATCTCGAAGATCCTCGAGACGCTCGGCAGCGGGACTGATCGCTCCCGTCCTCACAAGGTCGTGTAAGGCTTCGGCTTCCGTCGCGAATTGACCCCAACTCTCAGCGAGTGCGACTGCTTCCCACAAGATCTCCCGAGCTGCGCGTAGTTCACCCCGTACCAATGCGCTCCATGCTCGGGCGCGCAACATGCTGACGTCCTGCATGCGGACCGCTGTGGGCGCTCCTCGGTCAAGATCGGCGAGGGCCTTCTCGGCCGTGGAGGAGTCTCCGAGGTATGAGCTCGCCAGGGCGATGCCGAGTGGGGGCGGCTCGAGCGGGTCGTCCCAAGATTGAGACAGAGACGACCCCAGGAACATCAAGTCCCACCCAACTGGTGCCGCCCGCCTGGGTCGGCCCCTCTTGGGCGCGACGGCGACCAACGGGCAGGGCGATCGGATGGTCCGCGCCGTCCGACGCGTCCTCATCCAGGCGAAGCAGTCCCTTTAAGGCTGATGTCAACGACATACGGCATGAGGAGGTTCGGTCGCGCGGACCTGGCTTGTCGAAAAACAGTCTCCGGTAGGTTGTCGACGCGAGACGGAGGCCGCCTCTTTGCATTTGTGAATGCCATATCCGGCGGCCTCGACAGGCCCGGTCAGGGGTGCGATGCTCAGCGGGCGCTTCATCGTGTCGAAATCAAGCACGACAATGCCCACGGGTTGCCTTGGGTCACGCTGCAATGATCACTGTGAACCCCCATTTTCACAGGGGTGCCGTGCGACGCGCCACGCAACCATTTGGTCCTACGCTTCCTCGGGAAAAGGGAGGTGTCCATGGAGGGCGAGCAGAAGTCTCCGAGCGAAGGAAAACCGCCGCGCGGTCGATTCACCATCGTCTATCTGATCCACGAGGCCTTTCGGCGCGACCTCGCACGATTGAGCTCGGCCCTGCGGGCGACCGGAGTCGATCAACACAGAGCTCGACAGCTCCGCTCTCACTGGGCGTTCGTCGAGGATCAGTTGCACCACCACCACGAGGTTGAAGACGCATCTCTCTGGCCGCTTGCCCGGCCAAAGCTTTCGGGTCGGGACGAGGATCTCAACGTCCTGGCCGAGATGGAGGCCCAGCATGTGGTCCTCCTGCCGCATTGTGAGGCAATCGGCCAGGGGTTCGCTGCCATGGCGCAGCAGCCCAGCGAGCAGGCGGGTAGCGAACTGGCGGGGGCCGTCGACGAATTGGGGACCGAGCTGGCGTCACATCTCGCAGACGAGGAGCAGCGCTGTTTTCCCGTCATCGATCAGGCGCTGAGCGCCGAGGAATTCGAGTCCTTCGGGAAGGCGACGGCCAAGGCGATCGGGATGCGGGGCTCGGCCCGTTTCTTTCCGTGGATCTTCGACGGTGCCGATCCGGTCGAGCGCATAGCGGTGCTGAGCATGCCGCCCCCTCCGGTGAGAGTCCTGTGCCGCACCATGTGGTAGCCGCGCTACGCGCGCACGGTGGCGATGCTCTGGAGCTAAGCCGTGCCGGGAGACGCCCAGATGTTGTTGCACCTTTCGCAGACGTCAGGAGGGACCACGCCCAGCCGCATGAGCATCGCGAACGCCTTGCAACCGAGGCAGAGGCCGAGCGCGGATTCGAGCAGCGCAGCCGTGGCAAGCAACCCTAGGACGATTTGGGCGGCGCCCCAATATCCAAGAATGGTCAGCGCCAACGCGGTGACCGAAAAGCAGACCCCGATGCCCTGTGCGAATCGTTTGGGCGGCCCCGCCACCTGACGCTCGGCCAGGTGCAGGCGAGGGGTCACGATACGGGTCACGAACTGGCCCAGCGGGCTCAGGGAGGGTCCCGTCAGGACGCGGGCTATGAAGCCGTACGCGATGACCGCGGTGGCCCATTTGAGATTGAGGCCGATGGTCAGGAGGCTCATCACGACGACGCCGCCCGCCACCAACCGCGCCGACACCTCATTGACCGGGTTCGGGAACGAGAAGAGTGGAGGCACTCTCCCGGGGCTCGTTTCCGTTGTGTCGTTCCGACTCATGATCGTCCTCTTCGAGGTTCGGCAATACCACCTAACCCCGACCAGATTAGTCGGCTTTCAGCGGACGTGCGCAGTCCCGTGTCGTCGTCACCGTCCCATTCCTCCACCCAGGCTGGGCACCGGTTGGGGAGGCGGAGGGCCCACGTAGCGCGCGGAGGGGCGGATGAGGCGGTTGTGTGACGCTTGCTCCATGACGTGCGTGCACCACCCGATGGTCCGGCCGGCCGCAAAGGTCGGGGTGAACATGTGCCGCGGTATGCCACAGGTGTGCATGACCACCCCGGCGTAGAACTCGACGTTGGTATAGAGCTGACGACCTGGCTTCAGTTCGGCCAGGACGTCGACGGTGGTGCGCTCCACCGCCCGAGAGAAGGCGACCAACGGTCCTCCTAATCCCTCTGCCACCGACCGCAGCACCAACGAGCGTGGGTCGTCCGTCTTGTAGACGCGGTGACCGAAGCCCATGATCCGCTCCCCGTCTTCGACGGCATGGCGAATGTAGGCCTCGGCCCGATCCGGCGTGCCGATGGCGTCGAGCATGTCCAGCGCACGGCTCGGCGCGCCACCGTGCAACGGGCCGGACAGTGCGCCAATGGCTCCGACGATGGCCGCCCCTAGGTCGGCCCCGGTCGAGGTGATCACCCTGGCCGTGAAGGTCGAGGCATTGAAGCCGTGATCGATGGTGAGGATCATGTACTGCTCGATGGCCCGGGCATGCACCGCGCTCGGCACGTCTCCTGTGAGCATGTACAGGTAGTTCGCCGCGAAGTCGAGGTCGTCCCGGGGCTCAATGACGGGGAGCCCCTCGCGGAGGCGATGGGCTGCGGCCAGAATGGTCGGGACGACGGCGCACAGGCCGACGGCCTGATCGAAGAGTTCGTCGGGATCTACGTCATGGGTCGGACGCCAGCCGAGCTCCGAGCCGAGAACCGACACCGCGCTGCGCAGCACCTCGAGCGGTGCGCCCCGGCGAGCGAGCGCGGGGAGGAGGGAAGCGAGCCCAGCCGGCAGCTTCCGGCGGCTCCGTACGTCGGCCGAAAAGGTCGCCGACGGCGCCCGCCCGGGAAGTTCCCCCCGGAACATGAGGTGCCACACGTCTTCCAACGAACGCTGCTCGGCCAGATCGACGGCGGAGTACTGCCGGTAGTGGAAGAAGCCTTCTTGCCCGCGCACGTCGCCCACCGTCGTCTCGGCCACGACCACGCCCTCCAATCCCGCCGGCACGTCGGTGCTGCTTTCGACGGCGGGTCGGATACGGGCCATACCCATCAGATCGCGTAGGGAGACGACGCCGATCAACGTGTCCCCGTCGACGACCGGCAGGTGTCGGTAGTGATGGGCTGTCAGGCTGACCCACGCCGCGTCGACCCTCTCGTCGGGGCTCAGCACGTCGGGGTGGGCCGTCATCCACAACGCGACGCCGTCGGCGTCAGCCTCAGCAGAAGCAGCGGCGGCGGCGCGGAGGAGGTCGCGCTCGGTCAGGATGCCGACCACCTTGCCCTGCTCGGTCACAACGACCGATCCGATGTCGGCCCCCGCCATGACACATGCCGCGGTTGAGAGGGAATCGGTGCTGGTGCACGTGATGGCAGGAGCTGTCATGAGATCACGAACGATGGTTTCCATGCGTCCACTATGACGCTGGGCTCGGATGGTTGTAAACGTTGATCAAGTCAATGTATGTTGCCGGCTGTGGAGCGCATGGTGCCCAGCGAGGAGGCGGCTCTCCGCCTCGGGGTCAAGGTGACAACGCTCTACGCCTACGTCAGCCGCGGCCTGCTTGCATCCCATAAGGAGCCGGGCGGCAGGCGGAGTGTCTTCGACCTGGCCGACATCGAGCGCCTGGCCGGTCGCCAGCGCGGGGGGCGACAGGTCGAGAGCAGGTTGGCCACCATCACGACCGGCGTGACCCAATTGCGCCAGGACGGCCCGTTCTACCGCGGCCGTCGCGCCACCGAACTGGCAATCGACATGGCGTTCGAAGAAGTGGCGGCACTGCTCTGGCAGGCCGAGGAGGAGGGTGACTGGGGGACCCCTGACCTGGGGGTCGGCGAGTGCCCTCTCCTCGATGCGTCCGATCGGATGCGCTGGGCCCTCGTCATGTGCGGGGCCACGGACCCACTGCGGGCCGACCTGCGCCCGGCCGCGGTCAACCGGGCTGCCCGCCGGGTCATCGCAGCGCTGACTGACGTCGTCGGGGAGCCGCCTCCGTCAGCCGGCGGTTCGGTCGCCCGCCGCCTGGCGCACGGACTCTCCGGCCGCGACCGCGGCGAAGGCGCCTCCCTCTCGGCCGCTGCGGTCGACGCGGCCCTTGTCCTCCTCGCCGACCACGAGTTGGCGACATCCACCGTCGCCGTCCGGATCGCCGCCTCGACCCGGGCCGATCTCTACGACTCGCTGATGGCCGGGTTCGCGACCATGGCCGGGCCGCTGCACGGCGGCGCGAGTCAACGTGCCTATGAGCTCTTGGTGTCGGCCGAACGCGACGGTGCGGCGCGCGCGCTCAACGACGCGTTGCGGTGGCACAACCATCTCCCCGGGTTCGGGCATGTGATCTACAAGGAGCGTGACCCCCGGTTCGACGCCTTGTGGGAACTGGCGGCACCTCTGCTCAGCGATGCGCGGAGGGATCTCTTTCTCGAGGTGATCGATATGGCCGCTGCCGCCGACGTGCCGGCGCCGAACTGCGATCTGGCGCTCGCCGCGCTGAGCTGGGGGACCGGCATGCCACCCGACGCCGGGCGCACGATCTTCACCATTGCGCGCATCGCCGGGTGGACGGCGCACTACCAGGAGGAGCTGTTGGAGCGCCCCTTGCGCTTTCGGGCACGCGCGATCTACAGCGTTGCCACAGATGCGAATACCTGACGCTCAGCCTCGGGCGCAGGCTGCTCCAGCAGGGCGATCGCCGTCTCCCCACCCGCGAGCTTGTCCCGCGGGCCAAAAGTCACCCGTGACGTCATCCTGTTCGTAGCGCACCGGAGGCGGCCCACCGCCGAGCATGGCGCGGAGTGCGGTCAAAAGGGCATCGACGTCTTCGCCTGACGTCCCCAATCCGCAACTGGCGCGCACCGCGCCGGGGATCCCACGGCGATCGCCGCGCAGGACGGCCGCGCGCGCGTCGGCCACGCCGGCTGGCCCCACGCCGAGCAGGCGGAGCAGGTACGGGTGTGCGCAGAAGCAGCCGTGCCGCACGCCGATGCCGAACTCGGCGCTGAGCCGGGCCGCCACCAGGGCGTGGTGCATCCCCTCGACGGTGAATGCCGCCACGGCAAGCGTGGCCGCGTCAGGGGCGGTGACCGGCCCGAGGACACGCACACCGTCGATGGCCCGCAGTCCTTCGTGCAATTGGGCCGATAGCGCCGCCTCGTGCCGTCCGATGGCCGGCCAGCCGATGCGGTCCAGCTCGTCCATGGCGGTGCCGAAGGCGATGGCACCGATCACGTTGGGCGAGCCGGCTTCTTCGCGTTCGGGAGGTTCGGTCCAGATGACCTCGTCGAGGTCGACCAGGTCGACGGCTCCGCCACCAGCGAGAAAGGGATCACCGGTCGTGAACACATCGCGCGGCCCGATCAGGGCACCGGCGCCGTAGGGGGCGTAGAGCTTGTGACCGCTGAAGGCGATGAAGTCGGGCCCCGGTGGAAGGCGACGATGCGGAGCGAGCTGGGCCGCATCGAGGAGGACGCGGACGCCGCGGGCGTGCGCCTCCGCACAGATCTCCTCGACCGGCGGCAACCATCCGGTGACGTTCGAGGCGCCGGTGATGGCGAGCAGAGCCGGATGTTTGCCCGCATCGAGCACGGCGGTGACGTCGTCGACGGTGAAGGTGCCCTCGGGCCCGCACTCGACCCAACGGCGTTGCGCCACGCGGGCCCAGGGAAGAAGGTTGGCGTGGTGCTCCACCACCGTGGTGACCACGACGTCGTCGGGTGCGAGCCGGAGCCGGTAGGCCAGGTGGTTGATGGCCTCGGTGGTGTTGCGGCACAGCACGACCACGTTGCCGTCCTCGCTCGGACGCCCCGCGAAGCGATGGGTGCTCTCACGGGCGCGCTCGTACGCTGCAGTGGAGTAGCGGGACTTGTAGCCCGCCCCACGGTGCACGCTCGAGTACCAGGGGAGAAATTCGGCCACCGTGTCGGCCACCACGTGCATGGCGGGAGTCGAGGCGGCGCAGTCGAGGTCACGGTAGGGCCGGTCGGTCCCATCGAGGCACGGGACGACGAGGCCAGCCCCGACCAGGTCGACAGCGGGTGCGAGCGGAGTCACCGCGCCCACACTACGGACGTTCGCCCCGCCCGCGGTACTCTCCCTGGCATGGAAGAGCGCTACGAAACTGAACTGGCTCAGTCGACGCGGGTGCTCGACGACGTCGATCGTGCCCTCGAGCGCCTGACCTCAGGCGTCTACGGCTCGTGCGAGGTCTGTGGTGCGGCGATTCCCGACTCGTATCTTGCTGCCGACCCGACCCGCCGCGTGTGCGAGCAGCACGGCGGGTCGGAGGAGCTCTAAAGAGCCAGGGCCTTGGCCTTGTCGAGCCGCGCTGCGACGTCGGACCAGTTGACGATGTTCCACAGCGCCGCGAAGAAGTCGGCCTTGACGTTCTTGTACTGCAGGTAGAACGCGTGCTCCCAGGCGTCGAACACGAGGAGCGGAACCGAGCCGTTGCCCACGTTGCCCTGGTGGTCGTAGACCTGCTCCACGATCAGGCGGCCGGCCAGCGGCTCGTAGGCGAGCGCTCCCCATCCTGAACCTTGGATGGTGGACGTGGCCTGGGTGAAGTGGGCCTTGAACTTGTCGAACGAGCCGAAGTGCTCGTCGATGGCCGAGCCCAGCGCACCGTCGGGCTTGTCGCCACCGTCGGGGCTCAGGTTCTTCCAGAAGATCGAGTGCAGGACGTGGCCCGAGATGTGGAAGGCGAGGGTCTTCTCCAACCCGACGACGGCGCCGAAGTCGTCCTTGTCGCGTGCCGCCTCCAGCTTCTCCAGCGTTTGGTTGGCCCCGGTTACGTAGGCGGCGTGATGCTTGTCGTGGTGCAGCTGCATGATCTCGGCCGAGACGTGCGGCTCCAGCGCGGCGTAGTCGTAGGGCAGGTCGGGAAGGGTGTAGTCAGCCATGCGGGTTTGTCTCCTCTATCTGGTCGGTCGTCGTATGGGGTCGTCCGTTGTGACGATACCCGAACGGCGTGGGCGCCAACCGAGGTGGAACGAAGCGAGTGAAAGCGCAACTGAGATTGACGGTGGTTCGCACTACGCTTCCAAAAGTGAACGTTGATCCCAAGGATCGTTGGCGAGATCTGGGCTCGTTCATCCGTGAGCAACGGAGCACGGCCCGCCTCTCGCTGCGGCGGCTGTCCGAGCTGGCCGGCATATCGAATCCGTACCTCAGCCAGATCGAACGGGGGCTGCGGAGACCCTCCGCCGAGATCCTGCAGCAGATCGCCAAGGCGCTGCGCATCTCGGCCGAGACGCTCTACGTGCAGGCGGGCATCCTCGAGCCGCCGGACGGGACGCCCGACCTGAGCCGACTGATCCTGGCCGATCAGACACTGAGCGAGGATCAGAAGCAGGCTCTGGTCCGGATCTATCTCTCCTTCCGTCGTGACTACGAGGAAGAACGCGGGCACGGGCATGGGCACGGGAGTGCCGGGAGTGCCGATACGGCCGCAGACGATGCCACCGCTCCGCCCACCCCGCTCCGCTCCCTCACCTGACGCCCCAGGCCGGTTTGGCGACCCCGGCCACGAAATCGCCGCTCACCGGTAAGCTCTGACAGCCATGCGTCGGCTCGCTGTCCTCTCCCTCCATACCTCCCCCCTCGCCCAGCCGGGAACCGGGGATGGCGGGGGCATGAACGTCTACGTGCGAGAACTCACCGCCGCCCTGGCCCGATCCGGTGCGGCGTGCGACGTCTTCACCAGGGCCTGGTCCCCGGATCTCCCGTCGGTGGTGCACGTAGAGCCCGGCCTGCGGGTGCACCATGTCCCCGCTGGGCCCCTGACGGCCTTGCCCAAGGAGGCGCTCCCGGCGGTGGTCGACGAGTTCACCCAGGGAGTCCTCCAGCGGATGACCTCGCCGGGTGGTTTCGCCGGCGGCGACGAAGATGGTCCGTATACCTCGGTGCACGCCAACTACTGGCTGTCGGGACTCTCGGGCCACGCCATCAAGCACGAGCTCGGTCTCCCGCTCGTCTGCACGTTCCACACGTTGGACCGGGTGAAGGCCGAATCGATGCCCGAGGAGGTGGAAGCCGACATGCCCCACCGCCGGGCGGAGGCCGAGGCCTCCATCATCGAGTGCTCCGACGCCGTGCTGGCATCGTGCAGCGTCGAGGCGGACCAGATCGCCTCCCTCTACGGCGCCGACCCCGGGCGTATCCGTATCGTGCCCCTCGGCGTCGACCACGCCTTTTTCGGTCCCGGCCACCGCCCGCAAGCCCGGCGGGCTCTCGGTCTCCCGCTCGAGGGCAGGCTGCTCTTGTTCGTCGGGCGTATCCAGCCCCTCAAGTGCGCCGATTGTGCCATCGAGACCCTGGCCGAGCTACGCCAGCCCGGCGACGAGCCCTACCGGCTCGTCATCGTGGGTGGCCCGAGTGGCCCCCATGGCGAGAAATCCCTCCAGGGCCTGTTCGACCTGGCCGACGCCCGCAGGGTCGCCGACAGAGTGCACTTCATCGCCCCCCAACCACACGAGCTCTTGTCCTCGTATTACCGGGCCGCGGATGTCTGCATCGTGCCGAGCCGCTCCGAATCGTTCGGCCTGGTTGCCCTCGAGTCAGCGGCCTGTGGCACGCCGGTCGTGGCCTCGGCCGTCGGCGGGCTGACCACGCTCGTCGATCACGGGCGGACGGGCTTCCTGGTCGAAGACCCCACGCCGGCGCGCTACGCCGCCGCCGTGCGTCGCGTCTTCGACGAACCACTCGTGGCCGAGCGCCTCTCCACCGCCTCGGTGCTGCGGGCGCGGCGGTACACCTGGCGCGGCGCCGCCGGCGCATTGCTCGACCTGCACGACGAGTTGGGCTCGGGCCGTCTCGTCGATTGCCGCTGAGCGAACGCCGCCTGGTCACGTGCCCGTCGTCGATCTACCGGCAGAAGAGGAGATGGCGGCGGCGGTCAGCTGTATCGATGCCTGGGTTGCCCGCGAGCTGGCTAGTGGCGGCCTGCTGATCGCCGCCGAGCGCCAGGAGGTCACCGACCGTACGGCCTCGCAGCGCTGGTATCTCCGGTTCAAGGGCGAGGAGAAGGACTTCATCACGGTCTGGTTCACCCTGCGCCAACGCACGCTGCACCACGAGGTCCAGTTCATGCCGGCACCCGAAGAGAACGTGGCCGAGACCCTCGCCTATCTGATGCGCTGCAACGCCAACCTCTACGGCATGTGGTTCAGCCTCGGCCCCGAAGACGCCGTGTACCTGGTGGGCAAGGTCCCGGCGGCCCTCATCGACGACGATGAGCTCGACCGGATTGCCGGCTCGTCAGTGATCTACGTCGATGATCATTTCCCGACGGCCATGACATTGGCCCATCCCGCCATGTACCGCCGCCGCCCCCGGCGGCCGTAGCCCTCGCGACTCGGTATCGTCCCTCCATGCCACGCACCCTGCTCATCGTCGGAGGCGGAAAAATGGGCAGTGCCCTTTTGGCGGGCCTCCTCTCCTCCGGCTGGGTCACCGCCGACCACGTTGCGGTGGCCGAGACGGCGGCAGCCCGCCGGGTGGAGCTGGCGCTCGAGTTCCCCGGGGTCGAGATCCTCGACGCGCCCATCCCCGACCTCCTCGAGGACTTACCCGATCGTCTCTCCGGAGCAGTGCTGGCGGTCAAGCCCGATGTGGCCGAGGGCGCGTGCCGGGTGCTCGGGGCGGTCGGAGTGACGCGGGTGCTGTCCATCGTCGCCGGCATGCCGTCGGCGCGGCTGGAGACGGCACTCGGTGGCCAGCCTTCGGTGGTGCGGGCCATGCCCAACACCCCGGCCGTGGTGGGAGCCGGTGTCACCGCTCTTTCTGGTGGATCGCACGCCACATCGGCCGATCTGGCGTGGGCTGAGGGCGTGATGGCGGCGGTGGGCACGGTCGTCCGGCTGCCCGAGCGCCTACTCGATCCGGTGACCGGCCTTTCGGGCTCCGGCCCCGCCTACTTCTTCTTAGTGGCGGAGGCGCTGATCGAGGCCGGCGTCCACATGGGGCTCACCAGCGAGGTGAGTCGGACGTTGGTCGTCGAGACCATGCTCGGATCGGCCAAGTTGCTGGCGGAGACCGGAGAGGAGCCCGCGGTGTTGCGCGCCATGGTGACGTCGCCCGCCGGCACCACGGCGGCCGGGGTGCGTGTCCTCGAGGCACGTGCCGTGCGCTCGGCGTTCATGGAAGCGGTAGCGGCAGCGACGGAGCGCTCTCGCTCCCTGCATCGTTGAGCGAGGACCACGCCGAGGCAGGTGCGTCGTCGCCACCGCAGACTGTCTTCTTCCTCTCCGACTACGGGACGGAGGACGAATTCGTCGGCGTCGTCCACGCCGTTCTGACTGCCGGCGCCCCCGGGGTGACGGTCATCGATCTGACCCATCAGATCGCGGTGTTCGACATCCGCGCCGGCGCCTTCACGTTGGTGCGCGCCGTCCCGTACCTGGGCGCGGGTGTCGTCCTGGCGGTGGTGGACCCGGGTGTGGGGTCCGGTCGCCGCGGGGTCTGTCTCGAGGTGGGTCCCGGCGGCCCGGCGGCCCGCTTCTTCGTCGGGCCGGACAACGGACTCCTCGTCGAAGCGGCGGAGCTGGCGGGCGCAGCGCCGATCGCACGTGCCATCGAGCTCGCATCCCCGCCCGACACCGCGGGCACGGCGGGAACGGCATCGGTCACCTTCGATGGGCGCGACCTGTTCGCCCCCGCGGCCGCGGCGCTGTCCCGAGGAGTCCCTCTCGAGGAGCTGGGGCATGCGATCGACCCGGCCTCCTTGCAACGCCTTCCACCTCCCATGGTCGAGCACGCCCAACTGATGAACGGTCGTCGAACGCTGCGGGCCGAGGTCGTGTGGGTCGACCGCTTCGGCAACCTGCAGCTGGCGGCGACGGCCGCCCTGGCCCAGGAGGCGCACGTGCCGGGCCCGGGCCCGGGCACGCTCGATCTCACCCTCGGTACGGGCCACGCCTGCACGCTGCGCCGGATCGAGACCTTCGCCGATCTGGACCGTGGCGAACTCGGCCTGCTGGTCGACGCGAGCGGGCACTTGGCGGTGGTGGCCGGCCAGGCGTCGGCCGCACAGACGCTCGCGGTCATCGCGGGTGAGAGAGTGACGCTGACCTGGTGAGCGGTTCACGTTTGGTGTGAGGCCACGAGTCATCGGTACCATCCAATTCCGTGGGCGGCCCGACACAACCATCGGCGCGCCGGATCCCCGAGGCCACGGTCCTTCGTCTGCCGGTCTATCAACGGATCTTGGCCGAGTTGGTGCGGACCAATGTCACGACCGTCTCCTCCGAACAACTGGCGGCGCTGGCGAAGGTCAACGCGGCGAAGGTCCGCAAAGACCTGTCCTTTCTCGGGTCGTTCGGCACCCGCGGATCGGGGTATGACCCCACCTTCCTCATCACCCAGATCGAGCGGGCGCTGGGAGTCGACAAGAACTGGCCGATCGCCGTCGTCGGCATAGGAAATCTCGGTCGGGCCCTGACGAACTCGCAGGGATTCGCCTCCCGTGGCTTCAATGTCATGGGGCTGTTCGACGTCGACCCCAACGTCATCGGGGAAGAGATCAAGGGCTTGCGGGTTCGTCACATGCACGAGATCGCCTCTCTCCGCTCGACGGAACGGCCCGCCATCGGGGTGATCACCACGCCCGGGTGGGCGGCCCAGGAAGTGGCCGACCTCCTGGTCCAGGTGGGGGTGACGTCCCTCTTGAATTTCGCCCCCCGCGTCCTCAACGTGCCGGCCTATGTGCACCTGCGCTACGTCGATCTCTCCATCGAGCTGCAGGTTCTGGGCTTCTACCGGTCCCGCCAGGACGAGACGGCACTCGACGAGGAGGCTGAGGAGGACCGGGTGCCCATCATGCGGTCGGTGGGCCTGTCTGCCCCTACTGACCTGGCCTGACCTGGCCTGATCTGGGTGACTGGCAGCGGACACGCGTGACCGGCATGCTTGAGGGCCGACCCCAGGAGGCATCCGCGTGTCCGTCGTCGTCATAGGGCTCCAGCACAAGCAGGCCCCCCTCTCGCTCCTCGAGGCGGTGGCGCTCGGTGACGCGGACCTGCACAAGGTGCTGACGGACCTCAGTCACCGTCGCAATCTGCAAGAGATGGTGGTGCTCTCGACGTGCCTGCGGACGGAGGTCTACGCCGTCGTGGATCGCTTCCACGATGCGGTGGCCGAGGTGTACGAAGTCCTGTCCGACCAGTCCGGCGTCTCCGTCGAGGAGCTGGCGGCGCATGCCACGGTCCGCTTCGACGACGACGTGACGTCCCATCTCTTCTCCGTCGCGGCCGGGCTCGAGTCGACCGTCCTGGGCGAGAGCGAAGTGATCGGGCAGGTCCGTCGGGCCTTCGAGCAGGCAAAAGAGGATGGGGTCTGCGGCCCTGTGCTCTCCGCCCTCTTCCAGCACGCGTTGCAGACCGGTAAGCGGGTGCGCACCGAGACGGGCATCACGCGCGGGACCACGTCGTTCGCCCATGCCGCCGTCACGGTGGCCCGTGGGGAGAGCGGCGATGGGTTGTTTGACAAGCGGGTGGTGGTGGTCGGTGCAGGCGGCATGGGCGTGGGTGTCTCGCGGGCGCTGTGCGACATTCCCTCCGAAGCGGCGCCACGCAGCATTGCGGTGGTCAATCGCTCCTTGACCCGGGCCCAGGACCTCGTGCGCGAGGCGGGAGAGAGCACGAAGCTTCGCGCCGGTGGTCTCGAGGGCGTCCATTCCGAACTGGCCGAGGCCGATGTCGTCCTCACCGCCGTGGCCGCCGAATCGCACGTGCTCACCGCGGCACATTTCTCCGGTGTGGCCCATCCGATACTGGTGATCGACCTGGGCGTGCCGCGCAACGTGGATCCGATCGTCGGGACGCTGGCCCCGGTCACCTTGCTCGATATGGATGCCCTGAGCGCGTCGGTCTCTCGAGCTCTCGGTGAACGTGAGGAAGAGTCCATCGCGGCCCGGTCCATCATTTCCGATGAGGTCGAGCGTTTTCGCACCGCCAGCCGGCAACGCGGCGCCGCCCCGGTCATCGCCGCATTGCGAGCCCGACTCGAGTCGTTGCGCGAGGCCGAGCTGGAGCGTCATCGGGCCCAGCTCGCCGACCTGAGCGAGGCCGAATGGGAGCAGGTTGACGCGGCCACGCGGGCCGTCATGGCGAAGTTGCTGCACGAGCCCACCATGCTCTTGAAGGAGACGGCTGGGACGCCGCGCGGCGAGCGCCTCGTTGAGGCACTGCGCATCCTCTTCGATCTCTAGGGCGCCCATGGGACCACTCCGCCTGGCCACCCGCGGGTCACCGTTGGCACTGCACCAGTCCGAACTGGTGGCGCAGGCCCTCCGGGCCGAGCACCCGGGATTGGAGGTCGAGGTCCAGATCATCCGGACGCAGGGCGACGACCTTTCAGCCCCCCTGGATCAAATCGGCGGGCAAGGCGTCTTCGTGACCGCGATCGAGGCGGCGGTGACCGACGGCCGCGCCGATGTTGCGGTGCATTCGGCGAAGGACATGACGTCGACCATGGCGCCCGGGCTCGTCCTGGCCGCCGTTCCGCCACGCGCCGATCCGCGCGACGGGCTGGTGGGTTGTTCCCTGACCGGCCTCCCTCCCGGGGGCCTCGTCGCCACGGGTTCGGCCCGGCGCAGGGCGCAGCTGGCGTATGCCCGTCCGGACCTGAGTTTCACCGAGATCCGGGGCAACATGGCGCGCCGGGTATCCCGCGGCGAAGACGGATCGGTTGCCGCGGTGGTGGTGGCGGTGGCGGCCATGGCGCGATTGGGTTGGATGGAGCGGCTGACCGACATCTTGGATCCGCTCGACGTTCTGCCTCAGGCCGGGCAGGGCGCCATCGCGGTGCAATGCCGCGCCGATGACCCGGCGACGAGGGCACTTCTCTCCACCATCGACGATCCGGCCTCGCACCGCGCGGTGCGGGCCGAGCGATCCGTGCTGGCGGGTCTGGGTGGCAGCTGCACGGTGCCGGTGGCAGCGTGGGCCGAGCTCGTTCGTGATCGTCGTGAGCCATCGGATGCGGAGCAGGAGCCCGAGATGTCCGAGGAGCCCGAATTGCGCGTGCATGGGCTCGTGGCCAGCGGCGACGGGCGAGTGGTCGTCAGGATGACTCGCTGCGGGAGCGATCCCGAAGAGGTCGGCGCCGCCGTCGCACGTGCGCTTCTCGTCGAAGGGGGCGGCGCAGAGATTGATGGCTTTGAACCGGCGGCCGTCTCCATCCGTCGCCAATGACGGTCTACCTCGTGGGCGCCGGGCCCGGAGACCCGGGCCTCTTGACCCAGAGGGCGGCGGCACTGTTGTCCGAGGCTGACGTGGTGCTCTACGACCGCCTGGTCCACCCCTCGGTACTGGCACTCGCACCGGCGTCGGCGGAGCTGATCGATGTGGGAAAGACCCCGGGCGGCACCCGTGGGGGCCGGGCCCGCCAGGACGAGATCGATCAGCTCTTGATCGAGCACGGGCGCCGGCGCCCCACCGTGGTGCGGTTGAAGGGAGGGGATCCGTTTCTCTTCGGCCGGGGCGGCGAGGAGGCCGAGGTCCTGACGCGAGCCGGGGTGCGGTGGGAGGTGATCCCCGGCGTGTCCTCCGCCTTCGGCGTTCCGGCGGTGGTCGGGATACCGGTGACCCACCGCGGCCTGTCGTCGACCGTGACGGTCACGACCGGTCAGGTGGACGCCCCGATCGACGGCGTGAACTGGGAGGCGCTGGCAAAGATCGACGGGACGTTGGTGATTCTGATGGGGATGAAGAACCGGGCCGAGATCGCCGAGGCGCTCCAACGCGGTGGGAAGGCTGGCTCGACCCCGGCCGCCGTGATCGAGCGCGGCACCACGGCGGACGAGGTGGTGGTGCGGACGACGCTTGATGCGCTGGCCGGGGTGTCATTGGGATCACCAGCGGTGATCGTGGTGGGAGCGGTGGCCGCTCTGGGGGCCGAAGCGCCGGCAGATCCCGAGCCTCTGGCCGGTCGCACGGTGGTGGTCACCCGCTCAGGACCACGGGCTCAGGGGCTGCTCGACGCGCTGCACCGGGCCGGGGCCGCGACGATCAGCGCACCGCTCACCGAACAGACCGATGCGCACGATGCCGGGGCCTCCCTGCGCGCCGCCGCGCACGACTTGGGACGTTTCCGCTGGATCGTCTTCACCTCGGTCAACGCCGTGACACGGTTCATGCGGGAGCTGCGCGATGCCCGGGCCTTGGGCACAACCTTGGTGGCGGCGGTGGGCCCGGCCACGGCTGAGTCGTTGCGACGGGCGGGTGTGGAGCCCGATTTGGTACCGGCCGAGCACCACGCACTCGGGTTGCTGGCCGAATTCCCCGGCAGCGACCCCGGTTCTTCCAGCAATCAGGTCTTGTTCCCGTGCGCGGACCAGGCTCCGTCGACCATCCCCGACGCCCTCGCCGACAAGGGTTGGCAGGTGCGGCGCGTCGAGGCCTACCGGACCGTGGCGCTGGCGCCGCCCGATCCGGTGACGTTGGAGCACATGGCGCTGGCCGATGCCGTGATCTTTGTGGCCGCGTCTTCGGCCACGGCCTACGCCGCGCTCACGTCCTCTGACGGGTCCCCCTTGCCGGTACCCCCCGTGGTCATCTGCATCGGAACGACCACGGCACAGCGCGCGCGAGCGCTCGGTATGGAGGGCGTGACCGAAGCACATGGCGCATCCACAGAGGGCATCGTCGACGCGCTCATCGACCGTGTGGCGGGAACACGTACCGGCGGATCGTAGGCTGGCACTCAATGGATCCGGCTCCTTTTTCCGTGCAGCG
>ODAK010002255.1_pt1 | contig 20341 bp, 9 predicted proteins | sample 1539591 | NCBI WGS metagenome assembly ODAK01 (sample SAMEA3539303, study PRJEB22396) | soil metagenome | biome: tundra; feature: field; material: soil | place: USA | collected 2010-05 | depth 0.15 m | reverse complement strand
ATCCGAAGCTGAGGGTGGTTGCGGTGGACGACCGCTCGACGGACGAGACCGGCGCGATCCTGGATGCGCTGGCGGGCGCGCAGGGCGAGCGGCTGGAGGTGCTGCATGTGACGGCGCTTCCGGAAGGCTGGCTGGGCAAGACGCACGCCATGGCGGTGGCGGCGGGGCAGGCGATTGCGGCGGGCTGCGAGTTCCTGCTGTTTACGGACGCGGATGTAGTGTTCCGGCCGGATGCGGTGCGGAGGGCGCTGGCACGGGCCTGTGCGACGGAGGCGGACCACTTTGTGGTGCTGCCGACTACGGTGGTGAAGACCCATGGCGAGGGCATGCTGCTGAGTTATCTGCAGGTGATGGCGCTGTGGGTGGTGCGCACGTGGCGGGTGGCGGACGCGAAGGCCAAGCGGGATGCGATCGGGGTGGGGGCGTTCAACCTGATGCGCGCCTCGGCGTACCGGCAACTGGGCGGCTTTGAGGCGACGCCGATGGAGATCCTGGAAGACCTGACGCTGGGCCGGCGGGTGAAGCGCGCGGGGCTGCGGCAACGGGTTGCGACCTATCCTGGGGCGATTTGCCTGCACTGGGCGGCGGGGGTGCGGGGGATCCTGAACGGGATGACGAAGAACATTTTTGCGGTCTTCCGCTTTCGCCCGGCGCTGCTGCTGGCGGCGGCCGCGGCGATTGCCGTGGGCTCGATTGGGCCGGTCTGCTTTCTAGCGATGCCGGGGACGCGGGTTGCGGGACTGATGGCGCTGGCGTCGGTGGCGGGGCTTTATGCGCTCCTGAGCCGGACTAACGGAATCTCGTTCTCATACGCCGCGCTGTTCCCCATTGGGGCGGCGCTGGTGGTGTATACGATGCTGCGGTCGATGGCGATCACGATGCGCCGCGGCGGGGTGGACTGGCGCGGGACTTTTTATCCGCTGGCGGAGCTGCGCAAGCACGCGGACGGGCAGGTTTGGGGAGACGGTGAGCGCGCAGCGAGGGACAACAGCAATGGGGGTTGAGTGCATGAGAAGGACGAAACAGAGGCGCCGCCGACCTGAGATATGATGGGTGGAAGAGAAACGCGAATTATCCTTTGCCCGTCTGTCCGGGGACCATGGAACGAGACTCTTGCAACTAAACAGCGGGGTTGATTCGTCAACCTCTGGTAGACACAAGTTGCGCAGGGAAAGCCCCGCCCTCCGTGCTTCGACAGGAGAAAGCATTGCCACCTGATCCAAGTCAGCATCCGAGCGCCGAAATAGGCCCCGATCATCAACTTTCCGCCTCGACTGACCCAGTGAAACACCGGCGCAAAGGGGTTCGCGTGGTGGTCTGGATTGTGTTGCTGCTATTTTTTGCGGCGGGGTTCTTCCTGGTTTTGCGCCAGCGGCAACAGACGCAAAGTGCGGCGACAGGGCGGCGCGCCGCGGCCGGAGCGGTGGTGAACCTGACCGCGACCACGGCGAAGCAGGGGAACATCGGCGTCTATATCGATTCCATCGGCACGGTGGTGCCGGTGTATACGTCTTCGATTACCAGCCAGGTGAACGGGATCGTGACGGCGGCGCACTTTACCGAGGGGCAGATGGTGCAGAAGGGCGCCTCGCTGATCGACATCGATTCGCGGCCGTACCAAGCGACGCTGCTGCAGGCGCAAGGCGTTCTGGAGCGGGACCAGGGGCTGCTGGCGCAGGCGCAGATGGACCTTGCGCGCTACCAGGCGGCGTGGGCGCGGAATGCAATTCAGAAGCAGACGGTGGACGATGAGGAGAAGCTGGTCGAACAGGACCAGGGGACGGTGAAGAACGACCAGGGAACGGTGCAATACGACCAGATCCAGGTGGAGTTCTGCCACATTGTTTCGCCGATCACGGGCCGGGTGGGGCTGCGGGTGGTCGATCCGGGGAACGTGGTTTCGGCGAATGGAGGCACGGTGCTGGCAGTGGTCACGCAGATCACGCCGATTACGGTGGTGTTTACGGTTGCGGAAGACACCCTGGGGCAGATTGTGCCGCAACTGAAGAAGAAGGCCAAGCTGACCGTGGATGTGCTCGATCACGACGATAAGAAGAAGATCGCGACGGGAACGCTGCTGACGCTGAACAACCAGATCGATACCACGACCGGAACGGTGCAGGCGCGGGCACAGTTTGCGAACAAGGACTCTTCGCTGTTTCCGAACCAGTTCGTGAACACGCGGCTGCTGGTGCAGATGCTGAATGGCGTGACCCTGATTCCGACGGCGGCGGTACAGCATAACGGCCTAGTCGTGTTTGTGTATGTGCTGAAGGACAACGTGGCCCACCTGCAACCGATCACGGTGGGAGTAACCGATGGCGACACGGCGCAGGTGACGAACGTGAATCCTGGAGATGTGCTGGCGACCAGCGGTTTCGACAAACTGCAGGACAAGACTCCGGTTACGATCTCGTCCGCGACTGCGGGCAATGCCGGCACCGGCGGAAGTGGCAAAGGCAAAAGCGGGAGCGCAGCTCCCAGCGGGAGTACCACCCCTTGAGTCCGTCGCGCCCCTTTATTCTCCGTCCGGTTGCGACGTCGCTGCTGATGGCGGCGATCATGCTGGTTGGCATTGTCGCCTATTTTCAGTTGCCGGTTTCGGCGCTGCCAGAGGTTGACTATCCGACGATCCAGATTCTGACGTTTTATCCCGGGGCCAGTCCCGACGTGATGGCAACGACGGTGACGGCGCCGCTGGAGCGTCAGTGCGGGCAGTTGCAGGGCCTGAGCCAGATGACCTCAACCAGCTCGGGCGGCAATTCGGTGATTGTGCTGCAGTTCAACCTGAGCCTGAATATCGACATTGCGGAAGAGGAGGTGCAGTCGGCCATCAATGCGTCGCAGAGCTTTCTGCCTGCGAACCTGCCTTCGCCGCCGATTTACAGCAAGACGAACCCGGCCGACGCTCCGGTGCTGACGCTGGCGGTCACGTCGAACACGGTCCCGCTATCGCAGGTGGAAGACCTGGTGGACACGCGGCTGGCGCCGAAGATATCGCAGTTGGCCGGGGTGGGACTGGTGAGCATCAGCGGCGGACAGAAGCCGGCGGTGCGCATCCAGGCGAACCCGACGGCGCTGTCGTCCTACGGCATCGATCTGGAGAACCTGCGGTCGGCGGTGAGCAGCGCGAGCGTGAATGCGGCGAAGGGGAACTTCGACGGCCCGCACCAGGACTTTCAGATAGACTCGAACGACCAGTTGGTCAACAGCGCGGATTACAAGCAGGTGGTGGTGGCGTTCCGCGACGGCGCGCCGGTGATGCTGACCGACGTTGCCAAGATCGTGGATGGAGTGGAGAACACCACCCAGGCGGCGTGGGTGGGATTTGCGGGCACGGGCAAGGCGGCGCCGACGCAGACGCCGGCGATCATTGTGAACGTGCAGCGGCAGCCGGGAAGCAACACGGTCACGGTGGTGAATAGTATCAAGCTGCTGTTGCCGCAGCTGGAAGTGAACCTGCCCAAGGGGGTCACGGTGACCACGCTCACCGACCTGACGACCTCGATTCAGGCATCGGTGGACGACGTTGAGTATGAACTGCTGTTGACGGTGTTCCTGGTGGTGATGGTGATGTTCCTGTTTCTGCGGAGCGTGTACGCGACCATCATCCCCAGCGTGGCGGTGCCGCTTTCGCTGGTGGGCACCTGCGGGGCGATGTACATGCTGGGCTACAGCCTGGACAACCTGTCGCTGATGGCGCTGACGATTTCGACGGGGTTTGTGGTCGACGACGCGATCGTGATGGTGGAGAACATTTCGCGGTATCTGGAGGAAGGCGAGACGCCGATGCAGGCGGCGCTGAAGGGCGCGGAGCAGATCGGCTTCACAATTGTTTCGTTGACGGTGTCCCTGGTGGCAGTGCTGATTCCGCTGCTGTTCATGGGCGATGTGGTGGGGCGGCTGTTCCGCGAGTTTGCGGTGACGCTGGCGGTGACCATCATCATCTCCGCGATCGTGTCGTTGACGCTTACGCCGATGATGGCTTCGCGCATTCTGAAGCACAATCCGGAGGCGGAGCAGGGGCGTCTGTTCAGGGCTTCGGAACGTGCGTTCGATTCGATGATTGCGTTTTATGGAAGGACGCTGAAGGTGGTTCTTCGCTACCAGACGGTTACGCTGCTGATTGCGGTGGGCACGCTGGCGCTGACCGTCTTCCTCTACAACTACATTCCCAAGGGATTCTTCCCGGTGCAGGACACGGGGGTGATCCAGGCGATATCGCAGGCCCCGCAGACGATCGGGTCGAAGGGGATGGCGAAGAAGCAACAGGACCTGGCGAACGTGATTCTGCAAGATCCCGCGGTGGAAAGCCTGTCGTCCTTCATCGGCGCAGACGGCACGAATACGACGACCAACAGCGGCAGAATGTCGATCAACCTGAAGCCGCTGAACCAGCGCGACCTGAGCGCGGCCGACGTGATCCGGCGGATGGAGCCGCCCCTCGACAAGATTGGAGACGTCACGCTGTACATGCAGCCGGTGCAGAACATCACGGTGGATGACCGCGTGAGCCGCACCCAGTACCAGTACACGCTGGAGGACCCGGATCAAAACGAACTGAACCTGTGGACGAATCTGTTTGTGACGAAGCTGCAGCAGCTTCCGGGAGTGGAGGATGTTGCCACCGACCAGCAGACGGGCGGGCTGGCGGTGTCGCTGGCGATCGACCGGGTGACGGCGTCGCGGCTGGGGATTGCGCCGACGACCATCGACCAGACGCTCTACGATGCGTTTGGCCAGCGGCAGATCAACACGATGTATACGCAACTGAATCAGTATCACGTGATCATGGAGGCGGAGCCGCAGTTTCAGCTCGATCCGGACAAGCTGAACCACATCTTCATCCAGGCCAACGCAGCGTCGGGCACCTCCGGGGCGGGGGCTTCCACGTCATCGGGGAACGGGTCGACGTCGGCGGGGTCGAATGCACAGAGCGCGTCCACGCTGTACACGCCGACAGCGAGCACGCTGGCGCCGCCGGCACGAGTGCTTACCGCGGGCGCGACCGCGTCGACCAGCGGCGTCAACTCGGCCGGCATTACGAGCTCCGCCCCCGCCAATGCCATTCCGCTGAGCGCGTTCTCTCACTTTGAGACGACGACGGAGCCGCTCTCAATCACGCACCAGGGGCAGTTCCCGTCGATTACGGTCTCGTTCAACCTTGCGCCGAACGCCTCCCTGGGCACGGCCATTACGGACATCGACAACCTGCAGAAGAGCATGAACATGCCGGCGAGCCTGCAGGCGGACTTCCAGGGCACGGCGGCCTCGTTCCGGAACTCGCTGTCCAACGAACCGCTGCTGATCCTGGCGGCGCTGGTGACGGTGTACATTGTGCTGGGCGTACTGTACGAGAGCTTCATCCATCCGATTACGATTCTTTCGACGCTGCCGTCGGCTGGGGTGGGCGCGTTTCTCGCGCTGATCCTGTTCAAGCAGGACCTGAGCATTGTGGCGATCATCGGGATTGTGCTGTTGATCGGCATTGTGAAGAAGAACGGCATTATGATGGTGGACTTTGCGCTGGAAGCGGAACGGCACGAAGGCAAGAGCTCGACCGATGCGATCTACGATGCGTGCCTGATCCGTTTCCGCCCGATCATGATGACGACCATGGCGGCGCTGCTGGGCGGCATACCGCTGGCCGTCGGGACGGGCATTGGATCGGAGCTGCGCAGGCCGCTGGGCATTACCATTGTCGGCGGCCTGCTGGTGAGCCAAGTGCTGACGCTCTACACCACGCCGGTGATCTACATCTTCTTCGACAACCTGGCGCACCGGTTCTCGCACAAGCCGGAGCGGCCTGCAGCCGGCCTTGAGCCGCAAGCGGCAGGGAACAAGTGAATATCTCGGCGCCATTCATCCACCGGCCGGTGGCGACGACGCTGCTGACGGTGGCGATTGCGATCGCGGGCACCATCGCGTTTCAGGTGCTTCCCGTAGCACCGCTGCCGCAGGTGGATTTTCCCACCATTTCCGTGAATGCGGGGCTTCCGGGAGCGAGCGCGGAGACCATGGCATCTTCAGTGGCGACGCCGCTGGAGCGGCAGTTCGGGCACATCGCCGGGGTGACGGAGATGACTTCGTCGAGCGGACTGGGCTCGACCGGAATCACGATCCAGTTCGACCTGAGCCGGAACATCGACGGAGCGGCGCGCGACGTGGAGGCGGCGATCAATGCGGCGCGCACCTATCTGCCGGCGAACCTTCCGGGCAACCCGACGTACCGGAAGGTGAATCCGGCGGACACTCCGATCATGATGATCGGGCTCACGTCCGACGTGTATGGGCCGGACAAGCTGTACGACGTAGCCTCCACCATCATGGTGCAGAAGATCTCGCAGATCCAGGGAGTGGGGCAGGTGGGTGCCGGGGGCGGCGCGCTGCCCTCAGTGCGGGTAGAGGTGGACCCCAACAAGCTGGCGAGCTACGGGCTGACGATGGGGAACCTGCAAGGGGTGCTGCGACTGCAAAACACGAATCTGGCGCGGGGGCAGATCACCGACGGAAATGTTAGCGAAGACATTGTGGTCAACGGGCAGATATCCCAGGCCGCGGACTACCAGCCGCTGATCGTCGGCTACAAGAAGGGGGCGGCGGTGCGCCTGTCGGATGTGGCCGATGTGATCGACTCGGTGTCGAACGTGCGCGCCGGCGGCTACCTGAACGGCAAGCGCGCGGTGACGCTGCAGATCTTTCGTCAGCCGGGCGCCAACATCATCGACACGGTGGACCGCGTCTATGCGCAGCTACCGTCGCTGAAGGCATCGATCCCGTCGGGAATCAACACGATCGTGGTGATGGACCGCACCACGACGATTCGCGCGTCGGTCAGGACGGTGGAAAGAACACTGCTGGTCTCGATTGCGCTGGTGATCCTGGTGGTGTTTGCGTTTCTGCGCAATCCACGAGCGACGCTGATTCCCGCGGTGGCGGTTCCTACGTCGCTGATCGGCACGTTTTCCGTGATGTATCTGTGCGGCTACACGCTGGACAACCTTTCGCTGATGGCGCTGACCATCTCGACGGGTTTCGTGGTGGACGATGCGATTGTGGTGATGGAGAACATCTCGCGCCACATTGAAGACGGGATGGAGCCGTTCGCGGCCACCCTGCGCGGTGCGCGGGAGATCGGCTTTACGGTGATGACGATCAGCATGTCGCTGATCGCGGTCTTTATTCCGCTGATTTTGATGGGGGGCATTGTCGGCCGGCTGTTTCGCGAGTTCGCGATCACGCTGTCCACGGCGATTCTGGTGTCGATGGTGATCTCGCTGACGACGACGCCGATGATGTGCGCTCACCTGTTGAAGAGCGAGCGCAATCGCAAGCATGGCCGCTTTTACAACCAGTCGGAGAGATTTTTCGCGTGGATCCTGAACATTTACCGGAGGAGTCTGCGCTGGATGCTGGACAATCCGGTGCTGGTGCTGACCGCGCTGGGGCTGACGATCGCGCTGAATGTGGTCATTGCCTACAAGATTCCGAAGGGATTTTTCCCGCAGCAGGACACCGGCGCGCTGCAGGGTGCGATGCGAGGGCCGCAGGACGCTTCGTATCCGGCGATGAACGCGACCTTGCTGCAGGTGCAGCGCGCGATCATGAAGGACCCGGCGGTGCAGAATGTGATTGGATTTACGGGCGGCGGCGGCGCGACCAACTCGGGTGGCGTATTTGTCATCCTGAAGCCGCTGAACCAGAGAGGGCCGAACTCCGGCGCGGCCGACGTGATCAACCGGCTGCGCAGGCCGTTGAACCAGATTACCGGGGCGTCGATCTTCCTGCAGGCGTCGCAGGACCTGCGCATCGGCGGACGCGGCAGCAACGCCGGGTATCAATACACAATCCAGGCGGACAACGTGGACGACCTGCAGACCTGGGGCCCAAAACTGCTGACTGAAATGGCGAAGCTCCCGGGGTTTCAGGACGTGAGCTCCGACCAGCAGAATGGCGGCCTGAACCAAATGATGACCTACGACCGGATCACCGCAGCGAGGCTGGGACAGACGGCCAGTTCGCTGGATTCGGCGCTCTACTCGGAGTTTGGCCAGTCTCAGGTTTCGCTGATTTACACGCAGTTGAACCAGTATTACGTGGTGCTGGAAGTGGCGCCGCAATACTGGGCAACTCCCGACGGATTGAAGGACGTGTATCTTCACCCGTCGCCCACCAACTCAACCGTGACCGGAAACTCGCCGTTGTTTACGCTGGCGAGCGCGCAGGCAGGTACGACGCCGCTGCAACTCAATCACACGGGACTGTTTCCGTCGGTCACGGTGTCGTTCAATCTTGCCAGCGGCTATTCGTTGAGCGATGCGACGCTGGCCATTGACCAGATGCAGGAAAGACTGGGCACACCGGCTACGGTCCGCGGATTCTTTGCGGGCACGCTGCAGGCGTATCAACAGTCGTTAAACAGCGAATTGCCGCTGGTGGCGACGGCGCTGCTGGCGGTATATATCGTGCTGGGGATCCTGTATGAGAGCCTGGTGCATCCGCTTACGATCATCTCCACGCTGCCCTCGGCGAGCGTGGGCGCGATGCTGGCGCTGATGATGTTCAAGCAGGACCTGAATGTGATCTCGATTATCGGGATTGTGCTGCTGATCGGCATTGTGAAGAAGAATGCGATCATGATGATCGACTTTGCGCTGCAGGCGGAGCGCGAGGGCGGAATGAGCACGGAGGACGCCATCTTCGAGGCCTGCATGCTGCGCTTCCGGCCGATCATGATGACCACCTCGGCGGCATTGTTCGGCGCCCTGCCGCTGGCGTTCGGGACGGGCACAGGGTCTGAACTTCGCCGGCCCCTGGGCATCACGATTGTCGGCGGACTGGTGGTGAGCCAGGCGCTCACGCTGTACACCACTCCAGTGGTCTACCTGGCGCTTGACCGGCTGCGGGCGAAAGTGACGGGGCAGCAGCGGGACACGTTCAGCGCGGAGATGGGCGCCATTGGGTCGACGACGGACTAGACTTGATGAAGCAATGGATAGATAAGACTATGAGTAGCTTCCGACAGTACGCAGCAATTGCTTCCGGGCTTGCGGCCCTGCTTCTGGCCGGCTGCCGGGTGGGCCCGAAGTACCAGCAGCCTCCGGCGATGGCGCAGGCGCCGCCGGCGGCGTACAAGGAGACGCCGGCGCCATCGTCCAACGCGGGCGACTGGAAGGTGGCGCAGCCGCAGGATGCAATGCTGCACGGCAAGTGGTGGGAGATCTACAACGACCCGGAGCTGAATGCGCTGGAAGACAAGCTGAACATCGACAACCAGAACATCAAGGTATATTTTGCGAACTTCATGGAAGCACGGACGCTGATTGCTGAAGCACGGGCGCAACTGTACCCGACGGTTACAACCGGCCCGTCGTACTCGCGTACGCAGACGTCGGGACATGTTGGAAGCGCGGCGCCGTCGGCGTCCATTGGAAAGCAGGCGAACCTGTTCGACCTGCCGGTGGATGCTTCGTGGGCGCCGGACCTGTGGGGCAAGGTGCGCAACCTGATCAGCGCGGCGCAGTACAACGCGCAGCTGAGCGAGGCCGACCTGGAGAACGAAAAACTCACCGAGCAGGCGACGCTGGCGGTGACGTTCTTCGAGGTTCGCGGGCAGGATGCGTTGCAGGCGGTGTTCGACCAGACCATTGTCGACGACCAGAAGTCGCTGGACTACACCCGCGCACAGTATGAGACCGGGGTGGGCACGGAGATCTCCGTGGTGGAGGCGGAGAACACGCTGGAGAATGCGCAGGCCACTGCGACTAACCTGGGCGTGGCGCGGGCGGAGTACGAACATGCGATCGCGATGTTGATCGGGACCGACCCCTCGTCGTTCAGCATTGCGGTGAAGGCGTTGAATGCGACGCCGCCGGCGGTGCCGATCGGCGTGCCCTCGCAGTTGCTGGAGCGCAGGCCGGACATTGCGGGGTCGGAGCGTATGATGGCCGCGGCGAACGCTGAGATTGGCGTGGCGACCGCGGCGTTTTATCCGACGCTGACCCTGAGCGCGGGCGGCGGGTTCGAGAGCTCGGTGTTTGGGCATCTGCTGGACTGGTCGAGCCGCTTCTGGTCGGTCGGCCCTTCCGTGTCTGAGACCATCTTCGATGCGGGGCTGCGCCGGGCGACTGTAAATCAGTACATCGAGGTCTACAACGCCGATGTGGCCAGCTACCGGCAGACGGTGCTGGGTGCGTTCCAGCAGGTGGAAGACTACCTGGCCACGGAGCGCATTCTGTCGCAGCAACTGCAGCAGCAGCAGGCGGCGGCGGACTCTGCGCGGCGGTTCGTCGAACTGGAGACGGCGCGGTACCAGACGGGTATCGATCCGTATATCGACCTGGTGACCGCGCAGGAGACGCTGCTGAGCGACCAGGAGACGCTGACGACCCTGCATACCCAGTCGATGACGGCGTCGGTGGAGTTGATCGAAGCGCTGGGCGGGGGATGGGACCGCACGCAGCTTCCGACGCCGGCGCGGGTGACGGTGAAGATGACTCCGGCGGAGAGGACGATCCAGAAGTAGCGGGGCCGGGAAGACGGGCCTGGCGCGAGCGATTTGCGGTGACGCCGGACCGGAGAAAATGGGCAGAGGGGCAGGGTATATTAGTTGTTTACGCGATTGTCGCAGAGCCTGAGAGGATAGCGCCCGCATGGACCGCAAAGAAATCGTCGCCAAGAAGCAGAAATATGTTTATCCCGCCGTCGCCAACTATTTCGCCGACCCGCTGCCGCTGGAGCGCGGCGAGATGCAGCACGTCTGGGACGTGGACGGGAAGCGCTACCTCGATTTCTTTGGCGGCATCGTGACCGTGGGCGTGGGCCACGGGAACCCGCGCATTACCGGCCCGCAGAAGGCGCAGATCGACAAGCTGGGGCACACCTCCACGCTGTATCCGCATGAGACGATGGCGGCGCTGGCCGAGAAGATCGCGCAGATTACGCCGGGGCGGCTGGAGAAGTCCTTCTTCACCAGCTCCGGCTCCGAGGCCAACGAGACGGCCATCGATTCCGCGCGCATGCACACCGGCCGGCTGGAGATTATCGCGCTGCGTCATGCGTACAGCGGGCGCTCGTCGATCACCCGATCGCTGACCGGCATTGCCGCGTGGCGCAAAGCGTCGTACCAGGTCGGCATTGTCCACGCGATGAACCCGTATTGCTACCGCTGCCCGCTGGGCAAGAGCTATCCCGAGTGCGAGGTCGCTTGCGCCAAGGACATCGAAGCGGTGATCGAGTCGTCGACCTCGGGCGCGATTGCCGGCATGATCGCCGAGCCGATCCAGGGCGTGGGCGGCTTCATAACGCCGCCGAAGGAGTACTTCAAGATGGCGTTTTCGATTGTCAAGAAGTACGGCGGAGACTTTATCTCCGACGAGGTGCAGACCGGCTGGGGGCGCACGGGCAAAGGCTGGTTCGGCATCGAGCACTGGGAAGTTGAGCCAGACATCCTGACCGCGGCGAAGTCGCTCGGCAACGGGTTTCCCATCGGCCTGACGGTGGCGACGCCGGAGATCGCGAACGCCTACCAGGGCCCGACCATCGCGACGTTCGGCGGGAACCCGGTGGCGTGCGTTACCGCGTCCGCGGTGATCGACCTGATCGAAGAGGACGATCTGATTCGCAACTGCGACGTGGTCGGCACCTACCTGCAGGACGGCCTGCTGGAGCTGAAGAAGAAGTATCCCGTCATCGGCGACGTCCGCGGCCTGGGCATGATGCAGGCGCTGGAACTGGTCACCGATCCAAAGAGCAAGGAGCCCGCCGCGGCGATCGCCAACGAGATGCTGGAAGCCACCCGCGAGCGCGGCCTGCTGATCGGCAAAGGCGGAATGTACAACAACGTGTTGCGCATGTCGCCGGCGATGAACATCGCCAAGTCCGACGTGGACGAGGCGCTGCGCCTGCTCGATCAAAGTTTCGCGGCGGTCACGCAGAAGGCGATGGCCACCGCATAACGCGCCCCACAGAAACAGACTTGCGCACAGCAGACATCCGACCTGCATCCAGTTCGATCTAACTCAAGGAGCACGCGCTGGCACTGTTCACGGCGGCCAGCGACGGTACAATTTGACTCGCATGCACTTTATCTATCGCCAGACCCGCGCCCGTCCTGAATCCACCCCATTCGCGTGGCTGCGAGGGCCTTGCCGATGAACAAACCGAAGACCCTTCGAGAACCTGAGGCCCCGCACGACCACGGCTTCCACCTCTCTCCCAACGAGCCGCCAGACCCTCAGGCCGAGGGGCTATTTGCCGCCATTCGCCGGGTCCTGCCCGGCGCGGAAGTCATACGCTTCCTGATGGTGGGCGGGTTCAACACGGCCTTTTCGCTGGTACTCTACTCCGCGTGTGTCATCGTCTTCAGTTATTTGCTGCCGCCCCGCGGCAAGCCGTTGATTGCCGATATCGCTTTCGCGATCTCCACCCCGGTCGGCATTACGGTCGCGTTCCTCGGTTACAAGCACTTCGTGTTTCGCACCAAGGGGAACTACTTCAAAGAGTGGATCCGGTGCTTCGCCGTTTACAGCGTGAGTTTTCCCATGAGTCTTGTCATCCTGCCGACCGCGACGCATCTTTTCGAGTACATCGTGACGATCCGCAAGTATGCACCCTTTCTCGCCGGCCTGGTGAACTCAATCGCCATTGCGTGCTACAGCTACTTCGCACACAAGAAGTTCTCGTTCAAGCGCTAGGGAACGACAGACTTACATCACGGGCGGAGCTTCGATGCCGAGGTAGCCAAGCGCGCGGACCAGCTCGCGGCGGGCGACTGCGGCGGTGGCAAGAAGCAGGGCACGGCGGGTGGGATCCTGTTCGGTGAGGATGTGATGGCGGTGGTAGAAGTTGTTGAACTGCTGCGCGAGTTGAAAGGCGTAGCGCGCGAGATACGCGGGTTCGGCCGTCGCGATGGCCTGTTCGATCAGCAACGTGAGCCGCGAGGCAAGCAGCCACGTCTCCCACAGGCTGGTGCCGTCCTCGGTGGCTAGATCGGCCAGGGGAAGATCGGCAATGGCCGCGAGCGCGGCCGCTTCGGTGGCGCCGGCTTTGCGGAAGATGTTGGCGGCGCGGACGATGGCGTACTGGACGTAGGGGCCGGTCTCGCCCTCGAAGCTGAGCGCGTCCTTGAAGTCGAACGCGATGACGGTATTGCGGGTGAAGCGCAGCATGAAGTAGCGGAGGGCGCCGACGGCGATCTGGGTGGCGATGCGGGTGCGATCCGCCGCGGCGAGTTCAGGGTGGCGTGCGTCGACCTCGGCCTGCGCCGCTGCGATGAGTTTGTCGAGCAGGTCGTCGGCCTTGACGCCGTAGCCCTTGCGGCCGCTGACCTCGATGAACGGGCGCTGCTGGTCCTCAGTGGAGAGCGTGTAGCCGAGATCGATGGCGCAACGCGGAGTCATGGCCACCATCTCGTAACTGAAGTGGGTGTAGCGGTCGGCGGCGCCGGTGAATCCCATGCCGCGCAGGGCGGCGATGACGTTGTTCTGCGGATCGTTCTGGCGCGAGTCGATGACGTTGTAGATGGCGTCGGCGCGGCCGAAGGTCGGGGCGGCAGGATCGCTTGCGGAGGCGGTCGAGATCCAGCAGGTGTGCGTTGAGTACTCGTGGAATCTGGCGTAGCCGAAGTCCTTGCCGGGAAGCAGGCCAAACTTCCAGAGGTGGTAGGCGATGTCCTTGCCAACATAGGTGACGGTGCCGTTGGAGCGGACGATGACCTTGGCGTCTTCGTCGGGACCGTCGCCTTCGCTGTCCGATGGCGCGGTCTCGTTGCCGGCGCGGCGCATGACGTAGCAGCCCTTGTTCTTGCCCTCGGTTTCCAGGTAGAGCACGCCGCGTTCGAGCATCAGGGTGCGCGCTGCGTCCCAGAAGTGCAGGCTGAGAATCTCGCTCTCGCGGGGAAGGAAGTCGTACTCGATGGAGAGCCGCTGCATGGTCTCGAGGTGGCGGCGAAGGACAGCGGTGGAGATGAGGTCGGCGATGGCGGCGGTTTCGTTGCCGCCGTGGGCGTCTCCAACTTCGAGCGCGTGGAGGGTGTCGAGGCGAATCTGCTTGCGGCGGGCAAGTTCGGTGGGCGGAGGCGGGATTTTATCGTCAACGCCAGTGCCTGCGTACCACTGGCTGACGCGGGCGTAGAGGTCCCAGCAGTAGAAGTCGATGCGTTCGCCGGACAGCGTCAACTCGTCGAGAAGCCTGCGGGTTGACTTGAGCTCGCGGCCCTCGAGGTGCACGAGGCCGACGACGACGTCTGCGACCTGAACGCCGGTGTTGTCGATGTAATTCTGCACGCCGACCTGGTAGCCGGACTTGTAGTCGTCGGGACGCAAGAGGCGCTGGAAGGTGTCGCCGAGAATGGCGTTGCGCAGGTGGCCGATGTGGGCGGCCTTGTTGGGGTTGATGCTGGTGTGCTCGACCAGGCGAAAGCCGGGACCGCCAATGTCGGCGTGGCGGTCGGCGGCGATGGCGCGCACGGCGGCGGCGCGGTCGAGGCGGATGTTGAGGTAGCCGGCGCCGGCGACCTCGACACTGGCGATGCCTGGGATTTGATCGAGCGTGGCATTCAACTCGGCGGCGAGTTCGATCGCGATCGCACGGGGGGCCTTGCGCAGGCGCTTGGCGAGTTCAAACGCGACGGGCAGCGCGAGGTCGCCGAGGGCAAGGTTGGGCGGCTGCTCGACTGCGAACTGGGCGAGGGTGATGCCGTACTTCGCGAGCAGGATGGCCTGGATGCGGGCCTGGAGAGAGAGTTGGATTGTGCGAACCATGCGTGCTTCGAGTCTACTAGGAGGATGATGAAAAAGCCTGTTGCGGCTCCGGAAGAAGGCCCAGGGAGACCCGAGGCTAAAGCCTCGGGCTACCAGCCCATATTGGCTCGGACAGTTATTCGTGGGGTTAAAACCCCACGCTAATCCGGAAAGGCTCGTCGGCAAACCTACCAGGTCTGTAGTGATGCGGATGAGCGTGCGATGTGCGGTGCCGCTGCTATGCGGAGTAGCTGCGCACCCACTCCACGATGGAGCGGACGGCGATGCCGCTTGGCCCGTAGGCGATCCACGGCTTAGCCTGCTCATTCCATGCGCAGCCGGCGATGTCAAGATGGACCCAGGGGGTGTCGCCCGCAAATTCCTTGAGGAACATCGCCGCCGAGATGGCGCCGCCATAGCGATTCTTGCCGGTGTTCATGATGTCGGCGATCTCGCTCTCGATGTGGTCGCGATAGTCGTCGGTCGAGGGAAGGCGCCAGTACTTCTCGCCTGAAACCTGGAGCGCGCTCTGGAACTTCGCGCAGGCAGCTTCATCGTTGGAGAAGAGGCCGGCATTCAGCACTCCGAGCGCAACCACGCAGGCGCCGGTCAGGGTCGCCGCATCGATCAAATGAGTGCAGCCGAGGGTCTTCGCGTAGTGGAGGCCATCGGCGAGCACGAGGCGGCCTTCCGCATCGGTGTTGACGATCTCGATGGTTGTGCCCGACATCGCCGTCACAATGTCGCCCGGTTTGCAGGCGCGGCCGTCGGGCATGTTCTCCGCGGAGCAGACGACAGCGATCACTTTGACCGCAGGCTTCAGCCGTGCAATGGCATGCATCGCGCCGATCATGGCCGCGGCGCCAGCCATGTCGTACTTCATCTTCTCCATGCCGTCCGCGGGTTTGATGGAAATTCCGCCGGTGTCGAAGGTGATGCCCTTGCCGACGAGCCCAATTACGGGTGCACCGGCTGCGGGCGCGGTCTCCGGTTCATAGGTCATGACGATCAGCGCTGGGGGTTCGGCTGAGCCTTTGGCCACGGCCCAGAAGGCTTCCATCTTGAGTTCCTGCAGCTTGCTGGAGGAGTGAACTTCGCACTTGAGGCCGGCCTGGTCGCACATGGCTTGGGCGCGCGCGCCGAGGACGGTTGGAGTGAGAACATTGCCCGGCTCGTTGACCAGGGACCGTGTGAAGTTCTGTGCTGCTGCGACGATGAGGCCGTCGTCGAAGCTCCGCTGTATTTCGCGGGTCATTGCGGCATTGGTTTCAGCGGCGATCAGGGTCAGCGAATGGACTTCGCAATCCTTGCGGTCGCTGCGGTAGGTGTCATAATCCACCTCCGCGATCGCAGCGCCTTCCACCAAGGCGCGCGCGGTCAGGGGGGCGGAGAATTTCGCGATCTGAGCGTCCGTCGGAGCGTCAGGGTCGGGGAAGGCAATTGCCATTTCGCGCACCGAGCGCGACTTGGCGGCGCGGACCGCGGTCCCGGCGCCCTTGCGGACGCGATCGAGCGAGAAGTCTTTGGCTTTGCCGAGGCCGATCAGCAACAGGCGGTCTGACTTCAGAGCGGAGGGCGCGTGCAGCAGGGCGACTTCGCCGAGGGCGGCCTTGAACTCGCCCGAGGCGAGCAACGTCTGCGCAGCCGCGGCCAAGCTGCCACTTGCCGTCAACAGAACGGGGCGCGGATCGGCGTGCTTGCCGTCCGCCAGATCGACCGCAAACACGGCCAGCATCGGCGTCGCAAACGCCGCCGCATCGGCAAAGAAAAGCTTCGTATCCATAGCTTCCATGGTATCGCTTTCGATGGGGTTCGCCGGCGAGTTCGCTCAGCAATCGCCGGCGAGCACTTCGGCGATATGAACGGCCCGGCGCGAGGAGTTCTGCGCGATTTGTTCGCGGCAACTGAAGCCATTGCCGACGAGCAGATCGTGTTCGCCGGCGTTGCGCACGGCAGGAAGCAGCACGCGTTCGGCGAGCGTTTGCGAGACGGCAAACTTGTCGCGCTCGAAGCCGAAGGGGCCGGCCATGCCGCAGCAGCCGGAGTCGAGCAGTTCGACGCTGGCGCCGGTGGCACGGAGAAGGGCCATGTCGTCCTTCATGGTCATCTGGGTCTTCTGATGACAGTGGCCGTGGACGACGATGCGGCGTCCGGGCAGCGGTGGAGGCTGCCAGTTGGTGGAGCTGCGGGTGAGCAGCTCGCTGAGCAGAATGGTCTGTTGGCTGAGGCGGATGGCGCGTTCGTCGTTGGGGAAGAAGTTGATGAGTTCGTCGCGGAAGACGGTGGCGCAGCTTGGCTCCAGCATGACGACGGGAAGGCCGGCGCCGATCTGCGGGGCGAATTGATCGAGGATGCGGAGCAGGTAGCGGCGGGCCTCATCGAGGAACCCGAAGTCGTAAAGGGGGCGGCCGCAGCAGATGTGCTTCGGGGGGATCTGCACGCTGTTCCCGGTAGCCGTAAGTAGCTTGGTTGCAGCGGTTAGCGCCTGCGGGTGGAAGTAATTGTTCCAGGTGTCGGGCCAAAGGAGAACGGACTGGCTGGTTGCGGCTTCGGGTTTGTAGGTGCGGTTGAATCGGTCGCGGAAGTTCTTCGCGGCGAAGCGGGGGAGTTCTCGCGGTTGGGCTACGCCGAGTACGGCCTTGATGAGGGAGTTGATGCCGGGAGTGCGGCCGGGGAGGTTGAAGAGCGAGGGCGCAATAGAAGCCAGGCTGGCCCAGCGGTCCATGAAGCCGAAGGCATAGTGGTGGAGCGGATGCAGGCGGCCCTGGTAGTAGTGGGCGAGAAACTCGGATTTCCAGGTGGCCATGTCGACGTTGACGGGGCACTCGGTCTTGCAGGCTTTGCAGGAGAGGCAGAGCTCGAGCGCGTCGTGCACCTCGTGGTTGCGCCAACCATCCTGGATGACGTTGCCCTGCATCATCTCCCACAGCAGGTGGGCGCGGCCGCGGGTGGAGTGCTTCTCCTCGCGCGTGGCCATGTAGCTGGGGCACATGGTGCCGTGGTCCTGCTTGCGGCAGGCGCCAACGCCGACGCAGCGCGTGGTGGCGTCGCTGAAGGAGCCACCATCGCGCGGGTATTGGAACCAGGTCTTGGTCTTGGCGGGTTGGTAGCCGGCGCCGATGCGGAGGTTTTCGATGGGCTCGTAGACCGCGATCGGATCGATTAGCTTGCCGGGGTTCATGCGGTTGGTGGGGTCCCAGAGGGCTTTGAACTCGACGAAGGCCTGCATCAGCTCGGTGCCGAACATTTTGGGCAGCAGTACGGCGCGCGCCTGGCCGTCGCCGTGCTCGCCGGAGAAGGAGCCACCGTACTTGAGGACTATATCGGCGGCTTCTTCGATGAAGCTGCGATACTTGGCGACGCCTTCGGCGGTTTTGAAGTCGAAGGTGATGCGGAGGTGGACGCAGCCCTGGCCGAAGTGGCCGTACATGGGCGTGCGATAGCCGTATTGGTTGATGAGGCCGAAGAGGTCGCGCAGGTAGGCGCCGAGAAGTTCGGGCGGGACGGCGGAGTCTTCCCAGCCCTCGCATCCGTTCTTCTCGCCGGGGACAAAGACGCAGGCGCCGAGGCCAGCCTCGCGGACGCCCCAGACGCGGTGAGCTTCTTCGGGCGAGTAAAGCGCGGAGGTGGGGACGTGGTCGAAGTGCTTGGAGGCCTGGATGAGCGCGTGCGCCATTTGATCGACGGCGGCGGAAGAGTCGGCGCCGAACTCGCAGAGCAGGAAGCCTCCACCGGCAGGCAGCAGCTTGACGTCGTCGACGAGCAGGCTCTTGCGCAGCATGAAGTCGACGAGCAGGCCGTCGAAGCCTTCGAGACCGATGGGTTTGAAGGCGAGGACGGCGGGGACGCGATCGGCGGCGATGAAGGCGTCTTCGAAGCCGAGGGCCACGAGGCGACGGTGCTGCGGACTGGGCTTCAGCTCGCATTCGGCTTCGAGAATGGTGACGCAGGTGCCTTCGCTGCCGACGAGAGCGCGGGCAACGTTGAAGCCGTTTTCGGGCAGAAGCTGATCGAGGTTGTAGCCGGAGACGCGGCGGGGAATGTCGGGAAAGCGGGCGCGCACGAGGTCGGCGCAGGTGTCGCGGATGCGGCGCAGGCCGGCGTAGATCTGGCCGCGGCGACCTCCTGCGGCGATGATGGCGGCGAGTTCTTCCTCGGTGGTGGGGCCGACGCGCATGCGGGTCCCGTCGTAGAGCAGGATGTCGAGAGATTCGACGTTGTCGACGGTCTTGCCGCCCATCAGCGCATGGACGCCGCAGGCGTTGTTGCCGATCATGCCGCCGACGGTGCAGCGGCTGTGAGTTGCGGGATCGGGCGCGAAGGTGAGCTCGTGCTTTTCGGCCTCGACGCGGAGGGCGTCGAGCACAATGCCGGGTTCGACGCGGGCGCGGCGGGCGGAGGGATCGAGCGAGAGGACGGCGTGCATGTACTTGGAGAAGTCGATGACCACGGCGACATTGCAGGCTTGTCCGGCGAGGCTGGTTCCACCGCCGCGGGAGAGCACGGCGGCATCGAACTCGCGGCAGGCGGCTACGGTGGCGATTACATCGGCGATGTCGCGGGGGACGACGAGGCCGATGGGAACCTGGCGGTAGTTGGAGGAATCGGTGGAGTAGAGCGCGCGGGAGGCATCGTCGAAGCGGACTTCGCCACGGACGGTGGCGTGCAGGCGGGCTTCGAGTTCACGGGCGGCCGAGAAGCCTTCGTGCGGATGCTGGTGCGAGCGATGCGAGAGGTCTTGAAGTATCGGGAATGGCGTTGCGGCGGTCATCGTTAGCGGGCGGACCCCCTCAAAACACGGCACAGAATGGAGCAACTGTGACTTAAGGAGTATAGGGCGTTTGGGATGGGTCGTACTTTTTCAGGAGTTGGATGGCGTCGCGATAACTCAGGTTGGGCGCGACTGGGGAGAAATGGCTGGCATTCTCGGTGATCTGAAAGCTGAGCGACTTCAACATCAGCGCCTTGCCGGTCACGTGGAGCTTCAGGCCCGTAAGCTCCCAGTTGTGTCCGCCAACGTCATTCTGTTCGAGGTAGACGGTGCTGCCTTTGTTCAGCTTAACGATGATTCCGAATCCGAAGGCGACATTGGAGATGAAGTGAGCGCTCAGCGAGTTCAATCGCTCCTGCGCCTGGTCGATCCAGACTTCGCCAGCGGTGCCGCGGAGGATTTGCGACTCCATGTCGGGAGGAACGAAGTTGGGATTGGGCGTGAAGGTGAGCCGGTAACACTGTCCGGCAGAGCAGGGAACGACTCCCTCCAACTTGAACAGGTATGCGTCCGGCAGCAGGGAGAGCAGGTGGGTGGTGCGCTCCGCGTCTTTCTGCTCGACCTTGCGGGTGTGCTCCTGAAGTTCGGGGTGCTGGGCGAGCGAGTCCAGCCGCGCGAGTTCGTAGTGCTCGGCATCGCCGCCGATGGGTTTGCCATTGATGGCGACCAGGCGGGCGACGTCTCCGTCCCTGGTTTCGACGATGAGCTTGGTCGTGTCGCGGCGTTCGTCGACCCGGTGCAGCAGGTACTGCATGGGGCGATGGTTCTTCCCGGCGTCCAGCCGATGCTGGATGGCGCGACGCACGAGGGCGGTGGCGTCCATGGGTGT
>ODAK010002254.1_pt1 | contig 20344 bp, 17 predicted proteins | sample 1539591 | NCBI WGS metagenome assembly ODAK01 (sample SAMEA3539303, study PRJEB22396) | soil metagenome | biome: tundra; feature: field; material: soil | place: USA | collected 2010-05 | depth 0.15 m | reverse complement strand
CGCGCTGCCGGCATAATATACAGCCGCCGGGAGCTTCCCGAAGCGAACCCAAACGGGGGCCGTGATCCGGCCGAGATCGGTCCCCGTGACGAACCCGTCGGCGAACTGCTTGTCCATCACTCCTCCGCCGGTGCCGAACAGAACAACCACCGATCCCTTTGCTGCTGGATTGGAAGGCGAGTTGATCGTGGTGTCCTCATTCAGCGCAGCGAGCCCTCCCGTCCCGGACCCGCTGGCGGTGAACAGGGAAGGAGTTGTGCCGCCGACGTCGATTCCCAACTTCACGGATTCGGATGACCCTGTAATACTCACCATGGTCGAAAGCTCGCCGTTCTCGGCATAGGGAACAATGGCGTTGATCTGGTTCGGACCGGCATAAATGAGTGGCGCCGGGTAGCTGTCAAAGAATACCTGATAACCCGCCAGGGAAAATGGGAAACTTCCCGAGGAATCGACACTGGCCGTAGTTGCCGTCGCCGGTCCGATTCCGTTGCCGAAGATAGCCACCAGTTCGCCGGGCGCCACGGCTGTGCCGGCACTCCCGATATTCGGATTGCCGGTAAAGCTGGCCGCACTCAGGACACGGAACGGGAACGGCGGACCCAGGTTCGCGCCGACCGCGCGCTGCTGGTCCATGACGACTGTGGCGGGGTTCTGATTGGTGGAAAGATCTCCTATCCAATACCGAAGCACGCCTGATGTAGGGAAGGCAGTCAGTTGGACATTTGCGCCGGCGTCGTAGAAACCATCGGCGGTTGCGGGCGAGAGGCCCACACTGCCGCTGCCGATGACGCTGGTGCTGAGCAGATACTGCGTATTGAAAAGCGCGGTGAAAATCCCGCCGTTGGCTCCCGCCGTCACAGTGCGCGTGCCCGTGGATCCGTCGTCCCAATCCAGGAACTGGTAACGCGCTGTGCTGTTGCCGGCAAGCTGGGCGGGGCCCGGGGTGAGGGTATGTATCTCACCAGCCGTCCATGTGAGATTGAGTGGCGTTGTGAAGAGGCCTCCGTCGACCCCGATCGTAAGGCCACGCGGCTGAGAGTCGAGCGTCGTTACGGGAGCATTCGTGAATGTGGCGAAATAACTCTCGTACGGCGATTGCAACACTTCGGAGGCGGTGGAAGGCGCGGCTCTGTTGCCCCCATGGAACGTCAATGCTCCACCGAGGCCTCCCCAACCCAGGAACTGGAAACCCGGCGCGGGCAGCGCGCTCAGTTCGAAAGGATAACGTTCCGGCAGATAGCCTCCGGTTGGAACCGGCGACAACGAGGCGGTCCCCCCACCCAGGGACGCGACCGACACCGAATGTTGCACTACAAAGTTCGCACAGTAGACCGTCTGATCGGCCGACGCCGTCAATGTGTGAGTCGCATCGCCGCCGTCCGACCAGTTCGCGAACACATAGCGAGGTTCGGTTCCCTGCACCGAATCGATTCCGACAGAATGCTGTGTTCCAGGCGCCCAGGTATAGTTCTGTGGTGACACCGCAGTCGTTCCGTCTACATTTATCAGCCGACCTTCCGGTACCGTCGTAATGGTGGTTGTTGAAGGAATAAATCCGTAGAGGCGGCTGGCTCCGTCAATATCACCCGCCGAAAGCGCATTGAGCTGACCTATGGGGATTCCGACGGGCACGGTCTCCAGTGTGTCCTGGAGATTGTTCGAAAAACCATACCATGGATAATGCATGATCGAGCCGAAATCGTAGTAACCGGAGCTTGCGGCGAGCACCGGGGACTGGTAAAAGTCCGAATAAAAACGCTTGTCGATGTTGTCGTATAAAATGGTGACGTGGCCTCCGCGATCAAGGCGCTGGTGTTCGTGCCACAATCCGAAAGCATGTCCCAATTCGTGGGCGACCGCGCCTGCGGTGCATTCATTGGTGAATCCGATAGGCTGGGCTCCTCCCAGCATTCCGACGTAAGACTCGCAGGCGGCGGCGATGGTCACGTTCTCGAACAGGACAAAATTCGGCTGGCCCGTGCGTGGCAGAACCTGAAGTTGGGTACGAGAGCTCCATTGGGCGATCCCATCCAGAATTGGCTGAGGATTCGCGATGCCGCCGTCGATCGCATAGTAGATGATGCCGCCCGGCCAGGGCTGGGGGCCGCTGGATCCGAACACCTGATGCAGTGACCGCGGCGCAGGGCCGGCGGTTCCTCGCTCGTGGGCGATACGCCAACTTTCGATTTCCGGAGCCTTCCCCAGGATGATGTCGCCCTGCATCACCGCATATGGCCCGTCGATTACGTATGAAATCTCCCGGCCATCCATTTCAATGCTGTGAATTTCGCGAGGGATTTGCGCTGCCCCTGGAGCGATTAGAGCGAAAAGAGCCAACGCTCGTTTGTAAATCATGGAAGTTCTCAGGATAATCCAAACATCCGACTTCTACCACGGGCTGCCAGCGCCGGCTCAGTAAGGTCCGGTCATCCGTTCTACGCGAAGGTGAACGAGATGCTGGAGCGGAACAAGGTCGACAAACGCCTGGAACATCTTTGCAAAAGGCTTTACAAACCGGTGATGGGCCGGTCGCGCATGGCGCCCGGCGCTTACTTCCGGATGCTGCTGCCTGGCTGCTTGGAGGGAATCGATTCGGAACGCGGGATTGCGTGGCGTGTGGCGGACTCGTTTTCGTTGCGGAAGTTTTTGGGATTCAGTCTGTGTCCAGATCGCGATGACGGCATTGGCGGCGCGCTGGATCGAATTAATAGAAGATAGCGAGCCCGCTTCCGGCTCGCGCTAACTTCGTTCGGCTTTCCCGCTTCTATCCACAGTCGAATTGGTTTCGCACTTTTACCACGGGCTGTCAGCAAAGGTTTTTACTCTTTCGCGAACTCTACCGAGCTTTGCACGTCCGTCTTGCGAAATTCGGCGTTGCTCGCGCTGAACGCGATGGTTCGTGCGTAGAGAAACAGCACCCGCAGTTTCACTTCGCCGCCGCACTGCACGGGAAACCAGACGTCTTTATCGAACCGCTTGTACGTGATCTTCGCGCCGATCTGCTTCACGTTTGTGCCCAGCGCGATCGTCACCGCTGTCGGCACTTTCCCCGTCCACGCGGATGTCACCAGCACCGGCTGCAGTTCGTTCTTTTCGATCAGCACCTCGCCTGCCCACTCGTCTTCTTTGGCCCGGAACGAAATCCGGTAAACGTCGTAATCGTGGTACCGCTCCTCGCCTTCCAATCGAAACGTGTACTTCTCGAGGTTCTTCGCTTCCAGCGGAAACCAGTATTTGATGGAACCCAGGCTGTCGTCCCGCCACAGCATCTCGCGCGCGAACGAATCCACCAGTGCGCCGTCGATGTCCGTGTCTTTGGTCCGGTATCCTGCCTCCGAGTACCCGATCTCTTTCTTCCCTTCGAGAATCTTCCCTTCGACCTTCACCAGCGTCCGCTGCGCTTTCTTCCCGCCCGGCACAACTGTGTATTGCCGGCTCTCCTCGCGTGCTAACTTTCCATTGGCGCGCTTCAGCCGGACGAACACATTCTGGTCATACACCCACTGCGCCCGCGCCGCCGTCGCCCGATCCACGTTTTCACCGACGCGCCGCATAATCTCGACGGCATCCGGCGTTTGCGCCAACAGCGGGATCGCAATCAGAAGCGCCGCGAGATACCTCATCAGTCTTTCTTCTGTGCCTCGGCTTTACTGCTGCCGTGCGTAACTGTCATGTCCGGGATTCCCAGATTCCCGCTCAGCTTTCCAATATCGGAAAGCGCCATGTTGCCGGAAATGAAAACGACCGTGACCTCTTTCGCCTCAGTAGCTACGATCGCCAGGCCGCCCAGCCTGCTGTTCGGCAGGGCCTGCAGGTAGATCTCACTCGTCTCGCCAGATTCCTTGACGTCTACGATCTTGCTCCATTGCAGACTCTTGATGTAGGCACGCACCGGCTCCAGATCAGACTCTTTGTACTGGCCCGGCTTCGCGAACTCAAAAGCGCGCACGTAAACCCCCGTCAGGCTTCTGAACGGACTCTTATCGTCCCCCAGAAAGCTGGTTGCCAGTTTCAGCGTGTCGCCTTCGAGCGTGATGTTGCTCGACTCTTTGGCGTTTGCGCCCAGCTTATCCAACGATTTGAAATCGAACTTCTGCTGTGCGAGCGCCGGAATCATCACGGCGAGAAAGACTAAAGGGATCTTCATAATCTGTGCCTCGTGTTCTGCTGAATTTTCTCTTTCACTTGCTGTAACCGGTCCCTGGTGATCGATAACGCCAGCAGCAGTTGATCTCTTGCTTCGATCCCGCGCTCGTGACGCCTGTATTCGTGAACGCCCGGAATCATCGCCGCGACGGTAAGCCCCGCCGCGATCGACCACACCACGGGCCGCCGCCATATGGGAACAACTCGCTTCTTCGCCATCACTCTCGCTGCGAAGCCCGCCGGCGCACCTTCTGGCCGCAGCGCCCTGCGAAGATCGTCTTCAAGATTCATCGGCACACCTCCTGCCTTTGTAAGCGGCCGCGCAGCACGGCCAGCGACCGGTGCAGATGGCTCTTGACCGTGCTCACAGGCATATCCAGCACCGCGGCAATATCTGACGGATCCAGATCGTCCTGATACCGCAGCAGCATCACGGCCCGCGCATTCTCCGGCAGGTCCGCTATCAACCCGCGCAGCCGTTCGTTCAACAAAGGATCGGCCTCGGCCGTTTCCGCCGCGGGTTCCGGGGCCGACTCCAGCCCTACCCGCGGACGCAGCCGCCGTCTCCGCGCCTCATCAATACACCGGTGGCAAATCGCCCGCCGCAGCCACCAGGTCGCATGCGCCGGACTCTCTATCTGCCGCAGTTTTTCGTAGAGCTGCAGGAAAACATCCTGGGCAAGCTCCTCCGCCCCTTCGCGGTTGCGCAGAAATCGCAGCGCGAAACTGAATACCAGCGACTGATTCTCCGCCACGATCTGGCCGAAATCCACTGTCACATCGGGTAATACGGATTACGCGGTCCGGGCGACCGCATTTATTTTCGCAGGACCGCTTCAAGCCAATGACACCTCTTCCCGCGAAGCCCGAACCTTCACAGCCTGCCAATGCGACCAGCCTCTGACCCCGAGCGCCACCAGCAACTGCACCGCCCCCGCCGCACACACCCCGTTCCACCCGTAATGCGTCCAGCCCCACGCACCTATCGCCGACCCCAGCGCGCCGCCCAGAAAGTACGTCACCATGTAGACCGTATTCAACCGGCTGCGCGCCTCCGGCACCAGCGCATAAATCCGCGTCTGATTCGCCACATGCCCCGCCTGCACTCCCAGGTCGAGCAGGATCACCCCCGCCACCAGTCCCCACAGCCGCTGCCCCACGGCGTCGAACACCGCATACGACGCGATCGACGTCAGGATCGCCAGTGTCACCGTGAACGCCGGGCCTTTCCGATCCGACAGCTTTCCCGCCCACGGCGCAAACAAAACCCCGATCGCGCCCACCAGCCCGAAGATCCCCGCCACGCGGGGCCCGTAATGATACGGCGGCGTCGCCACGAAAAACACCAGCGTCGCCCAGAACGAACTGAACGCCCCGAACAGCATGCCTCCGATGATCGCCGCTTCCCGCAACACCGGCTGGGTCGCCGCCAGGTGCAGGATCGACCGCGCCAGCGCTCCATACTTAAGCCCCGGCTCCGGGTGATCGTACGGCAGCGCATACCGCAGCGCGCCAGCCAGCAGGAACATCGCGACCGCCGCGATCCAGTACATCGCCCGCCACCCGAACATGTCGCCGACAAACCCGCTGACCACCCGCGCCAGCAGAATGCCCAGCAGCAAGCCGCTCAGTACCGTCCCCACTACGTGCCCGCGCCGCGCCGGAGGAGCCAGCTTCGCCGCAAACGGCAATATCAGATGCGCCACGACTCCCGTGAGTCCCACCGCGAACCCGGCCGCATTCACCAGTGCCAGACTCGGCGCCATCGCCATCATCGCCACCGTCAGGCCTGACAGCGCTGACAGCAATACGATGAGTTTGCGCCGCGGAAACATATCGCCCAGGGGGACGAACGCGAACATCCCAAGCGCCGTGCCCGCCTGTGTCCACATCGGCAGATAGCCAATCGAGCGTTCGGACACACCAAGCGAGCGCCCGATCTCCGACAACAGCGGCTGGCAGTAATAGATGTTTGCGACGCAGACAGCGCTCGCGGCGAACATCACGCCTACCGTTCGCCGCTCAATCGCCATCGTTTAAGGATTCAGCGGTCAAACCGCCGGATTCGATTATGGTCAAGAACCAGGATAATATCCCTGCCTCGTTTGTACGACCAGCCCCTTCGGCTTAACGGTCACAGCGATTCTTCGGAAGCCGCCGCCCTCGCCCTTGTCAGGCGAAAACCCGAGGCTGTACTGACTGCGCAGCTCTTCCTCGATCCGATCGTAAATCTGATCGATCGTCAGCTTGCGAGACACTTCGAAGAACCCGCCGCCCGTCTCGCGCGACATCTGTTCCAGCACGCGCCTTCCGTCCGGCTGTTCACGGCGTCCTTGCGGAGGAAACCCACCGCCGTTCCGTCGTCCCCGGCCGCCGCCGAACCCGCCACCGCCAAACCCCTGCGACTGGCCTTCCTCGCCCGCAAACAGAATCGAATACACCAGCGTATCGGCGCGCTGTGCCGATTCAATCGCCTGCGACAGCGGCACCTTGCTGCCGTTATCCACACCATCCGTCAGCAGGATCAGCGCCTTCCGTCCCTGCCTCTTGCGCATCAGTTCATCCGAGGCCAGCAGCACCGCGTCATACAGCGTCGTGCCCGGCAGATTGCTCCGTTGCCGACGGCCACCACCGCCGCCACCGGGGTAACCACCGCCAATGCCACCCGGAAAGGTAATCCCGCCGAGCCCCCCGCCGCCTCCGCGCCGCGTCTGTTGCTGCGCATCCTCCGGCAGCTCCAGTTGATCCAGCGCCCGTTCCAGCCGCGAACGCGATGACGTCAGATCCTGCAGTAACTCCGTATCGTGATCGAAGTGAATCAGGAACGTCTGATCGCGATCCTCCCTGAGCACCTTCTCGACAAAGCGCCGGCTCGCCGTCCGTTCTTCGCCGAGCACATTCCTCTGGCTCAGACTGGTGTCCACCAACAGTCCCAGCGTTAACGGCAAATCCGTCTCCCGCGAGAAATACCGGATCGTCCGCGGGTGCCCGTCCTCGGCAAGATCGAAGTCTTCTTTCGTGAGATCGGGCACGATCTTGCCCTGCTTATCCCGCACGGTCGCCAGAACATTGACGACCTTCACATCGGTTGAGAATGTCGCATCCTGCGCTCGCGCAGCCACCGCCGCCGCAGTCAAAAGGAAGGAACGTCTGGTAAAACGAAAATCCATTGGGTTTAAACTCCGGGTAAACACAAACGATGCGCCGCGCGCCCCGCGCGTTGCGGCTCGTGCTAAGTTAAACCCTTTATTTGGTAAGAAGTTACTTCGAACAGGCCTTGGCGCGACCCACGTCTGGCTTCGTCTTGCTGTCCCACAGCAGAGCCATTGCCCCATTTGGACAAACCGCGATCGCCCGTTCCCCGCCGTTGGTCGTAATGTGCAGCACCGCACCTCCGCTGTCATCCACGCCCTCGCTCATACCCGTGTCGATCAGAAAGAGTAGCCCGAAGCGCTGGAACATCTCGCCCCGTTCACGCTTCACGCCATCCGTAAAAACCACCGGCGAGGGAACATGCCCCTCGACAATATGCTTGACCCCCAGCGCCTTCGCATACTCTCCTAACAACTGTTTTTCCTCGACTGCCGGCAGCCGCGCGTCGATCCACGGCGTGCGCCCCTCGCCATTCAGCCTGGCTTCCAGAAGCGACTCGTCCCCGATCAGTTCCTTGCTGGCAAAGCCCTCGCGCTCCACACCCGCTTCCAGATCGGACATCAGCCGTTCCACCGTGCGCCCGCCGGAATTTCCACCATGCGCGAAGAACCAGTCGCCCACCTTCGCCGCAAATGCCAGCGAGCACAGAAAATCTCCGAATTCACCCTTGCAAGCCGCGACATCCGCGGGATTGATCTTCGCGGCTTTCAGTTGCGCGGCGAACTCTTTCCCCTTCGGCGCCCCCGGATCAGCCAGAAACTCAGCTTCGTGATTGCCCGCGAGGATTACTACTTCCCCGCCCGCGCGCCGCGCCTGCTCGCGGACGTCCCGCAGCAGCCTCAGCACATCGAGCGCACGCGGACCCTTGTGGATCATGTCGCCCGTGGTAACCAGCACGGCCTTGCCCGCACGCCATCGCGCGTCTTCCGGACGCTCCACCGGCGCTTCAAGAATTCCCGCCGCCGCCATCGCCCGTGCCAGCCGCTTGAAATCGCTGTGCGCATCGCCGACCGCAAAAATCTCGTCGGCCCGCTCGATCTGCACAACCGCAGGATTCTTCTTCCAATCCCGCGCCGCAGCACTGGTCGCCGCCAAAACCGCAATCAGAAAAATAAGCGCCGCTCTTGGTTTTACCGAACCGCGACTGTTAAGGAGTCGGCTGGTCCATCGTAGACCCATCCCTCTATTTTCCGTTACCAGTGTTAACAGTGAATGACACGCTTCGGTTCACCGCCCGATCCCACTCCGTAGTGCCTGTTCGCAGCGGCTGCCGATTCCCCGCCGCCACAATGGAAATCGCGCCAGCCCCAATACCCTGCGACACAAACGCTTCCCTTACCCCGCTCGCTCTCTCCAGCGCGAGCTTGTCGTTTGTCTCCCCGGTGCCCGTCTCATCCGCCCGGCCCGTGATCGTAATCGTAGTATTCGGCCTCTTCGCAATCAACTGCCGCACCACCGCCATAATGTCGTCGATCCGGTCCGCTTCACTCGACGCCAGTTTCGAACTCCCGCTATCGAATCGAATAATCCGGGCCTCGATCGACTCCTTCGCCGCGTTCAACTCCCGCTGCCCCGCAAACTGCGGATCGAGCGAAAGATACGGCTGCATTACAAACGTAGCCCTCCGCGCATCCAAACCACGCATCCGCAGCAGCGCCACAGGATCCGCCGCCGCGGGATCCCGCAGCCCCGTAACCGTATACGCTGAGCCGTGCCGCTCCACATCCGTCACCACAATCCCAGGCTGCTTTTTCAACGCGGCGAAATAATCGTTCCACCGGGCCCGCTCATACGCGCGATAGCCAAAAAATCCCGCCAACAGCAACCCCAGCACCAGAAAATAAGGCCACAACCGCGCCTTCTGCTGCTTCTCCGGCACCGACTGCCCCAGCAGACACGCCTCCAGAAAAGGCAGTGCCGGCTCGAACACACTCAAATCGTCCTGCTTGAAATGGCTGATCTCGCTCTGCAACGCAGCCTCAATGTCATCCAGGGTCTTACGGAACTTCGGCTTCAATTCAACCGGCGCCGTCCCGCTCACCGCACCCACCAGCAGCAGCTTCGGGCCGTACGTCAGCCACAGCTTGAAGCGCCCCGCATCCACCGTCTCCAGTTCCTGGCCGCCATCTGTAAACGAGTCGGCAAGAAAATCCTGAATCGCCGTCAGCATGCCCGAGACCATGTCGGCGTCCTTCACCACCGCGTCCTTCGCGGCGACATGCTGCAGCAGCAGTCCGCTCGGGCGGTGAATGAGAAACACCTGCTCCACGCTGTACAGCAGGCTTCGCGAAAGCAGAATCTCGCTGAACGGTTTGCCGGTAATCAGCGCTTCAATGCGCCACCGAATCGCCCGGTACGAAACGCTCTTCTCGACGATCTGGTTCAGCGCCTCCGCGAAATCCCGTATCGCCGCTCCGATCGAAGTCCGGATCGCCGGTCCGATAATCGGATAAATCGCGTCCGCCAGTTCCTTTGGATTCTTACGCACCGAACTGTGGAACGACCGTTCGACAATCGGCTCCAGCGCGTCTCGCAGGCCCTTCGCTTTACCCGACTTGATTGCCGCCGGCAGTACCTGCGCCAGATCTTCGACGCGTTGCTCCCGGTCGCCAACCAGCAGTTCGCGCAGTTCTTCCAGAGCGCCGGGAGGCTCCGGTAAGTTACCCGGCATCTTATTCTTCGGAGCCGGGTATCTGGAACTGATCGCTCAGGCGCAAGGCCACTTCACTGAACATGGAAGCCAGCGCCGCGCGGTCCGTCTTGCCGTCCCGCAGTTCGTTGACCCTCCTGTCGAGAAGACTCGACATCTCCTCGTGCCGCGCCCGAATCTCTTCGGTAAGCTCGCGCGCCTGCTGCAGCAGATCGCTCCGCAGACTGCGGTCCGCATTGATCTCGCGGTCGTCCAGATCCCGAATGCGCCGGCTCAGTGAATCGTTCAGTTCTTTCAGTTCGCGCGACAACTGGCTCGCGCTGTCGGTACGCTCATCGCGCTCCGCTTTGAGCTGGCTCAGCACCGTCTCGAATTCTTTTTTGATGTAGCTTTCCAGTTGATCGAAGCGCCGCCGGTTCGTCTCCCGAATCTCCAGCGTCTCTTTAATCAGCGTTTCTTCCAGACGCGCGAATCGCGACTCGTAATCGCGCATCTGCGATCCAAACAGAATGTCGCGGATCTTATCGACATTCCCCGCGCCGCCCCGCAGCACCTGAGGCTGATTCGCTGTTTCACTCTGCTCTTTTGGACTCATTCCCTCTCCCCCTGCGTTTTTCCGGTACACGCGACTTCAGTCGCGTTTCTTTCTAATCCCGCACCCCGTGCGCAAAACACGCCCTCACCCGCGCATCCAGCTGCGGTGGCGTGAAAGGCTTCGCCAGAAAATCCGTAGCTCCCGCCTGAAAGCTCGTCCGTGCACTCTCCTCATCGCCCAGCGCCGTCAGCACAATCACCGGCAACGTCCGTCCGGCCTCACGGGAGCGTAACTCTTTGAGCACTTCAAACCCATCCATATCCGGCATATTGAGATCCAGCAGAATCAGCTGGGGCTTATGTATGTCCAGCAGCCGCAAACCTTCCTCGCCGCTCTCCGCTTCCACCACCATGTGCCCGGCTCTCACCAAAGCCTTTCGCGCCAGCACTCGCAGATCCTCGTCGTCATCTACTACCAGAATCAGCAGTGATCCGCTGTGGCTTGCGTCCCCCTGCTGCACTTCGACCATCCTCGTCTTGTCCCGCGCCTCGTGCTCGAATGATTCTTCATGCCCTTCACGCGCACAGGAAACCAGCATCGGGGACCCGGTCGCCACCGCGATTTCCTGCGCGCGCCGCTCGATGTCCGCCAGAAAAGCGTCGTTGTGCGTCGGATCGTGGTGCGTCAAAAACAGCCGCTTCACACCGGCTGCCGCCGCCAGTTGCGTCACATAGGAGTAAGTGCTGTGTCCCCAGTTTTTCTTACCCGGGTACTCTTCCGGCGTGTACTGCGCGTCGTGAATCACCACGTCGGCATTCTGCATAAACAGCGCATGCCTGCGGTCGCCCTCGTGCAGAATCGACTCCAGCTTGCCCGGCTCGGAGTCTGAATGCCACAGCTTCTCCCAGTACGGCTCGTGGTCGCACAGATAAAGCAGCGACGCTCCGTCGACTTCGATCCTGTAGCCCAGCGCTATCGCCGGATGATTCAGAAACTGCGTGCTGATGCGGACTCCCTTTTCTTCATGCATGCCCTCGGTCAGGTCCTTGTATTCGAGATGCGCGCCCAGTTGCGCCAGTTCGACCGGAAAATACGTGAATTCCATCTGCCCGGAAAGCACTTCGGGCAAAGAACTGTTCGCTCCCTGGGGACCGCAGACGACAAAGCTGTTCCCCTGCACAAACAACGGCGCGAAAAAAGGAAAGCCCTGGATGTGATCCCAGTGCGTATGACTCAACAGTATAATCGCGGAAATCGGCTTCGGCGCATTGGCCATCAGATGCGCGCCCAGCGGCCTCGCGCCGGTGCCGCAGTCGAAAATAAACCGCACCCCGGAGTTTGTGACAACCTCTACACACGACGTGTTTCCGCCGAAGGCAATCGTCGATGGTCCCGGCGTCGCAATCGACCCGCGAGTTCCCCAAAAGCGCAAATACAATGTCGTTACCTCCGAAACCGCGGGACTTCTGTTGACTGTTACTTAATGTACTTCAACTCAACAGATTCCAGGTACAACGCGAGTTGATCGATACACTCCCGCAGCTGTCCTGCGTCGGATTCCATCGCGGCTTTCTCCATAGCCGCCCCCACCTCAGTGAGCATCGGAAACCCGTAACCGGAACCCGTGCCCTTCATCTTGTGGGCATATTTTCGAATCGAGTCAAAGTCGCTTCGCCCCAGCGCGCCCTGATAAAACGGCACCTCGGCCCGACGCTTGGCAAGATAACCAGGGACGACATCCTCCATCCCTTCTTCCACCTGTACGACATTTGTGTGGACTACCTGCCTCTCCTGCCTGCCCGCCCCTCGTCTTACTTTCGGTGCATGCTCCACCAGCCCCTCGAGCAGCGTTACCTTGCGGATGGGTTTGGTCAGCATCGCTGTGAAACCGGCTTCAAACCCTCTCGCCGCCATATCCGAGAAAGCGTGTGCTGTCAGTGCCAGCACCGGCGTTCTGGCCAGTTGCATTTCCTTTTCGAACCGCCGGATCTCGGTGGTAGCCTGGTAACCGTCCATCACCGGCATTTCGACATCCATCAACACCACGTCGAAGCCGCCGTCGCGATACATCCTGGTCGCGATCTCGCCATTCTCCGCGATCTCAACCGTCACCTGCGCGTGCTTCAGATACGAAAGAATCAGATAGCGGTTATCGTCTGAATCGTCCGCCAGCAGAATTCGCAGTCCCGCCGTCCGGGCTTCCAGTTCTTCAATCGACACCGGCAAGGCACCCTGTGGCTTCTGTAGCTGCGCCTGATTCTCCTGTACCCCGAATCCAGCTGTAAACAGAAAGGTGCTCCCGAGCCCGACTTCGCTCTCCACCCAGATCCGGCCGCCCATCAGTTCCACCAGTTGACGCGAGATCGTGAGCCCAAGCCCCGTGCCGCCGTACTTACGCGTCGTCGAGCTGTCGGCCTGCGAGAAGCTTTCAAAAATCAGTTCGCGTTTGTCCGCCGGAATGCCGATACCGGTGTCGATGATGGCGAAGCGCAGCCTCCCAGGCCTGTCGTCATCCGGATCGGTTGTGACCCGTACTTCCAGTCCCCCTTTATCCGTGAACTTGATCGAATTACCCAGCAGGTTGATAATGACCTGCCGGAGCCGGTTCGGATCGCCGATCAGATAAAACGGCACGCCAGGCGTTATCTGCTGCCGCAACCAAAGACCCTTCGCAGTCGCCCGCGCCTCCACCACTTCCATGGCCCGAGCGATCACTTCGCGCAGGTCCATGTCGGTGGCTTCGAGGTCAACCCGGCCCGACTCGACCTTCGACAAATCCAGAATGTCGTTGATGAGATTCAGCAGGCCGACACCGTTACGCTGAAACACATCCACGCACTTCTTCTGCTCCGTCGAAAGCGTCGTGGCCGAAAGCACATCCGCCATGCCGATGATGGCGTTCAGCGGCGTCCGGATCTCGTGACTCATCGTGGCGAGAAAGTCGCTCTTGGCCTGCGTCGCCCTCTCCGCTTCCTGCCGCTTGATTTCAAGTTCCTGGCTGAGTCGTTCGACCTTCTCTTTCTCCAGCTCGAAATCGTGCGCGAGCTGCTGGTACGTGAACAGCGCCTGCGGCAACGCACGGATCGCCAGATACTTGCGGGCGTCCTGCGTGGTCGCTGTCGCCTGCAGGTATATCTCACCCTCGGCGGCGGCCTCGGTCCAGACATCGGACTGCCCTTCCCAGTTAGCCTCGCAGTCCAGAAAGAAAACTTCGAGCAAGGGAAACTGGTCCGCCAGATCGATAATCGGACCTGAGATGCTCAGCCACTCCGGCAACCGTCCGATAGCGTCGAAGAGCCCGTCCGCGCGTCGCTCGAATACCGCCAGCGAAAGTGCGCCGAACAGGTTTTCAATCATCTTCGGGATTCTCAGCCTGCGCCGTCAGCATACGCGAAGCCAGCGACAGAAACGCCTCTTCCACGTGCTGTCCGCTCTTTGCACTCGTCTCGAGCACCGTCCAGCCCGCGCCCGTCAACTCTTCCCACACCGAATCGGGGATTTCCCACGTCTCGCGCAGATCGGCCTTGTTCACCAGCACCAGGAACGGGCGATTCCCAACCTCGGCTTTGACTCTTTCCTGAATACTGCGAGCCACATCGAGCGTCCGGCTTCGAGTGCCATCGACCACCAGCAGATACCCCGAGGCGTCCTTCACCTGATTGAGTTTTACCGGCGCGCCGTCTTCCTCGCCGGCCATATCCCAGAGCATCAGAGTGATCTCTTCGCCGTCGATCGTCAGGACCTTCTTGTCAATCTTGACCCCGACCGTGGTGTGATACTTGTCCGCAAACATACTGTGGACAAATCGCGCCACAAGACTGGTCTTGCCAACCCCGTAAGACCCCAGCAAACAGATTTTCTTCTTCTGCATTCAGGAATCAAACGTAGCACGGTACACGCGACTTCAGTCGCGTTCTAACTGTGCGTTGCCAGTACGACCGGCCCAACTTCCAGCCGCGCCCCCAACGTCCAGTAATTCAGCAGCGCCGCCGCCGCGCCGCAGCCCGCAATCACAATCGCCATCGGCATCGCAGACGAGTTGTCGATGAGGCCCAGGACAATGGTTGTAGCCGCCGCGATGACAAACTGATTCGTGCCCAGCAGCGCCGAAGCGGTGCCCGCCATATTGCCGTGCCGCATCATCGCGATAGCGTTGCCATTGGGGAACACGAAGCCCGTGGCGCACATATAAACGAACACCGGCGCGAAGATCCCTGCCATTCCGCCGAACCCGGTCGCGGCCGTAGCCAGCACCGCGAGGCCGGAACCCAGTTGCACCAGGTTCGCCACACGCAGGACCTTCCATAGCGGGATCTTGTGCGACATGCGCCCGTTCACCTGCGACGCCGCGATCAAACCCGCGGCGATGAAGCCGAACAGCCACCCGAACTGTTGCGGCGGCAGCTTGTACATATTAATAAAAACAAACGGCGCGCTCGCGATATACGCGAACATACCCGCCGAACTGAAGCCGCATACCAACGAGGCCCCAAGGAAGGTCCGATCTTTCAACAGTTGCCCATAACTCGAAATGATGTGCTCCATGTGCAGCGGCTGCGCATGCTCCGGCGCCAGCGATTCATCCAGACGATGATGCATCGCAAGCAGCGTCAGCGCGCCGAGGGAAGCCTGGGTATAGAAGATCGACTTCCAGCCGAACCACACCAGCAGATACCCGCCGATGAAAGGCGAAATCAGCGGCGAGACACCGAGCACGAGCACCAGCATGGAGAAGATTCGCCGCAGGTCCTTCGGCGGAAACAGGTCGCGCACCATGGCCCGCGAAACCACCGCGCCCCCGCACGCCCCGATCGCCTGCAGCAGCCGGAACACCGACAGTACATTCACCGACGGCGACAGCGCGCAGGCCGCGGAAGAAACCACAAACAGCGCCAGACTGAAATAGAGCGGCGGCTTTCTGCCAAACCGGTCCGTCACCGGCCCGTAGAGCGATTGCCCCAGCGCATAGCCCAGCAGGAACGTCACCAGGGTGATCTGCACCTGGGCTGTGGTCGCGCTGAAGACCTTTTCCAGCAACGGCATCGACGGCAAATACATATCGATCGACAACGGTGCGAAAGCCTGCAGCACCCCCATCAAAACGATCAGCTCGTAGTAGCGAAATCTGGTCTGCGCCTTTACTGCCATCGACGACATCAGTATGTATCATATTGCCAGTAAGATGCCGTCAAACTTTAAGCTGAATGCCTGTCTGTTAGCGCTGCCGCTGCTGTTGGCAGGTTGCCGCGGCACGCCGAATAATGCATCCGCTCCAGCCGATTGGGACGCCTACCTCGCTGGCTATCTCGAAAGCTACTTCGCCGCCCATCCGGACATCGCCGTGAGCGCCGGGCGACACGAGTTCGACGGCAAACTGCAGGACTTCAGCAAGGAAGCCATTGATCGCGAGATCGCCCGACTGCACTCCGAGCACGACCGGGCATCCGCCCTTACGAACGGTCTCAATGATACCCGGAAGTTCGAACGCGATTACCTCATCGCTTCCATCGATTCAGACCTCTTCTGGCTGGAAACCGCCCAGTGGCCGTACCGCAACCCGTTTTTCTACGGCGACCGTGTCGATCCGAGCGTTTACCTGACCCGGCCCTACGCGCCGCTCGCGCAGCGAATGCGCGCCTTTGTCGCTTATGAGCGCGCCCTTCCCGTCCTGTTGCGTCAGGTGCAGGCCAATCTGCGCACCCCGCTGCCGCGCAGCTATGTCGATCAGGGCCGGATCACTTTCGGCGGCCTCGCGAAGTATTTCGAAAAGGACGTCCCCGGCATCTTTAAGACAGTCCCCGACCCGCAATTGCAGAAGGACTTCACAGGCACCAACAGGGAGGCGATTCGCGTCCTCCGGTCGCTCGATAACTGGTTCGAATCGCAGCGCGCTTCGGCCAACGACGATTTCGCGCTCGGCGGGGAGAATTTCCAGAAGATGCTCCACGCCACCGAACGCGTCGACATGCCTCTCGATCAACTGCAGGCCCTGGGACAGCGCGATCTGGACCGTAACATGGCCGCGCTGAAAGAAGCGTGCACGAAACTCACCCCGGGCAAACCGTTCGCGGTCTGCATTGCCAAAGAAGCCGCCGACAAGCCAAAGGGCAAGCCGGTCGAAGCAGCGCGCGAAATGCTGACCCAGCTTCGCGCTTTCGTAACCGAGAAGAACCTTGTCACCATTCCCGGCACCGAACAGGCGCTGGTGGATGAAGCGCCGCCTTACACACGCTGGAACTTCGCTTACATCAATATCCCCGGACCTTACGAGAAAGGTCTGCCGTCGGTCTATTACATCTCGCCGCCCGACGAGAAATGGAGCGCCGCCGAGCAGAGAGCGTACCTGCCCGGTAAAGCAACGCTGCTGTTCACGTCTGCGCACGAAGTGATGCCGGGACACTTTCTGCAGTTCCTCCACGCCAACCGTTCGCCTTCCAAATTCGGCCAGGTCTTCGTCGGCTATGCGTTTGCCGAAGGCTGGGCGCACTACGCCGAGGAACTGGTCTGGGATGCCGGCATCAACTCCGGCGATCCTGAAACGCACGTCGGCCAACTCATGGAGGCGCTGCTTCGCAATGTGCGCTTCATGTCCGCGATCGGGATGCACACAGGGAAAATGACCATTGCCGATTCAGAGAAGATGTTCCGTGAGGTCGCCTTCTCCGACGCCGGCAACGCCCGCCAGCAAGCCGCCCGCGGCACCTTCGATCCGGCATATCTTAACTACACGATGGGCAAGCTGATGATCAGGAAGCTCCGCGAGGACTGGACGGCAACGCGCGGCGGCCGTAACGCGTGGAAAGACTTCCACGACAAGTTCCTCGAATACGGCGGCCCACCGATTCCGCTGGTGCGCTCCGCTATGCTCGGACCGAACGGCGGCCCACCGCTTTAATTCCGGTAGTCGTACCGGGTACACCACCTAATCGTGGTTTGCGCTGATTTCCTTGACGAGGCTCGCGACGAAAGTTTTCGCGTCGCCGAAGAGCATCAGCGTCTTGTCCATGTAATAGAGTTCATTGTCGATGCCGGCGAAACCGGCGCTCATGCCGCGCTTGATGATCATCACGGTACGGGACTTGTAGGCAGCCAGAATCGGCATACCTGCAATAGGACTACCTGGATCGTTCTCGGCGGCAGGGTTCACGATGTCGTTCGCGCCGATGATCAGCGCGACATCGGTCATGCCCATGTCGCTGTTGATGTCTTCCATCTCGATCAGCTTGTCGTAAGGAACATCTGCCTCGGCCAGAAGGACGTTCATATGGCCGGGCATGCGTCCAGCTACAGGATGGATGGCGAAGCGAACTTCTACTCCTCGCTTGGTCAGGAGATCGTGCAGTTCGCGGATCTTGTGCTGCGCCTGCGCCACCGCCATTCCGTAGCCGGGGATGATGACGACCGAGCGGGCATCGGTCAGGATGCCCGCCGCTTCTTCGGCGCTGGCCGAACGCACCGGGCGGACTTCCGTGCCCGCAGCACTGGGCTGCAACTGGCCGAAGCCGCCAAACAGCACGTTCGTGAAGGACCGGTTCATGGCCCGGCACATGATGATCGAAAGAATGAAACCCGACGAACCATCGAGCGCACCGGCGATGATGAGCAGCCTGTTATCGAGCGCGAAGCCCATCGCACAGGCGGAGAGGCCGGCGTAGGAGTTCAGCAACGCGATGACGGTCGGCATATCTGCGCCGCCGATCGGGATAATCATCAGGACGCCGAAGGTCAGCGCGAGTAAAACAAAGATCGGGAACAGGAACGTGGCTTCCGGATGGACGACAAGGTAGCCGCCGATGATGGCCGCAATACCGAGCAGGCCGAGATTCACAATGTTCTGGCCTTTGAACGTGATGGGACGTGACGGCAGTAGTTCGTGCAGCTTGCCAAATGCCATGAGGCTCGCCGTGGTGGTCAGGAAGCCGAGCAGCATTTCGAGGGCGAGCGCGCCCATCGTGAAGCCGGACGGCTTGAGGCGATAGTATTCCGCGGTACCGATCAGCGCCGAAGCCAGTGCACCGCAGGCCTGTGAGATGGCGGTCCGCTGCGGCACATGCGTCATCGGCATGAGCATCGCGAGAGGGACACCGATCGCGGAGCCGATGATCAGCCCCGCAATGATCCATTCATAGTTGATGACCTCATGCCGCAGGAGCGTGCCGATGACGGCCAGCAGCATGCCGACTTCGCCCGAGATGACGCCGCGCCGCGCGGTAGCGGGCGAAGACATCCATTTCAGAGCAAGGATAAATAACGCGGCGGCGATGAAGTAGAGGACCTGGTAGACTTCAAAATTCATTTCTTCGCCGGCTCCCGCTTTTTGAACATCTTGAGCATGCGGTCGGTGATGAGGTAGCCACTGACCAGGTTGGTGGTCGCCGAGACGACAGCCACAAAGCCCAGGATGCGCGAAAGCGTCGACGCGTCTTTATCGCCGCTGATGAGGATCGCCCCGACCACCGAGATGGAGGCAATGGCGTTCGTCAGGGACATCAAAGGCGTGTGCAACAGAGGAGAAACTTTCCCGATGAGTTCGAAGCCCAGAAAGGCCGCGAGCATGAAGACATAAAACCCGAATTCGTATTTCACGCGTTTGCCACTCCCGCTTCCAGCAATTGACCTACTCTCGGATTCACCACTTTGCCTCCGTGCGTAACGAGCGTCTCGCGAATAATATCGTCGTTCTGATCGATGGTGAGGATACCTTCTTTGTTCACCATCAGCTTGAGCAGATTGACCACGTTGGTGGCATACATCTGACTCGCGTGATACGGCGCGCGCGACGCCAGATTCACCGGCCCCACGATGCTGACGCCGCGATGCACGACGGTCTCGCCGGCGCGGGTCAGTTCGCAGTTACCGCCGCGCTCAGCAGCGATATCGACGATCACGGCTCCCGGCTGCATGGCTTCCGCCATCTCTCTCGTAATCAGGATGGGAGCTTTGCGGCCCGGCACGGCGGCCGTAGTGATCACGATGTCCTGCTCCCGCAAGACGGCGGCAAGCAGTTCGCGCTGGCGTTTGTAATACGCCTCATCCATTTGCTTCGCGTAGCCGCCGGCACCTTCGGCGGATTCGATATCGAGCACGACAAACTTCGCGCCCAGGCTTTCGATCTGCTCGCGGACCGCCGAGCGCACATCGTAAGCCGATACTACGGCGCCTAAACGCTTCGCGGTCGCGATGGCCTGCAGACCGGCAACGCCTGCACCGAGGATCAGAACTTTGGCAGGCGTAATGGTGCCCGCTGCGGTCATCATCATCGGCATCAGCTTCGGCAGTGTCACGGCTCCGAGGAGCACCGCTTCATAGCCCGCGATGCTGGCCATGGACGACAACGCGTCCATCGCCTGCGCACGTGTTGTGCGCGGAACCAACTCCATGGCGAAGAACGAGACGCCACGTTCGGCGAGTTCTGCACACTCGCGAGGAGCAGTGAGCGGTTCTCCGAAACCGATCAGCAACTGGCCTTGCCGCAGTGAGGCGAGGTCTTCGCTCCCGTGTTCCGGATTGGCTCCAGGGGCACGGGCCTGCACGATCACACCGGCTTCCTGAAAAACAGCGGCACGGGTACCGAGACGGACCCCTCTTTTGACGTAATCCTCGTCGGGGAAGCCTGCGTCGAGTCCCGCGGAAGACTCGACAAGCACCTCAAGTTTTAACTTGATGAGGGCTTCGCACGCGCGCGGCGTCAGTGCAACGCGCCGCTCGCCCCCGAACGTTTCGCGCGGAACACCTATAATGAGCGCGATGAGACACCTCCATGAAACGGTCATCTTATCAGCAGGGTGTTCGCGGGTTAAACACCGCTCCCTTGCCGTCGCGGCTCTGTAAAGGCAATTGTCGCGGTGCGGTAACGG
>ODAK010002253.1_pt1 | contig 20353 bp, 17 predicted proteins | sample 1539591 | NCBI WGS metagenome assembly ODAK01 (sample SAMEA3539303, study PRJEB22396) | soil metagenome | biome: tundra; feature: field; material: soil | place: USA | collected 2010-05 | depth 0.15 m | reverse complement strand
CTACACTCTTTCCCTACACGACGCTCTTCCGATCTGCTCTTTTTATTTTATAAAAAAATAATTGACCGGATTTCAAAAATTAAATTTAAAAAATAATTCGATGAAATTAATGTCAAAAATAATCAATGAATAATAACACAAAAGCAATTCAATCCTTTGGAAAAGGCACAAAATTATACAGCGTCCTCAAGTTAAAATGTCCACGATGTCAGGAAGGAAATTTATTTCTTAACCGAAATCCTTACAACCTTAAAATGTTCGATAAAATGCCGGACAGATGCCCAGTTTGTGGGGAAGATTTTGTGCGTGAATCAGGTTTTTTTTGGGGAGCAATGATGGTAAGTCATGCTTTTACAACAGTGATTGCCGTTGTTGTTCACCTGATTGTTTTTTATTTTTATGGTTGGGATATTGCTCCAAATATTATTGCCATTATAACTATTATTTTAATTCTTTTTCCTATCGTTTTCAGAACCTCAAGAGCAATCTGGATAAATATTTTTGTAGATTATGATGCAGCTTTTTCAGAAAAAAAGAAATAATAATTCTAATTATCTAAAGCCACTATTAACGTTTGAAAGATTTATGAAGTAAAAAAAAGGGGGGATTAAAAGCTCGTCTCTTTCGCCCCGCGACAAGCGTAATTAAATGCTTGAAACTTCATACTGGCAGGTCGCCCCCCCTTTTTTTATTTCATAAATCTTATGTTATCAGTAGTGCTTTTCTTTCGTGTCAAGTGTTTCAAGCGTTATTGTATTATTATTTTGCTTTGTTTCCGAAAGCATTAATTGAACTTTGTCTGTCTTTGTTCCATTTTTCAATCATACCTAAAAAATAATTTATGTCAAACGTAACACTGTCAATAATGTTTGCGATTGTTTTGCTATGAATTTTAAACGCTGAAACGTTCGTAAAAGGTCCATTTATTTGTGTGTCCGCATAACCAGTATAGTCCATATAAAAGGATGAATAAGCAACACCTATACCATAGACAGCTTGATATACCACAACTACCAATCCACAAGATACTTTATAAATATTCTTTGATTTAAGATTTATACTAAAAGATATTATTCTTTCATCTCCCCATTGAATGTTATTAAAGTATGTATATTTTGGTTGTTTCTTTTGAGTTAATGCGTCAATAATACTAAACATTCCAGAAACTGGATTTGGAGTATTTTCAACCCTGTCCAATGAAAACAAGTTGCTAACTGCTTCAATATTTTCGTTTCTTGATTTTATGGCAATACTGTCTGTTAAACTGTCACTTAAACTACGATTAAAAATAGATAAATTTTCTCCTATTGTAATATCATATTCATCTAATTTTAAAACTGAAAACCATTTATCTTTAGCACTTATAAATGATTGTGTTAGTTCTGCAAAAACTTGTTGTCTAATCTCATTAGGTATTTCAGGAAAATATATCTTGTCAATAGATGATGCTTCATCGGCAACGTTTCTTTCTTTTCCAACTTTAGTCATTACAATTGGTTCTTTTGGTTTCTCTTTAAAAGCAAATGGATAATATCCAATTGTTCTGTTTTCAATTACTGGGGTCTGTTTAAATTCACTTTCTTTTGATGTTTCTCGTGCTATGTAATCTTGAATTCTGTTAGGCGTTAAGATTCCTTCGCTGTCATAATTACTGTCATTATTAATTGCATCTAAAAAATAGTATGTAAAAAGTCCGTGCTTAATTTTAGAAACTTCTTTTGCCTTTTCATTTTCTGTCGCAGCATACATAAAAAGTACACCTGAACTTTTAGAAATATATTTTTCAATTAAATCAGGTTCGGAAGTTCCTCTTGTTAAAACTTTTCCTCCAGATTCACAGGCATCAATAACATAACATTGGTATTTTGGTTCTAACCCATTGATACGATTAAAAATATCACCAATTTCTACTATACTGTCGTGAAAAAGTAAACCAGAGTTTTCAAAATGATATTCCCCGTGTCCCGCGAAATAAAAGCATATAGAGTCAACTTGAGGTTTTAGGTCTTTTGAAATTTTCTTCAAAGCATCATCAAGGTGTCCAGATATATCTTTTTTAGGAGTTTTTGAATCACTTGTTATTACATAAATGTCGCCATTCTTAAAAGCACATTTGTCTTCTAAAATTTTTGCAACAGCTAAAGCATCATCTACGCAATATTCCAAAGGCTTCTTAACGTAGTCGTTAATCCCAATTATTATTGCAAATCTTCTGTCTATGTTCATTTAGTTTTTATTTATTTCTGTGTCAAGTTTAGTTCGTCTGTGTCAAGTTAGCACGTTCCCCAGCATTACTGATAACTTAGTTATAGGACTGATTTTTTCATCCTTATCTTGCTAATTTTACCAGATAAGGATGGTTTTTACACTCTTATTTAATTTCAAAAATAAGCATTATAAATTATCAATTTGTGAATTAAATCCGCGAAAATTTGTGCAATCTGTGGCAAAAATTTAATCAGTAATTCCGCTATTCACTAAATAATTTGCAATATACTCCAGCGTTTCATTGTTCAGTTCAGCGCTTGCTATTCCGGCTTCTTTTAATGCTTCTAAATTTTGTGATGAAGCGTTATCCATTTCAGGTTTGGCGTTTCCTAATTTCGGATTTATACGAATATAATTTTGTGAACAATCCTCCGATTCAAAAATTTGTTGCAACTGAAAATCAACAGTGTCAGTCGCTCCCGACAAAACAATATCTAATACAGGAAAAATCCAACCCGATGCTCCCCAACCTTTGGCGACATCATAATTTAAGCTACGTTTTTCGGAACCTGTACCAATCGAAACGATAAACATTTCTTTAGCAGTAATATTTTTTGAATCATTATTTATTTTGAAATGTTGGCGAGTTTCCGCATAAGCACATAATGCGGGGTTGTTTGCAAACACGCCACCATCAACCAAAGGATAAGACATTTCAGATAAAGATGAAACCAAAGCAGGCTCAAAATAGGTTGGTGCCGCAGAAGTAGCCCTGGCAACATCACGCACGTAAAAATCGTAATCAGAATTTTTTATGGCATCGTGTTGCGTAAAAAAATGAGTGCTGCGTTTAGAAATATTATAGGAAGGAATAATACAAGGGCGTAGCAACTGACTTAATTTTATATCCTTGAAATATTTTTCCAATAAACTTTTAAAAAGATCAACAGGATATTTTTCATTTGTTAAACCACCCAACGAAATTAATTTTTTACGAACTTCATCTTTAAAAATTTCCTGCCCATGTTGCAAATATAAATCTACAGCTTCTTCCGCAGAGAATAATGGACGCAGGTTTTCATCGGGACATAAATAAAGACAAGTTAAAATACCGCCGGTACTATTGCCGGCAATCATATCAAAATAATCGGCAATACGAGCCGAAGAATTTCCTGATTTTTGTTGAATTTTTTTTTCTAAAGCAACTATTAATTGTCCGGATAAAATACCACGTATACCTCCACCATCAATTGATAAAATACGAAAGAGATTAGCCATAAAAAAAAATTAGATGAAGGATATTATACCATTTTAAAATATTATTTAGTCCAATATTTCAAAGCTAACACAATGCTCGGCTTCGCTCGAACTGACCATTGCCCAATCACCCTATGTTTGTTCGTTGAAAAGTTACAAGCAGATTGCTTCCGTTTACTTTGCTCTTAACACAAAGTTATGAAAAAAACAAACACCATGTAGGCATTGACATCTCAAAGTACAATGCTCCGATGTGTTTAATAAAAAAGAAGGAATGACTTACACAAAAATATTTTTATTCGCCTCTTTCTTTATTTTTATTATAAATCTCTTGTTAATCCTTCCCCTCGTGTTACCTTTGTATCCATTCTAAAATAAATACTAACAAACGATAACAAACACAGCTTAAACTTCGCCCCCTCTCTTTTGGAGAGGGGATTAAGGGGTGAGGCTCTTTTAACTATGGAAATACTAACTCAAGCAGCACAATTTATTTTAAGCCTTTCTATCCTTATCGTTTTACACGAGTTGGGACATTTTATACCGGCAAAATTATTTAAAACCAGAGTAGAAAAATTCTATTTGTTTTTCGATCCATGGTTCTCACTTTTAAAAATAAAAAAAGGGGAAACAGAATATGGTATCGGCTGGATACCCTTGGGCGGTTATGTTAAAATTGCCGGAATGATTGATGAATCAATGGATAAAGAACAAATGAAACTTCCACCCGAACCTTGGGAATTTCGTTCCAAGCCGGCATGGCAACGCTTAATCATCATGCTGGGTGGAGTTACAGTAAATGCAGTACTGGGAATATTAATTTATTCAATGGTTTTATTTGCCTGGGGTGAAGAATTTTTACCAACCCAAAATGTAACCAATGGAGTATTCGTTGATACACTCGCCTATCAAATGGGCTTGCGCGATGGAGATATGATACTGTCGGTTGATAACAAACCGGTTGAAAATATCAATAAAGTTCCTTATGAAGTTCTTATCAATAAAGCGCAAAGCATACAAGTGGAACGCAATGGACGAAAAGTTGACGTTGCGGTTACTGAAGATGATTTAAGCGAAATGATTAAACACAAGTATTCTCTTGTTGAACCTCGCTTTCCGTTTGATGTTGACACAGTACTTCCCAATAAACCTGCTGCTGTTGCGGGAATCAAAAAAGGCGATAAAGTGATTGCGATTAATAATATTGCTACACCTTATTTTCAGGATGTTGTTAAAATTTTAAAGAACAATAAAAATCTTACAGTTGATGTTACAGTGCTTCGCAACAGCGACAGCATCACAACCAAAGCAACCGTTTCTGAACAAGGCACACTTGGTTTCGGACCAAAATCATTGGATAAATATTTTACCCTTGAAACAAAAAAATACAGTTTCTTAGAATCCTTTCCCGCAGGCACACACAGAGCTTACGAAACATTTGATGGTTATATCAAACAATTTAAAGTTTTGTTTACAGTGAAAGACGCTCATAAAGAAATAGGAGGATTTATGTCTATTGGCAAGGCTTACAGCACTTCGTGGGATTGGCAACGCTTTTGGAGCTTCACCGCATTCCTGAGCATCGTGCTTGCTATCATGAACATATTGCCAATTCCGGCATTGGATGGAGGTCATGTAATGTTTTTATTATACGAAGTTATTACCGGCAGAAAACCAAATGATAAAGTAATGGAATATGCACAATATGCAGGTATGATTTTACTGTTGCTATTATTATTATATGCCAACGGAAATGATGTGATAAGGTTGTTTGAGAAATAAGTTTAAAGTTGGAAAGTTTAAAGTTTGCTAAACCACTATACAAAAATTAACCACAAGGCACTAAGAAAAAAGGTTAAACCTCTTTGTGATTCTTAATAGCTTTGCGCCTTCGGACATCAATTATTTTTTAACGATTCGATGTTGAATAAACAATGTTGTGTTTATAACTTGATTATTTCAAAAAAAAAATTTGTTTGCATATATGTAATTTAGCAATCGCAAACAAAACTGTAATTGTTTTTTTTATAAAAATCATCATCAATGTTTTTGGATTTTTATTCAAAATGTAAAAAAACAACATCATTGCAATCTCGTTTTAGATAAACTAAATCCTACGAAAATATGTTTCATTCCATCTTATTTCAAATTGCCAATACAGGTGGCGCTGTTGTTAATCAACTAATTGATACGGCTAATAGCGCAGCTGCTCAAATGCCTTTACCAACTGAACTACCCAAGCAAACTTCACTTTCGTTACTTGATTTAATTATAAAGGGAGGACCAATAATGATACCGATGGGAATTCTTTCCTGTATCACTATCTATTTCTTTTTTGAACGTTATTTAACACTCAAAAAATCAATTCATTTGGATGACAATTTTATGAATAGTATTAAAGATTTTATTAATTCGGGAAACCTTGATGCAGCCAAGGCGCTTTGTCGAAATACAACTAGTCCGGTTGCACGTATGATAGAAAGGGGAGTATCGAGGATTGGAAAACCAATAAAAGAAATTGAAGAATCTATGGAAAATGTCGGGAAACTACAAATAAATCATTTGGAAAAAAATTTGAGTATTTTGAGCTTGATTGGTCGTATTGCTCCCATCCTTGGTTTTGTTGGAACAATTGCGGGAGTGATAAAAATTTTTTATGATATTTCATTAACTGATAATATTAGTATTGGGGTTATCTCAGGGGGACTCTACCAAAAAATGATTACCAGCGCATCAGGACTTATAATTGGTTTAATAGCATTCATAGGATATTATTTTTTAAATGCAATGCTTGATAAAATTATTAATAAAATGGAAACAGCATCCGTTCAGTTTCTAGATATATTACATGAACCGACAAAATAAAAGCCTCCTTCCCCTAAAGGGGAGAGACTAAGTGTGATGAATGCAATAAAAAATATTTTAAATGAATAATTAAATCAAAGCCCCTCCTTTAGGAGGGGTTGGGGAGGCTAAATGAATCTTAAACGCAGACATAAAGAAGGAGCAGAAGTGAGTACGGAATCACTTAACGACATTATGTTTTTTTTGTTGTTGTTCTTCCTTATCCTATCCACATTGGCAAATCCAAGTGTTATAAAATTGACACTGCCCAATTCAAAATCGGCTGAACAACTACAAAAACAACAGGTAACAGTTACGGTGAGTGCCGATCATCAATATTATGTAAATAAAACACCCATTGCATTTGATGATTTGGAAAATGCTCTAAAAATAGAATTGAATCGTACGCAATCTCCAACTGTAATATTAAAATTCGATAATTCTTTATCCATTCAGGATTTAGCTGATGTCATGCAAATAGGTTATGGATTAGGCGTTAAAATGGTATTGGCTACCAAAGCTACCAATAAATAAATGGACATTACAGTCGAAAATAAAAATAAATACGTTGCATTAGCCTATACAATAGGGTTTCATATAATACTATTTTTGATTTTTATACTTGTTGTATTTATCACACCCATACCTCCATTTGAAATTAAACCCGTTCCCGAAATTGAGATTGGACTTGGGATGGAAGGGCTTGGAAATAAAGATGCCGGAGGTTCCGGACAAAAAGATAAAGACATTGCAACCACCGAAAAGGCGGCAACAAAAGCAATAGTGAATAATGATGCGCCCAACATTGTTACTGATGAAAAAGCGACTGAAGTAAGTATAAAAACTAATCCAAAAAATAAAGAAAATCATACCACCGAAACACCGAAAGTAGAAGAACCAAAACCGAGTTCAGAATTATCAAATGCATTAGCGGCTTTAAAAAATAAAAAGAAGCACACCGGAAATGGTGAAGGAGATGGGAATACCGGTGGTTCCGGAACAGGCACTAAACAAGGCGTTGGAAGCGGTGAAGGCACAGGGCATGGCAATGGAAACCCTGGCTATAATGGCAGAGGAGGTTATGATTTAAAAGGCAGAATGCTTTTGCAAAAGCCCGCACGTATGACTGATTCGCAAGAAGAAGGAATTGTAGTAGTTGAAATTATTGTTGATGAAACAGGTAAAGTAATTAAGGCAACTCCGGGGCAGCGTAATTCTACAACTACAAGTTCCAACTTATATGCAAAAGCTCGTCAGGCAGCACTTACAGTTAAGTTTAATCCAAGCCCTGAAGGTATAAAAGAACAACGCGGCACTTATACTTTTGTGTTCCTTCTCGAATAATATTTATCTTCGTTTTTATTTCCTCTTTTTAAAAAATGAAATGAAGATTAAATGAACTACCAGCAAACACTCGATTATTTATATACGCAGTTGCCCATGTTTCAACGCATTGGTAGTGCAGCCTATAAAGCCAATCTGGATAACACAATCGCTATTTGCCGATTACTTGGCAATCCTGAAAATAAATTTCAATCTATACACATTGCGGGTACCAATGGAAAAGGCTCTACCTCCCACTTCATCGCTTCTATATTACAAAGTGCAGGATTAAAAGTCGGGCTATATACATCGCCACATTTAAAAGATTTCAGAGAACGAATAAAAATTAATGGTGAAATGATTCCGCAACAATATGTTGTTGATTTTGTTGAAAAGCATAAAAATAATTTCGAGAAAATACAACCTTCTTTTTTTGAAATGACCGTTGGTTTAGCATTTGATTATTTTGCATTTCAACAAGTTGATCTTGCGATAATAGAAGTTGGATTGGGCGGAAGGCTTGATTCTACTAATGTTATAAGTCCTATCTGCTCTGTTATTACCAATATTAGTTTTGATCACTCCGCTTTGCTTGGCGATACGTTGCAAAAAATTGCGGTAGAAAAAGCCGGAATCATAAAATCTGAAACTCCTATAATTATTGGAGAAACGCAAGAAAAAATTAAAAATGTTTTTCTCGAAAAAGCGAAACAAAAGAATTCTCCAATCATTTTTGCTGATGAAAAATATAAAACAATCAATGTTCGACACATTAATAATGGTAAATTATTTTTGTCTATGGATATTTTAAAACAAGCGGAAACAGGGTGTTTTCATATAAACAGTGAATTATTAGGCTTGTATCAACAAAAAAATATTCCAACTGTTTTATGCACCATTGATTTATTAAATGAAAACGGTTTTCATATTTCTGCAAAAAATATTTTTGACGGAATAAAAAATGTTGTTACACAAACCGGACTATTAGGTCGTTGGCAGATACTATCGCAAAATCCTTTAGTAATTGCAGATTGCGGACATAATGAAGCGGGAATAAAAGAAGTAATCAATCAAATTGAAAATACACCTCATCGTCATTTGCATTTTGTTTTAGGAATGGTAAACGATAAAGATATTTCTACCATTCTTAATCTTCTTCCAAAAGATGCAAGTTATTATTATTGTGAAGCCAATATTCCAAGAGCATTGAATGCCGATGAATTAGCAAAACAAGCAAAAAAAATTGGCTTGAACGGTAAAGTATATGAGTCGGTTAAAACTGCGCTGACAGCAGCAAAAAACAAAGCCCAATTAAATGATTTGATAGTAATTGGTGGTAGCACGTTTACAGTAGCAGAAGTGGTTTAAATAAAAAAAAAGCCTTTCAATTTCCTGAAAGGCTTATTTTTGTTATGTGGGAGCTACTGGGTTCGAACCAGTGACCCTCTGCTTGTAAGGCAGATGCTCTGAACCAGCTGAGCTAAGCTCCCAATTCCATTTATTGCTAAACGGGCTGCAAATATATATATACTTTTTGTAAGGTTTACTTATTTTTTTATTTTTTTATCGGATGAACCTGTAATCGGTAAAGTATAATCTTACAAACGATATTTTTTTATCTTTGTACAATAAATAATTTTTAAATTATGAGTGTTTATTTAACTAAAAAAGGTCGGGAAATTTTTATACGTGATAAAACTGAAAATTACGAACAAGGAAACCCCCACTTTACAACTTTGCTTGGCGAACAGTTTTATCCAGATGACTTTTGGTTTCCAGATGGGGGTATTATTATTCGTACACCTGAAACATTTAAAGAAATTGAGAAAAAGATTTATCAGGTTATGTGTGATCCTATTTATTCTTCGAAAGTAAATCACTCATTTATTATTCAATACACTGCTGATTTAGAATGTAAACATCCTATAGAAGATAGAATCGTTCCAGGTATTCAGATTTATGATTTATTTGTAAAACATCACAAAGAAATGATCCCAAAATAAGTTATTTCTCCTTCTCCATTTCCCTAATAATCTCCATTGTTTCAATACTTACAGTACAAACTCTTTTTAATAAATCAATTACTTTTTCTTTATAATCCGCGAAGCGGTAAGTATTAAATTTTTCCGCTATTGTAGGGTCTGATGGTTTCTTTTCTTTGTATTGGTCGAGTATCCATTCAAGCGCGGAACGATTGCCCAGCTTATATTCCCAGGCTTCTTTCGGTACGCCGGATAAAAATGTCAGTTCATCAATATCTATTATTCCGGTTTCTTTATCCGCTTTTAATTTTACTTTTATTTTGGGTATGGTTGCTAAACCTGACAGGTTTGTAAGTTTTAAATTAAATGGTTTTGCTTTTTCATAATTAATATGCAAGTCCATTAATTGTTTGCCCCACTTAGCCCACTTCCAAAAGTCTTTGTAGAAAGGCAAACGAGGAAACTCACGTTTTAAATTTAATTCATATTTTTTGCGGTAAGCAGGATTATGAAGCACGGCATAAGTGTAATTAAATATATCTTCTTTCTTTATTTTTTTGTCTTTGTAATGTTTTGTGAATTGTTCTAAGCCCCAATCGGTAATGTTATCAATGCGTTCGCCTTTTTCGTTGTAGCGGTAAAGGGGAAATGATTGGCTCCCAGATGCGGGACTTAAAAAATTTAATCCGACTAATTTATCATTTGCTAAAACTGAAAAAGGTTTCTCGGTATCTTTTCCAATAAAACTTATACATAAATTATTATACTTTTCTTCCAATCCAAAAATATGTTCATTCTGATATAACCTATGAGTAATTATTCTATCATAATAGAAGAACTGTTTTACAAATGGTCTATAAATGGATTCAAGAATTTTATCTGTATTAAATTTTAATTCACTGCCCTTTTTTAGATGTCCTTCTAATTCCTCAGTCCATTTAATTGTTCTGTCAACAAAATCATTAATGGCAATTTTCTTATTTGATTTCTTCCATCGTATTTTTTCACTTTCATAAATTTTGCAAAAGAATTTTGTTTTCTTTTCTAAATCTTGTTTTGAAAAATCATAAACCCATTCATCCCTATTTGTTACAACACCTAAAGAAAATAATTCAAAAAGTGCTTTGCCTCCTTTACCCTGTTTTGCTTCTTTACTCGCAACTGGCAATAAACTTTCAAAATCAGTATCAGCAAGATTAATCCAATTATTATTTTTATCAGGTCTGATGCGTTCAAATATTAAATCTTCAAATTTACTATCTCGAAGAAAATCTAATTTTTCCAAAGCTGTTTCCATTTCAGGTCTGCGGATATAATGAATAAGGCAACCTTGCGGACTAAAAAATTCTTTGCTTTTATACGACACCACAGGTTCACTCACAATATTCCATTCTTCTTTTAATTCTTCGAGTTCTTTGTTGCTTTTTGCTTCTATTCTATTACTTGCTTTTCTTACCAACAACATTATTGCAACACCAGTTTGTATTCCAAAAACATTGTTTTTTGTTCCTGATAATTTTGGATTTGCTCTCACATCTCCACCCAAATCAATAATATAAACTTCATTAAATTCACTTGCAATTATTTTTCTGAATCCGTCAAACGTCCTGCTATCAATGAAACTTCGGTTTGTAATAAAAGCAAGTACTCCATTTTTATCTATCCTGTCAGTTGCCCATCTATAAAAGCGTGCATACATATCGTACACTTTTGTTTTTTGTGCAGTGCTATGTTTTATATAAGTATCTTTTATTCGTTTGTCAATGATAGGATATTCGCGATTTTTATTATTTTCATTTTCGTTTGCCTGATTTGCATTGTATGGCGGATTACCAATTATTACAGAAATCTTTTTACTGTTTTGTCTTTTTATTCGTGCAGAATTTTCGGAAGACAAACCAAACAAATCGTGTTGCTTTCCGCCATAGGCAAGCGCATCCGTATTATCAAGCGTATCAACAAAACAAAGATTTTTAAACTCTTCATAATATCCCATCTTTTGTTTGAAAGTAAATTCCATATTCAAATTAGCGACGTAATATGGAAGTATTGCCACTTCATTGGCATGTATTTCATTTTGGTATTTGTATGCTAATTTATGTTTTGGAATGTTGTCAATAATGGACGTAATGAATGTGCCTGTGCCGGTTGCGGGGTCAAGAATTTCAACATTTTCATCGGACATCGTTTTATTAAAATGTTTTTCTAATAAATAATTGGTGCCGTCAATCATAAATTTTACAATTTCGTTTGGCGTATAAACCACGCCCAGCCTATCAGCCGCTTTGGGATTATACACTTTATAAAAATTTTCGTAAAGCACTTTCAGGAATTTTTGTTTTTCGTGATGGTCGGTAAGTCCCGAAGCGGCGGCAGAAATAGTGTCGTAATAATGTTCTATTTCTCCGAGAAGATTTTTTCGTTCACTATGATTAAAAAGCGTATCAATTAATTTCTCTAATTCTTTCGCGATATTATTGTGTTTGTGAAATTCGGGGTCATCAAATATTTTATTGAATATATCGCTGGTAAGTATATGCTGAATAAGCATTTCACGAATATCGGCTTCCGTTATTTCAGGATTTATTTCCGCTTTGCAAAGCAAAAGAAAAGTTTCGGAAACAGCGATAAAATTTTTATTTTTCTTTCCCGCATCATCAATTCGTTTGCGGAGAGTCTCCACCAATGCCGGAATATCAGCTTTAAAATTTTCTAATGCTTTTTCAAATTTGTAAACCACTTCGGGTTTGAAAGAAAGAAACTCAGTAATGATGCTGTGTAGCTTATCCGCATCACGCATCGGCACACGCTGCACCATTTCGCCACGCTGAAATAAAACAGCAGTTTCGGTATCTTCAAATAAAATATTAGTGAGCGGATAACCTGCTTTTATTTTCGTATCAATCTCCTCATCTAATTTAGTTTTTGTGTCTTTGCTTTCCCATAAACCAATGTGGAATTCGAATGATGTTTTTACAATACCATCGGGACGAACTAATTTTCCTTTAGTACCCATACAAGTTACTTCCGGAGATAATTCATAATTTATTTTACGCGCATATTCATTTAACAAATTAAAAAAAGGAATGCGAATAGAAGTTTCGTTTTTTGATTTGCCAAATTGAATGGCTCTGTCAAGGTTGTTATAATATTGATTGATTAAGGCTTTTGACATTCAGGGAATATTTGAAAATCAAAAATAATGGAATAAAGTTTCATTTCAAAAAAATGAAACTTTGTTTATAAACAAAGTAGGGTTGAAAAGGGAAAGTTGTTTTTTTCAGTCCGCAAGCGCGAGTGTCCCACTGGTGCTGATTATTCAAAGGCATCTTGCCTATATTTATTTCTATCCGCACGTTCTCAATGTGTCTGCTTCAACGCAGAATGCTCGAACTGACAACACACAGCATAACTTTCAAACTTTAAACTGTTTTAATAAGCCCTCACATTTTTACCTTCCATATAATTCATGAAAGATTTATTTACCACTTTGTTACCACCCGGAGTTGGGTAATTTCCTGTGAAATACCAATCACCAGTATTGTCAGGGCAAGCATTGTGCAAACCGGCAATGGATTGATAAATAATTTCTACTTCGGCTGTAATGCCTTTGGGGCGGACTAATTCAGCGATTTTATTTGAAATTTGCTCAGCAGTAAATGGTTTATATATTTCTGTTACCACATTGGTAATTTTTTCTTTCGGTAAACCTTCTTGCGCCTTCGCTTTTTCATAAAGTTCCTCTAACAAGTTCTCTTTAAAATTATCTTTCAACAATTCTATTGCTGCCTGAAAAGCAATAAAGTCGCCTAATTTAGCCATATCAATACCGTAACAATCAGGATAACGAATTTGCGGCGCGGATGAAACAACTATAATTTTTTTAGGTCCTAAACGATCTAATATTTTTAAAATACTTTGTTTTAATGTAGTTCCACGAACAATAGAATCATCAATCACTACCAAATTATCAACGCCTTTATTTATTACTCCATAGGTAGTATCATACACATGCGCCACCATATCATCACGCTGACTATCGTTGGTGATAAAGGTGCGCAGCTTAGCATCCTTAATCGCAATTTTATGAATACGAGGATGAATAGAAAGTATTTCGCTTAACTCCGGGTCACGAACATTGTTTCCCATCATCAAAATTTTGTGTCGCTTAATGGTGTTTGCATAATGATTTAAACCTTCTACCAAACCACTGAAAGCTACTTCCGCGGTACTTGGGATGTAGGAAAAAACAGTATTTACCAAATCATAATCAACAGATTTTAAAACTGCGGGACAAAGTTGACTTCCTAATTTTTGGCGTTCTTTATAAATATCCGCATCACGTCCTCTTGAAAAATAAATCCGCTCAAAAGAACATGCTGTTTTTTCTCGTGGCTTCATTATTTCAAACTCTCCAAACTTGCCGTCTTTCTTGATAATTAAGGAATGTCCGGGTTGAAGTTCTTTAATCGTTTCAATCGGAGTATTAAAAACTGTTTGAATAGCCGGTCGTTCGGATGTTACCACCACTACTTCATCATTGGAATAATAAAATACAGGACGAATACCATTGGGGTCGCGCAATACAAATGCATCGCCGTGCCCAAATAAACCGGTCATTGCATAACCGCCATCCCATCTTTTACTTGCATTTTTTAAAATCCGTTGAACATCCAAATCCCTTGCTATCAAGCCTGAAATATCTTCATGGGAACGTCCTTCTTTTTTAAATTTTTTAAATAAGCGCTGGTTTTCTTCATCCAAAAAGTGTCCGATTTTTTCCATCACAGTAACGGTATCTGTCTTCTCTTTCGGGTGCTGTCCTAATTGAACCAACTCATTAAAAAGTTCATCTACATTTGTTAAATTAAAATTTCCTGCAACTACTAAATTACGTGTCATCCAATTATTCTGACGTAAAAACGGATGACAATTTTCAAGACTATTACCTCCGAAAGTACCGTAACGCAAATGACCTAAGAGCAATTCTCCTGTGTAAGCGACATTTTTTTTAAGCCATGCGGCATCTTTAAATCTATCAGGATTTTTTGTGTAAACGTCTTCGAACTTATTATTTATTTTTCCGAATATTTCTTTGATTGCTGCGTTGCCTATTGCACGGGTGCGACTTATATAACGGTTTCCGGGCTGCACATCAAACTTAATATTAGCAACACCTGCGCCATCTTGTCCGCGATTGTGTTGCTTTTCCATAAGCAAATACAATTTGTTAACTCCATATAATGGTGTTCCGTATTTTTCAATGTAATAATCCAGCGGCTTCAGCAATCGAATCATTGCTATTCCACACTCATGTTTTATTGCATCGCTCATATTAAAGGAATATTAAAAGAATATTATTTTTTTGAAAATAACTCTCATCGGACTTGTTTACAAATTTACGATTTTTGTTACGATAAATTTGATTTTCTGGAAGAACAATTAATAGGGATAAATAAGCGGTTAGTCGTTTAAATGATTGGCTACATTTTATTTCTTTGAAAGAAAATCCGAAGCTACTTTTTCAGCTTCAGCGAAAGCGTTCTCTAATTTGTCATTCAATATTATTTTATCGAATAAATGGGCTGTTTGTAATTCATTTTCTGCCTTGCCAATTCTACGTGCGATACTTTCAGGTGTTTCTGTTTCCCTTGATTTCAATCGTATTTCAAGATCTTTAATAGATGGTGGCATTACAAAAATTGCCAACGCTAGATCACCAAATTGCTTTTTTAAATTTAAACCTCCAACTACATCCGTATCAAAAATTATATGCTTTCTTTTTTTCCAAATGCGTTCAATTTCTGTTTTTAATGTTCCATAAAAATTGTTTTTATATACTTCTTCCCATTCAACAAATTCATTATTTGCAATTTTTTGTTTGAATTCTTCTACCGATAAAAAATAATAATCTACGCCTTGTGTTTCATCTTTACGAATTGGTCTGCTGCAAGCTGAAACAGAAAATTCTAATTGTGGAAATATTTTTAGTAAGTGATGCACAATGGTAGTTTTGCCTGCTCCGGATGGTGCTGAAAATATGATGAGTTTGCCTTGCATTATTTGAATCTATTACAAAACATTCAACAATTGTTCTTTTATTTTTTCTAATTCATCTTTCATCTGTACTACTAATTTTTGAATAGTCGCATCGTTCGCCTTGGAGCCAATGGTATTAATTTCCCGACCTATTTCCTGAGAAATAAAACCGAGTTTTCGCCCATTAGAAGGTTCTTGCATCGTTTTAATAAAATAATCAAGATGTGTTTTTAATCGTAACTTTTCTTCGGTGATGTCCAACTTCTCCATATAATAAATCAACTCTTGTTCAAAACGATTATTATCAATTTTTTCTTTTTCAACTAATTCAGCAATGTTGTTTTTAATACGTGTACGAATATTTTCAATACGTGCAGCATCATTATTTACAACTTCCTCCAACAATTTAGATATGATTGTTATGCGTGTTTGAAATTCATTTTCAAGTATTTTCCCTTCATCGGAACGGAATACCTGAAATGCTTCAATTGCTTTGTCAACAGCCATCTTAACGTGTTTCCATTCTGCTTCATCTAATTCAACCACTTCTCTTTCAGCTTTCATTACCTCCGGCATTTTCAAAACTAATGCTAATAAATTGGAATTATTTTCATTTAATTCTTCTGATAAACTTTTTAATTCCTGATAATATTTTTTTGCTAAAGTTTTATTAATCGCAACAGGCAAAGATTCATTCATTGATTCCGTAAAAACTGTTAAATCTATTTTGCCTCGCTCTATTTGTTTGGCAACAACACTGCGAAGTTCAAGCTCTTTTTCCTTGTAGATATATGGAATTCGTAAATTCAAATCTAAAGATTTGCTATTGAGTGAACGCACTTCAATGGTAATTTTTTTACCGGAAATTTCGGTTATATATTTTCCAAAACCGGTCATTGATTTAATCATAATTTTTATTGTATTTAAAGCAAATGTAAGATTTTTACTTTAAAGTTTTCTCGTAGATTCCCGCAAATTATCCGCAGATTTTCGCAGATAAAATAAAATAACAAATCTTTGAAACTCTGCGAATTTCAATCTGAGATACTCTGCGAGAACTTTTAAATATCAGTTTTCTTAGATTTGAAAGGTTCGCTTACTAAGAAAACACTAACAATGATAAGAGTTCCAGAAACAATTTTACGTGTATCCAACGCATCATTATGATAATAAAATATTGCAATAAGTGTTGTTAAAAACGGTTGTAAATAAATGTAAATGCTCACCACTGAAGGACTCAATGCCTTTAATGCGTATGTGTTTAAAACATAAGCCACAAAAGTGCTTCCTATAACAACAAATAAAATATCCCACCAAACAGTGATGGGTATTACATTCCAATGAATTTGTTTAAACTCCTGAAATCCGAAAGGCAATACATAAATAAAGCCAAATAGAAATACCCATTTTACTATTGTAAACGCATTGTATTTTTGTATTAAAGGTTTTACTAATACGATGTATGCCGCCCAGGACATAGAGTTAGTCAATACCATCGCATCGCCTTTTATGGTTTCGGAACCGAATGAAAAATGTTTGTTGAACAGCAATAACAATAAAGCTCCTGCGATACCGAAAGCGATACCGGCAATTTTACTGAATGATGTTTTTTCTTTTAAAAGTAATGACGCAATCAATAATACAAAAACAGGATTGGATACCATGATGATGGATGCATTGATAGGTGTAGTGAGGCTTAATCCATTTAAAAATAAGATTTGATTAACCGCAACGCCACATATACCAAGAAGCGCTAAACGAGGAATGTCTTTTTTATCTACTTTTTCTTTAACGAAAAAAACGCTAACCAACCAAAATAACAACATAGCACTACCGACACGCAACACTACAAATGCAGAAGGCGACACATAAACGAGCATAACTTCTTTCGCAATAGAGAAAGTGGCAGCGTATATAAGATTTACAATGATTAATGCTAAATGCGCTTGAACAATTTTATTCATATCTTTTTATGCGTCAACTTCACGTTTTATTTCACGCAAAGGACGCAAAGTTTTTTTCGCAAAGCAATGCTAATAAAAAAAATCTTTAATTTTTTTTTAAATATAACTCATTATTCCACATAGTCATCAATGCTTGCGGCTTTATGGTATTGCATCAAAAATTAAATTTATTTAAAAAATGATTGCTCATTTGTTGGATTTTTATTTATGAAGAGTCTGTTTTAATTTTATACATTTACATTTCAAATGCAAAGCAATTTATTTTGATAAATATAAAGCATAAAAATATAACTTTGTATTACAATACACTTAATGTTACCTAATGTTGAAATAAACAGAATGGCAGAAGAAAAAATTATTGTTGGAATTTCACAAGGCGACATTAATGGAATAGGCTTAGAGGTAATCATAAAAACATTTCTCGATCCTCAAATGCTCGAAATATGTACTCCTGTTGTTTTTGGTTCAAACAAAACAGCATCTTTTCATCGTAAAGCCTTACACATAGAAGATTTTAGCTTCAATCAAATACATGATGTTTCGGAAATAAGCCACAAGCGCGCAAATATTATTAATGTTTACGAAGAAGATGTAGTGGTTGAATTGGGTAAGCAAACTGCCGCCGGGGGAATATATGCATTAAAATCATTAGAAGCCGCAGCTTATGCATTAGCGCAAGGGAAAGTACACGTTTTGGTTACGGCGCCTATTAATAAAGAAAATATTCAATCTTCCGACTTTAATTTTCCAGGGCATACAGAATATTTAGATGAGAAATTTGGAGATGGAAACAGCCTTATGTTTTTGTTAAGCGACACTTTGCGTGTAGCTGTTGTTACAGGACACATTCCGGTTACACAGGTAACTCAAGAATTAACCACAGAAAAAATCCTTAAAAAAATTCAAGTGCTTCATAAGTCATTGATTCAAGATTTTTCGATTCGCCAGCCTAAAATTGCTGTATTGGGCTTAAACCCGCATGCAGGAGATAATGGAGTAATTGGTAATGAAGAACAAAACATTATTATGCCGGCGATTAATAAAGCAAAAGAAGAAGGTTTTTTGGTTTATGGACCATATCCTGCTGATGGTTTTTTTGGAAATGGCACCTATAAAAATTTCGATGCAGTATTAGCGATGTATCATGATCAGGGCTTGATTCCATTTAAAACAATTTCTTTTAATGCTGGAGTAAATTTTACAGCAGGATTACCTATCGTGCGAACTTCTCCCGACCATGGAACAGCTTATGATATTGCCGGCAAAAATAAAGCATCGGAAGAATCGTTTCGAAGAGCAATTTATACAGCCGTAGATATTTACAACACTCGCAAACACAATAAAGAGTTATCTGCTAACCCATTAAAAATTAATTTTATTAAGAGGGAACGCTAAAAAATTACAACCTAAAAATCATTCATCAATGAAAACAGGATTTATATTTTTATCCGCTATTTTATTTACAGCAATGATGTTTGCCCATTCATGCACTAATTCAAATTCTTCATTCATCAATAAAAATGGAAAAGAAAGTTCAGGCAGTTTTACTCATTATGTTGGTGAATTATTTGGTGGAGGAATAGTAGCTGCTGTGTGGAAAATAAATGGTGTAGAACACGGTTTAATCGCTTCCTTAAATGATTTAACTGAAGGGCAAATATGGAGTAATGTTGATACAATTGCAATTGGAGCAAGTGCCCAAAGCGCAGTAAACGGACACATAAATACAAAATCAATTATCGGGCAAACGGGTGCTAATAACACTGCTGCAGGTTTATGTGATACATATACCAAAGATGATTTTAGCGATTGGTATTTGCCTTCAACTTGGGAAATGAATCAGCTTTATAATTCTGCTTTACAAATTAATATTGTTTTAGAAGCAGACGGAGACCCTTCTACCATTGGTTTTGAGTTTATAAAAAATCCATACTACTGGAGTTCTACGGAGTATTTTAATACCAAATCATGGTTACAAAATTTTCTCATTGGTAGCACCTATAATGATTTCAAGAGTACTGCTTATAGAATAAGGGCTGTTAGGAAATTTTAAGGAGAGAGAATTTTTAAAGCAAAAAGCCGTTCCTAAAATTAGAAACGGCTTTTAAATTTTAAAAAATTAACACTATGGATTAGGCATTACTTTTCCTTTCAATGTTTTAGCAGCGACTACCATTGTTTGCCCAGCTTTTTCATTATAAGCCTCTCCGCTTTCAACATCTTTAATTATATAAGATGCTTTACCAATTTTTGAAATTAAATAAAAGTGAAAATTAGAATTCGGCATATCGGCAATTTTAGATTCCCAAAATAGTAAAGCAGGTTCATCTGTTAAATAGCGTTGAAGTTTAAATACTTCATCACCTGCAATATCACTTTTTGCTAATGTTACATCTCCTTCTCCCGGCTCAACTGAAAGTTGAAAGTCTTTACCGACTTTAATTTCGGTAGCTCCCCAAGGTTGCTCAACAATTTCTACTTTGCCTTTTGTTGAATCAGGAATAATCATTGAAAGTGTATCTCCGGCAATCGACAACTGGACTTTCATCATACCTGGCAATATGACTTCTTCTTCTGTTTTTGAACCACCGCAACTTGTAAAACATATAATTACAGGAGCTGCTAATATTATAAGTGCTTTTTTCATACGATAAGATTGTTTTGGTTTTAGTGAAGCAAATATAAACTAGATCGGAAGAGCACACGTCTGAACTCCAGTCACTGACCAATCTCGTA
>ODAK010002251.1_pt1 | contig 20369 bp, 18 predicted proteins | sample 1539591 | NCBI WGS metagenome assembly ODAK01 (sample SAMEA3539303, study PRJEB22396) | soil metagenome | biome: tundra; feature: field; material: soil | place: USA | collected 2010-05 | depth 0.15 m | reverse complement strand
CGGGCGCCACGAAGGCAGCCGACCCGGCCTCGGCGGCCCGCACGGCCAGCGCGCGGGCCACCGCGGCCGGCAGGTCGGATTCGGGGACTCGCTCGACCACCGCGCGGTAGTCGGCGACCCGCTCGGCGAACAGGTCCACGATGTCACCGGAGCCAGCGTCGTGGTGCGCGCGCAGGTACTCACGCGGCAGCGCGGCGTAGGCCGCGTCCATGTCCGCGCGGACCGGATCGCTCGCCCCGGCGTCGATCCCGCCGCCGCCGCCGGCCGGGCCGCCGTCGGCCGGGCCGCCTCCGGCGCCGGTCGCGGCGCGGATCCGGGCCAGAATCTGGTCCCGGGCGGTCTGGGCAGCGGTCACCGGCCCGTTCCCCTGGTGCGCGCCCACCAGGCGCGGAACGATTCAGGCGGCGGTACCGGGGCATCGCGGGTCTGCGTCCAGCCGCCCAGCGGCGGCGGAAGCCTCCTGATCACGCCAGAACGGGCGATCAGCTTGCCGCCCTGGGACGCGGCTCGCTGGGCCGCGGCGAGCAGGCGCGGCGAGCGGAGCACCCGGCCAGACAGGCCGAACACCGTCCGTTCGGGAGAAAAATGCTTGTCGCGCTTGGCGTCGACGACCTTGCTGCGCAGGTACACGAGCGCCTCGGGAATGTTGATCGCGACCGGGCAGACGTCATAGCAGGCGCCGCACAAGGTGGAGGCGAACGGCAGGGAGGCGTCGATGGGGGACGTGACGCCGCGCAGCAGCGGGGAGATAATCGCGCCGATCGGGCCGGGGTAGGGAGAGCCGTAGGCGTGGCCGCCGGTCCGTTCGTAGACCGGGCATACGTTCAGGCAGGCCGAGCACCTGATGCAGCGCAGCGCCTGCCGCCCGACGTGGTCGGCGAGCGCCGACGTGCGGCCGTTGTCCAGCAGCACGAGATGAAAGTCCTCCGGGCCGTCTCCCGGGGTGACGCCGGTCCAGGCCGAGGTGTAGGGGTTCATCCGCTCGGCGGTTGACGACCGGGGCAGCAAGGCGAGGAATACCTCGAGATCCCGCCAGGACGGCAGGATCTTCTCGATCCCGACCACCGAGATGAGCGTCTGCGGCAGCGTCAGGCACATCCGGCCGTTGCCCTCCGACTCCACCACGACCAGCGACCCGGTCTCGGCGATCGCGAAGTTCGCGCCGGAAATGCCGACCTTCGCGGACAGGAACGCCTGGCGCAAGTGGGACCGGGCGGCCGCCGCGAGCATGGCCGGGTCGTCGCTCAGGTCGGCCGGCGCGTCCGGCATCTCGCGGCGGAAGATCTCCCTGATCTCGGACCGGTTCCGGTGGATGGCGGGCACCAGGATGTGGCTGGGCCGGTCGTGGCCCAGCTGGACGATGAGCTCGGCCAGGTCGGTTTCCAGCGCGTGGATGCCGTCGGCGGCCAGGGCCTCGTTCAGGCCGATTTCCTGGGTCACCATCGACTTCACCTTGACCACCTGGTCCGCGCCCGTGGCGCGGACCAGGCCGGTCACGATCGCGTTCGCCTCGGCCGCGTCCTGGGCCCAGTGCACGTGGCCGCCTGCCCGTGTGACGTTCTCCTCCAGCCGCAGCAGGTAGGTGTCGAGGTTGGCCAGGGTGTGGTCCTTGATCGCCTTGGCGGCGGCGCGCAGCGCCTCCCAGTCGGTCAGTTCGGCGACCGCGGCGGTCCGCTTGGCCCGGATCGTGCGGGTGGCGTGCGCCAGGTTGCGGCGCAGCTGTGAATCGGCCACCGCGGTCCTGGCCGCGACAGGAAAGGACGGCATGCCGAGGTAGGTCGGCATGTCCGGATGCGGCGCGGTCATGGGAGTACCGCCCCGGGTGCGGCCGCGGGCCGGCCGGGCCGCGGGTCATCCTCGGTACACGCCAGGATCTCGGCCAGGTGCTTGACGGCCACGCCGGAACGCTGCCGGGCGAGCGCACCGCCGATGTGCATCAGGCACGAGTTATCCGCCGCGCACAGCACCTCGGCGCCGCTCTGACGGACCGCGGTCACCTTGTCGGCGCAGATCGCCGCGGACACATCGGCGTTCTTCACAGAAAAAGTGCCGCCGAAGCCGCAGCAGGACTCGGCATCGGGCAGGTCGGCTAGGTCGAGGCCGCGGACCGCGCGCAGCAGCCGAAGCGGGGCGTCGCCGACGCGAAGCATGCGCAGCGAATGACAGCTCGGGTGGTACGTCACCCGGTGCGGGAAGTAGGCACCCACGTCGGTCACCCCGAGCACGTCGGCCAGAAACACAGAGAGCTCATAGGTCCGGGGCGCGATCTGCGCCACGGCCCGGGCCAGGCCGGCGTCCCCGGCCTCGGCGGCCAGCGCGGGGAAATACTCGCGGACCATCGAGGCGCAGGACGCCGAGGGGGTGACGATCGCCTCGAAGCCGCTGAACGCCGCGGTGAACCCGCGTGCCATCGGCGTAGCCTCGCGCCGGTAGCCGGTGTTGAAGTGCATCTGGCCGCAGCAGGTCTGGGCCGCCGGGAATTCCACCTGGTGACCCAGCCGCTCGAGCACGGCGACCACGGCCTGGCCGGTGCTGGGGAACAGCGTGTCAGTCAGGCACGTCACGAACAAGCCGATACGCATCAAGCGCCTCCGCCAGCCAACGGTACAAGACCCGCGTATGCCGCGGCGCAGTCCCCCTCGCCGCCTGGCCTGATCTCAGCTCCCGGCCGCGAGCAGCGCCGATCCGTCCCGCGCCTGCACCGTGCCGCAGCGGCCGAGGACGGCGAGCGCCGCGACGTACCCCGGGGCGGCCTCGAGGTCCAGCAGGGCCACGTCCTGCGGATCCTCCGGGTAGGGCCACGCGACCAGGCGCGGCGCCCCCGGCGGCCCGGCCACGATGACGTCGCTGAAACTAGCCCGCATCCCGTCCCCCGTCGCCTTGGTGACGGCTTCTTTCCGGGTCCAGGCGACCAGGAACGCGCGGGACCGGTCGGACGGGCGGACCGTGGCCAGCGCGGCCCGCTCCTCCTCGCTGAAGACCAGGGCCGCCAGCGCCTGGGGGTCTCCGTCGCTCCCCAGCGGCCGCGCGCGGCCGTCAAGCTGCTCCACGTCCACGCCGACCGGATCTCTCGCCACGGCCACGGCGATCAGGTCGCCGGAGTGCGTCACGGAATGCTCGAAGCCACCACGGGCTAGGACCGGTTTGCCGTGCGGCTGGGCACACTCACGGCAGGTCCGGTCGAAGCGCACGTCGGCCGGGCGCTGGCCGGCGTAGGCCGCGAGCACGGTCTTGGCGAGCGCGCAGCCGACCAGGAAACGCTCGCGGTCCTCGGCGCGCCGGTAGGCCGCCCAGCGCTGATGCTCGGTGTCGTCGAGCAGAGCGGCGAGGTCAGGCGAGGCGGCCTGGCGTTGCGCCCACCACACGTGCGCCGCGCCTGCCTCCGGAGCCGCCAGTTCAGCCACCCGCTTAACCTAGCGCCGGCGGGAGGGTCACTGGCGCTCCAGTCGCGCCGCGATGCCGTCGAGCACGCAATCCAGCCCGAACTCGAAACGCTCGTCCCTGGTGGCCGGATCGTCCGGGTCGACGTCCGATTCCATCAGCCGGGTGATCCGCGGGTACCGGCCGGAAGCCTCAAACCACTGGTAATAGCGCTCCCGCTCCGCCCGGATCTCCTCCTCGGTCAGGTTGGCCTCAGCCTGCGCGCGGTCCTGCTCGCCGCGCATCTCCTGCGCCTCACGCATCACCGCGCCCAGCACGTAGGTCGCGACCGTGCCGAAAATATCCATGCTCAGCCGGGCATCGTCCAGAGCCAGCCCGTCGAACAGGCTGAGCAGGCGCTCCAGGTTCCGCGCGTCGTTCGGCCCGGAGGGCGGCCTGCTACCGATGAATTCCAGCGCCCACCGGTGCCTGCTCATGGCGGCCCGGGTCCGGCGGGCGAACGCCCGCAGGTCCGCGCGCCAGTCGCCGGAAGGCTCAGGCGGCTCGATCTCCGCCTCGATCGATTCCAGCATCAGGTCGAGCAGCTCTTCCTTCGACCCGAGGTACCAGTACAGGGACATCGCGCCGGCGTCAAGCTCGCGGGCGATGCGCCGCATGCTGATCGCGTCCGGGCCCTCGGCGTCGGCCACCGCGATCGCGGTGCTGACGATCTCGGCCCGGGACAGCCCGCGATCGCGGCGGGGCGGCTGCGTCCCCCGTTCCCGGTGCCGCTGGACGTGCCCGGCGATCCGCTGCTCGTTCTCCGGTTCACCGGCCGCCCGGCCGGGACGCGGGTAGGCGCGCGGATACCGGGAGAACGGCCACGGCTCCTCATCTGCTGCGTCCATGCCTGCCCCCTCCGCATCTCCCGCATGCCGGAACCATCGCGGCGGCCACGTCAGGAGGCGCCGCTGAAAGCACGTCTGCGGGAGCCGCCGCTCAACCAGCTTGCCCTCTCGTACATCGTACTGCTATGGTACGACGTACTGGAACGTACAGCGTACGAGTAACGGGAGCAGCCCGTTCGCGCATTTCGTCACCGACGTGTGGGTGCTGACCAGGCGCAGCATCGCCCGGATCAGGCGAGAGCCGGAAACGCTCGCCGACGTCACCTTCATGCCGGTCATCTTCATCCTGATGTTCGCGTACGTGTTCGGGGGCGCCATCCGGCTGCCGGGCAGCGGGAACTACCACGAGTACCTGATCGGCGGGATGCTCGGGATGGGCCTGGCCCAGACGGCCCCGGGCGTCGCCGTCGCCCTGGTCACGGACATGTCCACCGGGCTGGTCGACCGGTTCAGGTCGCTGCCCATGTCGCGCTGGGCCATGCTGACCGCGCGGACCATCGCCGAACTGCTCACCCAGATCATCAGCGCGACCGTGGTGGTCTGCGTCGGCCTGGCCATCGGCTGGCGGGTGCACACGAACGCGCCGGACGTGATCGCCGCGCTGGCTCTGGCCCTGCTGTTCGGCTACGCCTTCACCTGGGCGGGCGTCTGCCTGGGCATGGTGCTGCGCAGCCCGGAAGCGGCGCAGCAGAGCGGGTTCATTATCTTCCTCCCGCTGACGTTCATCTCCAGCGCGTTCGTGCCCACTCAGGGCATGCCCGGCTGGCTACAGCCGGTCGCGGAATGGAATCCGATGTCCGCGCTCGCCGCCTCCAGCCGGACCTTGTTCGGCAACCCGAATCCCGCCGCCTCCCTGCACGCCTGGCCGATGCAGCATCCAGAACAGTCCCAGGGCCGGCGCCGCTGGACCGCCGCGCGGGGCATGCGCTATACATCAGATGTATGACGGATCACCCAACGGAATTCGCTGGACTGACGGCCCTGATCACCGGGGGCGCGTCGGGTATTGGCCTGGCCACCGCCCGTTTGCTCGCCGCCCGCGGGGCCCGGGTCGCCGCGCTTGACCGGGTCACCTCCGACCAGATGCTCCAGGCTCTGGACGGTACGGGCATCTACCCGGTCATCGCGGACGTGACCGACGACGCCGCGGTCCGGGCCGCCGTCAGCGAGGTGGGCCGGTCCTTCGGCCAGCTCGACATCTTGGTGAACAACGCCGGCATCGGCGCGGCGGGCACGGTCGAGGACAACGGCGACGACGAGTGGCACCGGGTCCTCGACGTGAACGTGCTCGGCATCGTGCGCACCACCCGGGCGGCCCTGCCGCTGCTCCGCCAGGCCGTGCACGATCACGGCCAGGCGGCCATCGTCAACACCTGCTCGATCGTGGCGACCGCGGGCGTGCCGCAGCGGGTGCTGTACTCCGCGAGCAAGGGCGCCGTCTACTCGCTCACGCTGGCCATGGCGGCCGACCACGTGGCCGAGGGCATCAGGGTGAACTGCGTGAACCCGGGCACGGCCGACACCCCGTGGGTGGGCCGGCTGCTCGGCGCCGCGCCCGACCCGGCCGCCGAACGCGCCGCGCTCAACGCGCGCCAGCCCATGGGCCGGCTCGTCACCGCGGAGGAGGTCGCCGCGGCCATCGCCTACCTGGCCAGCCCGCTCGCCAGCGCCACCACCGGCACGGCCCTGGCCGTGGACGGCGGCATGCAGGGCCTGCGCACCCGGCCACCGAAGAGCTGATCTACCCTGAGCGAAGATCACCGCGACGTGATCACGAAAGGTTGCAACCCCCAGAGATAGGGTAAAAGCCTTCGTAGCATGAGAATTTAGCTGCTGCGTTCGATGGTGACCACGGCGGTGTAGCCGTCGGTGATGGGCTTGCGCACCTCGAGGCGGAGCCAGGTCAGCCGGTAGTCGGCCAGCAGACGCTCGGCGACGCGCTCGGCCGCGGTCTCGATGAGGCCGAACTTGCCTTCGCGCACCACGGCGGCAATGGTGGTCGCCACCGCCGAGTAGTCGAGGGCGGCGGCGAGGTCGTCGCGGGCGGCGGCCTGGCGCACGTCGGCGGCCATGTCCACGTTGAAGACCAGGGTTTGCTCGACGCCGCGTTCCCATTCGAGCACGCCGATCACCGCCGGGACGGACAGGTCCCGGACCGAAACAGTGTCCATCCCGCTCACGGTACGCAGGCCATCCCGGCCTGGCCCCGGCGGCTCATGGCACCGAGGCCAGCCACTGCTCGACGCCGGCGATGTGCACCGTCGGCCAGGACCTGGCCGCCTCGGGATCGTGGGCGGCGAGCGCGTCGAGGATGGCCCGGTGCTCGGCCAGCATCTGGGCGCTGGCCCACGTCTGGGTGAGCCCGCGCCAGAGGCGGGCCCGGATCGTCGGCCCGGACATCGACTCGAGCAAACAGGAGAGCACCGTGTTCCCCGAGCAGGACGCGATCCGCCGGTGGAACTCCAGGTCGTGGGCGACCAGGTCCTCGGCGGCCGGTCGCCCGCGCGCAGCGCGCCGGAGGTGATCATGGCCTTAATCTTCTCGATGGCCTCGTCGGTCACCGCCACCCCACCCACCTCCCTATTCCCTGCACACCGTCAATCCGGCCACGGTCGCCCGTATACATCCGATGTTCGGGCTGATGATGACATAGCGCCGATCGCGGCATTTGACGGCGGCGGCTGATACCAATGAACACATGACCACCGAGGGCGGACCAGAGCCGGACCAGGCCGGACTGCGGGACGAAACAGGACTGCGGGACGAAGGAGAACTGCGGGAGGAAGCGGAAAAGTACCTCCGGGCGCTGGCGGGCGAGCACACCCGGCTGCGCGAAGACCAGTGGACGGCGATCAGCGCTCTGGTGGCGCGCGGGCAACGAGCGCTGGTGGTCCAGCGGACGGGGTGGGGCAAGTCGGCGGTCTACTTCATCGCCACCGCGCTGCTCCGGGCTCGTGGCGCCGGTCCGACCGTGATCGTGTCCCCGCTGCTCGCGCTGATGCGCAACCAGGTCGAGGCCGCCGCCCGGGCCGGCATCCGCGCGCGCACGATCAACTCGGCTAACCCGCAGGACTGGGAGGCGCTGTACGCCGAGGTCGCCGACGGCCAGGTGGATGTGCTGCTGGTCAGCCCGGAACGGCTGAACAACCCGTCCTTCCGTGACCAGGTGATGCCTGAGCTCAGCCGGTCCGCCGGGCTGGTGGTGATCGACGAGGCCCACTGCATCTCGGACTGGGGGCACGACTTCCGGCCCGACTACCGGCGGCTGCGCACGCTGCTCGCCCGCCTGCCGGCCGGCATCCCCGTCCTGGCCACGACCGCGACCGCCAACTCCCGGGTGACCCGCGACGTCGCGGAGCAACTCGGCACCGGCAGCCAGGGCGAGACGCTCGTGCTCAGGGGCCCGCTGGACCGGGACTCGCTGCGGCTGGCGGTGGTCACGCTGCCGACCGCGCACCAGCGGCTCGGCTGGCTCGCCGCCCGGCTGGGCGAGCTGCCAGGATCTGGCATCGTCTACACGCTGACGGTAGCGGCGGCGCAGGAGACCGCGGCCTTCCTGCGCGACCAGGGGATGCCGGTGGCGGCCTACAGCGGCCGGGACGAGCAGGCCGATCGGCTGCAAGCCGAAGACGACCTGCTGGCCAACCGGGTCAAGGCGCTGGTCGCCACCAGTGCGCTCGGGATGGGCTTCGACAAGCCTGACCTCGGCTTCGTGGTGCACCTGGGCGCACCTCAGTCGCCGGTCGCCTACTACCAGCAGATCGGCCGGGCCGGGCGGGCCATGTCAGGTGAGCAGGGTGAACGCGCCGAGGTGATCTTGCTGCCGGGCCGCGAGGACCGGGACATCTGGGCGTACTTCGCCTCGCTCGCCTTTCCGCCGGAGCGGCAGGTCCGGGCCGCCCTCGCGGCCCTGGCCGAGGCGGGCCGGCCGCTGTCCACCGGCGTGCTCGAGACGTACGTCGACTTGTCCCGCGGCCGGCTGGAATCCATGCTCAAGGTGCTCGACGTGGACGGTGCCGTGCGGCGCGTCAGCGGTGGCTGGACGTCGACCGGCCAGCCCTGGCACTACGACGCGGAACGCTACGAGCGGGTCGCCGCCGAACGCGCCCGGGAGCGTGCGGCGATGCTCGGCTACCAGGCGACGGACGGCTGCCGGATGGAGTACCTGCGCCGGCAGCTCGACGACCCCGACGCCGCGCCGTGCGGGCGCTGCGACAACTGCACCGGCCAGCACTGGCGAGCCGACGTGCCCGACGCCGGCGCGGCCGCGGCGCGCGACCGGCTGCTCCGCCCCGGCGTGGAGATCGAGCCGCGGCGGATGTGGCCGACCGGGATGAAGGCGCTCGGCCTGGAGGTCACCGGGAAGATCCCGGCTGGTCTCACCGCCGAGCCCGGCCGGGCCCTGGGCAGGCTCACCGACATCGGCTGGGGCGCCACGCTGCGGACCATGCTGGCCGAGGGCGCGCCCGACGAGCCGGTCACCAGGCCGGTCGTCGATGCGATGGTCAAGGTCCTGGCCGCCTGGGACTGGACCCTACGCCCGGCCGGCGTGCTGACCCTGCCGTCGCGGACCCGGCCGCGGCTGATCACCAGCCTCGGCCAGCAGATCGCCGGCGTCGGGCGGCTGCCCTACCTGGGCGCGCTCGGCTACGCCGATGGTCCCGGGCCGGGGCCGCGCCGGCACAACAGCGCACAGCGGCTGAGCTCGCTGTGGCACGCGTTCGAGATACCCGCCGAGGTTCGCGACGCCATCACCGGGCTGGACGGCCCGGTGCTGGTCATCGATGACCGCATCGAGACCGGATGGACGATGACGGTCGCCGCCCGGCTGCTCCGCCAGGCGGGCGCCTCCGCCGCCCTGCCGCTGGTCCTGGCGGCTGGCGGCAGCTAAGCCGCAGTGCCTACGGCGGCTAAGCCGCAGGCGGCTAGGCGACGTAAGGCTCCGTGCCGTCCTCGCTGATCATCGTGCGGCCCGCAACGGCCCAGCCGGTCATGCCGTCGGCCACGTTGACCATGCTGAGCCCGCCGCCGGCCAGCGTCTGGGCGGCGTAGGCCGACCTGGCGCCGCTGCGGCAGATCACGTACACCTCGCGGTCGCGTGGCAGCTCGGCTGACCGCGGGCCGAGGTCGCCGAGCCGGATGTGCACCGCGTCGGGTGCGTGCCCCGCGGTCCACTCGTCGTCTTCGCGCACATCTAGCAGGAATACCCCGGCCGGCAGGTCCGCCGACAGCACCTCAGGCACGGTGGCGGGCTGGTTCATGTCGGTCTCCTCAGGCGGGCTCGCGATGGCGGGGTTCGCGGCCGCCAAGTCGCTGGCCGCGTCGCTACTGTACCCGCGGTCAGCCCCGGCGCAGCGCGATGAACGCGGCCGCGCCGAAGGCCCCCGCCACCGCCAGCTCCAGGTGGGCCCGGCGCGGCGCCTCATGCTGGATGCGGACGTGAAAGCGGTCGACCGGACCGGGAAACGGTGACCAGCCGAACCACAAGTTGGTGGGCTTGTCCAGGTCAGGCAGCGCCGCCCCGGCCATGCCGGCCACCACGGCCAGCCGCCGATCGGGCGGCGACATCGCCGCGAAGGCTCCCATCGTGGCCAGGCTGACCAGCCCATCGGGCACGGCCACGCGGAGGAACCGGCGCTGGCTTCCCCACTGGCCCCAGTGCGGCATCGCGTCAAGCACGAAATGCGAAGCCGCGCCGGCCGCGAAGGCGGGCAGCGGGCGCCGGGCCAGCGCGCCGATCAGGGCTCCGGACAGGACATGGTTGGTCAGCAGCACTCGCTTTTACCTTCCCCTCGGCACCGGCGTCATCACCGTAGCCGGCCCCCGGCGGGATCATGGCGGGCGGCGCGGCGGGCGCTGCTGGTAGCGTTTTCGTGGCGGGCAGGCAGGCATTCCAATCCGAACGAGGGCTTGGCACACTCATGCTGGACAGGCGACAGATCAGGGATAACCCGGACGCGGTGAAGACGGCCGTCCAGGTGAAGGGGATTGACCTGGACGTGGACGAACTGATCCACCTGGACAAGACCACCCGCGCGCTCCAGCACGAACTGGACCAGGCCCAGGCCCGCAGGAAGAGCTCAGCGAAAGAATTCGCCAAGGCCGATGACGCCCGCCGGGCCGAGCTGCGGGCCGAGCACGAAGAGCTCGAGGGTCAGCTCAAGACCCTCCGCGACCAGCTGGCCGAGACGACACAGAAGCTGCAGGGCCAGCTCCTGCTGACGCCCACCATCCCGTGGGAGGGCGCTCCGGTCGGGCCGGACGAGTCCGCGAACGTGGTCATCAGGAGCGTCGGTACGCCACCAGAGTTCGGATTCAAGCCGCTGGACCACGTCGAGCTGTGCGAGAAGCGGGGCTGGGCGGACTTCGCCCGGGCCCGCAAGGTCGCGGGGGAACGCGCTTACGCGCTGATGGCGGACATGGTCCTGCTCGAGCGCGCGGTGCACTCCTATGCCCTGGACCTGCTGCAGGCCAAGGACTTCACCCTTGTCTCCGTCCCGTCGCTGGTCCGGGAGGAGCCGCTGATCGGGACCGGCCAGTTCCCGGCGCACCGCGAGGAAACCTACGCCATCACCGCCGACGACCTGTACCTCGCGGGTACCGCGGAAGTGGCGCTGGTCGGCTTTCACAGCGACGAGATCCTCGACCACAAGCGGCTCCCGGTGCGATACGCCGGGATCTCGCCGTGCTTCCGGCGTGAAGCCGGCAGCGCCGGCCGGGACGTGCGCGGGCTGCTGCGGGTACACCAGTTCGAGAAGGTCGAGCAGTTCGTCATCTGCGCGGCCGATCCAGCCGAGTCCGACCGCTGGCACGCCGAGCTACTCGGTACCGCCGAGCAGCTGCTGCAGGGCCTCGGGCTGGCCTATCAGGTGGTGGAATGCGCCACCGGCGACATGGGCGCGGGTAAGTACCGGATGAACGACATCAACACCTGGATGCCGTCGCTCGGCGCCTACCGCGAGACGCACAGCTGCTCGTCCCTGCATGACTGGCAGGCCCGGCGGGCCAACATCCGCTACCGCGACACAGATGGCACGGTGCGGTTCGCCTACACCCTGAACAACACGGCGGTGGCCACGCCGCGCATGCTCGCCGCGCTGGTGGAGAACTATCAGGCCAGCGAGGCTCAGGTCGAAGTACCGGCCGTGCTCCGGCCCTACCTCGGCGGCCGGGAACTTCTCTGACCGGCGGCCGGCCGCGGACCTTACCCGCAGGCCGGCAGCGGAAGGCGGCCAGACGGCGTACGCTGCGAGGCGTGACCCTTGAAGCTGATCGCGTGGCCGACTTGGCTAACCGACCGCTTAACGAATTGACCAGGCGTGATGTGGCCCTTGCGCTGCTTAGCATGCCATCGGTGGACGTCCTGGCCTCGCTGCCCGGCATCCGCCGGGGGATGCTCGCGGCCGCCAATCCGCTGTCCGCGGTGTTCTGGTCGTCCGCGGAAGCCGTCCTGCAGCAGATCGCCGACGGCGAGGCCACGGTCGGCGACGTCCGGACCTGGCTGGAAGCCACCGGGACCGAGCCGAACGGGATCATCGGCCTGCACGTCTGGGATGACCAATCCGAGCGCAGTCAGCTGGCCGCGGAGATGCACACCAGGCTGGTGACCTACCTGGAGGAGCAGCTGGCCGCGGGGGCGACCGACCCCGACCTGCTGGCCACCTCTGACCCGGCCGCCTGCAGCGGCTACATCGAGCTGCAGGAGCGGTGGATGACCTCGGCCCTGCCCGACGGCCGGGTCCCGATGGACGCGCTGCTTGACGAGAAGGACGAGGAGTTCCTGGCCGAATGGGACGCCGCCGACGCCGAGGCGCTGGCCGTGATGCAGTCGCTGCTCGACCAGGTTGGTGACCGTCCGCGCCCAGACGAGGACCTGCGCCAGGCCAGCGCCCGGCTGCGCGAGTTCATCGCCAAGCCCGGCTGGCCCGGCCAGCTGCTGATCGAGTGCGGCGGGGTGCGCGCCAAAGACCTGCCGGCCGACGATGGCGAGCTATGGCTCGGCCTGGCCGCGGGCGTGGCGTCTCCGCAGGGATCTGACGACTGGGGCGCCCCCGGCGCAAGCCGCGGCGAACCGCGCGAGATGGACAGCGCGATCGCCGCTATCTGCGCCATTGATCATTTCGACTGGCTCGCGGTCATCACCGCGCTCACCGCCGGCGGCCCGGGCACCTCGGCGTCGGCCGAGGACCTGGCCGCTTACGTACGCGATTACGATCCCGACGACGGCGAGCGGGGCGAGGACGAGGACGAGGACGACGCGGACTTCGAACTCGCTGACCTGGACGCCGATGAGGACGACGAATTCGACGAACTCGGCATGGAGGAACTCTTCCTGCCCGTCACGGCGCTGTGGCAGGCTCTGGGCGCGGTAGATGGCGAGGAGCGGCTGACCCCGCTGGGCTGGTGGGGGCTGCCCGAGGCCATGCGCATCGTCTGGGGTCCGTCCGGCCAGACGCCCGGCTAGAGCGGGCCGGGCTGGACCTGCTCGCCGGGGGCCTGCGCGTCATCCGCGGCCAGCAGGTAGTAGGCGGGCGTCAGCACCTCAGCCAGGTCCTTCCCCCTGACCTGGACCGGCGGCGCGGGAAACATGCGCAGCAGCAGGTCGGGCGCGGCCGGGGCGGGCGCGGTGGCCAGCGCCCGCAGCCGGGCCGGGCTCAACCCAGGTGACCAGAACGCCTCCAGGCATTCGGCCAGCGGCCGGGCCGGCACGTCGAGGGCGGCCGGGGCGGGCGGGGTAGACGCGACGGGGGCCGCGGCCTGGATCTGACGCAGCGCCGCGAGCAGTTCGTCGCGGCCCTTACCGCGCCAGGCCAGCAAGCCGAACGGGTCACGGTCGAACTCCTCGGCCAGGACGTAACAGACGGCGGCGAGATGCTTGCACGGCACGCCCCAGTCCGGGCAGCTGCACCGCATGTCCAGGTCGCCGGCGATGCGGGGAAACAACGGCGTGCCGCAGTCGTCGAACACCTCCTCGATCTCGTGCGGCATCTCGCCCGCGAGCAGCTTGGCCCGGAACAGCGCCTGGCTGGCCAGCCGTTCCTGCACCCGACGCCATTGCGCGGTGGTCAGCGGCAGCACCCCGATGCGGACCTGGTAGGGCCGCACCCGTGAGCCCTGCACCCGGGCCGTGACCTTTCCCTGGGACAGCTCGAAGTCGAGCACCTGGCCGGCTCGGGCGTAGCTGCGGCCCCGGGCCAGCCGGCCGCTCATGCCGTACGACTCGAGCACGCTGATGAACCGCCGGGACCACCACTGCTCGCCGATCGCGCCCCGCTTGCTCCGGGCCTTGATCCCGCCCTCAACCCGCCGCGGCCGAGCGGGCGGCCATCCGTCCCAGGATCCGCTCATTTATTCGCTCACCGCGTCCGGCGAGAGGGTCAGGACGGTGCGCAGGTCGTCGACCGATAGCTCGGTGAGCCAGCTTTCGCCGGTGCCGACGATGCGCTCGGCCAGGGCTTTTTTCTCCTCGATCATCGCGTCGATCCGCTCCTCCAGGGTGCCGACGCAGACGAACTTGCGCACCTGCACGTCCCGGCGCTGGCCGATGCGGAACGCCCGGTCGGTGGCCTGATCTTCCACCGCCGGGTTCCACCACCGGTCGACGTGGATCACGTGGCTGGCGGCGGTCAGGTTCAGCCCGGTCCCCCCGGCCTTGAGCGACAGCAGGAACAGCGCGGGCTCGTCGAGCTCGGCGAACGTGACGACCATCGCGTCCCGCTGCTTCTTGGTCGTGCCGCCGTGCAGGAACAGCACGGGGCAGCCTAGCCGGGCCGCCAGGTGCGGCTGGAGCATCCGGCCGAACTCGGCGTACTGCGTGAAGCACAGCGCCTTGTCCCCGTCGGCCATGATCTCGTCGCAGATCTCCTCCAGCCGGGCCAGCTTGCCGGACCGGCCCGGCAGCCGGGAGCCGTCGCCGAGCAGGTGCGCGGGGTGGTTGCAGACCTGCTTGAGCTTGGCCATCGTGGCCAGCACCAGGCCGCGGCGGCTGATGTCGTCGGCCGCGTCGGCGATGCGGCTGAGCATGTCGGTGACCGTGGCCGCGTACAGGCTCGCCTGCTCGGGGGTGAGGTTGCACCACACCTTCATCTCCTGCTTGTCCGGCAGGTCGGAGATGATCGTCTTGTCCGTCTTCAGGCGGCGGAGCACGAACGGCTGGGTGAGGCGTTTCAGCGCCTGCGCGGCTGGCGCCGAGCCGTGACGTTCGATCGGGAGCGCGTACTTCTCCCGGAACTTCTCGGCCGTCCCGAGCAGGCCGGGATTGGTGAACTCCATGATCGACCACAGGTCGGACAGCCGGTTTTCCACCGGCGTCCCTGTGAGTGCGATCCTGGCGGCGGCCGGCAGGGCGCGGACCGCCCGGGCCTGCCTGGTGGCGTGATTCTTGATGTTCTGGGCTTCGTCGCAGACCACCCGGGCCCAGGTCAGCTGGCTGAGCGCGGCCCGGTCCCTGGTGGCCACCCCGTAGCTGGTGATGACCAGGTCGACGGCGGCCAGCGCGGCGGACAGGGCATCCGCATCCAGCCGGTCCGCGCCGTGGTGGACGTGCACCCGCAAGTCCGGGGTGAACCTGGCTGCCTCCCGCTGCCAGTTACCGACCAGCGACATCGGGCAGACCAGCAACGTCGGGCCGGCCAGGGACGAGCCGTCCGGGTCACCCGCCTGATCCGCCAGCAGCGACAGCAGCTGGATGGTCTTGCCCAGGCCCATGTCGTCGGCCAGGATGCCGCCGAGGCCGAGACCGCCCAGGAAGGACAGCCAGGACAGGCCACGTTCCTGGTAGGGCCGCAGCTGGCCGGTGAAACCCGCCGGAGTGGCCATCGGCCGCAGCCGCCGGTCCGCCTGGCCGGACAGCAGGTCGCCCAGCCAGCCGTCGGCGTCCACACCGACCAGCGGAATCGCATCGTCCGGGCCGTTCAGCCCGGCCGCGAGCGCCTGCGCCGCGGTCATCGTCCCGGCCTGATTCCGGTCCAGGAACCGCAACGCGGCCGCCAGATGCGCCTCGTCGAGCTCCACCCACTGGCCGCGCACCCGGACCAGCGGGACCTTGAGCCGGGCCAGCTCGGCCAGCTCGGCCGGGTCGAGCGCCTCATCACCGACGGCCACCTCGTACCGGAAGTCCACCAGGTCGGCCAGGCCGAACCTCGACTCGGTGGCCGGCGAACCGGAAGAAGCCCGGGAGCGGGTGGTCAGCTTCAGCCCCAGACGAGCCTTGCGGACCCAGTCGGGCAGCAGCACACCGAACCCGGCCCCGGAAAGCAGCGGTCCGGTCTGGGACAGGAACCGGAACGCACCCGGCGTGTCCAGCTCCACCATGGCCGGGGCCGCGTCGCGCAGCACGCCCTCGATCTCGCCGAACAGCCGGGCGGCGGCCCCGAGGCCGGCCAGCAGTTCCTCCACCGGATCAGGGCCGGCCGGCCGCTGGGATCCGGCGGAGGCCCCGGCCCGGCCCAGGAAACCCGAGCCGTGGCCCGCCCACACGTCCGCGGCGGAGATCATCAGGCTCGGGTCATCGGCGGACTGCAACGCGAACTCGACCCGCCACAGGTCCGGTTCCGACCCGGCGGGCCCGGCGGCCCCGCCGGGCTCGGCCAGCCGGAAGCAGGTCCGGACGGGACCCGCCGGTATCCGCGCCGCGTCCAGCCAGGCGTCAAGCTCCGCGGTCAGCTGCTCCGCTTCCGCCTCGTCCTGCGGCGTCACCACGTCGATGCGGGCATCGGTCGTGGTCAGGGAAACCACGAACCGTTCGGCCATCGGGATCCGGGCCGGAGTACGGCCGCGCCTCGCGGTCAGCAGCGAAGCGGGCAGGCGGGACCGCGCCGCGGCATCGGCGAGCGACTCCAGCGCGCCGGCCAGCAGCGGCCCGGGGGGCTGACCGTCCAGCTCCCGATCTCCTAGCACGGCCCGGCAGGACGGCGGCATCGCCGCGGCCAGGTCACGCCCCCGCTGCCCGTCGGCGCCGCCAAGCACCGGGCGCCACCGGGCGGCGTACGTCCCGCCCTCGGCGACCAGGACCGGCAGCACCCGGCCGCGGGCGGCCAGGTCAGCGGCGAAGCGGGCCACGGCCGCCAGGTAAGGCAGCGATCCGCCCGCCGTGGCCGCGGGCTCATCGAGGTGGCTGAACCCGCCGAGCAGCTCCAGCGCGGCGCCCGGGTCGAAGGCGAGCACGGGCACCCGCCAGCTGGCCAGCGACACCCGGCCCACCGGTCCCCGCCGGACCGGACCCGCGGACGCCGGACCCGCGGACGCCGAAACCAGCTGGTTCAGCTCAGGCGAGGCGAGCGGCGCACGGCCGGCCGAGGGCAGCTGCAGCGTCAGCTCGTCATCGACGGCCTTACGGACGGCGTCGGTGCCAGGCCAGGCCAGCCCGGCGAGCACGTCGGCCAGCTCGGCGGCCGGGCAGGCGAACGGATGCGGCCGGGTGGCCCGCGGCGAGCCACCCCGGACGAACCCCGCGGCCTGGTGCAGCTGCGGGTCCTCGGCCCACAGGCAGAGCGCCCCCCGCGCCCAGATCCCGTGAACTGTGCTGCCCTGCGCTCTGCTGCCTTGCGCTCTGCTGCCTTGCGCTTCCGGGGCGCCTTCTAGGCGCCGCCTTCCCTCGTCGCTCGTGCCTCGCTCCTCAGTCCAGGTGGCGCCGGCGCCCCTTCAGCGCGACTTTAACTCCGGGGTACGTCATTTCTGGGAACGGTAACCGCGTTGGGGAGGCGGCGCGGCGGAACGCCGGAGTTAGCTGGGCGTCTGGGGGCCGGTGGCGGCTTCGTCGGCGTGAGCGGCGGTGTTGGGGGTGGCGGAGGGATCTGGGGTGATCTTGCGGAACTGCTTGTTCATCGAGCGAAGCAGGAAGACGAGCGCGACCCCGAGGCCAGCCACCACCAGGAAGCCGAGCACCCCGGGCTGGACGTTGCTGGCCGACGAGGAGGTCGCCGCGAGCACGCCGAACGTCACAGGCTCACCCTCTCCCGGACTCCTGCGAACAGGTCATCCTCGGGTAGCTCGGTGTCGACCACCGACCTAGCCAGATGATAGTCCTCCGTCGGCCAGGCGGATCGCTGCACGTCGATCGGGCAGCGGAACCAGAAGCCGCCCGGGTCGACCTGGGTGGCATGAGCCTTCAGGGCCTGATCCCTGACCTCGAAGAAGTCGCCGCACGGGACCTGGGTGGTGATCTCTAGCTCAGGCCCGTCGTCGCCGCGCTTCCTGGCCCGCTCCGCCCATTCCTCGAAGATCTTGGTGTAGGGCGACTCCAGGCCGCAGCGGATCATCTCCTCGTGCAGCGCGACGAACTTCACGCCGTGAAAGGACACGAAGTAGTACAGCTTGAGCGGCTGCCACGGCTGGCCGGCGTCCGGGTACGCGTCCGGGTCGGCGGCGGCCTCGAAGGCCGCCACGCTGACCTGGTGGGTCATGATGTGGTCGGGGTGCGGGTAGCCGCCCTTTTCGTCGTAGGTGAGCATCACGTGCGGCCTGAACTCGCGGATGGCCCGCACCAGCGGCTCGGTCGCCGCCGTCACCTCGGTGAGCGCGAAGCAGCCCTCGGGCAGCGGCGGCTTCGGGTCACCCTCGGGCAGGCCGGAGTCGACGAAACCGAGGAAGCGCTGCTCAACGCCGAGGATCTCCCTGGCCCGTGCCATCTCCGCCCGCCGGACGCCGACGATGTCGGCCTTGATCTCCGGGCGGTCCATGGCCGGGTTCAGGATGTCACCGCGTTCCCCGCCGGTCATCGTGGCGACCAGCACCTGGACGCCCTCGCGGACATAGCGCGCCATCGTCGCGGCGCCCTTGCTCGACTCGTCGTCCGGGTGCGCGTGCACGGCCATCAGCCGAACCTGGCTTTGCAACAGTGGTCTCCCTCGGTTAAACCTTCAGTGCGGCCAACACCCGTTGGCCTGCTCGACATTCCCCGTTCCGCGGCGTGGCACGGTTCTCCCATTTGACTAGAAGGCTCAAGTCGCCGACGCTAGTTAGCCTCAGAAGATTAACCCCCGAGGACCGACCGTGGTCCCGCGGACTGCAAGGTCCTGCGCAGTACCTAGGAGTGCCCGTGACTGAGACGCGCGACGATACCGTCACCTGGTTGACCCAGGAGGCGTACGACCGGCTCAAGGCCGAACATGATCACCTTTCAGGACCGGGGCGCGTCGATATCGCGAAGAAGATCGAGGCGGCCCGCGACGAGGGTGACCTTAAGGAGAACGGCGGTTACCACGCGGCCAAGGACGAGCAGGGCCAGATCGAGGCGCGGATCGTTCTGCTCATGTCCATCCTGGAGAACGCCCGGGTGGGCGGGCCGCCGCGCACCGATGGCGTGGTCGGCCCGGGCATGACCGTCACCATCCGGTTCGTCAAGGACGACGACGAGGTGACGTTCCTGCTCGCCTCGCGTGAGGAGAGCGGCTCGCCGATCGACGTCTACTCGCCTCGCTCGCCGCTCGGCGCCGCCATCACGGGCAAGAAGGTGGGCGAGCGGGCCACCTACTCGCTGCCGAACGGCCGCCCCTGCGCCGTCGAGATCCTGGAGGCCGTCCCGTACGTAGGGGCGTAAAAAGATAAAACCTCTTGAGCCGAACGGGCCGTGGTCTCAGCGACCACGGCCCGCGCGGCCTTAAGGGTGGTTACGTTCCGGGTTTATGACACGAGTTCGGGCTGCTGGCTGGGGGCTTCCCCGCCCTGGGCCGGCGTCCGGCCGCGCAACGGAACTTCCTTCAGCAGCAGCGCCAGCAGGAAAATGAGCACCGCGGACGGCGCCGCCCAGAAGAACACGCCCTGGATCGCGTGCGCGATGGCGTAGAACACGTCGTGCTTGATCGGCGCGGGCAGTTTGCTGACCACGGTGGGGTCGAGCTGGCCGCCGCTGGCTTTGATATGCACGCCGGAGCCGACCGCCGCGCGGAGCGACGCGGTCAGGCGGCTGGCGAAGATCGCGCCGAACGCGGACACGCCGAGCGAGCCGCCGATCTGCTGGAAGAACATCCGGGCGCTGCTCGCCACGCCCATGTCCCGCGGCTCGACGCTGTTCTGCGCGATCAGCGAGACCATCTGCATGAGGAAGCCCATGCCCAGGCCGAGCACGACGTAGTAGATGCCCGAGGTCAGCCGGGTGGTGTCGACGCCCAGCCTGGTCAGCAGGAACATGCCGACGGCCATGAAGGCCCCGCCCAGCACCGGGAACAGCTTGTACCGGCCGGTCCTGGTGGTGATCTGGCCCGACAGGATGGAGGTGATCGTCACCCCGATCATCATCGGGGTCAGCATCAGCCCGCTGGCTACCGCCGACGCGCCCTGGACGGTCTGCTGATACAGCGGCAGAAACGTCATCGCCCCGAACATGGCCAGGCCGGTGAAGAACGTCAGCACCATCGTGACGGAGAAGTTCCTGTTCCGGAACACGTGCAGCGGGAGGATCGGCTCGGCGGCCCTGGTCTCGGTGAACAGGAAACCGGCGACGGCCGCGACGGCGATCACGCCTAGGCCGATGATCTGCACCGAACCCCAGGCATACTCGGTGCCGCCGAAGGTGGCGAACAGGATGATCGCGATCGCGGCCACGGCGAGCAGCGTGCCGCCGAGGTAGTCGATCTTGTGGCTGACCTTCTTCGCGGGGACGTGCAGGACGGCGAGCAGGTAGATCAGCGCCGCGCCGCCGAGCGGGAGGTTGATGTAGAAGATCCAGCGCCAGGAGAAGCTGTCGGTGATGAAGCCGCCGGCCAGCGGCCCGCCGATGGTGGCGAGCATCATCACCACCATCATGTAGCTCATGTAACGGCCGCGTTCGCGCGGCGCCACGATGTCGCCGAGCGTGGCCATCGCCCCGACCATCAGGCCGCCGGCTCCCAGGCCCTGGAGCGCGCGGAACGCGATGAGCTGCGCCATGTCCTGCGACAAGCCGGACAGCGCGGAGCCGGCCAGGAAGATCACGATCGCGAAGATGAAAAGCTTCTTGCGGCCGTACATGTCGCCGAGCTTGCCGTGGAACGGCGTGGTCACAGTCGAAGCCAGCACGTAGGCGGTGACCACCCAGGACAGGTGCGTCACCCCGCCCAGGCTGCCCACAATCCGCGGCAACGCGGTGCCGACAATGAGCTGGTCGAGCATGGCGAGCAGGAT
>ODAK010002250.1_pt1 | contig 20372 bp, 19 predicted proteins | sample 1539591 | NCBI WGS metagenome assembly ODAK01 (sample SAMEA3539303, study PRJEB22396) | soil metagenome | biome: tundra; feature: field; material: soil | place: USA | collected 2010-05 | depth 0.15 m | reverse complement strand
GACATATGTTTGGTTTCAACTCATTTGTCATTGGCTGTACTCAGTCCTTGGCTTTAGTAGGCCCCGTTCCAAGTATCACGTGGGGTTACGGATACATGGGGCAGCAATCCTATCAGGAAAACCATATTCTTCTATTGGAGAAGATTTTAGTTCGAGTCCAGATCGGAGAGTCAATTAGCTTGATGTTGAACTTCTGCTCTTGGCACCAATCTGCCTACCGCTCATGTTGATTGCTTTCTTAGAAGCTGCCCTTCAACATTCAAGGTAAGGGGCGCGCCCTACTTGACCGTAGTGTTATTCATAAAAGTAGATTGGATGTTGGCAACATCTGGGATTGCCTTGGCCTGCCAGCGAATTACACGGACATTGGCTGACGCCAATGCCTTGTCCTTTTTTGCATCTGCTGCCTGTCGATCTTCTTTCTGGTGTGTTGCATCATCAAGTTCGATGACGGCGACAATGCTCGAATCCTTATTGCACACTACGAAATCAGCGCTCATGCGGTTGATGCGGTTAAACCAAGCCTGATAGTTGTTGCCTTTTTTGACGCCGAGCAAACGAGAAAGCTGAACTTGGGCAAGGATAATATGCTCTGGTAGAGCTTGAACAAGGCGGAAATAGAGAACTTGCTCAGGTTGCGAGAGAGGTTTTTTTGCGTAGAAGGGCCAAGCCAGATCGCCAATGCCACCCTGCCCCTTTGCTTTGAGAAAAGCTAAAAAGACCACCACAGCTACGACAACAACCAACAGCAGAACAATTAAAGCCATTTTTATAATCTTCCCTTGGACAGAATTGTCTAACGATGTAGAAGAAGTCTCGTCGGCGCATCCTGCAGTGACTCAATGTAAAATCGTCGGTGGCTCGTCGCCTTCCTTCTTGGGTAGCAGGTGTGCAAACCGGCCTTCAGCTTCCGTGAAATAGCGGAACTCGACTACCCCAATTGTCCGTTTCTTCTTGGAAATTCCCTTGGGCTTGATCTGCGGTTGTGCGGCCCACACCCCATGCCTCGTTTCCAGCATAAGCGAGCACGTATCTATCGCATAGGGCGAGGCGCTTATGCTTCCGAACTTGTCGAGGATCGCATTCATTTGGCGCATTTTGTCTGGCCGAAGCGTCCATGCTTCCATGATCGCGAACACAAAATCAGCCTCCAATGCCAACGCCGCTGACTGGATCGTCCGCGCAGACTGATCTTTGTCCTCGACGCTTCCCGGTTGAATCATCACTGGAATGACCTGCTTGGTGGTCAGGTTGCCAACGAAGGCGAACGCCTGAAGTTTTTCACCGGCCTCCAGAAGTTCCCGCGCTTTGTCGATCAGCGAACTGATGATGTCCATGTACGCTTGCGGTGGAGTACTAATGGGTGCCTCAATCATTTTTTCCTCAATATTTGCCACCGGTCGTGCAAACCGGGGAACGTGCGGTGATGTTCGTTGAGCGCCTGCGTTTCGGCGTCGAGGCACTCGAAATCGGCGTTGAGCACGTCGAAAAACTCCTCGGTCGCCGTGTTGCCGCCTTTCTCTTCGCCTTCGAGAATCATAATCTGTCCGGAGCGCATCGCGTGAGCAACCTGTTCGCCGAACGGCGTGCCGAGGTTCGGCCAGACCAGCAGCAGCACGTCGAAATTGCCTGGGAGCAGTGAAACTGCTTCACCGTGGTGATCGAGGCGATACACTGATCGCATTGGATACCGCCCGCCTCATTATCTTTGCATGGTGCTTTCCAAGTTAACCACGCAATCATCAGCCCGCCGCACTCATAAAAAGTTTGCGCAAACAAGGTCTTTAAGTCAGTAGTGGCATCGCGGAACCAAATGTTGATCAGCAGCAAAATCAAAAGATTCAGCCAAACCCCTTGAAATGGATAACGCTCATTTTTATTAGGAAGGCTGCCTACGAATTTTACAAATCTTTCTGGTAATTTCATTTTTCCCCTCACTTTTAATACGACCCATTTTTTGGGTGGTTAAATTTATTACCAGAATACCGGACGTACCCCAGCGAGTTCTTTTGGCATCATTAATGCGCGTCGCTCAAAGATGTAAAGCTGCCACTTATTAACCTTCGCCGAAATGCATGATTTTGGAATTGCCATTTTTATCGAAAGGCTACCTTTCTCATCAATTTTGAATTCTTTGACAATCGCGGTCGGCCCCGGACCAAGATCGCTACAGGTTCCATCGTAAAATATGCCGACAACACCATTTTGGGGACAATTGTTAAAGTCTATAGAGCCTTCCATAAACCCATTCTTTATCCGTCCTTTCCGCGTTGTTTGATGACACTTATCCATTGCCGCTTTCTTCCGCTCCGTATCCATCGACGCAAGTGATTCAGGATAGGAACCATCCAAACAAATTGGCAGCTTGAACATCAGATTGGCCACTCCCATCTTCCCATCCTTTTGAGGAACTCCCGGTTGCGATGTCATGATAGCCAGCTCGGCGCATTTGTCTGAGTATTTTTGAATCCGCTCCATATTGATCTGCACTGGCTCATTGCTTTTGGTTTGAGATGCAAATCCTTTAACGAGATCATCATTAAGATAACCGGTCGATTTGCCTTCAGTAATGGCCGTCATGATCATGGTTTTCAAGTTATCTCCAAATGCCAGTGTTGGCATGAGAGAGAAAGCTAAAGCTGAAATCGCGATGTATTTACCAGATTGCATTAATAACTCCTAAAGTTCCGTATGGCGCAAGAGTGACCATACCCTTCCATACATTTTGTATTGGTGGTGAAGTTACCGCAAAGCAAGCAGGCGGCAACGTGAATGAAACATTTGATTTTCCGAGCGAGTCAACGACGCTCGAAACAAAGCTTGAGCTAGTTGGGTCCAACGACGTTGCTGGACTACCCACACAATTGCCTTGATTGGACCAGGCAATTATGGCGCCGGGATTGCAGTTGGCGATGTTGAATTTTCCGGTCGATGTCCCGTCAGCAAGTATTGATGTGACCTGGAATGCAACATCACAAGGCATTATTGCTGGCGGAGTATTCCCTGCCATTGGGTTTGTTGACGGGGGCAAAACTGGAGGAGGAAGCTGCGTGGCGGATCCTGTAACCAAAAGCCCATCAGTTGCCATCGGATCGGTGCCATTTGCAGTCATGAATGAATTGGTCATGTCCGTTACTTTCTTGGCTTCCTTCACCCCATCCGGAACAACTTTTGCTACCACATCCTGCATGAACTCAGACAAATCAATCTTCGAAAAATCGATTAATGCAAGATCGCTGACTTTCAGCCCAGCGCAGTTTGGTGCCTCTGGCGAACCCCACCCACCAAGAGCCGGAAGCTGCGCTTTCGCACCTTCTTGAATGATGCGGCCAAGACGACCATTAAAGCAGCAATATTGCTGCATTGTCGTGATGCAACCTCCCGCAAAATCATGTGTATTGCAATACGTTCCAACAAAATGGCAGAGCCCAGGCGCACCTAATTTGAGCTGCGTACTCGCGTCCTCTGGTGCACATGCTGCAAACGACATGATTATTGAAATAACAATCATTACTATCAAGCACACCCAACATATAGCTCCAACTGCACCGGAAGCTCCGGCGGATCCTGCAGCCACAGCCTGACCAAGGACGGCACCATTCATTAAAGCAGTCCCGGCATACATGGCGAAAGAAACCCCGTAAGTGCCGGCGACTGTACCTACAGCACTACCAACTGCCGATGCGGTGCCAGCAAACCCTGTGTTAGCACCCTGTTTTGATGCGTATGCCCCCGCTGCCTGGCCTACCACAGCTCCGCCAACAGCGCCCCCAACCATATTTCCAACATCCAGCAAACTGACCCCGATACCACCAGCAGCTCCAACTGCACCGGATGCGCCTGCTATATTGGAAGCGGTCGTTGCAACAACGGAAGTTGAACTGGAAACTCCTTGCATTACATCTTGCATTACCGTAAGTGCTTTATCGATCAAGTCAGTCATTTTATCGAGTAGCGTATCGAACATATAACCACTACCAACATACTGGGATGCAATCTGGTTCCAGCCCGTCATGATCAATTCATTAGTTATTAATGCATTGGTGGCACTCATGCTTATGGTGTTAGGTTTGCAACAGTTTGGAGCTGCCCCCCACATCCCCTCTGAACAACGATCCGGCTCTCCCTTGAAGATGGATATCCTGGATGGGTCTGTTTCACCTAAAAGTCCTTTTTGTGCATAAACACCGGCTTCGCGTGCGGTTTCTTGACCTGCAACCATCTGTCCAAAAGCATGATTAGTTTCTTGGTGAGTTGCCCCAACGCAGAATGATGGATTGCCATCCTTATCTACACAGGTTGATGTCGAGTTGCATGTTGTTTCTGCGTACGGATTACCTGGGGCAGTTTCACATTGATATGTCACATCAAACAGAGGGCAGGCACCGCCCGCCAGTAATGGCATGCCTGGATTACAGACAGAAGATACCTCGGCGTAGTTCTTGCATGTCCCCCCGTTTTTGACGGCCAAGCAAGTATCCGTATAAGTTGGAGTTGATTGATTCAAACAATCGTATACCCCTTTATATTGCCAGCACGACGCGGTGGTAACTAGCGCTCCTGGCGGCGCAACAGCGGTACTTAAACACGTCAGAACCGTGTTCCCGATGTTATCAATAACGCTTCTGCACGCGGGCACGCTATCAATACAAACCGGCGCGGTCTTTAGCTGACAGGTCGCGCTAAAAGATTCAACCGGATAAAGCGTTGCTACAAAAACCATGAGCGCAGTCCCAAACCGGGAACGCATCATGCGAATTGCAGGGTTCGCAGACGAAAACTCTCCTGTTGTGTTATCGCTTATTTTGAATTCAATTTGTTCCATAGTGTCCCGCCCCTTATGGCATGTAGCACAAACCGTTTGGCTGTCCACTTGCTGCAAGGCCAAGTGTTCCACCATTCGGGCAATCATATTTAGTCAAATTCCATGTCGCCGAATATGCCCATTGCATCGTTGGGATACACCAACCTGTGTTCGCACCAATACCGACCAGGTAGAGTGGTGGGCAGCTGTACTGGCCACCAATGTTCAAGGCTGGAATTGAAACGTAATCGCACATATTTGTTGTCGTGTTGAGCTTTGCGCTCGGACCGCAGACAAGTGTCGACACCAGTGTCGGCGGCTGGGTTTGTGCTGGAGGAACGCACAAGTGCGTTATTGCGTTAAGTACCGTCCCAAGCGGAAGCGTAGGGTCGCAAGCGTAATCAAGCTGTTGGGTTGAAGGGAATATCTGCAGGGTAGGCGTGCAGGTTGACCCACTCAACACATCCGTTCCGGTGCAAGCAAAGACGCTGCTCGAGATCGTTGCAACCGGCTGCTTTGGTGGAATGCAGAATAGGCCAGTCGAATCCAGCGTGAACGTCGGATCGGTGCAGAAGTGGGTCAAGAAACTAAAAATCCCATCGACAGTCGGCGGCTGATATGAACAGGTTGTGCCACCAATCCACTTCATGCTGGACGCTATAGGGGCACCCAAAGGGCCTGTAACCGTGTAACCGGTAACGGCTTGCAGCGAACCATTTAAAGACCATGCAACCGAACCTGCGACGATTGGATCGGGGTCGCCTGCAATGATCGGGCAACCGAAGATAATTTCACCCTTGTACGCAAGTAAATTGGGGCGGCAAGTAGATGCAGCAACAAACGGATCGGTTACCCCGTTACCGTCCTTGTCGAGGCAGTAATAATGCGTGGTTGGAGTTGCGTATAGTGTCGGCGGCTGGCAGGTATTATTTGAAAGAAGAGTGTCGCCAGGATGGCATTGATAGGTAACTGTCGCGGCAAAAGAAGAGCCTGTGCAAGTTGAGCCATCAGAGCTGATAGTGTATCCAGAAGGACAGGTAGCAGCCGCCCCTGTTTTAGGATAGCAAGTGCCGTAAGTACCACCAGAACCCCATACAGAATTTGATGGGCAATAATTTGAACCCGAGGGATAGCAAAGAGTAAATGCAGAATTCATAAAAGGATATCCGCCAGGACAGACCCATCCACTAGAAACGCAGGGAGTTGACGTTGCGCCAGAGGTAGCTTGTTGCCACACCCCGGTAATAGCTGTGGAACTCTTTGCAGGCATCGGAAACCCAACTGAGCAGCTTGAACTAGTGGTCCAATAAGTGCATGTAGTTCCAGAAAGCGAGCTTCCCCACGGGCAAGAATAAATAACGGCACTTGCGTCTGTAATGAATAGGCTACTTGCCAACAACAATAAAATAGACAGCATTTTTTTCATGTCGGCCTCTTAAAATGCAGGATAGGTTGGCGGCACCAGGTAACAAGTCCCTGCCCCGTTATAGGTATACCCAGGATTCGCCGAGCAATCCGTATTGAAGCTTGCCGCATAGTCAGGCATCTGATATTCACAATTGTCCGTAGTCGCGTTATATCCATAAGGCGCATTGCACCAACGGCTCTGTAATGACGCCCCTTTCGTGACAGGGAAAGGGATGCATGACTGCAGCTGAACTGTGTTGTCCGCAATCGTGTAATTGATCAGGTAACTGCCCGTTTTATTCGTTGTCGGGCATGAGTAGTGGTTGAGTGGGTTAGAACTCACTGAAGGAGGCTGGTAATCGCACATCACGGTTTGCGGGGCTGGCGTACACATTGATCCGTTCAAGACATCTGTCCCGTTGCACGAATAGACTTTTATGCTATCCAGCACGGAGGTCCCGTTGGCCACTGTAATCGTCTGCGCTAAAATTGGATCGTTGTAGCAAAGATTACCGACTGGAGTAAATCCAACCGCACAAGATTGGCTAACCACATTAGCTGTGTATGCTGGGTACAAACACGATTGGCCACTCATCACTCCGTTGTTCGGGCAAGTTGCCCCCTGCAGAACGTCACCTGCTGGACACGTATACAACGGGGACGCGATTGCTGCGTAAGATGGATCCTGAAGCTCGCATTGATTCGTCGCTGTATTTAAAACGCCACCATTTGGGCAGGTGAACGTCATCGTAGCGATAGCGGCTACGGCGGCTGGCTGGAATTGACATGCCGCAGGGAATGAAGCAGACGCGATTGTCAAGCTCCAATTTGCAGGGCAAGTGTTTTGCACTGCGGTTGTCGGCGAATAACTGCCGCCGGGCGCTACAGGCCCTGCTGGAGCCTGCGCTTGCAATGGGGCGCAAGTATCGACCGTAGTCTCAACAAGTTTTTCACGAACGCCTGCCCCTCCGGCATAATGTGGCGCTGGAGCATACGTGTGCAAATTATTAATTGCGCTTTGCAAAGTGCAGTAGGTGTCATAGTAGGTCGGGTACCCAGAAGAAAGCGTCATTGGCGGGGTTCTAGACACATAACTGTCGCCGGCTACAGTAGGGCAAATACCGTACGTTGCTTTATAACAAGTTGGATTTGTACTGGTAACCAGATAATTTACATAACCAGTGGGACAAGAGACATACGGGGCCTTGCCCCCATGAAAAGTTCCTGCGGCAGTTAAAACCGTGACCGGAGCCACTATCATTGACGAAAATCCTGGCGTTTCACAACGCGAGGCTGCCGAATAATATGTCGTGGTTTTGCTGCTGATGCAGGTCGTTAAATTACCTTTTTTTATAGAACGGAGGCATGTCGTGACAGTGTACTTACCGGAACCCGGAATAAAATTAGTGCCTGGCTTGCAAGAAGAAATGCTATTAGGGCCAACCACTCCGTCGCCCGAACCAAGAGCTTCAACATTTACAGTGTCAGATGGGCCGTCGTAAGAAATTCCGTAGTTGTAATCAACTTGATTACCATTGCAACCCGAACCGAATGCGACACATGACTGCCACGCGTAAGACCATAACGGGCCGGTCGTCCAGCCTTGAGGTGGGGGTGGGGTTACCCCAGGCGTAAATTCAATCGACAACATACGGCCCCATCCGTTGTTACCGGGCCCACTGCCAAAAACACCCGCAGGAACGGAAATTCTGGCAATGATTGTCGTAATAGAGCCATCAATCAGGCTCGGGGTACCACAGGTGTATTCGACTTGAACTGGGCCGACACGATATGTCGCAGAAAATAGCTCCCCCCCGCCACCGGCAGCAGAAACAAAACTCTCAACTGGGAGTGCTGGGTTATTTGGTACGGAGCAGAATTTTTCAAGAATAACTTTTGGCGTTATCGTTACGTTACAAGGAGTGGAATCTGGAATTGCTGCGCGCGCACATTGGCCTTGTGTTGTTTGTGCCGGAGAAATTTTGTTCACGGTTACGCATGATTGGCCACTCGCTCCGGGCGTACCCCCCACCCCGGCCAAAGCCATCAACCCACTTTGTGGGGTGTCGGCTATTCCCTTCTTTGCTTGCCCAACCTGAGATCCGGCAGAAAAAATTGCATCATTTGGGGAGAATCCAGTGCGAGCCTTATAGTCATGTACTGGAGTTTTATTCAGCTCATTAACTCCTTGGCATTCCGCATATTTGACCGGATCAGGCGTTGGGGTTATGGCCGGGTTGGTGTAGTCCAGGCAATACTTGATCTTCTGATCACCGCGCCCGCCGGTCTGATTTAAACTTTGCAATGCGGTTGCGTTCGGGTCATTGCTTTGCTGCATGAATGTCTTCAAGACATTAATGTCTTGGGCGCTTTGACTTGCCGCGTCCATGCCAGGCTTCGTACTTGCTCCAGTTTGCTTCTGTAAATCCTGGTTATTGAGAAATAGCTGGATCATGCTTTGCAAATTGGAGGCATTTTGCCCCGCAGGCTTTCCACCTGTGGCCGGCTGATTACCGTCCGGGGAGTTAGTGAAAGCGATGCCGGAATCATAGGTGGGATCAGCGACTGCGAGAACTGGCAGCAATAGAATAGCCGTGAGAAGTGAAATCTTCTTCATGATGAATCTCCGATTAACGGTTTTCTATTTCAAGGAATGTTTCGGCACCTTTAACGAGCTTACCGGTGCCGTATTGCCTCATTATCGTCAGCGCTTGGTGAAGAGATACCTCACCATCTATTTGCAGGTAATCGCCCTCTTTCGCGCATCCGTTCTCCAGCACGCTCTCAGTCGAGGCGTCAGCGAGCACGATGGCCGGTACGCGATCGATCTTGAACTTCCTGAACGTCGCAGGAGCAATATCCCACTCTGCCCCAGCTTGATTGACTCCAAGCGCTTGCAGTTTGGTTTGCTGAACCGAGTTTTTGTACATGCCCTTCAGCACAAGTACCGCGCCGTACTCGGTCGCCTGCTTCGAGTATTGTTTCAGCGTTTCTTCTGGCATCGAAAAGGAAACAAAAATCAGCAGATCATATTTTTGGGCTGCCACTTGCGACAGTTTCTTCTTCCCGGTCACGAGATCCATGAAGTCTTTTTGCGCATCCTGAAGGTGTGGCTGCTGCTTTAACAACGGGCTGCCGGCATCCACATTTAAAGATGGAACAGAACCGGACTGTCCTGAAGCTTGATCAACCTTTGCGGATAACTTTTGCACAAGCTCACGTCCCTGGCGGATCCTTTCATCATCAGAGGTTTGATCTGCTTGAGCACCACCACAAATAATCATTAAAACCAAAAAGCAGAGCTTGTTCATTGGCAGCAATCTCTCTTTCTGAAAATTCCGTAAGCAAAATCTTCGCCCTTGAACGGTAACTCACGACCGCTCCCCCATAACAGTGTTGTGCGGCCAAAAGGCTGGCAACACGCAAGCAGAGCGCCGCCCGCTCCGATTCCGTTATCTTTCATTTCAGCTTGCGGCACAGGGAACACCATGGTGTATTTGTATTCCCGCTTATCCATCGTCACCTCAAGCTGGCCAGCGCCGCACATGGCGGCCGTACCGGCTGCAGATGTCTGAGTGAACATACGATGCTGTTTAGCGGTCATGCGATGAACAAGTAGTGATGACATTTGAACCCCCGAGTAGGAAGCTGCCGTCCAGCCGTCTAGTGGGTATAGCGCCCCATTACAGCCGGCGCACCAAAACATTGCATTCGAGATATCCATTAATCCTGCAGATGCGGCAACACAATCAGCGCCGCAAGCAAGCTGGGCAACAATGTTGTTGAATAAATAGGCGTCGGGGGTCAATATGCGTGCGGTTTCTTCATCGATCCATGATTTATCCAGCTCTGATATATATGCCAGATCAAATCCTTTTGGTTCAAGGCATTTCGCATCAAGCACGGCCCCCATCAATCCAAGTAATGGGTTGACGTACCAATGAACATGACGAAAAACAGAAGTTGTATCTTCACCAGTCACCCTTGACTTGCCACCATCCATATCGGCATTAATGCCAACATTCATTTGTTGGCCAAGTCCGACCAGGCAATACGGCGTTCTTGTTACATCAACTTCCCGCGTAAATTCCCAAAATGAAACAGGGAACCCTGTGCGCTGAAGACCCATCGCCAAATTGCAGGTGCAAATATATTTATCGACCCCGGTTGGATTGGTTGAATCATAATCATCACCGGTTCCGCTTGTTAATTTTTGACCAAATAACTTGATTGGGAATGCGCAATCCCAGCACACATCCGAGATTGGATTCATGAATTGTCCATTGCAAACCTGCGCTGCATCTGCAAACGTGGATGCAAACACCAAACCGAAAACAAGGATTGATTTTTTCATCACTTCACTCCCATTGCCACTTCTTCGATCTTTAGTTTCAGGCCTTCCTGCGAAACGATGGATGGCACCTTGGTCAGCTCAAAACGCTTGGTCATTGCGCCAGCCTGGTCGTAGTAAGCCTGCGACCCAAGCCGCTTTGAAAACGCTACCCAATCGCCCCCAATCAAAATAATTGAGTCGCGTGGGTGCTTTTTGGCTTCAACCAAGGCAAACTCAACCTGCTCTTTATCGAGAGCGTCGATAAAAATCAGACGCTTGGAGAGACCGCCATACATGAGAGGGTTGACGCGAGTGCCGGCCGGATAAAGAATACGTCCACGCGAATCCGTAACGGACTTGTCCAGGGTGATGGTTGGATCAAAATAACGTGTCTGGCTGGTGATCGCCGCCGTATATCCGGGCACCGTAGCTGGGTGCAGTATTGCATTCTTGATCTTCGTCGTATTTTCGGTGCGCATGCGATCAACTGTTCCGTCTTTCTGGAGCTCACCAACGCGGCGCTTGATGTAAACGACCGCATCCTCCTCCTGAATCTCCCAGAGAGATCCATGAACGCCAAGGTGCTGCGCCATCGCTGGCGCAGCGCACGTGAGTGCCAGCAGTAAAACCAAGGCGCGCATTAATGCCCCATCTGGATTTTCTTACCATCCAACCAAGTAGTCAGTTGCGCACCTTGCAGTGCACCGGGCATGCGAGATCCATCCTGGCGGAACATCGTGGGGGTACCTTGAACGCCCAAGTTTTGACCTAGGCCAACCAAATCTTGCGTTGGTGTTACGCAGGCAATCTTTACGGCCTTCACGTCAATAACCGGCAGCGTCCCATTAGCCATGAAGGCATGCCATGCAGCGACCTGATCTTTGGAACACCAAATAGCATCAGCGTGGGCTTCGGATTCTGGATGGAGCTGAGCTATCGGGAACATGAAGACATACATTGTGTAGTTGTCGACTTCGTTCAACGAAGACTCAAGACGCTTGCAATACGGGCAATCTGGATCGGTAAAGACTGCAAACACGCGAGCACCATTACCCTTTACAACCTTGATGGCCTTTTCAAAAGGCAACGCGGCAAAATTGATTTTGTTCGCCTCGTCCATGCGAGCTTGCGTCAAATCAGTTTGAGTGGCCATGTCGAAGATATGACCAAAGATCAGGTACTGGACGTTCCCGTCGGTGTAACCAACATTGTTGCCCATCGAAATTTCGAACAACCCAGGAATTTCAGATTTATGGACAGCGCTGATCGTGGTGGATGGATACTTCTTTTTGAAGGCGGCAAGCACGCTTTCTTCTGTCGGTTGTTTAGCAACAGCGCTCTTTGTCTTGGAGTGGGTGACAGTCTGAGTTTCAGCGTGGCCAATAGATACAGAGAATGCCGCAATAGCGACCAAAATAAACAGCCTCTTATTCATGAAATTTCCTTTGAGTGATTAAAAATTATTCCGGTAATACTATTATCTTTATAAGACACTATTGCACTTATATGTATTTTAAAACCGCTTTGCTGCTCTTTGAGGAGACCTGGTTACCCAGCGCCTTCGGCTAGTTGCCAATCAGGCCGGGTTCATGGCGTGCTTGAAGCATGTCATCGTCAAGGTCGAACACAACGGCACTGGGCAGCGGCGTTAAACTCGTCCTGCATCTTGCTTTCACTCATTTGAATTCCTTCCTTCCCGGTTACTCAAAAACGCCAACGACAACCTCTATGACGTTGGCACATCCACGCTCGGAAGCCGCTATGCCAGCCACCTCATACGCATCATTCTCATCCACCGCCTCGACGGTGACATGCAGCGTGCCTTCAGCCATGTCGTAGATAGTGCAATCGAATTTCATGCCTGCATTAGCTCCGTAGTCCATACGCATCAGCCGCAATCATCGCCACAAGGCAGACCATTTCAGCCATCGAATTGGTTTTAAATCCGATTGGCGAAGAAAACTTCCGTCGATTCGGCCAAAGAAATGGAACGCCAGATGGGGTTAGCCAATCACCAATAAGGTGGGTCAGATAGCCTATGGCCAGCGCAACGATCCATGACTGAGCGCCGATCTGCCATGCAATTGCCGCTGACATCGCCACCACGGCGATCAGCGAATGTGTAATGCCGCGATGCCCGAAAATCATGGAAACAGGTATAGAAACCAACCACAACCGCCTGCCTACAACACTGCCCGGATGATCGATGTCCGGTAACAGCGATCCGAGACTGGCCGCTGCGAATACCGGAACAGAGGCTTCCAGCAAGCCTAAATGGGATAGACCGAAGGCCGTTGTTACTCCAAAAACAAGGTGGGTTGGTGCCATCATGATTTTCAAGATTGATGGTTGGCTGGTTTTCATCTATTATAACTATATGCAACAGTATTATAAACAAATATAACGGATAAATATGCTTTCGCACAAGGCCATTAAAAGACTGAGATTTGGCGGAACGCGCGACACCGTGACTGGTGTCGCGCTTCTTTCTGGTGGACTTGCAACCAATCCGTTCTTCTCCGTGTGGCTAAAAAAACTGTTGGTTGCGGATTTTATGGATTGGGAGGTCGTGCAGGCCAAGCGCTTATGCGCCGATGCTGTTGGAGTGAAAAACTTGCTCTGCGCCAAAGCTTCAAGCTTGTCGCAAAGCGATGTTGACCAGATGGTTTTCATACTTCAGGGGATGTTAGGGATGGGCATCTCGGCAGTGGCCGGAGGACTTTTGGCCAAGCGTGTTGCAAATTCAATTTTCGCTCCCTCGTTCTTCAAATCCGAGCTGAGCCTGCGATCAAGTGCCGTGCCTGGAAGCGCGATCGTAGAGTGTGCCGCGCGCGCTGCGCGCCGACTTTCCGGGCAAATCGACCGGGAAAAGGATGCTGGACTCATGCTTGGATATTGCATCGACACGGGCGAGGCGGTCGTTATCCCGTATGAAGACGTGATGCGGCACATGTTCATCCTCGGTCAGTCAGGCGTGGGTAAAACTGTACTTGGCGGGTACATCATGCAGCAGCACATCAGCAGTGGTGGAGGATTGGTATTCGTGGACGGCAAGATGGATATCAAAAACCTGGCTGCCATTCATGCCGCGTGCACATGGGCGGGACGCGAAGACGATTTGCTGGTGATCAACCCCGGCAACCCGGAGATGAGCAACTCTTACAACCCATTTCTCTACGGCGACGCTGACGAGGTTGCCGCGCGCATTCTGCTGCTGAATCCATCTACCGATAGCAACCCTGGAGCCGACTACTTCAAACAAGCCGCCAACCAAGGGCTGCTGATCCTTGTCGCAGCTCTAAACAAGGCGAGTCTGGCTTACAACGCTGTCGATCTTGGGATACTACTCATGAATCAAAAGGCGTTGACCTATCTGGAAAACAGAGTTCCGCCATCGAATGAGAAAACCAACCTGTCGCTATTCCTGGATCAATACCGTGTCCCCAATAAAGACGGTGTGTCTTCAATCGACATGAAGCGATTGAAAGAAACGTTCGGCGGTATCGGCGGACGCTTGTTTACTTTTGGTACCGGAAAATTCGGCCAGGTGATGAACACCTACTCGCCCGATGTAAATCTCTTCGAGGCGGTGAAGCAGAAAAAAATCATCTACGTGATGCTTCCCACGATGGGCAAAGACAATGCGGCCACGAATTTCGGGAAGATTTTCATGGGCGATCTGCGCACCACAATCTCGTGGCTGCAAGCCATGCCGGATGAAGAAAAGCCGTGGCCACCGTGCATGGCGTTCTGCGATGAGGCAGGATCCTATGTGAACGATGCATGGAATCGTATATTTGAGCAAAGCCGTTCCGCCAATGTATTCCTGATTCCCGCTGTACAGACGGTCGCCAACCTTGATGCCATATCGCCAGAATTGCGCGAAATGGTGCTGGGTAACACATGGACAAAGGTGTTTTTCAAAATAGGCACAAAGGAATCCGCCGAGATCGCCGCAGAAATCATCGGCAAAGAAATACGCGTGCAAGACTCCGTCAGCGCCTCTGGTGGTGAAAGCCAGTCTGGAACTGATGCTTCTGCCGGGCCGGCAGGTAGCAGTTCAACGAGTGCCAATTCTGGCATTGGTGAGCGTGCTGTCGAGGAGTACAAGGTGTCTCCTTACGACCTGACTGCATTGGACAAGGGTGAGGCTATTGTCAGCTACGCTGGCAACAAGGTTTACCACATACGTGTCCCAAGGCTTGGAATGTCAGACGAAGCGATGATTGGCCCGGTCAAACTGAACCACTTCCGCTCACGTTTTGTAAAGGGCATAGACCTGTTCCGTCGAGCAGATCAGTACCTATCTACCTCATCAAGCGTACCAGAATGATGCTGGCTGGCAACTCTGATTTTGAAGTGGCCAATTTAAGCCCTTGGGACTTCGCTGATTCGGGGGTTTTTTTTGTTGATCACGAAATTGGCGGCTCAATACATTTTGAAAACGAGAGCGATCAGCCGTCAGTTGAAACCCCTCTTATCGATGCCACGGATTATGAGGAGGGGCCAGAACGAGAGGCTTTTAAACGGATTAAAAAGGCCGTCCGCGCCGCCAGCAACGTCAATTCAACGGATGCGCAGCGCATTAAGGCATTGGAGTGGATATTCGTCCCCAACTCGGAGGATAAGGACTCCCTGACGTACTCTTTGTGCTGTGGTGCGCTGGGCGCACGTCCATACCTGATTCAGGTGAGATTGCAGTACCAGCTGTATCAGGCATGCATCCCCTTGCCCGCCCCTCTACCCTTTCTTGCCGCCTCGATCCCGGAAAGCCTGTGCAGTGAAATCTTGTGCTTTGGTGGCGAGCTGTCGCTCGATGTTGCGAAGGAAATATGGTTCCGACCCGGTATTCGTGCTGATCTGTTGCGAGATATGTTCTCGCACGTTTCAAATCGTGATTTTCTGTTGGCCACGGAGTTGATTGAGGAGCGCGGAATCATCGGACTAAAAATGGGCTACTGGTTTTTTACTGGAAGGCAACCCGACGCACTGCCTATCCATGTCCGCTCAAGATTTCACTGGTCCGACTCAATCATGTGACTCAATTTTTCAGGTAATCGTTTGTGGGAACAAATCCAATAATCAGATCGCTGCTCATCATGTTTGCCTTTTGGTATCTCTTGTTGTTTATTCTGGCAGATGGCTATGGTTGGCCCAGGCTTCCGTATGCGCTTTATAAAAGCGCAGCGTGGTGTCTGGTCGGCGCCATATCGGGCATTGGTTTCTATTTGATATTTTCTGCACACAAGCGCGCGCGCATTGCCATCAGTATGAAGCCAACTTGTTTGCGCGGGCTTGTGTGCAGCCTTGGCGATCTGCCTTCGACCAGTGAACAGGCGAAACGCACCAGGCTCAAGGTACCAAACCTGCCGGATGATATGGGCGACTGGTTCAATCGCTACCGTGAGAAATATCCGTTGCATGCCAATTTAATGGTGGCACTCATGGAAATTTACGAGTCCCACAATAAATTGCCAGCTTCCCCAGTAGCGGGTGGGCACGGTGGCTTGTCGCTGCAAAAGCACACGGAAAACGTGTTGCGCACCATGTTCATCAAATCAAAAAACTGGTCATACATCGGGCATCGTGGCAAGACCGGGAAGATCCTCTTCCCACTAATCGAGCCAACATACAAATTCAACCCGGATGACCCGCTTGTAGCACTATGCGCGTATGCGCATGACCTGGGCAAGGTCGAGTGCTACAAGCTGTTTTCCAGTGGCATGGTAAAAGAGATAAAGCCAAACCATGACCTTGTTGGCGGGGCCATGCTCATCAAACTCCCGGAATTTTGGGAGCTGCCAAAAGAAGACCGTGGCGCGCTCAAGATGAGCGTTTCCTACTATCACCATTTGTCCCGCCTGCCACTCTGGCCAGATGACCGGACAAGGGCGTTGGCGGAACTGCTGATTCGTTCTGACGTTGATACAGGCAAGGCAGAGGGGCTACAGCAGAACGAGATCGACCAGATGTACGAAGGCCTGTCGGAAACATTCGAGGCCGCATTGCCGGTTGTCCGCGCAACGCTCATGCCTTCCGAAGAAGGCGATGTGCCGCCATCAGAAAATCAGGGCGAACAAGTTGAAGCTGCCGGTGAGACGGCTATAGATCGCCCTGTACATAATGGCGACAAAATGTCGGAAGAAATCGAATGGGCTTACTCGGCATTTGGGGATGTCGTTTGCGAAGAGGGACGCATCAACGGTGGCGATAAAAATATGCGTATCGGCATCAAACACGCTGACTGGGTTTATATCAACGATGCGGGACTACGCAAGGCTGTATCCAATAGTTTTGGCAGACCCGATATTGCGGAAAATCAGCGCGGCCAACAATCGCAATTTACTTATTGTCTGCTCGAAAAGCTATCCGCGTTAGGGGTGCTGAAGCAAGATCACGATGGCAAGAATTACAGCACAAAACGTGCGTTATTCCACATTCAGGATTTCAGGGCTGGCGGTAAGGGCGTCGGGCTTGACTGGCAATACACCATCATCTTCAAGACCGAATTGTTCCCTCACCTCAAAGACAAAATGAAGGATTCACCAAGGGAGCCAGTCGTAATTGGCAATGGCTGGGGCGATCATTCGGCACTTAACAAGACCGGGGCGGGTGCTTCGCCAGCGCCGGTAGAGGCTGATAATTCAAATGACGTCGATCCTTTCCTGCCATCACCACCCTTTTCGCAACCCACACTGGAGTCGGCCCTGCGCGAAATTGCTTCATATGCAGGTAGCACCAACTCCCCTATCCCGTTCAAGAAACGCGAGTACGAGAACGTTCTGTTTGCCATGTTTAGTGCTGACGATCTTCATGCGGCGTCTGCTTATGCATGGATCGACTGGCAAGCAGAGCTCGAGGCCGTGACGATAGCCAAAACAAAAAACCTGCCGGATGGTATGAAATTTGTGCAGGGCGAGTCTGGAATTTATCTGGGCGCGCGTATTGCAAGTTTGATAACTAAAGGAGAAGTTCAATGAATGCAAAAACAGAGCAGTCCAATTTGGCGCACTTTTTAAGTGAGTCGCACCTGGTTTGTATTGAAATCGGATTGGCTGAAATAGAAGGGGCTGCCGGGCACGAGGCTGGTCAGATACACACCAGCGAGATCACTGAGGTCACGAAGAAGGCGATACTCAACCGCCCGGAACATGTGGCCGATATTCTGCTGGTTTCCAGCTGGATGTTCGCTGAGGCGCTCTGCACCGACGCGCAGCGTGATGTCGTCAGGCAGCACTGGCTGGCCATCGCGCAGGGCACAGAAGACGCTCTTTTCTGAAAGTAGAAGTTGGACGCGAAAGAAGCCTTTCTGGCGTTCAAGGACAAGCGAATTGATGAAAATCAGTTCGCTGTCTTTATATTTCCGACCCTGAAAAGATTATCCAAGATAATTGGACACCAACAGGGCTTCGTAGTTGACCCCGATGACTTGGCATCTGAACTGTGGATTTTAATACGCACCAAACTGGTGGAAACCTTTGATCCGACATTACTGCCCAGTGCAGGCGGGATAGAGCCGTTTTTGATGGGATGCGCCAAGCGTATTTCTTCCGCGCACGGTGTTCGCAATTTGCGTGCGCCACAAGAAGAAATATGCGTATCGGACATAAAGTGCAACGGATGGAAAAGTAATGATATGGACTCGGTCTCTGGTCAAGAATTTATAGAAAACGTGCCATATCCACATTCGGAGTCTGCACTTTCTGATACATACAGGCAAAGAATGCTTGATGAAATACAGTTGCGTTTATGTGATAATCAAAAAAAGGTGTCTTGTCCAACTAAAAATTTTAGTGGCCAAGCAAACAAGGAACCAATAAAAATGAAAATATCCGCCGTCCCCGGTGTGCGGCTTGTCGCACGAGAGCGCCCGAATAACGCGCTGCCCATGCCTCCCAAACGCCCTCCCAAGGCAGCGAAGCTCTCTCGCGATCAAGAAGAGCTCGTAAACATCCGTCATCAACTTTCATACTCACAAGACCTTTTTGCTAAAGCGTTGGGTATTGGCGTGCCTTGCCTGGCCTCTTATGAATATGGCAGGACTTCTGGCGTACCTGAAAAGGTTTTAACAACGGCTAGAGGATTGCTTGAAGAGGTCGGATGCGCCGATGCTGAAGAATATGAAAATATTCCAATGAATGAAATTTTGACGATGTGGGCCAAACAATTGGGTATAGTCTACGAAGATGATATTGCCTTGTCCAAGGCCCTCACCGTGAGCCCAGCGACAATTTCTCGTTGGAAAAACAACAAAACGCGTCCACCGATGATCGGCAAGCCCGGCAGACCTGGTGAATCCGGCAGGCTGGGGCTGAAGCAACTTCGTGAGCTTGTTCGCAAGTTTGGGGGTAAATGATGGGCAAGTCCACCGTCCCCGGTGTAAAGCTTGTCGCAGCAATAGCACGCCCGAATAACGTGCTGCCCATGCCTCCCAAACGCCCTCACAAGGTGGCGAATCTATCTCCAGATCAAGAAGAACTCGTAAACATCCGCAATACGCTTGGTTTGTCACAACACGTTTTTGCAGAAAGCATAGAAATCAGCATACCGCGATTAGTTTCTTACGAGCAAGGCCGGACAACTGGCGTGCCTGAACGTATTATGAAAGATGCCAGAACATTGCTCAAAAATGGAGGGCGGGTTAAAGGTGACCGGTATGCGCATATGGACATGCCTGAAATCATTGCCGAGTGGGCCAACGGTTTGAATGTGGACTACGACGATGATGTGAAATTGTCCAACTTCATCGGTGCCAGTGCAGAGGCGATTTCTCGATGGAAGAATTCAGAAACACGACCCGCGCCATTGATGCTGAAACAATATCGGGATATCGTGCGTGATCTCAAGGCTCGACTTGAAAAAGTTCTGTTGCTGCAAAAAACACCTTGACGGTCGTTCGCTAATCCGAATAATGGAATCATGTTGAAACGGCACGGCGTTCAACTCCTGAGGGTTCCGGCCCTACCGTGCAGCGATGCAAGAACCGACATCAATTCTCCTGGAGAAGCATCGAAAACCGGGGTGAGCTTGCCCGTAAGCAGGCCGTCTAGGCCGAGACGTATCTCCATCCCCTTGCTCCCGAGGGGCTGTTGGCAAAGGGGAATCTAAGCCCTGCATCAGTGATGATGCGGGGCTTGGATTTTGGGGCGTGCACTGCGCCCCGCTCTGCCCCCGCTCTTGACTAAAAACTATCCACAAATTCTGTGTAAAATCCCGGTATAAAACAAGTGAAACACACGCCCTGCAATGGCGTGCGGGCGATGGTAAAAAACAAGCAGTAAAATCGGGATAGGGGCGATCAAACATGATCGCTCCCCTCCCACACCACCCGGCATGCGGATCCGCACCGGGCGGTTGGAGCGGTTGAGGTCGCCCTGTCCTTTAACCCAAGACATGACGCTTGGACTCATCTGACCCCGATCCGGCCAATTCGGTTCACTTCGTTCGCTGTGGTCAGCTTACGAGAGGACTTTCACCTCCAAGATTGCGCCCATACTGGGCGCACATAAAAAACTGCGTATTCCACAGCAAACCCGCCACCCGTTCCAATCACAAAACCACCATCTGTTCCGATATAAACCCGCCACCGATTCCAATCGCCACCACTTAGGATATCAAGTTGGCCAGCAATACAAATCTCAATCACTGCGAATTCGACTGGCAGCAATAAGCGTATAAAGCGGACGCACAATCAAGGGTAAAATCACCCGCTCCATGGTCTGCTGGGTGCCAGGAACGGAACGTCGAAGAGAGGCACTGCGGCCTTCCGGTTTTCGGCCTTATGTGAAGCTTCACATAAGGCCGATTATGCACAGTCCACGATTATGT
>ODAK010002249.1_pt1 | contig 20373 bp, 12 predicted proteins | sample 1539591 | NCBI WGS metagenome assembly ODAK01 (sample SAMEA3539303, study PRJEB22396) | soil metagenome | biome: tundra; feature: field; material: soil | place: USA | collected 2010-05 | depth 0.15 m | reverse complement strand
GGTCGGAGACGCCCAGCTTGTCGTACACCTTGCGCAGGTAGTTCTTGATGACCTGTTCGGTGGTGCCGATCTGGTACGCGATCTCCTTGTTGCGCATGCCGCGCGTGATGCAGCTGATGATGGCCAGCTCCTTCTTTGAGAGCTTGGGCTGCACCCGCGGGTTGGTGAGCGAACTCGCCTGCGAGCGGTAGGCCTCGATCACCCAGCTGATGGACTGGTTGTCGATCCAGGTTTCGCCGTCGGCAATCTTGCGCACGCACTTGATCAGCAGGTCAGGGGAGATCGACCGGGGCACGACGCCGCGCACGCCGCGACGGTAAAGTTCGACGATGTTGGCTTCGTCGGCCTCAACTATCTGGACGATAAGCTTTGCATCCGGAGAGCGCCGCACCAGGTCCGGGATCGCGTCGACGGTGCCGGCAATAAGCTGGCCTTCGAGCAGGACCACGTCGGTCGGATAGCGTTGCAGTGCGGTGTGCAGATTGGCCAGGTTCTCGGCCTGCGCCACTACGCGGATATCGTCTTCCAGCGCGAACACCTTCTTTATGCCGACGCGGTAGATCGCCTGGGAGTCGGCGAGGATGACGCGAATTCCCGTGTTTCCAGCGGATTGCCCGTGGCCGTTGTCGAAGCCCTTGTCCGAATTGGAGGTTAACGTCATCGTTAGGCCTTGAGAAAGTACTCGTCGATTACAGCAGCCGCCATCGATTCATCTTCCGAATGTTGATGGCGAACGACCCGTCCTATGCAATGGACGGAAACATCGGTGGCCGAGCCCATCACTTCCGACGGCATATCCATGGTGAACTCGATGCTGCTGCCAATCTTTGGCAGGTTGGCAGCCACGAACAGCAGCCCGTTGGAAGAAACGTCTTTGGTGGTGGCCTCGATCGTCCCGTCCTCCGTCTTCAGATGAAGCGCAAGTCTCAGCGGAAATCGGACGGCGGTCCGGATGGCATCCCTTTCACCAGGTTTCTGCCATGCCGTCAAGATTCCTCCTTTGAGAACCATTTGAAGCGCTCCAGTTGGAGTCTCTTGGTTACCAAAGTTTATGCTACACAAACGATTGTGACACCCATCTGCTCAGGCAGCGATGGCACATTAGTTGCATTTAGGTACACTTTTGCGGGAAAAGGTAACCATGGCCGGACGGGCGACGAAACCGCCTTTCCCTGGCTGGACTTGCCGCATCATGGCTGCGGTCGGGCCCCGGTGCGGGTGGACTCGTTTCAGGGTGCCGGGTGGGCCGCCAGGAAGGTCTCGATCTCCTGCATCTCATCCTTGGAGAGGCGGAACTTGGCGGCCGGCCAAACGCCCTCCACCTGATCCGGGCTGCGGCCGCCCACGATGGCCGCGGTGATGGCGGGGTTGGCCAGGGTCCACGCAATGGCGATGACGCCGGCCGAGACACCGTGGCGCGCGCCGATCTGCTTCAGGAAGTCGGCGACGGCCAGGTTGCGGCTGAACAGAGGCTCCTGGTAGTTCTTGGCGTTGCGGCGGAAGTCCTCGGGCGGGAGGTTGGCGAAGCGCTCCTTGGACATCGCCCCGGTCAGCAGCCCGGAGTGCATGGGCGCGTAGTTGATGACGCCGATCCTGTGATCCAGGCAGTAGGGCAGGATCTCGGCCTCGGCCGCACGGTTGACCATCGAGTACGGCGGTTGCAGCGAGGTGATAGGCGCAATCCCCCTGCAGCGCTCCATTTGCGCGACCGAAAAGTTCGACACGCCGATGTGGCGCACCTTTCCTTCGCGCTTCAGGGCGGCCATGGTGCTCCAGCCCTCTTCGATGTCCTTATCCTCCACCGGCCAGTGGATCTGGTAGAGGTCGATGCGCTCGACCTGAAGACGGCGCAGGCTGTCCTCGACCTCGTGGCGGATCTCCAGCAGGGTGCGCTTGATCTCGCGCTTCTCGTTCCACACCATGCCGCTCTTGGTGAAGATAAAGGGCTTGACGTGGGACCCCTTGACCGCCTTGCCGACGACCTCCTCGGAGTGGCCAAGGCCGTAGATCGCGGCGGTATCGATCCAGTTGACGCCGAGGTCGATGGCCTTGTGGATGGCCGCGATGGAGTCGTTATCGTCCTGGGGGCCCCAGGACATCGCCCAGTTGCCGCCGCCGACGGCCCACGCGCCGAAACCGATCGGCGTGAGCCACATATCCGAAGTGCCAAGCTGACTGATCTTCATAACGATTTGATGCCTTGGGGGTGGCAACCGGTTTTGGCGGTGCCTCTCCCCTCTGTGCAAAAGCTCCTGCCCAACGCTCAATCGTTCGCTGCTATCTATTTTGTAACATGCGGGTTATCTGGCTCTACGCGCTTATCCCAGGTGCGGCTTACATCCTACCGCGTTTTACGTATATGTGCCATCTTCAATCGGGCCGTTTCCGTTGTGACTTAAGTCCTATTCTGCGGCGTTCTGCGTTGGTTAGTGTGGAGAGTGGAAGGATGTCATGTCGACCGCGCCCACGTCCCCCGTCGCAGTAGCCGTCCCGGAAAAAGTTCAGGCAAAGCCAAAGAAGCCCTTCGTGCGCAGGCGGGTGCTGGACCGCTCCCAGCAGGTTCGCCGCACCGTGCAGTTTGCGTTTCTGGGGCTGAATCTGTGGCTCGCGATCCAGTTTCTGCTGTGGACACGGTACTTCGAGACCGACGGACGGACCCGGTACTTTGAACGGCCGGCCGGAGTGGATGGCTGGCTTCCCATCGCTGGCCTGATGAACCTGAAGTACTTCTTTGCGACCCATCACGTGCCGGCGATCCATCCGGCGGCGATGGTGCTTGCCGCCGTATTCCTGCTCTCGAGCCTGTTGCTGAAGAAGACCTTCTGCTCGTGGCTCTGCCCGGTGGGCACGGCCTCCGAGTACCTGTGGAAGCTGGGGCGCAAGTTCATGCGCCGCAACTTTACTGTGCCCCGCTGGCTGGACATTCCTCTGCGCGGCCTGAAGTACCTGCTGATGGCTTTCTTCCTTTACATCGTGGTCAGCATGTCCGCACAGGCGCTCAACGACTTCCTGGTGGGCCCGTTTGGCATCATCGCGGACGTCAAGATGCTCAACTTCTTCCGCGAGATGAGCATCACCGGAGCGGCCGTGATTGCGGTGCTGGTCTTGCTCTCCATCTTCATCCAGAACTTCTGGTGCCGGTTCCTGTGCCCGTACGGCGCGTTGATGGGGCTGGTCTCCACGTTGAGCCCGGTAAGGATCCGCCGGGACGCGCAGGCCTGCATCGACTGCGGCAAATGCAACCAGGCTTGCCCGGCCAGCCTTCCGGTAGACCGGCTGGTGCAGATTCGGTCCGCGGAGTGCACCAGTTGCATGGAATGCGTCGCGGCGTGCCCGGCGGAGAACGCACTGCGGTTCGCGCTGCCGCCGCGCAGGCGCGACCGCGAGACAGGCACATCCGCGGCCCGCTGGCGAAACCGCGCGCTCGACCCGCGCATGGTTGCGGCGGTGCTGGCGCTGGTCTTCTTCGGACTGATCGGGGTGGCGCGCGCAACCGGGCACTGGCAGACCAATATCCCGCGCGCTGTGTACATGCAACTGGTGCCGCATGCGGACGATTACGGCCACCAGGAGAGCCTCAACTAAGGGGTTGCATTCAGCAGCGCGGTCAGGCCCTTCATGTCCTTCACCACGATCTGGCGCGCGTCCACATCCAGCAGACCCTCCGCCTGCAGCCTCATCAGGTTGCGCGAGATCAGTTCGCGCACGGTGCCAAGCTGGCTTGCCAGTTCCTGGTGGCTGGCGGGCAACTGGAACTCAATGCCGCGTTCGGTGCGCTTACCGTCGCTCTCCGCGAGCCGCACCAGCGCCGAGATGAGCCGCTGGCGAACCGTCGTGAACGATAGCTCCTCGATGATGCCGACCAGCCTGCGCAGGCGAGCGCCCACTGTTGCCAGCACCTTCAAGGCAACTGCCGGATGCTCCATGCAGTAGGCCTGGAAGTCGCGGCGCGAGATGAAGGCGATCTCCGTGTCTTCGATGGCGACGGCGGACGCGGGGTATGGGCCGCCGTCGAAGACGGGCAACTCCGCGACGGATTCGCCGGGTGTGTTGACGGCCAGCACCTGCTCGCGACCGCCGAGCGAGGTCTTGAAGATGCGCACCTTGCCGCGCGCGATGATGTGCAGGCCGTGGCAGGGCTCGCCCTCGGAGAAGAGGAGTTCGCCGGTTTGGAAGGGCCTGCGCACCGTGCGCGCTGCCAGCAGCTGCAGTTCTGCGGGGGTCAGGCCGGACAGTAACGCGGTTTTCGTAAGAACAGCCGCCAGGTCGATACGCTCGGTGGGCATGGGAGAAAGTTTAGCAGTGCAAAGGAGTGGCCTGCCCGGACCCGGAGGCCATCAATTCTCCGTGGAGTGACTAAAGTCGCTGCGGCGCTGGCCCGGTGCGTCTAGGGTGAATGCAGTGAGTCGAAGGAGAACAGCATGACAGCCACAACACAGACCGTTCGCGAGATTGCGCTGCAACAACCGACCTCGATCCGCGTGTTCGAGCAGTTCGGAATTGACTACTGCTGCGGCGGGCGCAAGCCGCTCGCTGAGGCATGCGCCGCCAGCAACCTTGAACTGGATGCGGTGCTGGCCGCACTGGAAGCGGCGGCGCAGGGTGAAGCGCCTGCGGCAGAGAATTGGACGAGCGCTTCGCAGGAGGCGCTGAGCGGGCACATCGTGGCAACGCATCATGCCTACATAAAGAGTGAGCTGCCGCGGCTGGCTGGTCTGGCGGAGAGAGTTGTTCGCCGCCACGGGGACACGCAGGCCGAACTGCCGCTGATTCAGGCAAAACTCGCTGAACTGGACGAGGAGCTGACCCATCACCTCATGAAAGAAGAGGCTGTTCTTTTTCCCTATGTGACTAAGCTGGAGCGCGCACTTGCGACTGGCAGCACATTGCCGCATGGATGCTTTGGCACGGTGGCGAACCCCATCGCCATGATGACCGCGGAACATGATGCGGCGACGGGACTGCTCGCCGAGATTCGCGAACTGAGCCATCGCTTCACCACGCCTGCGGGCGCGTGCCCCACGTATCACGCGTTCTACGACGGTCTGCGCGAGTTCGAGCGGGACCTGCGCCAGCATATTCACCTGGAGAACGATATTCTGTTTCCGCGTGCGATCGATCTGGAGGCACGCGCTGCAGTGACCAGCGTGTAGCTGCCGGTGCAGTGCGATCTAGCTGTCGAGGGTGAAGAGGCCGTTGCGCATGATTTGTTCCTCGCCGTCGGCGTCGCCGAGCCAGATGCTGAAGTCGAGGCCGACTACGTCGAGATGGGTGGAGGACTTCCAGGGCGCGCGGGTCTGGGCGCCGTAGGGGTCGCCAAAGGCGATGTGCATGCCGGGCATTTTTTCGTCCTGCAGGATGTTGCCGATAACGCGCTCGACGCCGATGTTGGTGCCGATGGCGATCTCGCCGACGCGGTCGGAGTTGGCGTCGGTGTGGGTGTAGGCCCAGAAGTCGCGCTCCAGGTCCTGGTTGGCGCAGCGGACGCGGGCGACGCGGTTGCCTTCGATGTCGATGGTGAGCGGATTGCCGCGCAGCACGCCGTAGCGCTTGCACAGGAAATCGCCGGCGACGCCATCGACCACGAAGACCCCGTTGACCTCGCCGGGGGCGGTAAAGCACTCGCCGCCGGGCAGGTTGCCCCAGCGGCCGGGGCCCATGATGCCGGAGGTCTTGAACCAGCGGTGCGCGGGCGTGAGCTGCGCGTGGATGTCGGTGCCGGCGGGCGTGGTGGCGCGCAGGTAGGTGGCGGCGCGCACGCGCTCCAGCACGGCCTGCGAGAGGCGGTCGATCTCGTTGAAGTCTGCGCGCATGCCCTGGGTCATGATCTCGCCGGTGATGTCGACCATGTGGGCGTGGCGCATGCGGCGACGGTTGACGACGTCGGTCATCTGCATGCGCGAGTGGGTCTCGTTGGGCTGGGCTTCGACGGCGAAGATCGAGGCGTGCGAGCTCTCCATGTCATCGAGCACCAGCGCGGGCATGGCAGCGATCGGGCGGGGCGCAAGCGCCTCCAGGACGAAGGCGTTCCACGTGCAGCCGACGCGGTCGAGTTCCGCGACGATGGACGCGGCGATCTGCATGCACGCCTCGTCGGTGATGAGGGTGACCTTCTCCGCGGGCCCGATGTGCAGGCAGGTGGTGACGGCGTTACGCGCGCCTGCGGAGTACTCGGGCGGGAAGGGGACCAGGCGGAGATCGAAGATGGGCTCGCACACAGCCTGGAGCACGGCGTGAGGCGCTTGCTGGGACGCGGCTGCAATTCGAGCCTCGGCTCCAGCTTCAGGTCCCGATCCGGCAGGATTTCCCTCAGCCGTAGTCTTCATGTCGTCATACTACGTTAATGGGAGGGTTTCGTGCGCAGGTGACGCCGCGAGATCTGAAGGCCGGCGTTGAGATTGATTTTGCCCGGGCCGTCGCTAGGTCATTGCCCAGCTCGTGCGATAGTCTCATATTGTCCGTATGACCGAGACGACATCAGCGGAAGCGGCATCCACCGGCACGCGGTCGAGCAGTGCAAGCAAGCCAGCCACGCGCCGGAAGGCGGTAAAGCGCCCATCCAGGAAGGCCGCGAAGAAGGCGGCGAAGAAGGAGGCGCCAGCCAGCGAAAGCCTCTTCCTTGGCCGCGACGAGTCGTGGATGCTGTTCAACAATCGGGTGCTCGAAGAGGCAGAGGACGCGAGCAATCCGCTGCTGGAGCGGGTGAAGTACCTGGCCATCACGGCGAGCAATCTGGACGAGTTCATCGAGATCCGCGTGGCCAGCCTGCTGCAGCACATTGAGGACGGATTCAACGCGCCCCAGCGCCCCGACGAGGGCGGGCAGACGCCGCAGCAGCGGCTGGACCGGCTCAGCGTGATACTGCACGAGTTCGTTGAGGCGCAGTATGCGTGCTGGAACGATAAGCTGCGGCCCGCGCTGCGCGCGCAGAACATCCATCTGCTGAACTGGCGCGACCTCGACGACCGCGCGCGCGCCTATGCGCTGGATTTTTACGAGACCCAGGTCGACCCGCTGCTGACCCCGGTGACGATCGATCCGTCGCACCCCTTCCCGCGGGTGCTGAACAAGGCCCTGTGCATCGCGCTGCTGCTGCGGTCGAAGCGCAGCGGCAGGTCGGGGCCCAGGCCTCCCGCCGCGCTGGGCGTGGTCACCGTGCCGCGCGCCGTGCCGCGCCTGATCCCGCTTCCTCCCAGCGCGGAGGGGCGCAGCGACTTCATCATGCTGCACAAACTCATCGAGTCGCAGGTGGAGCGCATGTTCCGCGGGTACGAGGTGCTCTCGCGAGCGCCGTTCCGGGTCACCCGCAACAGCAACCTATACCTGCAGGAGGAGGAGTCGCGCAGCGTGCTGGAGAGCGTGCGGGCCGAGCTGCACAACCGGCGCAAGGGCGACGCCGTGCGCATGGAGATCGAGAACAGCGCGCCTGAGGAGATCGTCGAGCGGCTGCGCACCAACTTCGAGCTCGATCCGGTGCAGGTCTTCCGCACCAAGGGGCCGGTGAACCTGCTGCGCCTGATGAATCTATACAGCGAGGTTGCGCGCCCCGATCTCAAGTTCCCGGGCTTCCAGGGACGCAAGGTCCACCTCTCGCCCAAGTCGGCGAACCTGTTTGACGAGTTGCGGACCAGAGACATCCTGCTGCACCACCCGTTCGACTCGTACGCGACGGTGGAGGACTTCGTCGAGGCGGCGGTCGCGGACCCGGCGGTGGTTTCCATCGAGCAGACGCTGTATCGCACCAGCGAAGACTCGCCGCTGTTTACGGCGCTGACCGAAGCTGCGCAGACCAAGGAAGTGACGGTGGTGGTCGAGCTGATGGCGCGCTTCGACGAGGCCTCGAATATCCGCTGGGCGCGCGAGATGGAGGATGCCGGCGTGGGTGTCTACCACGGCATCCTCGGCCTGAAGACCCACTGCAAGCTGGCGCTGATGGTGCGCCGCGATCCCGACGGAGTGGTGCGGCGATACGCGCACCTGGGCACCGGGAACTACAACTCCGTGACCGCGCGCTTCTACACCGACGTCAGCCTGCTGACGTCGCGGCCGGAGATCACCTCCGCGGCGCAGTCGGTCTTCCGCTACCTGACGGCGAAGGCCGAATCCGAGAGCTACGCCCCGCTGCTGGTTGCACCGCTCAACCTGGCGCCGACGATCCTGCAACTGATTGCGCGCGAGCGCGACCACGCCCGGGCGGGCAAGCCGGCGGCAATCGTGGCCAAGATGAACGCGCTGCTCGACCGGGCGACCATCGAGGCCTTGTACGAAGCGTCGCAGGCAGGGGTGGAGATTGACCTCATCGTGCGCGGCATTTGTTCCCTGCGACCGGGCGTAAAGGGCGTGAGCGAGCGCATCCGGGTGTGCTCCATCGTTGGCCGGTATCTCGAACACAGCCGCATCTTCAGCTTCGCCAACGGCACCCACCCCGAGGTCTACTGCGGCAGCGCGGACTGGATGCCGCGCAACCTGTTCGAGCGCTGCGAGGTGATGTTCCCGGTCGACGATCCCGCGCTGTCGGCGCGTCTGCGCGACGAGATTCTAGGGGCCTATCTGAAGGACAACGTCAAGGCGCGCCTGCTGCAGCCCGATGGCAGCTACGTGCGCGCGCCCAGGACCGGCCCGGCCTTTAGCGCTCAGGACCACCTCATGGAGATCTCCATGGCCGACCGTATCGAATCGCAATAAAAGCCTCTGCCTGACGCAATAAAGCCCTGGCCGCCGCAATGGCAACCAGGGCTTTGCACTTTCCGGATCGGCGCTAATTGATGATGTACGTCACCTGGGTGCTATGGGTTGTTACCACAGTTCCCGAGGTGTAGGTCGCAACCACGTTGACATAGTAGTCGCCGACATACGGGTTCGTGCTGGTGATCGGTGGGCCAGCCTGGCTGCTTCCCCCGCACCCGGTCGCGCCGCCGATCAGCGCAACCGCCAGCGCTACCAGCAGCAGCCCGCCCAGGCGGCGTCTGCGGCGCGGCAACGTCAGCAGCAGCAGGGACGCAATCGTCACTCCCGAACCCGTGGCGTACCATCTCTCGCCGGTGGCGGGCGCTCTGCCCGGATTGCGCTGTGCCAGCATCGTGCCCGGGTCGAACTTGCCGGGCGCGTTGGGCAGCCGCAGGTCTGCGGTGATGCCGGACATCGTGAGCGTGGTTGACAGGTTCGACGATGGGACCGTCACCGAGGTGGGGCTGAACGTCAGCGTGGGAGCGTAGCCGGTGGTGGATGTGACCGTAGCGGTGAAGGTCACCACGCCGGTGAAGCCGTTGATTGGGGCCAAGGTGATAGTGACTGGCGGGATGGTGCCGCCCGCGGCAACCGTCAGAGTCGCATTGCCTCCAGACACGGTCACCCCGGTACCACTGGGTGTCACCGAGAAGTCTGGGCACGCGTTGGTCGTCACCTGCACTTCAACCGGATTGACCACCACCGAACCGTTGGACGAGTACCCTGTTCCGCCTGTAAGCGAGACCTCGCCCGCGTCGAGCGCTGGTCCCTTCGAGCCCTGGTAGTTCACGTCTCCCGAGTAGGAGGCCTGTACGACACTCTGGCCAAGGTTGGAGCAGCTCGTGACCCACGAGTAGCTCGCCATTGCGGGGGTTCCGTTCAAAGTTACCGCACTGCCCAGGGCGGCATTGTTCGCCAGGAACTGTACGTTGCCGGTCGGAGTGGCGGCTGAGCCCGTCACCGTCGCCGTCAGTGTCACCGTAGCGCCCGCAGTCACAGTAGCCGGCGTTGCCGAAAGGCTGGTCGCCGAGGTGTTGGCTCCCAGCGATCCGTTGCCGAGTGCCGTCACCTTGGTCCAGTCGGTCGCAAGGTTGCTGACATTCACGCTGCCCCAGCCGCTGGCGAGGTCGTAGCCCGCGACGGCGCTGAATCCGGTGGACCCTCCGTTGCCGCAGTTCGGCGTTCCCGCAACGCACGGCATCGCATTGCTTCCCGTGGTGATGTCGTTGAACACAGATGTCTTATAGGTGCTGTTCCCCAGGGCGTACAGGGTTGGGTTGATGTTGCCGAGCCTGGAGTTCAGCTTCTGCTCGATGAGAGCCAGCATTCCGCCGAAGATCTGGGAGTCGAACGATGTACCTCCTTCGGCATCCAGGTTGCTGCTGGATATGCGGAATCCGCTGGTGCAGGACGCGCCTGCGGCAACATTCACGCAGAAGAGAAAGGGGTCGTGGTTGGGGGACGCGCTCAGTGAAATGTCAGGCACGTCGCGCGAAGCATCCGCCGGTGTTCCCACCTGCCACGCAGGCTTGGTGAAAAATGCGCTGGGTCCGCCTCCGCCTCCGCCGAACCCGAAACCGCTGGTCGTATCGTTCCATACCGCCTCGGGGATATAGGAGAGCGCGGAGGAGGCCACGTCGGAGCCCGATGTCCCCGCCCAGTACTGGGTCGCGGCCCAGGTGGTTCCAGAGCCGGTAGCCTCGGCATCGCCGTTGAACTGGGTGCCCCCCATGCTGGTCACGTAGGGCGAACTGCCGGGAAAATCGACTGCGTCGCCTTCGATGGCGAATCCCTGTTCCGGGGCCGCGCCACTGTCGCAGTCGGCTGCGCCCGAGTCGCCGGACGCTGCCATGATGGTCTGCCCCTGCGCATTGGCCTGCTTGAAGAGGCTGTTTGCGGCAATCAGGTCCGTCGAACCCCAGGCGGCCTCGCAATTGCCATAGCTGGAGGTGATAATCGGGGCCAGGTTGTTATCGATGATGTAGGTCATCGAGTCCGTGCCGGTCGGGCCGGGCAGCGGGTTGACGTCGTTGACAAAGTCGATGGTCGCTGAAGGAGCCATCGCTCCCGACCACTCCACATCGATCGAGGACTCGATAAGATCGCTCTGGGATGGGTAGCAGCCATTGCAACTCTGGGCAGGGCCCGGATCTGTACCATACGCATGGATGGTGGTGGGAAGGTTGGTCGTGCTCAGACCGGCTGCGCTGCGGAAGGCAAGAACGTCCGCGTTGCCGGTGTTGAGGTCCACCGCGCCCACTATCGCGATGGTTTCGCCGGTGCCGTTGATCGGGGTGGTGGCGTTCAGCAGCGGACTCGAGTTGTAGATGGTGTAAATGTCTCCCGGCACCAGGAAATGGTTTCCCGATGCCGACGAGGTAAACTCCGGCTTCACAGCGCTGGCGCGAATCCGTGGCCTGAACCGGAAGTCGTGCAGTCCGGTGATGGCCGCAACCACGCCCGCAAAGGCGCTGGGCACTTGCGCGTTGGTGACATTGGCGAAATGCATTGCGCCGTTCAACGAAAGGCTGCGGATGCTGGTCCCAAAGGCCGCTTCGGCCTGCGCCACGTTGCCATTGAAGAGGACAAACGTCCCACCATTGGCGACTCCGGTGACGGTGAAGCCCTGGCGCGTCAGCCAGGTCGCAACCTTGGCAATGTCGGCGCCGGAGAGGCCGAACTGCGCCGCATACTGGGCCGGAGTCAGCCACTGGTGATAGCGCGGCGAAGCCGGATTCTGCTGGTCGGCAAGAAGCTGGTCGAGCGCCGCCTCCTGCGCCGCCGACATGCGGAACCGGATCGACATCCCCAGCCTGGTCTCCGCCGGCGCGGGACCCAGGTCCATCGCCGACCGCACCAGGGGGTGAACCGATGCGGAGATCGCGACCTGGCTGGAGTTGGATACCTCAGCGGTAATCCGGTTCTGGGCTGCGCCCGAGGCAGCCGGAACGCCAATTCCAGCGAGCCCAACGACGTAGATTGCTGACCTAAGAAGAAGCCGGGGGAGGGTGGTGCAAGACATGGATCGATCCTGTGTTCTAAAGAGGTTAGGGCCAATGTTGGGCTGCAACCCGCAGCGCAGCCGGACAACGAGAGCCGTCTTACGACTAAGACGACGGTTCCCCCTATCTGGCTTATTAGCTTAGACCAACCAGCCAACAAAAGGTTGCGGTAGGAGCTAGATAGAGTATTTCCCAGCCCTCACCATATGCCCGGCCACCTCGCGCCCCAGCGCGATCGTGTCGGCGGGGTCGTGCTTCGCCAGCCGCCTCAGGATCGCCATCTGGGTCCGCAGGGCGTCTCCCTCGGCTGCCGCCGCCAGCACTCTGCGCGCGGCCAGCTCCACCGTATTCATGGACTTGGCTGCGTACAGCCGGGCCAGCGCCACCGGGACCGCCGCGGCGGCCTGCGAACCCTTGGCCGCCACTCCGGCTGCGATCTTGTCCGCCCGCAATATAGTGCTCTCCATGGTCAACACCTCGGTAATCATGTCGGCCAGCGCGGCCATTACCTCCTGCTCGTCGGCCAGCCTGGTGCTGAACCTCTGCGTGGCCGCACCCGCCGCGAACAGCGTCAGCTTCTTGGCGTTCGCCAGCAGGTCGTGTTCGGCGGCCAGCGGGCCTTCGCGCTCCTCTTTCGGCGCGGGGCCGGCCATCACCTCGTCCATCAGCGTCTTGATCGCCGGCAGCAGGGTCAGCTTGCCCGCCACCGCCGACTTCAGAATCCAGCCGCTGATGATCAGCCGGTTGATCTCGTTGGTCCCCTCGAAGATGCGGTTGATGCGCGAATCGCGATAGTGGCGCTCGGCCGGGTACTCTTCCACGTAGCCGTAGCCCGCGTAGATCTGCACTACGTGGTCGACCACCGCGTCCAGCATCTCCGACACCCACACCTTCACAATCGAGCACTCGACCGCGTACTCTTCAATGCGCTTCTGAATCTCCGCCGTGTCCCCTTTGCCGGCTCCCGCCAGCGCCGCATCGATCATCCCAATCGTGCGGTAGCACAGCGCCTCGCCCGCGAAGATGCCCGCGGCGCAGTCGGCAATCTTCTCCTGGATCAGCCCGAACTCGCAGATCGCCCTGCCGAACGCCTTGCGCTCCTTGGCGTAGCGGATGCCGTTGTTCAGCGCCGTCTTGGCCGCGCCCAGCGCCGTCGCGCCCAGCTTGTACCGTCCAATGTTCAGGATGTTGAACGCGATGTGGTGCCCCTTGCCCACCTCGCCCAGCAGGTTCGCCGCCGGAATCGTGCAGTCGGCAAGAATCAGCGGACAAGTGGACGACCCGCGGATACCCAGCTTGTGCTCTTCATGCCCCACGGTGAATCCCGGCGTGCCTTTTTCGATCAGAAACGCGGTCAGCTTCTCATCGGTAGAACCAGGCACCGCGCACTTCGCGAAGACCGTGAACAGGTCCGCCATACCCGCATTGGTGATCCACATCTTTTCGCCGTTCAGCGTATAGCTCGCACCATCCGCCGAGAGCACCGCCCGCGTCCGCGCGTTCAGCGCATCCGATCCGCTGGTCGACTCCGACAGCGCGTAGGCGCCAATGTACTCGCCCGATGCCAGCTTGGGCAGGTACTTCCGCTTCTGCTCCGGCGTGCCGTACCACACGATGGGCAGCGTCCCAATCCCCACATGCGCCGCAAAGATCACGCAGAAGCTCCCCTGCTTGCCGATGTTCTCCGCCACGATGGCCGAGGTCACCTTGTCCATCTCGAGGCCCCCATACTCCTCGGGAATATCGACCGAGGTGAGCCCCAGTTCGCTCGCTTCGCGAATCAGCCGCCGCGTCACCGCAAAGTCCTTCGCCTCAATCGCGTCGTGGGCGGGGAGGGTCTCGTTGGTGGCGAAGTCCGCGGTGGTCTGCGCAATCTGCCTCTGCTCCTCGCTGAAGTCCTCAGGAAAGAAACAGTCGGCAGGCGCCGCATCCGAGATGAGAAACGCCCCGCCGGGAATGCGCTTTGTAGTGGAAGCAAGCGGTTCAGTCATCGTGCCCATGTTTTCTAACCTTTCACTTCTGCAAAACCTCAAAAATTCCTGCCGCGCCCATACCGCCGCCGACGCACATCGTCACCATCCCGTACTTCACTCCGCGCCGCGGCATTTCGCGGAGCAGGGAAGCGGTGAGCTTAGCGCCCGTGCAACCCAACGGATGCCCAAGCGCAATCGCCCCGCCATTCACATTCACCTTCGCCGGATCGATGCCCAGCAGCTTGATCACCGCCAGCGCCTGCGCCGCGAACGCCTCATTCAGTTCGATCAGGCCGATGTCGTCCAACGTAAGCCCGGCCATGCGCAGTGCCTTGGGGATGGCATAGACCGGGCCGATGCCCATCTCCTCCGGGTCGCACCCCGCCGTCGCAAACGCAACCAGCCGTCCCATCGCCGGAATCCCAAGCTGTGCCGCCCGCTCCGCCGATATCACCACCGCCGCCGCCGCGCCATCCGACATCTGCGACGAGTTGCCCGCCGTCACCGTCCCGTTCGCATGAAACACCGGCTTCAACTTCGCCAGCGCCTCCAGCGACGTGTCCGCCCGCGGCCCTTCGTCCACCTTGAAGACGGACTCAACCGCCCTCACCTTCGCAGCGCCAGCCTTGCCCTTCGCATCGATCACCGTGTTCGTAACCGGAACCGGCACAATCTCATCCTCAAATCTCCCCGCCGCAATCGCCGCCAGCGCCTTCCGGTGCGACTCGATGGCGAACTGGTCCATCTGTTCCCGCGTAATGCCATAGTGCTTCGCCACCCGCTCCGCCGTAAGCCCCATCGACAGGTACGACCCCGGATAGCTCTCCACCAGCCACGGATTCAGCGACGGCTTGTTGCCGCCCATGGGCACAAACGACATGCTCTCCACGCCACCGGCGACAATTGCCTCCGCGCCCCCAGCGCGAATCCTATCGACCGCCATTGCAATCGACTGCAAGCCCGACGAGCAGAAGCGGTTGATCGTCATCGCCGAGCATTCGACCGGCAGCCCCGCGCGAAAGCTCGCCACCCGCGCCACGTTCAGCCCCTGCTCGGCCTCGGGCATCGCACAGCCCAGGATCACATCCTCAATCTCCGACCGGTCAAGCTGCGTCACCCGCTCCAGCGCCCCATTGATCGCGTACGCCGCCAGATCATCCGGCCGCGTCGTGCGCAGCGCTCCCCGCGGCGCCTTCCCAATCGCCGTCCGCACCGCCGCCGCAATAATGACATCCTTCATAGCCTCACCAGCTAACAACCAGCAACTAACAACTGTCTTCTCAATTTCTCAGAGGCTTACCAGTTTTGAGCGTAAACGCAATTCGCTCCTGCGTCTTCTTCTCGCCGCACAGCGACAGAAATGCCTCGCGCTCCAGGTCCAGCAGATACTGCTCGCTCACCAGCGTTCCCGGCGTCACCTTCCCGCCGCACAGCGCATACGCCGCCCAGTTCGCCACCTTCATATCGTGGCCGGAGATGAACCCGCCTTCGTGCATCGTCCACACCGCCAGCTTCAGCGTGGCCCGCACGCTCTCTCCGGGCAAAGGGATGTCGGTGCGCGGCAGTGGCGGCGAGTAACCCGCATCGGCAAGCGCCTTCGCCGTCAAACTCGCGTCCATCAGCAGCCGCGCGCGGTTCATCGTGATGGCATCGGCCGGCCGCAACAGCCCAAGCGCCCGCGCGTCCGCAGCCGAGGTCGACACCTTGGCCATCGCAATCGTCTCGAAGTTCTTCTTCAGCGCCTCAAACACCACCAACTCATCGCCGCGCAAGTCCGCTCGCCCCGCTGCGTCGATCGCCCGCAGCAGCATCTCCTTGCATCCGCCGCCCGCCGGAATCAGCCCGACGCCGGCCTCCACCAGCCCCATGTAAAGCTCGGCATGCGCATGCCGCGCGGCCCCGTGCAGCGCGATCTCCACGCCGCCGCCCAGGCACATGCCGTAGGGCGCAACCACCACTGGCCGCGGGCACAGCTTGATCGCCTGGGTCATGTTCTGGAAGGCGCGTATGGCCAGATCAATCTCGTCCCACTCCTGGTCCTGCATCGTCAGCAGAAGCTGCATCAGGTTCGCGCCGACGGAGAAGTTCGCCCCTTCGCCGGTGATGACGAACGCCTCGAAGTCCGCAACCTGCTGGCTCGCCGGCTTCAGCGTCTGCGCAATCAGCGACACGATATCGTCGCCCAGCGCGTTCATCTTGGAGTGCAGCTCAATGGCCGCCACGCCGTTGCCCAGGTCGACGACCGACGCACCCGCATTCTTCCGCACCACGCCCCGCGCGGCCTTGATCGCCGCCAGGCTGGCCGTCCCCTCCGGAGCGATGACCGGCTTGTACGCGCCGCTCACCGCATCGAAGAACAGCCGCCCGGAGGGCACCGAGGCGTCGTCCTTGTACCATGTGGCCTCACCTGATCCGCCGCCGGCCTTCAATAACTTCTCAACTGCAGCCGCAATCGGCTGCCCGAGTGCGCGCATCTTTTCTGTCGTTGCCCGCACGCCCGCCGCGTCCCACATTTCGAACGGCCCAAGCTCCCAGTTGAATCCCGTCTTCATCGCGATATCGATCTCCACGATCGAGTCCGCAATTGGGTTCGGCTTTGGCGGAATGCGGTTCGCCGCATACGTGAAGAGCTCGGTCAGCAGCGGCCAGTAGAACGCCTGGGCCTTGTCCTTCTTCGCGACGGCTCCGCCTGCCGCGGCGCCATGCAGCAGTTGCGCTATCCGCGCGGCGGCCGGCTCGACGGTCTTCGCCATCTCCAGCGCGGGGAACTTCGGCCGCTCGCTGGGCCGGTACTCCAGCGTCTTCCAGTCCAGCGCCAGCCGCACATCGCGCCCCTGCTCGTCCTTGCCGGCCTTCTTGTAGAAGCCCTGCTGGGTCTTGTCGCCGAGCCACTTGCGCTTGTACATTGCGGAGGCAAACTCCGGCAGCACTACATCCGCGCGCTCGTCGCCGATGCGTTCGGCCTGCACGGCAAAGTTGGCTGCCACGTGCACCAGCACATCCAGGCCCACCAGGTCCCCCAGCCGGAACGTCCCCGTCTTCGGGAAGCCCAGCGCCGCGCCGGTCAGCGCGTCCACCTCTTCAATGGTGAGCCCCTGCTCCATCATCAGGCGCATCGCGTTCAGCATGTGGAACGTGCCGATGCGGTTGGCGATGAAGTTGGGCGTATCGTTCGCGCGCACCACCGCCTTGCCCATCCGCTGGTCGCAGAACACCGCAATCGCCGCTACGTCCGCGGCGTCTGTCTCCGGTGTCGCAATAATCTCCAGCAGCCGCATGTAGCGCGGCGGATTGAAGAAGTGCGTGCCAAACCAGTGCCGCCGCAACTCGTCCGGCATCCCCGCAACGATGCTCGCCACCGGCAGTCCGGAGGTGTTGGTGGTGACGATGGTGCCCACCTTGCGGTGCGCCTCCACCTTCGCCAACAGCGCGCGCTTGATCTCCAGGTTCTCCGCCACCGCCTCGACGATCCAGTCGCACTCGGCGATCCGTGCCATGTCGTCGTCGAAGTTACCCAGCGCGATCAGGCGCGCGGAATCGGCCGTATAGAACGCCGCCGGTTTGGACTTTTTCAGCCCATCCAGCGCCGCCAGCGAGAGCTTGTTCCGGGCGGCCGGGCCGGCCTCGGCGGGCGTGTCCGGCGGCGCCATGTCCAGCAGGACCACGGGCAACCCCGCATTCGCGATGTGCGCGGCGATCCGCGACCCCATCGTTCCCGCGCCCAGCACCGCGACCCTGCGAATCTGTTTCATCGGTATCGCACCCCAGCGCGAAAACCATTAGACGCAGCAAGACTATGGAATAGCCCTTCTTCCGTCAAATGAAGTTTGTGATCTTTTCGGCCGGTGCCTGGCCTCGCCCGGGCACTGATCCGGTATGGTTAACTTGCCTCATTCTTTTAGAGGGAGGGTCTTTCGTGCGAATACGTGGTCTGGTCGGCATAGTGTTGGCGTTTGCCATGGGTTGGGAAGCTGCCGCGCGGGCGCAGAGCCCTGCGAGCATGGCGCAGTACCTCGCCGGCTTCGAGAAGAAGACTACCGTCGAAGTCCTGCCCAACGGCCTCACGCTCATCGTCTGCGAGCGGCCGGAGGCGCCGGTCTTCAGCTATTACACGCTGGTCGACGCGGGCTCGGCCGACGATCCGCAGGGCGCCAGCGGCCTGGCCCACATGTTCGAGCATATGGCCTTCAAGGGCACCGACCAGATCGGCACCACCGACTATCCCGCGGAGAAGGTCGCGCTGGCCAAGGTCGAAATCGCCTATGCCGCATATGACGCCGAATACCGCAAGCTCGTCGGCCAGGACCCCGCCAAGCTCGCGCAGCTCAAGAAGGTCTTCGAGGACGCGCAGGCCGCGGCGGAGAAGTTCGTCGTCCCCAACCAGTTTGCTGAGCTTGCCGAGCAGAACGGCGCGGTCGACCTGAACGCCTCCACCGAAGAGGACTCAACCCAGTTCTTCTGGAGCATGCCCGAAAACCGGCTGGAACTCTGGGCCTACATGGAGAGCGGGCGCATCGCCCACCCGGTCGAGCGCGAGTTCTACAAGGAGCGCGACGTGGTTCAGGAAGAGCGCCGCATGCGCATCGACTCCAACCCCATCGGCGCCATGGTGGAGCAGTTCCTCGCCACTGCGTACGTCGCCCACCCCTATGGCCGCTCCGGCGTCGGCTGGGAGAGCGAGATCAGCCAGGTCAACGCGACCGAGGCCGAAGCCTTCCATAAAAAGTATTATGTGCCGGCGAACATCGTTATCGCGGTGGTCGGCGACCTGAAAGCAGCCGACGCCATGCCGATGCTGACGAAATACTTTGGCCCCATCCCTGCCGGCCCCAAGCCGGAGCCGATGACCACCATCGAGCCGCCGCAGTTTGCCGAGAAGTCGGTCACCATTCGCGAGGCCGCCCAGCCCTTTTACCTTGAGGGCTATCACCGGCCCGACTACCGCGACCCCGACGACTCGGTCTACAACGCCATCTCCGACATCCTCTCCAACGGCCGCACCGCGCGCCTCTACAAGAGCCTGGTGCGCGACCAGAAGATCGCCGCCGACTCCGAGGGCTTCAGCGGATTCCCGGGCCAGAAGTATCCCGGCCTATTCGCCTTCTACGCCGTGCCCGTGCCCGGACACACGCCCGACGAGATGCGCGACGCCATCCACAAGGAGATCGACAAGCTGAAGAACAGCGACGTCAGCGACGAAGAGTTGGAGATGTTCAAGACCCGCGCGCGCGCCGGCCTGTTGCGCGGCCTGGCCGATGACGGCGGCCTCGCGCAGCAGCTTGCCGAGTACCAGACCCGCTACGGCGATTGGCGCGAACTCTTCCGCGAGCTGGACCGCATCGACAAAGTGACCAAAGGCGATGTTCGCCGCGTAGCCAACAAGGTCTTCGTCGAGAGCAATCGCACCACCACCAGTATTATCTTCACGCCGCCGGCACAACCGGCCGTGGAAGACGCCGGAGGCGCGAAATGAACAACCACTCCGCGAAGACCCGAATGATGAATTCCAAAGCGTCAGCAAGGATGAGCATGTCCGCAACGAAACTCACGACCTTCCTTACCCTTGCTCTAATCGGATTCATGCCTTTCTCCGGATGCCATGAGACCAGCCATCAGGCTGCGACTCAGCCGCCGCCGCAGGCTGTGGCGCCTACAACTGAAACCCCGGCCCAACCAGGGACGTCTGCGACCGAAGCAACCACCCAAGCTGAACCGTGGACAAGTATCCCAATCCCCGAGTTGCACGCCTTCAAACCCCAGCAGCCGAAGCGTATCGAGCTGGCGAACGGCCTCGTCCTCTTCCTGCAGGAAGACCACGAGCTTCCATTCATCGATGGATCCATCCTGATCCGTGGCGGAAGCCGCGACGTGCCCGCCGCCAAGACCGGCCTGGTCACGCTGTACGGTGGGGCGTGGCGCACCAGCGGCAGCGCCACCACCAGCGGCGACGCACTCGACACCGAGCTTGCGCAGAAGGCGGCCAGCATCGAGACCGGCGGAGGCGGCGCGACCACCAGCGTCGATTGGGGCAGCTTCAAGCAGGACTTCGACACCGTCTTCGGCGAAGCCGCCGATCTTCTCCTCCACCCCGCGTTCAAGGCGGACAAGCTCGCGCTCGCCCAACGCGGCATGTTCACCGGCATCTCACGCCGCAACGACGAACCCGACTCGATCGCCAGCCGCGAGTCCACCAAGCTCGTCTACGGCAAGGACAGCCCCTACGCCCGCCAGGCGGAGTACGCGACCGTAGCCGCGGCCACGCTGGACGACCTCAAGGCGTGGCACGACCGCACCGTCGTGCCCAACGGCATGATCGTCTCGGTCGAAGGCGACTTCGACTCGGCCGCCATGGAAGCCAAGCTGCGCAAGGTCTTTGAGCCGCTGCCGCGCGGCGCGGCCATTCCGCCGCTGAAGGCCGAATTTACCGGCCCGACGCCGGGCGTCTACTTCGCCGACAAGGAGAATGTGGACCAGTCGACGGTCGAGATCGTCGGCCTCGGTGCCATGCAGAGCAATCCCGACTACTACGCTCTCAGCGTGATGAACGAGGTCTTCTCCGGCGGCTTCGGCTCGCGCGTCGTCCAGTATGTGCGCACCAGGCTCGGTCTCGCCTACAACGTCGGCGGCAGCTTCGGTGCGCAATACGACCACCCCGGCGTCTTCCGCAGCGT